>NPID01001246.1_pt5 | contig 46762 bp, 47 predicted proteins | sample 8637491 | NCBI WGS metagenome assembly NPID01 (sample SAMN07420843, study PRJNA396082) | bioreactor metagenome | isolation source: sample BA6 brine-fed electro-methanogenic bioreactor BA | place: Japan: Kochi | collected 2016-06-14 | reverse complement strand
TAGCGGGCAGCATCACCGGCAGGGCCTACTCCGGCGAGCCGGACCTGGAACCGGAGGAGGAAAGGGCCCTGTGCGAACATTCCGCCTCGAACTGGGACAGCGAGTTCGTCTTCGTTACCCATTTCCCGACGGAGAAACGGCCCTTCTACACCATGGACGATCCTGAGAACCCCGGCACCACACTCAGCTTCGACCTGCTGTTCCGTGGCCTTGAGATCACCACCGGAGGCCAGAGGATCCACGACTACGCCATGCAGGTGGCAAAAATGAAGGATTTCGGTTTGAACCCCGAGGATTTTCAGGGATACCTTCAGGCGCACCGTTACGGTCTGCCTCCCCACGGAGGGCTGGCAATCGGGCTCGAACGCATCACTGCGAGGCTGCTGGGCGTGGACAACATCCGGCTGACCACCATGTTCCCCAGGGACGTGAAGCGGCTTACTCCCTAGCGGGCCTACTGAAGGTTGAAGACCCTCACACCCATTATGGGCTGGATCTGCCCGTCTATCACCAGGGTGTCGGTCATGGAGACGGTATCAGGGAGGGTTTGGGAGCAGTCGAGCAGGCAGTAGTATCCGTTGTCCAGCTCCAGGAAGAAATTGCCGCCGTAGAGGAGGCTGTCATCCCATTTCAGGGTGTCATTGGGGGCGGGGGCAACGAATCCTCCGCTGTCGGATATTCTGGTACGGGAACCGCCGGGCCAGAGTTCGGGCTTTGCCGAACCCGGGAAGACGAACCTTTCCAGGGCGAAGTTCATGGCAATGATGAACTGCTGGTTGAATCCGGGATCTGAAGGATCGCCGGCTATGAGCGAATCACCCTGGGTGTCGATCCTGAAACCAACAGGCCTTCCCGAGAAGACCTCGCGAATCTCCGTAAGACCCTCGGCGCGGGAGTTGTCGGTGAGACCGGTGGCTGAAGAAGTGTCGTCCCCCTTGTAGGCCATTACGGTGTAGTATGCGCTGTGCCCTGCTATGTGGGCCGCGGCGGAGGTCGTTGTGGTTGCGGCGAGGAACCATGGCCCATCTATGCCCGGTCTTGTCCAGAGGAAGTATCCGTCCACCGCCGTGGTGTCCAGAGGGGTCCAGGTAACCACTATCGTGTCGCCCCTGCTGGCAAGGGTGTCCACCTGTATTCCAGTTACCACTGGAAGAGTGCCGATGATGGCTGTGGCCGAGTCTCCGCATCCGGAAAAAGCTGTTATTGCCATGATCGAGACGAAAGCTGCGGCGACTGTGATTCTGTTCATTGCGTGCCCCTCCGTGAGATTTCAGATTCGTTTTTGCAGATGGTAAATAATCAGTTAAGCCGGGCTTTGTGTCAATCCTGCCCCAGGGATTCCCTCAATGAGTCGAGCTCCCTGTCCTTGAGACCCTGGAATCCCCCGAACGCGCTCTTCTCCAGGAGAAGGATCTGGGCGGCCTTTTCGATCATCTCCACATAGTCACATGCCATTTCGATATTGTCCGCAAAACCCAGTATGCCGTGCTTCCGCCAGATAACCGCATCGTTGGTCTTGAACTCCTCCATGGTGCGGGTGCCCAGGTCCCATGTACCCGGGGGAGAGAAGTCCAGGAACGAAAGACCCTTTCCCATGAGGATGGTGATCTCCGGATGCGCCCTTTCAACTGCTTCCCTGAGCATTTCGTCGGGGATGTCGCTGGAAGAAAGGGCCAGCATCCCCGTTGAATGGGTGTGAACGATGGAGGCGGTTTCCCAGCCGTTGTCCGGAGCCAGGGAAAGAACCTGGATGTGTGTGCCGATCTCACTGGTGGGAGCGGGGAGATGGGAAGGCCAGAGGGCGGCGGTTCCGAACTCTGTGATGGTGACCGGGATTATCTGCGTTTCCTGATCGGCCTCCATCCGCCTGAAGCGGCTGCCTGTCGCGGTTACCATCAGTGATCTGCCTGCCAGGGAACGCACAGGCTGGGTGAAATGATATGAATTGGGGTTCTCCCCGGGGGAGAGGCCTTCACCCCTTGGAAGCAGAACGGAGATGTTCCCGGCGTTGGCCTCGGACCAGCCCATACGGGCAAGGTGGGCAGCAACGCCGGCGATGCTCGCTCTGGTTTCTTCTACAATGCTCATGACAGCAATATGCTCTATGTTGCGCGGCTTTTCCACCCCGTCCAGGGGTTGACGGTGAGGGAGGGGTAACTATATTAGGAATAGTTCCTATTCCGATTGGAGTAAAGATGGAAACGGCGCAGCAGAGAAGGGGATCCCGGCAGAAGATGGCTGTATTGAAGGCGGTCTCCGACCATGGGGACCATCCCAGTGCCGACAAGGTCTTCCTCAGGGTCAGAAGGGACCTGCCGGGTACGAGCCTGAGCACCGTATACCGGAATCTCAGGATCCTCGTCGAGGAGGGAAGCCTCACCGCCGTGTCCGGTCCCGGGGCGGAGGTCCACTATGATCACCGCACCGATACCCACTGTCACGCCAGGTGCAGGACCTGCGGAAAGGTCTTCGACCTGGACTTCGACACTTCATGCATGCCCTCCAGGGGGCATTGTTCGCCGGATGGTTTCATTATAGAAGGAGTTTCGGTGAGTTTCACGGGAATCTGCGGTGAATGCCGCGGACCATCAGAGAAGAAAGGCAGAGAAGAATGAACCTCAAGGGAACGCGTACGGAAAAGAACCTCCTCACGGCATTCGCAGGAGAGTCACAGGCAAGGAACCGCTACACCTACTTCGCTTCCCAGGCGAAAAAGGATGGTTTCGTGCAGGTCTTCAACGTTTTCAACGAAACCGCCAATCAGGAGAAGGAGCATGCCAAGAGGCTCTTCAAGTTCCTTCAGGGCGGAGAGGTGGAGATAACCGCGGGTTTTCCCGCCGGGGTCATCGGCACCACCGCCGAGAACCTCAGAGCCGCAGCCGGCGGCGAGAACCACGAACATACCTCCATGTATCCTGAATTCGCCCAGGTGGCCAGGGAAGAGGGATTCGGGGAGATAGCAACGGTCTTCGAGAAGATCGCCGTTGCGGAGAGGCAGCATGAGAAGCGCTTCCTGGGACTTCTGGCCAACATCGAGAACGGAACCGTGTTCAAGAAAGAGGAACCCGCGGTTTGGTTCTGTCAGAATTGCGGTTATGTTCATCTCGGTACGGAAGCGCCTGAGAAGTGCCCCGCATGTGCTCACCCCCAGGCGCATTTCATGCTGATATGCGAGAACTGGTAACAGGAAGGAGAACGAAAATGGCTGAGAGAATGCAGGTATACAAGTGCGAAATGTGCGGGAACATCGTGGAGGTACTCCATGGGGGTCCCGGAGAACTGGTGTGCTGCGGGCAGCCAATGAACCTCCTGGAAGAGAAGACAGCGGACATGTCCACAGAGAAACACGTTCCGGTTGTGGAGAAGATCGACGGCGGCTACAGGGTCACCGTGGGCAGCACCCTACATCCCATGCTGGACGCCCATTACATCGAATGGATAGAACTGGTGGCCGACGGAGTGGTCCACAGAGCATACCTCAAGCCAGGAGACGAGCCGGTTGCGGAATTCTGCGTCAGCGCCGAGAAGGTCAGCGCCAGGGAGTACTGCAACGTGCACGGGCTCTGGAAGGGATAGATATGCTTTCAGAAAGAATGCTCGGGGCCATCAACGGCCAGATAAACAAGGAGCTTTTCTCCTCCTACCTCTACATGGCCATGTCCATGTACTTCGAGAGCGCAGACCTTTCCGGGGCCGCCTCCTGGATGAGGGTGCAGGCCCTGGAGGAGATGACCCACGCCGAGAAGTTCATGAACTTCGTGAACGAGCGCGGCGGCAGGGTGGAACTCGAGGCCCTGGAGAAGCCTCAGGTCTCCTGGGACGGGCCTGTAGATGCATTCAAGGCAGCCCTTGAACACGAGCGGTTCATCTCCGCTTCCATCAACGATCTCGTCAAGCTGGCCAGGGAAGAGAACGACTACATGACCGACAACTTCCTCCAGTGGTACGTGGCGGAACAGGTTGAGGAAGAGGCTTCAGCTAACGAGGTCATAAGGATGTTCAGCCTTGCCGGAGGAGCCGGCGGCGGAATGCTCATGATCGACAGGGAGCTGGGTTCCAGGGTTTTCACCCCCCCGGCTGCTGAGTAGGGATAGCGCTATGGGGCCATGCACCGCGCAGAAGCTCACTGACAAGGTCTACTGGGTTGGAGCCATCGACTGGGGCGTCCGTGATTTCCACGGATACTCCACCGGAAGGGGGAGCACCTATAACGCGTTCCTCGTAATGGACGAGAAGATCACCCTGATAGACACCGTTAAGAAGCCCTTCATGGAGGAAATGCTCGCCAGGATATCCTCGGTGGTCGACCCGTCCAGGATAGACTTCATAGTGAGCAACCACTCTGAGATGGACCACACCGGCTGCCTTCCCCGAGTCATGGAACTGGTGAAACCCCAGAAGGTCTTCGCGTCCCCCATGGGGGAGAAGGCGCTCAGGGCTCATTTCCACTTCCCGCCCGGGGTCGTCTCCACTGTAAAAACCGGGGAATCGATCTCACTGGGGCAGTCGAACCTTACCTTCATCGAGACGAGGATGCTCCACTGGCCTGACAGCATGGTCTCCTACCTGGACACCGAGAAGGTGATGTTCTCACAGGACGGCTTCGGTATGCACCTGGCCTCCACGGAGAGGTACGACGATCAGATAGACCCCTACATCCTCACCAGGGAAGCTGAGAAGTACTTCGCCAACATCCTGCTGCCATTTTCCCCGATGGTTACCGGGCTGATGAAGAAGCTGGATGAACTTGATCTGGACATCGCGCTTCTGTGTCCCGACCACGGCCCGGTATGGCGCAGCGATATCGGCGGCATACTGAACAGATGGAGGGAATGGGCCCTCCAGAAGTGCACCAGGAAAGCGGTGGTGATCTACGATACCATGTGGGGAAGCACCGCCAGGATGGCGGACGCCGTCTGCGACGGTCTTGTACAGGAGGGCATATCCGTAACGGTGATGCCCCTGGGCTCCAGCCACCGTAGCGACGTGGCAACCGCCGTGCTCGATTCCGGCGCGCTGATCGCAGGCAGCCCCACCATCAACGGGCAGATGTTCCCCAGGATGGCGGATGTACTCACCTACCTCAAGGGTCTGAAGCCGAAGAACCTCATCGGAGGCGTTTTCGGTTCCTATGGCTGGAGCGGCGAGGCGGTGAAGCACATTCAGGCTTTCCTTGACGACATGGGTATTCCGGTGATCGGCGACCCTCTCAATGTGAATTATGTTCCAGACCATGACCAGCTTCGAACGGCGAGGGACCTTGGCTCGAAGATAGGCAGGGAACTGGTGGAAAGGTGCTCCGAATGACGAAGATGGATACCTCGGCTCTCTTCACCCTCAGCTACGGCCTTTACACCGTGGGCAGCTTTTCCGGGAACAGGGTTAACGCCCAGATAGCCAACGCAGTGTTCCAGATAACCTCGAGCCCTGCGAGGATAGCCGTTGCCATCAACAGGTCGGAACTCACCAATGAGTTCATCAAGGACTCCGGTTACATGTCCGTGGGTGTGCTTTCCCAGACCGCCGACATGCCCTTCATAGGGCACTTCGGATTCAAGAGCGGAAGGGACATCGACAAGTTCGCCTCGAAGAAGTACATAACCACCCCTTCCGGATGTCCCTGCCCTGAGGAGAACACCCTTGCCTGCCTGGAACTGAAGGTGGAGAGCATGGTGGAGGTGGACACCCATACTCTCTTCATAGGGGTCCTCACCCACTGCAGTCTCCTGGGAGAGGGTGTTCCCATGACATACAGCTACTATCAGGAGGTGCTCCGTGGCAGAACCCCACCCACGGCGCCTTCATTCAAGGCTCCACAAACGGTATGCGATACGGAAAAACCACAGGAGGAGAATGACATGAAGAAGTACGTCTGCAATGTGTGCGGGTATGAATACGACCCGGCGGTGGGGGATCCCGACGGCGGCATAGCACCTGGAACCGCTTTCGAAGACATCCCCGACGACTGGGTGTGCCCTGTGTGCGGTGTGGGCAAAGACCAGTTCTCAGAAGTTTAAGGATCTGAGAACACAATGAAGAAAACCGTAATGGTGGTCCTCATCAGCCACAGGAACGACGCCGCGGCGAAGGTGCAGGCGATACTTACAGGCTGGGGATGTCTCATCAAGACCCGGCTGGGAATACACGAGGGAGTTCAGGAGAACTGCTCGGAGAACGGCCTTCTCTTCCTTGACCTCGTCGGGGAAGAGGAAAGGCTCACCGAACTCGAGAGGAAGCTCAACGTGCTGAGCGGGGTCTCCGCGAAGCTGATGAAGCTGGAGATCCCGGAATAGAGCAGGAGCTCGGATACCTGCTGGAAGACATATACGGCAGGTACAACAGAAGAGAGTTCGTGCACCCGGACCCGCTGGAATTCCTGTACCGCTACTCTGATGTCAGGGACAGGGAGATAGCGGGTCTGGTTGCTTCCGGGCTCGCATACGGCAGGGTGAACCTCATCCTGAGAAGCGTTGAGAGGGTGCTTGATACCATGGGGCGGCATCCGTCGGACTTCCTCAGCACCCGGGGCACCGCCGGGATCAGGACGGCGCTTTCCGGTTTCAGGCATCGGTTCACACCGGGAGAAGAGGTGGCCGACTTTCTCGGGAACGTTTCCAGGGTGCAGGCCGATCATGGGCTCCTGGGGAATCTGCTTGCGGAACTCCTGGAAGGCCACGGCTATCAGGAAGCCCTTGACCTTTTCACCGGAAAACTCCTCGGGGGGATGGACAGGAGCTATCTTCTGCCCAGACCATCCAGGGGAAGCGCCTGTAAGAGGCTTCACCTGTTCCTCAGGTGGATGGTGAGGGAGGACAGCGTGGATCCCGGCGGGTGGGCCATGATATCCCCTGCAAGGCTGATCGTTCCCGTGGATGTTCACATGTTCAGAATAGGCAGGTGCCTGGGCTTTACCGGAAGGAAGTCCCCCGACGGCAGAGCAGCCGCCGAGATAACGGAGGGGTTCAGGGAGTACGCGCCCCATGACCCTGTGAAGTATGATTTTGCCCTTACCCGTTACGGTATACGCAGCCTCACAGACTGCACCCTTTTTGAAAAGCTCCTTTCCCGGAGCTGAGGAGAACATGAAACAGGCAACCCTAACCATAGTGCTGTGCGTGGCCTTCACCATCCTCTTCGGCGTTCTGCACAATCAGGTGAGTGCCAGGGTGAGCCTCGAGTACTTCACCATCGGCCACAGGACCCTGATACACTCCACATCCCCAACCCTCATGGGAATAGCCTGGGGCATCCACTCGACCTGGTGGGTAGGCGTTGCCCTGGGTCTTGTCCTGGTACTTTCCGGCATGGCCGGCGGCTGGGAGAAGAGGACCGCCGGGTCTTTCATCCGGCCGCTGGTTCTGCTCTTCTGTTTCTGCGCCATGGCTTCCGGCGTCATGGGTATTCTGGGCTACAAGCTCTCTTCCGGGGGATCCATACCCTTCCTTGAGGGAATGTCCTCGGCGGTTGCCCAGGAAAGGCAGCCGCGGTACATGGCCGCGCTCTGGATGCACACCGCCAGCTACTCCGCGGCGGCCATGGGAGCGGCGGTCCTGGGGGTTCGCACCCTGTTCGGAAGAAGGCGCGCAGGCCTGTCGTAACCTTATTGCACTGAGCGTTATTGAGCTTATATTCCCGCTGACCTGGTAACTCGTAGACCGCCGCAGGCTTAATCAAAACGGAAAACTCTTCCCGTCAGGCTTGCGCTGGAGTATCGGCGGTCCTCCCTGGTGTTGACGGTGAATTCGCGAAAAGGATGAGACCATGAGCACAGAGAAGATTACCTCCAGACAGGCCATCGAGCTTGAGCACAGGTACGGAGCCCACAACTACCATCCGCTGCCGGTGGTCCTCAGCAGGGGCGAGGGCGTTTTCGTGTGGGACGTCGAGGGGAAGAAGTACTACGATTTCCTCTCCGCCTACTCAGCGGTGAATCAGGGCCACTGCCACCCGAGGATCGTGAAGGCCCTTCAGCAGCAGGCCGAGACCCTGGCGCTTACTAGCCGGGCTTTCCACAACGATGTTCTTGGCGTTTTCGAGAAGTATGTCACCGAGTACTTCGGCTTCGACAAGGTGCTTCCCATGAACACCGGCGCGGAGGCTGTGGAAACCGCCATCAAGCTCTGCCGCAAATGGGCCTACATCAACAAGAAGATCGAGGCGGACAAAGCAAAGATCGTTGTCTGTGAGAACAATTTCCATGGAAGGACCACCACGATAGTGTCCTTCTCCAACGACCCCGACGCCTACAGCGAGTACGGACCCTTCACCCCCGGCTTCGTGAGAATACCCTACAACGACGCCGCGGCACTGGAAAAGGCCCTGGAAGACCCGGATGTTGCAGGCTTCCTGGTTGAGCCCATCCAGGGAGAGGCGGGAGTGTACGTTCCCGATGAGGGCTACCTGGCCTGCGCCAGAAGGCTCTGCACCGAGAAGAACGTGCTCTTCATCGCCGACGAGGTTCAGACCGGCATAGCCAGAACGGGAAAACTGCTTGCCTGCGACCACGAGAACGTGAAGCCGGACATCCTCATACTCGGCAAGGCAATAAGCGGAGGAATGTATCCCGTATCCGCCGTTTTCGCCAATGATGACATCATGCTGAACATCAAGCCCGGCCAGCACGGATCCACCTTCGGAGGGAACCCCGTAGCCGCAAAGGTTGCCATGGCAGCCCTTGATGTGGTAAGGGAAGAGAAACTGGCGGAAAGGGCCCAGCAGCTGGGCGAGATACTCAGGCGGGAGCTCAGGGCTATCAGGTCCGAGATGATCACACTGGTGAGGGGAAAGGGTCTTCTCAACGCCATAATCATCAAGCCCAGGAACGGCAAGGAAGCCTGGGACGTGTGTCTGAAGATGGCTGAGAACGGCCTTCTGGCGAAACCCACCCACGGCGACATCATCCGTTTCGCTCCTCCCCTGGTGATAACCGAGGAGCAGCTCATGGAGTGCGTGGAGATAATAAGGAAGTCGATAGCTTCCTTCGAATAGCACTGCTTTCAGAGAGTGCGGGGGGCGGGCTGCCGCCCCCCGCTTCATATGCTACCTTATGTGAACGATCTTGAGCTCGGCCATTGCGGAATCCTCCGAGAGCCTTACGATGTAAACGCCGGAAGGCATGCTCTCCATGCCAACCGTCCAGTCCCCGGCGGTTACTTCGCTCCGGTGAACCGTTCTTCCGCACATGTCGTGCACGGTAAGTACTGCCTCTCCCGCGGCTGAGACGCGGAACAGCGCCGAGGACCCAACGGGATTCGTTCCGCAGTTGACCAGTCCAAGGGTTGAAACCCCCTGCTCCTGGCTTCCAGTTCCCGACGGATCCGGTGTGGATGCCCTCAGGTCCCACTGCAGGTCGTCCCCCCTGGCGCCGTAGACCAGCCAGACCTTCCCGGCGCTGCTGACTGCCATGCTTCCGTCATCCACCGCATCAGAAGCTGCGGCGGTGAAGATCCCGGACCAGGATGCCCCGTTCCACTCGCTGTACCTTATGGAGTTCATTCCAGCGGTCCAGGAAACGATGACAGCTCCTGTCTGAAGCACTGCGACGGAAGGCCGAACGCCGTAGTCGCCCCCTGATACCACCTCTGGCGCCGTCCAGCCGCCGCCGGTGTTCATTGAGAAAACTATCCCGCCGTCCTGCCGCTGCCAAGCCACCGCATAACCGCCGGATATACCTGCTATGCAGGCGTATCTGCTCTCGTCGGAGGGAGAGGATATGATCTCTTCGGCGCCGAATGGGCCGCTGTCCGGTGCATCCCTGAAGCAGATCCGCCAGCCGTCTTCCGTTTTCCTGTGATAGACCAGGCCGTAGCCGGAACCGTTCCAGGCAACATCGGGATACCTTTCCGCGGTGTCGGAACCTGCGATGTCTTCCTCCACGGTCCACTGGCTGCCCGTCCACATCCTGCCCACTATGTCGGGATCACCTCCGTCCCACTTCTGCCAGACCAGCCAGGTGTGGCCGTTGCCGCCTGACATGGCCGGTTCTATGTCGAATGGATCCCCGGTGGTCATGGTCTGGGCGGATTCCCATCCGGAACCGCTCCAGCGGGAGAGATAGATGTCGTAGCCTTCGTGATTGTCCCTCATGGACTGCCATGCGGTCCATACATTCCCGGTCCCGTCGCCGCCCACCGTTGGATGCCAGTCCCAGTACTCGTGTTCGCAGACGATCACAGGGAGGCTCCAGGAGTCGCCGTCGGTGCAGGTGGCCAGGATATTCGCCCTGACGGGATCCGAGTTGCCGGAGACAGCGAATACCATGCCAGAAGCGGGATCGGCGTACATATCCACCCTCCCCTGTGTATGGAGGCCGTCGGTGAGGGGATAGTCCAGCCAGCCTTCAGCGGAGGGAACGAAGCCGCCCTGCTGAATCCCGGAGAAACGGGCCGAGGACTGCCTGGGCTTAAGCGTGGGATCCCCGAAGAGAACCGCGCCGTCCTCCATGCCGGTGTTGTTCGCCAGCCAGATCCTGAAGGCTTCCCCCAGGCAGGCGCCGTTACCCAGCTGCTGGTAGTACTCGGTGAAATAGTTCGTGTAGTCCACTTTCGCCTGGGCCAGGCAGGCAAGACCGTAGGAGTCGGTCCAGATGTAGCTGTTGGCCAGGTTGTCCACCTCGGTCCACCTGCCGTTGCTGCAGCAGTTGCACACATAAAAGAAGGNNAAGAAGGCGTGGGGATCCAGCGGCGGAACTTCCAGGTTGTTCAGGGTACCGGCCCCCGCCGGGGGGGCCCCTGTGTGGAAACTGCTGCCCCAGGGGCTTGAATGGGAGATCAGGTGGATCCACTCGTATCCTGCCAGCAGCTCGTTCTTGAAGTCATCGGCATTGGTGCCCACAGGATCGTCTTTCCTTGTGACATCGTCGTAAAGGTCGTTCAGTGCATAGGTGAGTCCGGTGAAAGCCTCCTCGTAGGCAAGTGCCCTGTCGGGAAGGAAAAGGGCGCCTGTCCTGTAGGCGTGGTTCTTGGCGAAATAATCGTTGAGGAGTTCCACGGAAGAGCCGAAGGTCAGGTAGGTGGGGGTGAGTCTGCCCAGCCATATCTCCGGCGCGCCGGAGGAGTAGGAGTTGAAGAGCCCGTCGCCGTCGGGGTCGCTCCATGTTCCGTTCATGTCCATCAGATACATGTCTATGGGGTATTCCCCGTAGCCGTTCTCTATCCATCCTGAAGGGATGTCGCCTATGGCCACCGCTCCCACCAGACTGCCTCCGGCGTATTCCGCCTGCAGGTCTGCCCTTATGTCCGCCGCCGTTCCCCCTTCGATCTGCCAGACAGTCACCGAGTAGCCCTCCAACTCAAGATCACTCTGGTACTGGGCAAGGGAGGAAGAGATCCCGTCGAAGACGGCTGCGTCCACAAGAAGCACCACCAGGTCACCATCGGTTTCCGGTGTTACAGGGGCTGAGGTTACCTGCCTTGCATAGGTTCCCCGGGATGCGGATACGGACTGGTAAGTGGACTGGGGCTGTCTGCCCCTTGCGTCCATGTACTGGATGGGTATTCCCTCGGGAACCGCCAGACATGCCGCGGCAAATGTGAGAATCGCAATCAATGATGTTTTCATTTTTTCACCTTAATCGTTGTGTTCCTCTTTGAATGCAAGTCTGCGTACGAGGTCTATTCTTTCAAGGGCCGCTTCATCCGGGTCAAGGTTCATCCCGGGCATCCCGTTCACCAGGGGAAGGAGATACATCCTTCTGTCCTCCTCGCTGGAAAGGCTTCCGCCTGAGAACATGCGGAACATACCCGGGACGATCCCGCATGCGATCACAGCGGAAACGGCCTGCTGAAGAGCTGGTTTGACTGGTTTTTCAGTGGATAGTCCATCAATGGTCCGGTTGAGCTTTTCGAGGAACCTGTCGGCCACAGGAACGCTGAGGGAATCATCTAAGATGTATGACCTTACCAGGCCGGGATACCTGGCCATTCCCTCCATCATGTAATCCAGGAAGAAGTAGATCTTTTCCGGTTGGGAGAGCGAGTTCTCCGACAGGATCATCTCCCAGTCCTGGAACAGGTGCGAAAGGGTAAGGTCCAGGACCGCCGCGATGAGGTTCTCCCTGGTTCCGAAATGGTAGTTGACCGCAGCAGGGTTAACACCGGCCTCCCGGGCTATACCCCTGGTGGTAACAGCGCCGGTGCCTCCTCTGTTTACCATTTCGACCGCTGCAAGCACTATCCGCATGGCGGTGTCCCTGTCCTTCAAAATACTCCCTTCGCAGACGGTAAAGCTATGAACAAATCGACCCCGGAGCAAGAAGGTTGACAGGATGTTTCATTCAAGTATTTTAAGCATGTGATTAAAACATATGATTAAAAAAATGCGAGGGCAAGAGAGGAGACGCCATGAGACTGATTCTCACGACACTTCTTACCGTTATCACCATTCTGTTCGCCGATCCCCTCCCGGGAATGGTGTGCGGAACCGTGTCCTCCACAGGGAACGGCTCCCCTGTCCCGGGAGCCATGGTACTTCTGGAGGGAACTGAGCTGGGTGCCATCACCGATTCAGATGGCAGTTTCGCGATCACCGGGATCCAGCCCGGGGCATATGTGCTGTCGGTGAACAGCGTTGGATTCCATCCCAGATCACTGCCCGATGTGATCGTCCGCCCGGGAAGGGAAACCCGAGTGGACGCCGAGCTTGAGTATTCCGTACTGGACGCCGGGGTGATACATGTGACACCGGACTATTTCCCTGAGACCCCCGGCGGGGCATCCGGTGCCACCGCCCTGTCGGGGGAGCAGGTGAGGAGGTCACCGGGATCCGCGGGCGACGTATCCAGGGTGATAACCGCCCTTCCCTCGGTGACCGGGATAGACGATCAGTACAACGGGCTCGCGGTCAGGGGAGGGAACCCCTCTGAGAACGGCTTCTATCTGGACGGAATGCCGGTTCCCAACATCAACCACTTCCCCAGGCAGGGCACAGCCGGGGGAGGGCTGGGAATGATAAACACAGACCTGATAAGCGAGGTGGAGTTCTTCCCAGGGGGATTCGCATCGGTCTACGGCGACAGGATCTCATCGGTGATGGAGATAACAACAAGGCAGGGCAGCCGCATGGGCTTCGAAGGGCAGGCCGATCTGAGCATGTCCGGCGCCGGAGCGGTGCTGGAGGGTCCGCTGGGAAGGGATGGCAGCTGGGTTCTGTGCGCAAGGAGATCGTACGTCGACCTGCTGGTGGGAATAGCGGAGATAGACGCGGTTCCCGTGTATTCCGACTGCCATCTGAAGATGGTGTACGATCCGAATCCTTCCGACCGGCTTTCACTCTCATTTCTGGGAGCAGATGACTATGTGGACTATACCAGGGACGATGCCTGGGAAGACGGCAATGAAAACTACGGCATAACCGATACCTGGAACGCAGCCGCCGGTCTGTCATGGAGACACCTCTGGCCGGAGGACGGATCCTCTGTCACAGTGCTTTCCTGGAACGGCACCGGGTACGGCGGAGAATACATGCACACACTCACCGGGGATATTCAGGCGCTTCAGGATTCCAGGGAGCAGGCTGTTACCATTTCAAGCAGGAACACCTGGCAGCCGGCAGGGGGATTCAGACTTGAGTTCGGAGGGGAGACGCGCTGGAGATCCTGGGACCTGAACAACTTCTATGCAGCCGACTCCAACTGGTCGGGGGAGGCTCTGCCCGAGCTGTTCGTAACCGGGAATCACAGCACCTTCCAGGGAGGGCTCTTTGCCGACGCGAGTATCCCTCTTGGGGGCAGCCTCACATTCGATGCCGGAGGAAGGATGGACGCAGCAGGTTTCTCCCCAAGGGCGTCGCTGGAGCTGAGGACCTCTCCGGTAACCACGGTGACAGCCGCCGGGGGTGTTTACAGGCAGAGCCTGCCAGGGGAGCTCACAGCTCGAGATACGGTGTTCGATGAGCTCGACACACCCTCCTCCACACACTGGATCCTGGGGTTCTCCCATCTGCCCGAACCTGATGTGAAGCTCCAGGCGGACTGCTACCTGAAACTTGGGAACGGCTACCCGTACGATCCGGAGCAGCCCGGCTACTTCATACTCGACGGGGTAAGCGGCGAGCAGGACCTCTATTCGTTCCGGCAACTTGAGTCCGGAGGGGAGACCAGGTCGGCGGGACTGGAACTGACGCTTCGAAAGCAGCTTGTAAGCGGCCTTTACGGCCTGGCCGCGGGCTCGGTCAGCATGAGCGGGTACAGGAACCCCGGGGAACCCTGGCGAAGAAGGATCTATGACACAGGGTGGAACGGCTCACTGGAGGGGGGGTACAGGTTCGACAACGGATGGGAGCTGAGCTGCAGGTGGCTCTTCGCAGGGGGAAGGCCATATACCCCGCTGGACATATCAGCTTCAGAGCAGCTGAACAGAACGGTGCTGGACTCCACCAGGATCAACGCCCTGAGGTACCCATACTACTCATCGCTGAACATGAGGGCTGACAGACGGTTCAACTTCAGTGAGAGCAGCCTGGTGGTATACCTTTCGGTATGGAATCTGCTCAACAGGCGGAATGTCACCGCCACATACTGGAACAGGATAGAGAACAGGGAGGACAGCCTGTACCAGTGGGCGCTGATGCCTGTTTTCGGAGTGGAGTACGAGTTTTGAGGATCGCTCCGATTGACCCCGTCGACTCCATGCCCTTATTATCATTAACGACCTTGAGTCAGGAGGGGTCCCATGGAGCATTTCCCGGGAACCGATATGGCGAACCTCATCCTGTCCGCCCTGGGGCAGACAGGGGAAGGGATCGCCATTGTCGATCTTTCAGGGAATATCCTCTATGTGAACAGGGCTTTCGCCGCATGCCACGGCTACACGGAGGGCGAACTCCTTGGAATGAGCCTGTCGGTCTTTCACCGGCGGGAGGACATGCCCCTTGTGAACGGCGCCAACAGGCAGGTCATGGAGACAGGCAGCTTCTCCGGCGAGATACCCCACCTGCACAGGAATGGACGGGTATTCCCCGCTGTTATGCACAGTTCCCTTGTGAGGGACGATCTCGGCAGACCCATAGGCATCGTGGGAACCATGCGGGACCTTACGGAGATCCGGGGAGCCGTGTCAGAGCTCCATGAAGCCAGGCAGCTCCTTGAAAGCGTACTCAACGCAATACCTGATGTCATAGGGATCCAGGACATCGATCACACCATCGTAAGGTACAATACCGCAGGTTATGAGATGCTGGCCATCCAACCCGCCGAAGCAGAGGGCAGGAAATGCTTCGAGCTTATAGGGCACTCTTCTCCCTGTACGGTCTGCGCCACCTCCATCACATTGTCTTCCGGGAAGCCGGCCTGCGTGGAGAAGCATGTTCCGGAGCTGGGCAAATGGCTGGAGGTAAGATCCTATCCCATTTTCGACAACAGCGGAAATATGGTCAGGGTCATAGAGCATCTCAGGGACATAACCGCCGTGAAAGAGGCCGCTGACCGGGAAAGGAAACTGGAGGAGCGATTCAGGGTCACCCAGAAGCTGGAAAGTCTGGGAGTTCTCGCCGGGGGGATCGCCCACGACTTCAACAACATACTCATGGTCATCCTGGGGAACACCGACCTGGCCCTGTCCGGGGAGGGGGTTCCCGAAGAACTGAAGGTGTACCTGAAAAGGATAGATGAAGCCGCCCGGCGGGCGGCGGACCTTACCGGGCAGATGCTGGACTACTCCGGGAAGAGGGAAAGCACCCTCTCACCCGTTCGGCTGAACGATCTGGTCCAGGATACAGGGGGAATGCTCAGTATCTCCGTTTCCAGGAAGGCCAGGCTGGAGTATGAGCTGAACGAACCTTCTCCCGTGGTGCTTGCCGACCCCTCACAGCTTCGCCAGGTGATAATGAACCTTATAACCAATGCCTCCGACGCCCTGTGCGATGCCCCCGGGGACATCATCCTTTCGGTGAGGGCAAGGAACCTCACTGAAGACGACCTGACCGCCAGCTATGTCGACTCGGGGCTGGTACCGGGGAGATACGCCGAGATACGGGTTTCCGACACCGGTTGCGGCATGAGCGATGAGATACTGGCAAGGGTCTTCGAGCCGTTCTTCACAACGAAGTTCACCGGAAGGGGCCTTGGCATGGCGGCGGTGCTGGGAATAGTGAAGACCCATTCGGGATGCATCATGGTGGATTCGAAGGAGGGAAGTGGAACCACCATTTCCGTCTGCATTCCCCTTGCCGGTGATTCAACCGTTACCGAAAGCAAGGACAGCCTGGAACTCCCCGGTGGAACAGGCAGAGTTCTGGTGGTGGACGACGAGGAAACCGTGCGGACGGTAACGGTGAAAATGGTGGAAAGGCTGGGATACACAGCGGACTACGCCGCCAACGGTAGCGAAGCGGTTGCTCTGTTCGAAAGGAAACCCGGCGGTTACCAATGGGTGATACTCGATCTGACGATGCCGGTCATGGACGGCCGCGAAGCCCTGAGGGAGATACTCCGACTGGATCCCGGGGCCAGGGTGATCATATCCAGCGGCTTCCCCAGGGAGAATATCATCGAACAGCTTCCCGAAGGCGGCTGGTCAGGCATCCTTCACAAACCCTACGACATCCGTGATCTGGCAGGAACAATGAGAAGGGCCGCCCTGGAAGAGAGCGGCCCCGGAAGCAGCGGTAAGGGCTAGAGCACTTCCTTCATGGACTTCCCGATTATCTCCATGGCCCTCTGAACCTCTTCTTCGGAGATGTTCAGGGGTGGGCGGAACCTGATGGTTTTGTGGCCGCAGGGAAGGATGATGGCTCCGTTGTCAAGAATCTTCGAGACAAGGGCGTTCCTCTTCTCGGGGGTCTCCAGGTCGAAGGCTATCATCAGCCCCCGTCCCCTGATGTTCGTAACCTTGCCCGGGTTCTCCGCCGCCAGGGCGGCAAGCCCTTCCAGTACCTGAGTGTGCCTGGAGCGAACATTCTCCAGGATATTCTCTTCCACCATTATATCAAGGTACTTAGTACACCTGGCCATATCAACAAGGTTGCCCCCCCAGGTGGAGTTGATGCGGCTGGACTCGTGGAACACGTTCTTCTCCACCTCGTCGATCCGCCGGCTGGAGGCAATGCCGCAGACCTGGGACTTCTTTCCGAAGCAGAAGATGTCCGGGGCTACTCCCAGGGACTGCCAGGCCCACCACTCGCCGGACATTCCCATTCCGGTCTGCACCTCGTCGAACACCAGGAGGAACTCGTGCCTGTCGGCCCTTTCCCTGAGTGCCTTAAGGTATTCAGGGCGGAAATGGTTGTCGCCCCCCTCGCCCTGGATGGGCTCTATGATCAGGCAGGCTATGTCGTGTCCGTGGGTCTTTATGGCCTCGTCTATCTGGGCAAGGCTCTTCTTCTCGGCCTCGATGACCTTGTCGAGATTCTCCTCGAGGGGGAAGGTGATGGCCGGGGGATCCACCCTGGGCCAGTCGAAGAGGGGGAAGTACATGTACTTCCTGGGGTCGGCGGTATTTGTAAGGCTGAGGGTGTAGCCGGAGCGGCCGTGGAAGGCCATCCTGTAATGGATCACCTTTGTTCCGAGATTTTCTCCCCGGCCTGCCTCGATGTTCTTCCGCACCTTCCAGTCGAAGGCGGTCTTCAGCGCGTTCTCCACTGCAAGGGCTCCGCCTGACACGAAGAAGAGGTAGGGATGGCTGTCGGGGATCACCGTGTTAGCGAAAGTGTCTACGAAAACCGCCATCTCCTCTGTATAGAAGTCGCTGTTCGACGGCTTGTTGATAGCTACCTCGGCGATGTGCTGCTTCCATTCGTCGGTGGTCATGGTGGGGTGGTTGAACCCCAGCGGCGCGCTGGCGAAGAAGCTGAAAAGGTCCAGGTAGTCCTTTCCCGTGACGGCGTCGTGGATATAGCTGCCCCTGCTCTCCCTGAGGTCCAGGATCAGGTCGTAACCGTCCGCGAGCATGTGTTTACCGATGGTGGATTTCACCTTGTCTGCTGGAATGCGCTTCATTGAGAGCCTCCGTATTCTGCGGCATGATCTGTGCGTTCGACCGCCGATGCGGCGGGAAGCGAAGGGATGGGTTTACCTTGCAAGCCTTTCAAATCTTCACAAGGAGGGGCTGATTGTCAACTGCCCTTAATGTGGCATCAGAAATAGCGTTTACCTATATTTCATCCCTGGTGTCTAACCCCTTACCGGCTAAGGGGATCATGCTTTAATCAGTATTAATGGATAATTATCATGAAAGGGATGAAATGAAACCCATACGAACCCTTGAACAGCTCAAGAAGTACGCCAAGGACCTTCCCTCCAGCGTGGTCTCCGTTGTGAGGGCCGACGAAGTGGAGACCCTCACCGCCGTAAAGGAAGCTGTGGAGGGCGGAATGGTAGACTGTATCCTGGTGGGGCCCGAGGAAGGCATCAGGAAGGCGGCTAAGGAAGCAGAGTTCGATATCAGCGGAATACGCATCGTGGACGCAGCCGACGACAAGGAGAGCGCTGCGAAGGGTGTGGAGCTGGTGAGGAACGGCGAAGCCCATGTGCTCATGAAGGGGCTGGTTGCCACCAGCACATTCCTCAAGGCCCTTCTGGACAAGGAGCACGGGCTCAGGGGAGAAGGGCTTCTCAGCCATGTGGCCGCCTTCGACATCCCCGCCTACCACAAGCTTCTCATAGTAACCGACGCGGCTATGAACATTGCCCCCACGCTGGAGCAGAAGAAGGAAATGCTGAAGAACGCCGTTGTGGTGGCCAAGGCCCTGGGCGTAGAGGTTCCCAAGTGCACCTATGTCTGCGCCAAGGAAGTGCCCTACGACAAGATGCCCTGCACACTGGAAGCCGCGGAAATGAAGAAGATGGCCGAGGCGGGGGATTTCGGCGACATCCTGTTCGACGCCCCGCTGGCACTGGACCTTGCCGTATCGCCGGTCTCCGTAAAGATCAAGAAGATAGAGAGCCCTGTGGCTGGAGACGCCGATGTTGTGCTGATGCCGGACATAGAGGCCGCAAACGTGCTCTACAAGGGACTCATCTTCCTGGCTAACTCCGAACTGGGCGCCGTGGTCATGGGCGCGAAGAACCCCGTGGTGCTCACCAGCCGCGCCGACAGCGCCGAGAGCAAGCTCTGCAGCCTGGTCCTCAGCGGCATCGTGGCCGCCTACCAGGGTAATCAGTAATGCGTTTACTCCTGGCCAGCGACCACGCGGGATACCCTCTGAAGCAGCGAATGAGGGATTATCTGGAAAGGGAGGGGCACCAGGTGGAAGACCTGGGCCCGGACTCCACCGATTCCGTTGACTACCCCGACTACGCAGGGAAGCTCTGCAGGGCGCTCCTCCAGGGGGAAGCCCCGATGGGCATCCTAATATGCAATTCCGGCGTGGGAATGAGCATGGCCGCCAACAGATACCGTGGCATCAGGGCGGCACTGTGCCTCTTCCCGGATATGGCCCTCTTCGCCAGGAGACACAACGACGCCAATGTGCTTGTCCTTGGCGGAGGATACACGGCCTCCTTCCTGGCGGAGCGGATCGCCGATGTATTCCTCTCGGAAGGGTTCGAGGGGGGCAGGCACAAGAGAAGAACGGACAAGTTCGACTCATGATCGACCTCATCTGCGGCGCCAGACCTAACTTCATGAAGGTGGACCCCATCATCAGGAGCCTTCGCGCCGATGTAAGGCTGATCCATACCGGCCAGCACTACGACCACGCCATGTCCGGGAGTTTCTTTCAGCAGCTGGGCCTTCCGGTGCCGGACATCAATCTGGGTGTGGGCAGCTCCACGGTAACCGTGCAGACCGCCGAAATAATGAAGGCCTATGAGCCCGTACTCCTGGAGGGAGATCCTGAAGCGGTGGTGGTGGTGGGAGATGTGAACTCCACCCTGGCCTGCGTGCTCACCGCGGTGAGGTACGGTATTCCCACCGTTCATGTGGAAGCCGGGCTGAGAAGCTTCGACAGAACGATGCCCGAGGAGATAAACAGGCTGCTCACCGACCAGATCAGCGACCTTCTGCTCATAACCAGCTCGGAAGCCAGGGACAACCTGCTTCGCGAGGGCAGGCCGGAGAGCGCCGTGAAGATGGTGGGAAACCCCATGATAGACACACTCCTCAGGCTTCTTCCAAGGGCCGCGGAAACCGAGGTCCCCGGTGATCCATTCGGCCTCGTAACCCTTCACCGGCCCGGGAACGTGGATAACAGGGAGAAGCTGGAGGCGATACTTGAAGCCCTTTCGAGGCTTGCTCCCATGAATCTGGTGTTCCCCGCCCACCCCAGGACATTGAAGAACATCCGCAGCTGGGGTCTGGGAGCGAAGGTGCCCGGGAACCTCCGGATGATCGAGCCCATGGACTATCTGGCCTTCGTGGGCCACCAGAGGGCTGCCGCAGTGGTCATAACCGATTCCGGCGGAGTGCAGGAGGAGACCTCGGTCATGGGGGTTCCCTGCGTCACCGTAAGACCCAATACCGAAAGGCCGGTTACCTGTACCATGGGGACCAATGTCCTGTGCCCCGATCCGGCGGGGATACCGGCCGCGGTCAGGAATCAGATGGAGAAGAGACCGTCCTCGCCCCCTTCCATCCCCATGTGGGACGGAAAGGCCGGTTCGAGGATAGCCGAAGAGATAGAGAGGCTGCTCAGATGAAGTACCTTGCATTTTTCATTGCCGTTATGGCACTGGCCGGTTGCGGCAACGGGGGGAACGGCCTCCCGGAGGAAACCTACGCCACCGCCGACTTCCAGAAGTTCGCAGTTGCCCTTCAGGGCGAGGATGTGGGCTACATGACCATGCAGACCGAGCAGGTCGGCGATTCCCTGATCATCACACAGTCCATGGAATGGCACCTGCTCCTCATGGGAACCACCAGAACGGTAACCATGGATGTGGAGTCCAGGACCGGCCTGGACATGGACCTGGGCTACATGGACATGACCATGTCCGACGGTACCTCGATAATCCAGGCCAGGGCGGTGAGGACAGGGAATACAGTGGAGACAACCCTGGACACTTCCGGACGGGAGATAGTCTACAGCCGCGAGTTCGAGGGTGATTATCTCCCCGCGTTCGTCGACCTGGCCTCAGCCACCATGGAGTGGGCCCCGGGGGATGAAAGGACCTTCCCCACCTTCGATCCGTCCACGGGGATGCTCTTCCAGGCAACGGTGACATGCGAGGCGGTGGAGCCCATGTCCCTCATGGGAGATACGGTGCAGGCCTCGAGGCTCCTCATCTCCCAGCAGGGTATGAGGAACACGGTCTGGGTCTACCAGGGGCAGATCGTCAGGGAGGAGGAAACCGGGATGGGCATGGTCCTGACCAGGGTTTCCCCCACCACCAGCAACAACATCATACCCTCCAGCGATCTTTACGAAGTTTATGCAGTGACATCCAACGACGTGGATTCCCCGAGAAGGACCGGCGAGAGAACCTGGCGCATGGTGGGAGACATAGACTGGACCGACTTCGTTCTGGACTACCCGGGTCTTCAGACGCTGGTGGACAGCATCGTGATCACTGTGAACTCGGTGCCCCCGGCAGCTCCCCTTCCCTTCCCTTTCCAGGTGGAGGATCCCGAGCTGCTTGCTCTCCTGGAGCCGGAATCCATGATACAGAGCGGTGATCCGGCGATAATCGCCCTTGCGGACAGTCTCACGGAAGGATTCGACGATTCCTGGGAGGCGGTGATGAGCATTTCCGGCTTCGTGGACAGGGCGGTTCAGAACGTGCCGACGGTATCCCTTCCCTCGGCGGTGGACGTTCTCGACAACCTCAGGGGGGACTGCAACGAGCACACGATCCTCACGGTAGCCCTCTGCAGGGCCGCCGGGATCCCCGCAGTTACCTGCGCCGGGGTGGTTTACGTGGACAACGGCATATTCGGCTACCACGCATGGCCTGCGGTCTGGGTGGGAGAATGGGTGGCCATAGATCCCACCTTCAGCCAGCAGATAGCCGACGCCACTCACATCATACTGGCCCAGGGAAGCCTGGACGCCCAGTACGTTGTAAACGCGGTCCTTGGAAGGCTCTCCATAGAGGAAGTGGAGTAGAACCCCTTGTATACGCCCTTCGAGAAGAGGGCCATGGAACTTGCCCTCAGGGAGGCCCTGAAGGGCGGCAAAGCGGTCTTCCCCAATCCCATGGTCGGGGCGGTGATACTTAACGCGGGTGGGGATGTGGTCTCCAGTGGCCACCATGCCTGCTGCGGTGCCCCCCACGCGGAGAGGGACGCCCTCNNTATGACAATGGTGGTCACGCTGGAGCCGTGCTGTCATCACGGAAGGACCCCGCCCTGCGCCGAAGCCCTGGCCGAGGCGGGTATAAAGAGGGTGGTGGCCGCCATGGTGGATCCCGACCCCCAGGTGAGCGGACGGGGAATAGAGTACCTTCGCTCCCGGGGTGTGGACGTTAGTACCGGGCTGATGGAAGAGGCCGCCAGGGACCTGAACAGGGTTTATCTTCACCACAGGGAAACCGGCAGAAGCTTCCTTCATCTGAAGATGGCCGGGACTCTGGACGGAATGTGCGCCGCCGCCGACGGTTCCAGCAGATGGATAACCGGCCCGGTCTCCAGGAAAACGGTCCATGGATTCAGAAGGGATGCCCACGCGGTACTCATAGGCGCAGGCACCGCCCTGGCGGACGACCCTTCCCTTGTGGTGAGTGAGGTGGAGTGCCACCCCGACGACCAGCCGGTAAGGATCGTTCTGACGGATACCGACCTGCCAGGGGATCTCAGGATGTTCACCCTTCCTGGCAGAACGGTTGTCGCCTGCGACGGTCCTGTAAAGGCCCATCCGTCCGCTGAGCTGTGGACGGGGATCACCTCTCCCGGGGAACTGCTGAAGCGAACTGCCGAAGAGGGGCTGGGCCTCGTTCTCTGCGAGGGCGGCCCGTTTCTTGCCGCTTCCCTGGTAAGGGCGCGGCTCGTTGACAGGCTGAGCATATTCACCTCCCCTTCCCTGCTGGGAGGAGAGGGCAGGCCTATTTTCGGCGAGCTGGGCATTCCCGGCATTGATGGCATGCTGAGATTGAAGGTTGTTACGGTAAGGGAAAGCGGAGAGGACATGCTTACGGAGGGGCGAATTGTTTACCGGGCTGATTGAGACCACGGGAAGGGTGACCGTTTCGGGGAGCAGACTGGAGATCGAGTCAGGGATTGAGCTTCCTCTTGGAAAGGGTGACAGCCTCTGCGTGAACGGTTCCTGTCTTACGGTTACGGGCATCTCGGGGAAAAGGATCACATTCGATGTTTCCCCTGAGACCGCCGGGAGGATCAAGCCCCCTTCCATTGGGGAAACGGTCAACCTGGAAAGATCCCTGGAGGCCTCCGGCAGGCTCCACGGCCATTTCGTGACGGGCCATGTGGACTGCACTGGAACCGTTCTCAGGGTAAGGCGCCTTTCAGCTTTCAGCGAGGTTTCCATAGGATATCCCTCCGAGTACCGGGGGCTTCTTGTGGAGAAGGGTTCCGTGGCGGTTTCCGGCATCAGCCTCACCGTTTCCGCCCTGGAACAGGGAAGCTTCACAGTGGCCCTCATACCGGAAACCCTCGAGGGAACCACCGCCGGCAGCTGGAAACCGGGCGTGAAGGTAAATCTGGAGTTCGACATAATCGGCAAGTACGTGGCCCGGGCGGTTTCCGGTGCCGACACGGAAGCATCGTTAAGGAAGTACCTTGAGAAGCAGCAGCATACAACCCGCTGAGAAGGCCATAGAAGCCATACGGCGGGGAGAAATGATAGTAGTGGTCGACGACGAGAACCGCGAGAACGAGGGAGACCTGGTGATAGCGGCCCAGTTCTGCACACCTGAGCACATAAACTTCATGGCCTCCAGCGCCAGGGGCCTCATATGCCTGGCGATGAAGAAGGACCATCTTGCAAGGCTCGACCTTCACGAGATGTGCCCCAGGAACACCTCCCTCCATGAGACCGCTTTCACAGTGAGCATAGACGCCGTGGAAGGCGTAACCACTGGAATAAGCGCCGCCGACAGGGCCAGGACCATTGCGGTGGCCATCGATCCCGCCACCGAGCCCAGGGACCTGGGCAGACCGGGACACATCTTCCCCCTGGCCGCCAGGGACGGCGGCGTTCTCCGGAGAACGGGGCACACCGAAGCGGCTGTGGACCTGGCCCGTCTTGCGGGGCTTCATCCTTCAGGGGTGATCTGCGAGGTTATGAACGAGGACGGCACCATGGCAAGGCTGCCGGACCTGGAGGTGTTCGCGGAGAAGCATGACCTCCTGGTCACAAGCGTGGAAGAACTGGTGAAGTACCGCCACAGGAATGAGATACTGGTGAAGTGCGTGGCGGAGGCCCAGCTTCCCACGGACTTCGGGGAATTCCGTATGCGCGTCTACGAGAGCCTCGTCGACGGAGAGACCCATGTTGCCCTGTCGAAGGGGGAGGTTGCCGGAAAGGAGGATGTCCTCGTCAGGGTACATTCCCAGTGCCTTACCGGCGACGTTTTCGGCAGCAGGAGGTGCGACTGCGGCGGACAGCTTCACGCAGCCATGGACAAGGTGGCCCGGGAGGGCCTCGGAGTGGTGCTTTACATGTCCCAGGAGGGCAGGGGGATAGGTCTGGCCAACAAGATAAAGGCCTACCACCTCCAGGACCACGGGCTGGACACCGTGGACGCAAACGTTAAACTGGGCTTCGCCCCGGACCTCCGGGACTACGGTATAGGGGCTCAGATACTCAGCGACATGGGACTTACCACGATCAGGCTCATGACGAACAATCCCAAGAAGATAGTGGGTCTCTCGGGCTACGGTCTGAAGGTGACGGAAAGAATTCATGTGGAAGTGTGCCCCACCGAGGAGAACCTTTTCTACCTGAGAACGAAGAGGGACAGGATGGGGCACCTGCTGAAGGGAGTTGATGAAGATGGCCTGGATACATGAGGGCAAACTCGACGGAGAGAATCTCAAAGTGGCGGTGGTGGTTTCCCGTTTCAACAGTTTCATCACCGGAAGGCTTCTCGACGGAGCGCAGGACTGCCTGATCCGTCACGGTGTGGAGGAAGACGACATCAGCGTTTTCTGGGTTCCCGGCGCCTGGGAGATCCCTTCCGTGGCCGCCAGGGTTGCCAGGACGAGGTCCTTTGACGCTGTTATCTGCCTGGGTGCGGTTATCAGGGGGGACACACCCCATTTCGACTTCGTGGCCAGCGAGAACGCCAAGGGCATAGCCCAGGCGGGAATGAACTCCACCGTACCGGTGGTTTATGGAGTTGTGACCACCGACACCGTGGAACAGGCGATAGACAGGGCCGGCACCAAGAGCGGCAACAAGGGCTTCGAAGCCGCCATGACCGCCATCGAACTTGTAAACCTGTACGAGCAGATCCAGAGTTTCCCCCCCATGGAAGAAAGCCCGGAGAACTAGCTTGGGTCAGCGTTCCAGGGGGCGGAAGTTCCTTCTGCAGTGCAGGTACGCCGCAGACGCCAACGGCCTCCCCCTCGAGGACAACATGGAGGCCATGGGCATATCCGAGAGGATAAGCGATCCCCAGACACGGATCTGGCTCAGGGAGCTGGGAAAGTCCGCCGGTTCCCACCGGGAGGAAATCGACCGGATGATAGCCGGAGTGCTGGAGAACTGGTCCATGGACAGGCTTACCCCAATCACCAGGCTGATACTCCAGCAGGCGGTTGCTGAGAGTCTCCACATGAACATACCTCCCGCGGTTGCGGTGAAGGAGGCGGTGAAGCTGGCAATCGAGTTCGAAGGGCCGGGCACCGGCTCATTCGTGAACGGTGTGCTGGACAAGATACTTTTCCGAAGTGAGTGAACAGTTATTGACAAACCCCCGCCGAGGGCTGAGATTGCAGTTAGCGGGGGGCAGCCATGTTAATACGGGTGATAAGCGATATTCACGGGAACCTCGCCGCGCTTAAGGCGGTTCTCGATGATCCTTCCGGCAGGGAGGCGGAGCGTACCGTGTGCCTGGGAGACACCGTAGGCTACGGTTCCCATCCCTCTGCCTGCATCAACCTGGTGCGGCAGATATCCGATGAAACGGTGGCCGGGAATCACGACTTCGGAGCCGCTGGGCTCATGAGCATCTCCAGCTTCAACCAGGACGGCCGGAGGGCCATAGAGTGGACACGGACCCAGCTTGAGGCGGAGCAGGTCCAGTGGCTCAGTGAGCTTCCCCTTCAGACCTTCTTCTACGGGATCAACCTGACGCATGCTTCTCCAGCTGACCCGGATTCATGGATATATGTGCTCACCTCCCAACATGCGGTGAACGCATCGCTTGCATCCGGGGAGTACGTTTCCGTATACGGCCATACCCACATAGCCATGCAGTGGACAAGGACAGGCGACTGCAGCGGAGAAGAAGAGGGTTCCTTCCTGGACCATCCCCTGATCAACTGCGGAAGCGTGGGGCAGCCAAGGGACGGTGACCCCAGAGCCGCTTATCTGCTTCTCAACACCGAAGAGAAGACCTTCAGGCATGTGAGGGTGGATTACGACATTCAGGCCGCCGCCTCCGCTATAAGAGCGGCTGGGCTTCCCGATTTCCTGGCGGGAAGGCTTTTCCTGGGGAAGTAGCGGCTGAAGGATAGGAGGCAAATGTGTTCTTCGCAGGTATGATCCTCGCAAGCTTTCTTACAGGTCAGACAACGCCTCTGACGGTTCAGGTTATCGGTATCGAGGAACTGACCGGCGAGGTCAGGCTTGCTGTGTTCGGCCCCGGGGACTCATTTCCCATGGAGGCGGATGAAGCCCTCTATAAAGGGATCATGACAGTTGACGCAGACACACTGGTGCTTACCATCGATTCACTGGAACAGGGCACATACGCGATCTATGCCTATCAGGACCGGGACATGGACGGGGAGCTGGACATGCACTGGTACGGCCCTCCGAGCGAGAGGGTGGGGGTTTCCAACAACGCCACCGGCTTCGCCGGCCCACCGAGCTTCGAGGACGCGTCATTCATCCTTGGTACCGCACCGCTGACTCTCACCATCGAGCTTCGCTGAGCCGAATCGGCTTCGTTACTTATGAGAGGCCATGTACTCAGTTACGGCCTGTGCCAGAAGACCTGACCGGGATTCCCCATGCTTCCTGGCGTACTGATCCACGGTGTTAAGCAGCCTCTCTGGAATGGTGATGTTAACACGCCTGGATCGGCTTGACAGTTTGCTCACGTCTATATCCACCAATGCCCACACGCAGTTTAAATAATCTGGATTGCTCTTGTGGTGTTCGATCGAGGAAGCCGCTGGAGCAGGTTCTGAATCCATAAGCAGACCTTCGATATGGCATTCTGCGGCTTCTTGAGCCATCGCTATCGCTTCCTCGATGGTAGAACCGGCTGAAAAGCATCCGGGTATGTCTGGGAACGTAACTCCGAAATCAGAGTTTTCATCCTTATGGATCGCAACTGGATACTTCACTTTTCACTCCACTTCCAACCCGCCTGCCGGTATATGCTCCTCAAGGTTCCTGCAGGAATGTCCTTCTTCGGGTGCGGTATGGTGACCCTGCCCGGTTTCGAGGGATGTTTGAACTGGTGATGGTCACCTTTTACGTGATGAAGAAACCAGCCGTCTTCCTTTAGTTTCCTTATTACATCCCTGCTGTTCATGATGTGTATTATACACACTGAGAGATGTCTGTCAATCTGTCAGATGCTCATAGTATTGTGCTGACCTGATCTGCTGATTATCATAGCTGAAAATGCATCAGATGCATGTGGTGTTATCAATGAAAGACCATCTGGAGGTTCACCATGGGTATCCTTGTTACAGTGATCTGTGTTCTTCTCCTTCTTATCGTCCCGGGCTGCGGGGATGCTCCCGGAGGGGGTGAGGATATGGGTTCGTGTTCGGAGACGAGGGCAGATACCCTCTACGCAGCGGACTCCATCGGAGTTCTCATGGGGGACAGCAATTATGTCCTGGGAGCCATAGCGGATTTCACCACTCTGCCCGGGGGAAGGCCGGCGATACTGGACAGGGTGAAGGGAACGGTATCGATCTTTGACGGCGCAGGAACATTCCTCTACAGCTTCGGCGGTTTCGGGGAAGGCCCCGGGGAGTTCCAGTATCCCTTCTTCATGACCTGTCTTGAAAGCGGCATATTCGTTGTAACCGAACTCATGGGAAATGCCACCGCTCTGGACTCAACTGGGAATCAGCTGGGAAGGTGGAAGCTGCCGGGCTTCGGCGGGCTTCCCCTGGACGTAATGCCATTTGACGACTCCACTTTCGTCTGCTACTACTTCGGGATGCACATGGATGCGGAGCCGACCATCGTCTACTCCCTGGAAAGGTATGATGCCGTTACCGGAGAACTCATGGCCACCTATTTCAACTGGACGGGCGCGCCGGATCCCTCCACAGACTTCACTCCGGGCTACATCGTCGCCGCCGCCGACGGGCAGGGACATCTGTACATGAGCCGTATGCAGAACTCCCGGTGGATGGTTGAGGTGTTCGGCGAAGGTCCGGAGCCCATTGATTCCATAATGCTCTTCGATGAAAGGGAGAGGATAGCAGTTCCGGATTCCGGCGGTTTCGTGCCCGGATGCGTCCCGGTCCAGTACGCTTTCTCCGACGGCTCCGGAGCCATGGTGCAGGAAGCTGTGAACATGCCGGAGGAACACCCGTTCATAAGCCAGATGGCAGTTGACGACGCAGGGAACATCTGGTGCCGCAGGGGCGGTCTTCCCGGGAATGTGTGGGATGTGGTGTCTCCCGGTGGGGAACTCGTAAGGGAGGTGGTTGCTGTACTTCCGGACTCGGCTTACTACATCGAGATGGACGTGAGTCCCCACGGCATCCTGGCTTTTGATATGTTCACCGAGGACTATCACAAGCTCTATCTCATGGAATGGGCCGAATGACGCAGAAACTTTATGACGGGGCTAACTGCCCCTGCCCGGCTGACTGTTCGCGGCACGGAAAGTGCGCGGAATGCATGAGGTTCCATCACGGGAAGAAGGAACCCACTTACTGTGAGTTCCTGGCGGGGAAGATCGATGGGGACAAACCCCTGGAGCAGCCAGAGAGGGCCCAGCGCACAGGCAGGGAGATAAGGCTGCTGGACTACGCCCCATGCGCCGGTTGAGCAGGCAAGCTTAAACCCGCCAGGCTGGCGGGCATAGTTTCCAGGCTTCCGCGGTATTCCACCCCCGACCTGCTGGTTGGCATGGAGAACCTTGACGACGCCGGGGTCTACAGGATATCGCCGGAGATCGCCCTGGTCCAGACCGTGGACTTCTTCTACCCAATGGTGAACGATCCCAGGATGAACGGCCGCATCGCCGCTGCCAACTCCCTCTCGGACATCTGGGCAATGGGAGCCACCGCAGTAACCGCCATGAACGTGCTGGCCTACCCGCCGGGGCTCATTCCCGCCGAGGTGATAGGGGAGATGCTCGCCGGGGGAAGCGACAAGCTGGTCGAGGCCAGGGTGGCCCTTGTGGGGGGGCACACGATGGAGCAGGAGGATCTCCTGTACGGAATGAGCGTTACCGGAACGGTCCACCCCGACATGATAAAGACCAATGCGAAGGCCAGTGCGGGCGACGCGGTGATACTCACCAAGCCCCTGGGTACAGGGGTGTTCGGCAACGCCATGATGAAGGGGGAGCTTGCTCCTTACCTTTACGAGGCGGTAACCACCTCAATGTGCAGGCTTAACATGTACGCGGCGAACGCACTCAGGGAGTTCAACGTGAACGCCATGACGGATGTTACGGGTTTCGGCCTGCTGGGCCACGCCCTTCCGGTGGCCAGGAGCGGAGACCTGACGATCACGGTGGAATCCGGGAGCGTTCCAATGCTGCCGGAACTTGTTCCCCTGGCCGGAGAGTACGGGCCGAAGGGAGTATGCAAGGTGGCCGAGTACGTGAACGATTTCCTCACCGTGAGAGAGGGTGTTGAACCCCTCACCGTGAGCCTGCTGTCGGAGGCTGAAACCTCCGGGGGTCTGCTTGTCTTCGTGGAGGAAGGCCAGGCTGAAAAGGCCCTGGCGCGGATAAGGGAGCAGGGGGACGACCAGGCGGCCATCATTGGACACACTGAACGGCGTCAGGTCCTTAACGAATACCTGAAGGTCGTATAGAATGAGACAGCTGTTATGGGTTCCCCTCCTTGTCCTGGTCTCCTGCATCTCCCGGAGCCACAACGGGTATCCCCTGGAGTCCCCCTCCGGGGAGTACAGGGCCTGGCTGTCGGTGAACGAAGGACCTGAGGGCTGGAACATCTGGGTGGTTCATATAACCGGCGTGGAAGACCAGGTGGAGCTGCTGGAGTTCATGGAGAACTACCCGGCATCCCTCATGGCCTATATAGCCTGGGACGATGACGATCGGCTATGGTTCTACTCCAGCGACGACGGAAGGTATTTCTACTGGGAGAATACGGAAGAGGGATGGAAAGGGTACTCATGGAGCATTCTTGAATCCTCTCAGATATATCCGCCTGGAGCTCTGGGCAATGAAGGGAACGGTGAATGATGAGGGCAATACTGCTTGTGGCACTTGCTGCGGCATCGGGTTTGTGTGAAGGGATAAGCGAGATCAGGGAGCAGTACTACCAGGTAAAGGATGGGATCGAGAACGGCGACATGTACCTTACCGAACTGGAGATCAACTCCACCGGGGCAATGTACCCGGCCTTGGGGACCTATGGAAGGTCCTTCGACTTTTACTGGGATATTGATCAGGAGTCCTACCCCTCAAGCCGGCTGCTGTTCATTGCAGTAAGTTCAACATATGCCGCGGTTGAGGAGAACGAGGAATTCCTGTTCAACACCTCCGGCGAGCTTCTCTTCTACTACAGGTCAGGTGGATACGACATGAACGAGGAGAGATTCTACTTCGACGGTCCCTATCTCCAGAGGTACATCATCGGCGAAGAGGTCACCGACCGCCCCGGCGAGGAAGCCCGTGTAAACGGGGAGAGGATACGCCTGGAGGCGGACAAGTTGTTCCAGAGCTTTCATCTCGTTCACTGAACCCGGGGAAACAGGTCCTCCAGTTCGCTGAAGCTGTCTACGCAGCGGTGGGGATTCTCCGAGAGCAGTTTTTCCCTGGAATGGGAACCGGTGGTCACCGCTATGCTCACCGCATGGAGATGCCTTGCGGTCTGAATGTCCAGGACCGTGTCTCCTATAACGAATCTGGACTGGTAATCCCGGCCGGTGGCTTCCCTTACCTTCTCCAGGGCAGCATCGGCGATCTGGAACCTTTTCAGGCCATCCTCCCCGTAGCCTCCGGCGGTGAAGCAGTGCCAGATACCGATCTTCCGGAGCTTGTACTCCGCCCCTATTGAAAGCTCCACTGTTATCAGGGACAGGGTGTAGCCCTCACTGTGAAGGCGCTTTACGAAGGGGACGGCATCTCCGCTGGGCCGCCAGACATCGGTTTCCCGGTATTCATCCAGCTTCCCTGTGTAAAGCTCCATGAACCTGGCCCATAGTTCTTCACTGTAAGGGATCCGATGATTCCCCAGCACCTCCAGGAGAACGTCCCTGTCTGACCTTGCGGAGGTGTCCACCCCATGCATGGCGTTCTCCGTTCCCAGGAGTTCGTCCACGGCGCTGGAATAGGGGATGTCCGTTCTGCTGTCGCGCTTTATCAGTGTTCCGTTCACGTCGAAGAGTATCAGTTCGTCCAAGGGCGCCTCCTTCCGGATCGTTCCCGTAACATACCGGGGAAGCCCTTTCCCCTGTAAGCGATGATTTACGATACTATGGTTTGGGCGAAGGGAGGAAGCGTGGAGAAGCGGGATCATGCGAAGCCGGTGGTGGTGTGCAGCAGGTGTCTGGGATTCGAGCACTGCAGGTTCAACGGACAGATGCTTGCAAGCGGTCTGGTGGAAGCGCTGAAGCCCTTTGTCCGTTTCATCACCCCCTGCCCGGAAAAGGACATCGGTCTGGGGGTTCCCAGACACCCCGTAAGGGTTGTGCATCAGGAGGGGGAGAACCGCCTGGTTCAACTGGTGACCGGGGATGACGCAACCGGGAGAATGAACGGGTTCTGCCGGGAGTTCCTCCAGGGCATCGAAGAGGTCCACGGGTTCATCCTCAAGTCACGGTCCCCGTCCTGCGGGCTTTTCGATGTTAAATACTACCCGCCCGGGGAGAAGAAACCCCCGGTTGGGAAGGGTTCAGGCTTCTTCGGGGAAGCCTGTCTGGGGGCTTTCCCCGGGGCAGCCGCCGAGGACGAGGCCAGGCTGGGCAACGACAGGATAAGGGAGCACTTCCTCACCAGGATATTCACCGCGGCTGAGTTCAGCGCGGTGAGCACACCAGCTGAACTTGTGGCGTTCCAGAGCAGGCACAAGCTGCTCCTCATGGCTTACAGCCAGAACGAAATGAGGAAGCTGGGGCGAATAACGGCCCACCAGAGCGAAACCGGCATGGAGGCGACCCTGGCGGAGTACCGGGAACACCTGCTGAAAGCCCTGGAGAAAGGCCCATCCTACAGATCCCACGTGAACGTGCTGCAGCACGCCTTCGGATACTTCAGCGGGGATCTGAGCAGCCGGGAGAAGTCCTTCTTCATGGACAACCTGGAGATGTACAGGGAGAACAGGGCATCCCTGACAACCCTTCTCAATCTGGTTCTTTCATGGGTGATCCGCTTCGATGTGGATTACCTGAGGGACCAGAGCTATTTCAGCCCCTATCCCCCGGAGCTGCGGAAGCAGTTCGACATTTACAGGACAAAGGACTACTGGGGCCGATGAAAAGGGAACACGCCGCCAGGGAAGCATCGGGCTGCAGGCACTATGCCATGTGCAGGATAGACTACGCCGGAACGGGGCTATGCCCCTCCGGACGGAGGAACCTGTTCGTTTCATACTGGCCCCAGGGTCTGATGGACATAGCCGCAGGCGTTCTTTCAGGTAAGATCCCGGTTACAAGGGGTATCCTACACGCGGTGGAGGAGTGTGATCTCTGCGGTCTGTGTCAGGGGCAGTGCAACTTCATAACGGGCCTGAGGCCCCTGGACGTGTTCAGGGAACTGAAGTCCTTCCTTCGGGATGCCGTTCCAGTGGATGACACTGAGGAATCCCCGCTTGTGAACGAGCTGAGAGCGGTAGTCGGGGAAGGGCACATAATTGACGACCCCGGGCTTCTTTACGCCTACGCCGGAGATCCATGTCCCGTCTCAAGGGAGACCATGCCCCTCTGCGCCGTTCTTCCCCTGGACGCGGATCAGGTGTCCCTGGTGGTGCGGGCCTGTCTGGATACCGGGGTTCCCTGGGCGGTGAGGGGCAACGGCTCATCGGTGATGGGTTTCGTCCTCAGCCCCGGGGTGATAATCGATACCGCCAGGATGAAGACGCTTGACTTCGACACCAGCAACAGGGCCGTAACCGCGGGGGCAGGTGTCAGCGCCTTCCAGTTACAGAAGGAGGCCGCCTCCAGGGGCTTCAGGGTGAATGCCGCGGAACCAGCCGCCCTGTACTGCGCCAACCTTATGTGCTCCGGGATATTCTCGCTGTTCTCCAGCTCCCTGGGCACAGGTGCGGACAACATCATCGACGCCAGGTTCGTGGACGGAGACGGGAGGGTTTTCACCCTTTCAGAAAGGGGAGCTCCCAACCTTTACTGTTTCGCGAAGGAGGACCGGCCGCCCCCGGGCATCTGCACCGAGGCGGTGGTGCGGCTTTACCCGGTGGAGGAGGACGAGTCAGGCCTGGCAGTTCCGTTCCATGACCTTGCATCAGCCGTGAGTTACGCAGCTCGGCTGAACAGAAGGGGTATAGGGCTGGGGATAGGCGTTCTGGGAGTGGAGTACCTGGCCACCTTCACCACACCCACCGCCAGGGAGGCCGTGCCCTTCAGGAACTTCCTCAGGGACACCCTGGGGCTGGAATACCTCGTGGTGGTGCTGGGCAACACCGATCACCTGAGGGCCGCAGCCGAGTCCGCGCCGTTCGTTTACGGCCAGGAACTGATGTCCTCCATCCTCCGGGGCATCCCCGGGATCATCCACGGCGGCCTGGAGGGGATACTGGAGGGAGCAGAGGGGAACCGCAGACCATACGAGATACTTGCAGGCGAGGGAATGGAGCACCTGGTGGGAGCGCTGCTGGATGCCTCGGGAGGGGATCTTGCCGGCTGCGCCGACCCTGACGTGGCCGACTTCTACAGGGGCTTTTATCAGAGCAGCGACCTTACGGACATGCTCTTCCTGAATGCATTCCGCTCGGTGAGCTCCAGAATGGGCAGGGAGGGCCATGTTGTGGCCTTCATCCTCTACGTTCCCCTGGACGATCCTTCGCTGGTGGAAACTGTTCATCGTGAGTTCGCGCGAGTGGCCGAGAACCACGGCGTGAGAGGGGATATTGGTTTCCTTACCCCGATCGATCACGGGGCCATGGGTGTTCTGGAGTGGGACATGTACGGTGACCACACCGACCCGGTGGAGGTCCAGGCCATGGCAGGGGCCATGGAGGCCGCCGGCGCAATGATAGAGGGTCTCTCCGCAGAGGATCCCAGGATACTCTGGATCCGGTATGTGTTCAACCAGGGCTTCTCCAGGAAGGAGTCGTTCCTCTATCACGGCGCGGCCCTGAAGTAATGGACGAACCGGTACTGGTAACCGGAGCGACCGGCTTTCTGGGGGGCTTCATCGCAGCGGAGCTGGCCCGCAGGGGCGTCCCCGCCGTTCTTGCCGCAAGGGCCGCCGGAGGCCGTTCCCCGGGGGAGAGGGTCAGCCGTCTGTTCCGCTTTCTGGATACAGCCCCGGGGAAAGAACCGGTGATACTTCCCCTGGACCTGCTGGCGCCCGACCTGGGCCTCTCTTCCGGGGAAAGGGGACTCCTCGCCGGTGTTCCATCGGTGATCCACTGCGCCGCCGACACCTCCTTCGCCCTGAGGAGGGGGGAACAGGTCCGGGCCACCAACCTGGACGGGCTGGAGAATCTCTTCTCATGCATTCCCGGGTGCCGAAGGTTCTGCCTGATGAGCACGGCATACGCCGCCGGAACACTCACCGGAACCATACTGGAGGAGCCGCTGGACCCTCCGGGCTTCAACAATCCCTACGAAGAATCCAAGAACCTTGCGGAGAAGCTTGCCGCGGACATCTGCGAAGCCAGGGGCACGGAGCTGGTGATACTCAGACCGTCCATAACCTGCGGCCACAGCGTCACAGGCAGGAGCCTCCGTTTCAACGCCCTGTACTATCCGGTGAGGACCTTCATCCTGCTTCGGGATTCCATGCGCAGGGACATCATCGAGAACGACAGCGCCAGGGCGAAGGCCATGGGGGTATCCATCGATCCACTGGACAGGGTGGAACTGCCGGTGAACCTGCCGGGGGAGGGCGCTTTGAACCTGATAAACATCGATTACCTGGTGGAGGCCGCCCTGGGGGTTTTTCACAGCGGCGGGACCGGCATCTTCCATCTGGTCAACCCCCGTCCTTCTTCCGTTGAGGAAGTCACTGAATACCTTTCTCAGTACTACGGCATTTCCGGGATCGGGATCTCAGGGGATCTCCGCAGGGGTCCTCTTCAAGCGCTGGTGAACAGATACATGGATGTTTACTACCCCTACTTCCAGGATCCCAGGGTCTTCGACTCCACCCGGACGGAAAGCCTCCTTGCAGGTTCCGATATCCGCTGTCCGGAGTTCACCGGGGGGATCTTCCGACGCTGCATCGATTTCGCCCTGGGCTGCGGCTGGGGTGAGGAAGCGGTTATCTGAGCTTCCTTCCGGCGGGGAGGGAAGGCATATTCATGAAGTACGGGAAAGGAGGAGATCCTTTGATCTGCATCGATGCCTCCAGGGCGCGAAAAGGGGAGAGCCCGTCGCAGACCCTTCGGTCAGAGCCCCTTGCGGACCTGCGTGATGGCATGACAGGAGAACTGGACAGGGTGTTCCGGCCCTACCTCCCATCCTTGCTGTCTGACAGCGAAAGGTGGTGGAGGTCGGCGCTGCGGCGAACGGGCTACCGGGAGGCCTGACAGCCGGGCAGCCAGCCTGAACCGCAGTAGTCCCTGATGCCTTCCTCTATTGTGTATTCAGGCACGAAGCCGATCTTTTCCCCTGCCAGGGTCATGTCGCAGGTGGTGTCGTTCTGGTAGTTCCCCTCGAAGGGATTCCTGATGTAGACCGGGGTCCTGGCATTGCCGGTAACCTCCCCCAGGATCTCAACTATCCTGTTGAAGGTGGTGGCCTTCCCGGAGCCGCAGTTCACCACGCAGCTCTCCTTCGCTTCAGAGGCCAGGATGTTCGCCCTGACCACATCCTTCACATAGATATAGTCACGCTTCTGCTCGCCGAACTCGAAGAGCCTCGGGGATCCTGTGAGCATCTGCCGGGCGAACTGGTATATCATCGTGGAACGGCTTCCCTTGTGGTTCTCCCTTGGGCCGTAGACATTGCAGTAGCGCAGGCCCACAGTGACAAGACCGGGGAACTCGTTCCCGATCCCGTCCGCCGCTTCCTCCAGCAGCTTCTTCGATTCCGCGTAGGGTGTGTTCAGGTCGAATGGGCCCTCTTCCCTGTAGGGCGCCCTGTTCCTGCCGTAGACCGCCGTGGTGGAGGCGTACACTATCCTTCTGCAGCCGCCGTCCGCCACTTTCCTGAAGAGCTGGACAGAGCCGTGGAGGTTCCCGTGGAGCATCTCCCTGCGGTCCATGTGCCTGGTGTTGTTCATGGCGGCCTGGTGGAAGAGAATGTCGATGTTCCCCAGCCTGGTCCAGTCGATCCCGGTCAATCCAGGATAAAGCCTTTCGCCGGTGAACTCCGGAAGGGGCTGCTCGGACTCGTTGCCCGTTATGATGACCTGGTGACCCATCTCCTGCAGTGCAAGGGCGATGTTCGATCCTATGAATCCGGTTCCTCCGGTGACGAGACATCTCATACTGGCCGCTCCAATCATGATATGCCGGGAATATAACAGCGGGGACTAATGTCGTTCCAAGGCGGCCCTGACGGTATTCAGAACAGCACCCGCCCTGTCGATCCTGGTCCTTGCGCCTGACTTGAGGGCCATTTCCAGGGCCTCCTCCGCAAGAGGGAGAGCTTCGGAAGGGGATCTTCCCATCATCAGCCCTGCAAGGCTTTCCAGACAGAATGACACCCCTCTGGCGTTCCCGGTGCGTCTGCCAAGTTCCAGAGCCCTGCGGAAGTGTTTCTCCGCCTCCTCCGAATCGCCTTTGAGCCTCAGAACGTCTGCCATGGTGGTGTTGTACGCCGCCAGAAGGTATGCGTCTTCCGAGCCAATCAGGAGCGCAGCGGCCTGCTCCAGCGCCTCCAGGGCTTCTTCATGTCTGCCCAGGCTCTTTCTCGCGCTGGCTATGTTGCACAGGAGAGAAGGGGTTTTTTCACGATCGCCGGGCGGTACGGATCCCAGCGCTCTTTCCCACAGATCCTCCGCGGTTTCGTAATCGTTCTTCATGTAGGAGATATTCCCCAGCCCCGCGAGGCAGAGGGTCCGGAAGACCGGATCGTCGATGTGCTTGGAAAGCCTCTCCGCTTCAGCAAGGGTACTCTCCGCCTCGTCCACACTTCCGGACATGAGAAGGAAACTGGCCTTCCTTTCAAGGAGCCTTGCCTTTTCTCCGTGTTCGGTCTGGTCCAGAGCCGCCAGCATGTCACTGAAGAAATCCGTTCCACCGGTGAACCTGGACCTCAGCTGAAGAAAGAGCGATATCGCGGATACGAAAACATGCATTTCCGCGTAGCGCCGGGCTCCGCAAAGAGAAAGGGCCGCCCTCCTCAGGTTGGGGTACTCCAGCGCGATGCCGTCAAGCGCTTCTCCCTGTCCTCTGGAAGAGAGTTCCTTCTTCCTTTTTCCGATGAAGTCCAGGAAGAACTCCGAATGTCTGGATAAGACCTCATCCCGGTGTGGGACAAGCTCCCAGGCCATTGTCCTTGTGGCCGGATGCATTGAGAACCTGCCACCCTCTATTCTCTGGATAATGCTCATGTCCAGCAGGGCCAGGAGCGGAACTGCTCCGCATCCGGCAACCGCCTGGGCCGCTTCTGCGGTGAAGCCTCCTTCGAAAACCGAGAGTCTGGTCAGCATGAGCCTTCTTCCTTCGCCGAGAAGGTCCCAGGTATACATGAATGCCGCTTTCATGCTCCGGTGCCTCTCCGGGCCCTGTCTGAGAGGATCGTGAAGGCTGTGGGGGTTCTCTGTGAGTTCCCGGAGGATATCTTCACAGGTAAGGACCCTGACCCAGGAGGCGGCCAGTTCCAGTGCCAGAGGAAGGCCGTCGAGATAACGGCATATCTCATCCATTGCCCCGGAATCGTCGTTGAATGCTGGATCGGCCCGTCTGGCGGCCTGGGAGAAGAGGCCTTTTCCGTAGCCGTCGCTCCCTGAGAACCCCTCCAGGTCAACCAGGTGTTCACCGGGAAGCCCCAGTCGAAACCTGGATGTTGCCAGTACCTTTACCCCGGCAGATCCTGCGAGTATCTCCGGAATGAAAGAGCCGTGATTCACCAGGTGCTCGAAGTTGTCCAGCACCAGCAGGAGCTCACGGTGCTGAAGGAACGAAATGATCCGCTCCATTGAAGTTTTTCCATCGCCGGGTCTGATCGAGAGGCTTTCCGCTACTGCTTCAAGGCTCGCTCCGTATCCCCCGGCGCTCTCCATTGGAACGAACCAGGCTCCGTGGCTGAACAGTCCCGCATTATCGCCTGCCGCCCTGATAGCCGTTCTGGTCTTGCCGGCTCCGCCTGGTCCCAGAAGTGTAATGAGCCGCACTTCAGGATCCTGGAGAAGCATCCTCAGTCGGCCCAGTTCCGCTTCCCGCCCCATGAACGGCGACGACGGTTCAGGCAAGTTACCGGGATGGGCGGAAAGGGTTTTCAGAGGAGGAAAAACCTCGCAGTCGTCGAGTGGATCCAGGGAGAATATCTGAACGGGGTGAAGAAGGCCCTTAAGGGCATGGACACCAAGGTCGTTGAGCACGGCTTCTGACGGAAGAGCAGCGATTCCTGAGGTCTGCAGGTCCAGGAGGATCTGCCCTCCCCAGGCGGCGGAGGCGATCCTTGCCGCCCTGTTCACCGCGGTTCCGAAGTAGTCGCCTTCCCTGATCTCAGCCTCTCCGGTTGAGATCCCGATCTTCACATGGAGCCCGTCGGTTCCCGACCAGTCCTCCATTTTCAGGGCTTTTCTCAGCTGGAACGCACATTCAAGGACATCCGGTGTGCGAAACACCGCCATTAAGCCGTCTCCTGTGTGCTTGACCAATGTTCCGGAATGGCTGGTGATGGTTTCCCTCACCAGAATGTCGTGTCTGTTAAGGGAGACCTTCATCGCTTCGGGGTATAGGTCCCATTTCTTCGTGGAATCCTCTATGTCTGTGAAAAGGAAAGAATGTTCCACCCGGGATCAGCTCCAGCTTCCGGGAAGCCCGGGAGGAACACCGGCGACGCCCATGGAGACAAGCTCCCTGTGCAGGTCGATGAACCGCTCCATGTCCTTCCTTCCAAGGTCCAGCTCCTCTATGGTCTTCCTGGCAGCCCTGTACTTCTCAACGGCGGCTTCGGTGTGGCTTTCACCAAGGTCCATCCATCCCAGGATCCCCAGAGTGACGCATTCCATGCATCTGTTCCCGATCTCCCTGGACAGTTCCAGTGACCTGTTGAGAGAGCCCCTGGCACCCTCCATGTCACCCTTCTCGAGAAGCACCGTTCCAAGGGTCTGAAGACCCGATGCCAGGTTCTTCCTGGCTCCTGTGCTCTCGCTGATCGCCACTGAATCCCTGGCGCTGCTCTCCGCCGCCTCCAGGTTCCCTTCCCTGAGGTATACCTGCCCCAGGTTCCCCAGGGCCACCGCCTCGTCGGAGGGGTTCATGATCTCCCTGGATATCTCAAGAGCGCTACGGAAACAGTCCCTTGCGGAGCGAATGCTTCCCAGCTCCAGGTCAAGGGAGCCCATGTTAAGCAGGGCCACCGCCTGTCCCCTCTTGTTTCCCGATCCCCTCCGGAGTTCCAGCGACCGGCTGTAGCACTCCCGGGCCTTGATGAGCCTGCCCTGGTGATTGTGAAGGATGCCCATGTTGCCCAGGACTATCCCCTCGCCCTTCCTGTTGCCGGTTTCCCTGGCAATGGTAAGGGCCGCTTCGAAGCTGTCCAGGGCTTCGTCCATGCTGCCCCGGTTCTGGAGCAGTATTCCCATGTTGCCAAGTATCGCACCCTCCGCGATCCGGTCGCCCGTCTCCCTGGATTCGCCAAGGGCTTCCCGGAATCGCTCCAGGGCCTCTTCACCCCTCTCCAGGATGCTCAGGGTCATTCCCATGTTCGCGGTTATCTGCATCCGAACCTGCCTGCTGTCGGTTAATCGCTCCGCTCTTCTGTAGTGCTCCAGGGCCTCGGTGGCCTTTCCCCGGTTCAGATGCAGGTTGCCCATGCAGATAAGAGCCGATGCGGCCCTGCTGGAGGAACCTGCCGTTTCCGCGACTTCCAGCGCCATCGCATAGTATTTCTCTGCCCTCCGGGTCCTTCCAGAGGTGGAGGCGATCTCTCCCAGTCTGTTCAGTATGTCCGACTGCAGCTCCAGGTTCCCCTGCCCGTTCGCCAGCGAAAGGGCCCGGTCGTACATGGAGGCGGCTTTGTCGGGGTTCCCCGTAATGTAGTGGTAACCGCCCAGCTCCCGGAGGACCCAGGCCATTTCCTCGCTGCAGCATGGATCTTCCGCCAGCTCGAGGAGTCTGGCGAGCAGATCCTCCCTTCTGCCGGTGGCGCCGGTTGCCGCAAGGGAGGTTTCGAACCTTTTCAGGACCTGGAACAGCCACTTCCTGTCACGGCCATCCACCCACTCCAGGAGCTTTTCAGACCAGGCTTCAACCTCCCGGTGCCTGTATGCGGAGGCGTACAGGTCCATGGCTTTGATCCCCCATTCCACCGCTTCCGTTATCATTCCGGCGGCGTGGAAGTGGCAGGCTATCTCAGGAGAGGCCCCGTAGCTTTTCTCCCCCAGCAGGGTTATGGCGGACTCCGCCGCAAGACGGTGGAGGGTCTTTCTGTTGAAGTACAGGAGTGTATCCAGGGCCGTGAGCCTGAAAAGGGGATTACCGAAGGAGCAGGCGGTTCCCCCGGGCTCGTTCCTTATCTGGAGGAAACCCCTGCTGCGCAGCTTCTCCAGCTCTTCGACGCCGTTTTCCTCCAGACCCGCCGTCCGGGCATAGATCCGAAAATGCTCGTAGGTGAACTCCTCTCCGAGGACGGAGCAGTACTGCAGCACTTTACGGAGGGAAGGTTCCATTCTGTCCACCCTCGAGGAGATCAGCCCTGCAAGTGAATCAGGGACCGTTTCCTCCCCCGGGTCTTCAAGCGACCAGCCCCCGGAGGTCCTTTCCAGTCTGCCGGAATCGGCCAGATATCTCAGGAGTTCGATGAGATAGCCGGGATTTCCACCGGATCTCCTGTTGAGCCAGTCAACCGCCGAATCGGGGAGGTCCCCTCCGGTTACCCCTCTGATGAGTCCCCTGCAGTCAAGGTCACCCAGGGGAGAAGGTTCTATGATCCTTGTATCGCAGTAGTCCTCGGCGATCCCCTGGAAGTTCCATTCCGGTTCGTTCCTGCCGATGACCACCACCACCAGGGGAATGGACTGGTGACAGTTCCCCAGGAGGAATGAAAGGGCCTCGGCGGATGCGGAATCACAGTTATGGAAGTTTTCCAGCACAACCGTGACCATGTTCTCGGAAGCCAGGGCTCGGATCATGTCCCTGAGTGCGGTCAGGATGTTAAGGTCCATTTCCCAGGACCGTTCCTCCAGCCCGGGTTCGTGGTCTTCTTCGATGGAAAGCAGCGCGGCAAGGGGTTCAACGGCGCTGCGAAGCGTTCCGGCGGCTCTCTGAGAGGTCAGTGAGAAGGCTGCCGCATCGAGATGCTCCGCAAGTATCCTGCCCGGTTCCGGTGTTCCCGGGGCTATTCCTGCGAAGTTCCGCAGCAGGGAGAGCCAGATGTCGAAGGGAGGTCTTGCGAAGGAGCCTGCATGGCCCCTGAGGACAATTCGATTCCTGGGATCGGTCCACTGGAGATACTCCTCCACCAGGCGACTTTTCCCTATTCCCCCCGGTCCGGTGATCATGGTAAGCAGGTGTCTTGCCCCTCCCAGTCTGTTGGCCCCGGTGGAGCACCCTTCCTGGGCCTGGAACACGCTGTCCAGCATTTCCAGTTCCCTGCTTCTGCCGGAGAGGGGGGGCTTTTCCGCCCCGAAGCCGGTTCTCCACCTTCCCAGCTGCACCGGACCCGGCCCTGTGGGCGCCCAGGTCTGCACGGTATCCCTGCGACCCTTTACCGACCGCTCCCCCGTTTCCCTCCAGGTGAAGAAGTCGCCGCATTCACGGTGAACCCTCCCGGAGACAAGTACCATACCCTCTTCGGCCATGGTCTCGAGGCGGCTGGCAAGGTTGACTGTGTCCCCCATGGCGGTAAGGTGTCCCAGGGCGTCCGGAGCCACTGTAACGGTCCCGCTGGCAATCCCCGCCCTGGCGGAGATGGATATGCCCCTGGAATCGAGATATTCCCCGGCTCCCTGTATCGTTCTCATCATGGCAACGGCGCAGCAGACGGCGCGGATGCTGTCGTTCTCCCCGGCGGTCTTGGCGCCGAAGAGGGCCATGATGCGGTCTCCCTCGATCTTGTCCACATAGCCGCCGTGGGAATCCACGACCCTGGATAGCACCTTCATGACGCCGCCTACAAGGGAGTGGACCGCTTCGTGGTCCATGGACTCAGAGAGAGAGGTGAAATCCTTCAGGTCCAGGAAAAGGGCGGCCACATGTCTTCTCTCGCCCTCCGCCAGCCTGGGCATCGCCCGGCTCCCCCCTTTATCGGAACCTGTTTCCTGAAGGCCGTTCATGAACATGGAACGCCAGTTGTAGCTCAAGCAACACCGCCTTGGCTCTGTGACCCCGTTTGGGAATAATGATACTGAAAAGGCCTCCGCCGAACAATCAGCGGTCCATTTCCTCCAGCATTCTAACCACCGATCCCAGGCTGTCCGCTGTCTCCACCCTGATGATACCCATGGGAACAGATCTGTCCCCTGACGGAAGGGCTGAACCGAACACCAGAACCGTGTCCCCCGGGCTGAAGGCGAACTCCAGCCCTGAGCCATTGACCAGGGGAGACTCCCAGACCTCGTTCCCGGACTGGTCCACCCAGCTCCTGGGCAGGAGCATGGTGTAGACCGCCACCAGGGAGTCGGAAAGGGAATCGGCGCAGGATACCACGGAAAGCACCGACAGGGTGTAGTCCACCCTTCTGGCATAGTCCATGGGGGTCTCGAAACTGCTTTCCACCCTTGCCAGGAAGATGTTGTCCGACATCATGAGATCATCGGAAAGGTCCATGAAGAAAATCTGGCTGGCAGCGGCGGCGGCTGCCAGGAACGCGGTGATTTTGAGTGCTGCTTTCATGCTGTCTCCCTCTGCGAAAACATTTGATTCAGCCCGGTTAATATATTCTGCATACATCCATCCTTTCGAAGGGAGGTGAGAATGGCGTCGATCAGTGATAACCGTTTGAACCGAGTTTGAGGATCGCTCTTGGGGTACCGTGGTGCTCCGGGCGCATTCTCACCTGATATCCCCTTACCCTGAAAGGAAAGACCAATGAGGATCACATATGCAATACTTGCTGTTCTGGCGATTGCCGCCGCCGGGGAGTACATCGAGGTGGGCAGCCTCGACTATCCGGTGAACAGACCCTTCTGCGGCGACTGCAACCAGAGCCTGCGCCAGCAGGTCCTGGTACCCGCCGACTCCATGGGCACCGCAATGGACATCGACGCCGTAGCATTCCTGGTCTCCGAGGGGGAGACCGTGTCCTTCGACAGGTTCACCATCCACATGGGCATCACCGGCCAGTCCTCACTTTCAGAGGGTTTCGAGTCCAACTGGATGCCCGGTACGAAAACCCTGGTGTATGACCACGAGTTCGTCACCTACACATCCCCTGGCGTCGGCCAGTGGATGGAAATAGCCCTGGACACACCCTTCTGGTACAACGGGGAAGACAACCTGCTGGTGGAGTTCGGCTGGCCAGGCGGCACCGAGGTTATAATGATCTGGGCCTGGGTGGCTCCCGATAACTACACCTGCTACGCCGGCTGGGAAGAGCCCCAGGGCAACCTGCTGCTGGAGAGCCTGGTCCTCAGGTTCAGCGGTGCCCTGGAACTCTCTGCGGATACCTTCGCCGGCATCAAGTCCACGCTGGGCGGGTACTAAAGCTCCGCCTGGATAACGCTCTGATCCAGCTTCCAGGAACCGTTCTGCAGCACCATGGGAAGGTCCATGTTCCCCTCTATCCCGTCCACGGTGAAGGCTNNCCCTTTTATGCACACTTCCCTTCGAAAGAGGTTCTGTGTGTGGAATACCTGCGCATGCGCCGGGTGCGTGACCTGGGCGTGATGCGGGAGGCGGCCCACGCGGCGGAGTCGCCCATGGCGCGGTTTCTGTCGCCGTTCACGGTGCTGCCTGATACATGTATGCTCTCCCTGGGAGGGAACTCGGCGATGAAACCGGGGGCGGAGAGCACCATGGCCAGCAGGTCGGCGGATGACCACCCTGATATCTCCTCTGCAGTCACCTCTACTCCCAGTTCCGCCGAGATGTCCGCCGCTGCCTGTTCAGGGTCCGCCTTCAGCATCATAAGGATCATGGAGACCATGCCGGCGGATTCCGCCGAAAGAAATGTGGAGAACTCCTGGGCATCCCCTGCGTAGATTGCGTCAACAAGGGATTCGAAGGCTGCCTCCGGGGTTCCGGCGAAGCAGGTGGTCGCAGCGGCCAGAAGAACGAAAAAGCTGATCTTGAGCAATTCCTCTCCTTTCGTTTTTCGTTGTTGAACAAAGTCTTTATCCCGGCGGGAACCGGCAGGTTCCCGTGCCGGATGCCTGAAACGCTTTTATACTCAAAGGGCACAAGGAGGAGTAATGACCGAGGGAAAGACCATCATCGTCGAGTCCAGGGGCTTTTCGGACATAGTGGACATAACCGGAGAAGTCGAGAAGGCAGTGGGGGAGTCCGGCATCTTCAACGGGCTTGTGGCCATAACCGTAATTGGTTCAACGGCTTCCATTTCGACCATGGAATATGAGCCTGCTCTGATCGAGGACATGAAGGAGTTCATTAACTCGCTGGTACCGGAGACGGTGAGATCGCGCCACAGTGAAACCTGGGGTGACGACAACGGCTTCAGCCACATGAGGGCTACTCTGATGGGACCCGGAATAACCCTGCCGGTATGCGATGGAGCGGTGATGCTGGGAACCTGGCAGCAGGTGGTGCTGATCGATCACGATAACAGACCAAGGTCGAGGGAGATCAGAATTCAGGTAACCGGGGACTAGTCCTTCCCTTCTCCATTGAATATCCTGGGCCAGATCACGAACGGTGAAACGATGAAGTAGAAGACCAGTGTGAGCCCGATGAGGACCCACTTGATAACCGTGTAGGTCTGGGATCCACCGAACTCTCCCAGCGCTCCCGAAGCGCCAAGCATGAGCCAGCCGATCATGGGCATTCCCGCCGCCATGGATATGAGTACCGCCCAGGCTCCTTTCACACCCATCTGCCACCCCCTTCCACAGGAATAACATACACTTGAGTGCCCGGTCGGTCACCGGTGCTTTCTCGTTGACACATCCGGAACCCCTGGGTATCATGGCGGTGAAACGGAGGGCGAATGAAGAAGACGAAGATCGTGGCCACGCTGTCCAGCGCCAGGTGTTCCCGGGCTTTCATAAGGGAACTCCATGAATCCGGCATGAACGTGGTGAGGATAAACACCGCCCACCAGCCCCTGGAAGATGCGGAAAAGCTGGTGGATGCCGTAAGGTCGGTTTCAGACAGGATAGCCATAATGGTTGATACTAAGGGACCGGAGATAAGGACCGGCATCCTGGAGAAACCGCTGGAGGTCACCGCAGGTCAGAGGGTGCTTCTCTCCGGCGCGGGCTGCCCCGGCTGCGTTCCGGTCACCAGGGAAAGCATTGCCGAAGAGGTCCCCGCCGGCAGCAGGGTGATGATAGATGACGGCGCGGTTGCGCTCACCGTGCGGGAGAGGAGCGGGAACGCTCTTGTGTGCGAAGCGCTGAACCCCGGACAGATCCATTCAAGGAAGAGCGTGAACATCCCCGGAGTTCACATTGACCTGCCCCCGCTTACCCCCAGGGACATTGCCTTCATAGAGTTCGCCGCCGGTAAGAAGCTGGACTTCATCGCCCACTCCTTCGTGCGGAGCAGGGCCGATGTGGAAGCCGTGCAGGAGGTTCTGAACCGACTTAAGAGTCCCATCAAGGTTATTGCCAAGATAGAGAACGGCAGCGGGGTGGAAAACATCGACGAGATACTGGAGGCAGCCTACGGAGTGATGGTGGCCAGGGGGGACCTGGCCATAGAGATGCCCTTCGAAAAGGTGCCCGGCATTCAGAAGATGCTCGTGGACAGGTGCATACGGAAGAGAAAGCCGGTTATCATCGCAACCCAGATGCTCCACAGCATGATAGAGGAGCCCAGACCAACCAGGGCCGAGGTGAACGATGTGGCCAGCGCCATATACGACCAGGCCGACGCCATGATGCTCAGCGGGGAGACGGCCATAGGCGCATATCCTCTGGAGTCCGTGAAGGCAATGTCGGCCATTGCCTCCGAGGTTGAGAAGAACAAGGCGCCCATTAACGACATTCCCGTGGAGGTGATCAACAACGACATTTCCGCCTTCCTGATAAAGGCGGCGGTGGAGGCATCCGTGGATCTGGATGTGAAGGCCATAGTGGCCGACACCACCTCTGGCAGGACCATCAGGAGCCTGGCAGCCTACCGGGGCAGCAGGGTAATCTACGCCCAGTGCTACAGCCGGGAGACGGCCC
>NPID01003540.1_pt1 | contig 46768 bp, 27 predicted proteins | sample 8637491 | NCBI WGS metagenome assembly NPID01 (sample SAMN07420843, study PRJNA396082) | bioreactor metagenome | isolation source: sample BA6 brine-fed electro-methanogenic bioreactor BA | place: Japan: Kochi | collected 2016-06-14 | reverse complement strand
CCGTGGCAATCTCCCTGCGCTGGCGAAAAGATTGCTTCGTCGTCCTTCGGACTTCTCGCAATGACAGTTATTTGAGAAAGATTGCTTCGTCGGGCGAAGCCCTTCTCGCAATGACTGTGATTTAAAAGAGACTGCGTCGTCCCTCGCCATGACAGTGGTTTTTCGTCATTGCGAGGTCGCAGGCCGTGGCAATCTCCCTGCGTTGGCGAAAAGATTGCTTCGTCGTCCTGCGGACTTCTCGCAATGACATTTGCTTTCGAAAGATTGCTAGGTGACTCGCAATAACGGCCTATCAATAATCATACCCTATCGAGAAGTAAATCTCCTCGAGCTTCTCCGTGTTGCGTCCCCAGCTGAATTTGACCGGGCCGATGGGTGTTTTCAGGCCCCACCCGACTCCCCAGCCCAAAATCATGTCCTCGAGCTCGAGTTTGGCGTTCTTGTCCCATGCCCTGCCGTAGCTTAGGCCCATGTTCATAAAAAGCGGGTCGAGAGGATTGAGTTGCAGATCCACGCCGGCTTTCGCAAAGGAATTGCCCCGGCGTTCGTCGCCTCGGAAGCCCCAGAAATTGATACTTTCGCCCAACTCGAACTCCTCGAAGAAGGGGGAACCGCCGGCCATATATCCGCCCATTATATAAGGATGGAAGGTCAAAGCGTTGCCGGCACTCCAGTAGCTTTCGAGGCTGGCGTAGGATTTTGTGAATGAATATTCTCCGCCAAGGATGTCCTGGCTGAAGATGATGTAGCTATAATGGTATTTTCCAGTTCGAGGAAACTGGCGGTTGTCTTTCGTATCCACGATGGATTTGAGGGTCAAGCGGTTGAGGGGATACTCCCGCAGTTTCTCCCCCTGCGGCCCGAAGGCCACTTTTTCCGTGGCGATTTCCGCAAACACCGTCCCGAATCTTCGAATTTGTTGCCCGAGGGACAGAGCGAGGCCGTAGCGGTTGACCACATGGGTCGATGTTACGGTGTCTCCCGCCCAGATATCGAACTCCCTGCCGTGGGCGAAGAAATGGGCTTTGCTCGTTAGATATGTCCGCCAGATTCTGTCCCCTTCGAGGCCTGCGTAAGCCATCCATCGGCGTTCGCCGCCGGTAACGCCAATATTCAGCCTGTAAGCCAGCCCCGCGAAATTGTCGTCGCCGATTTCGATAATCCCCTCGATGTCGTTGAGAATGTCGTAGCGTGCCCCCACGCGGATGCCCCAGTAGGGCTTCTCGATGACCTCCATGGTGATAACCGCGCCGGAATCGTCGTTCGAGATAATAGGCCGGACAGAGTGGAAAAGGCCGGTGGCGTAAAGGTTTGTCAGCGCTTCGCCAAAAAGGTCGTCCCGGTAATGGGAGCCGGCTTTAAGGGGAACAAAACTCCGAATGACCGATTGGCGCGTAACATCGTTGCCGACCACGCGGATGTCGCTTATGATGCCCTCTTCGATATCGATTTCCAGCGTGCCTTTGACCAGTGCGACGTTCTCGATATGGGCGAGGTTGTAACCCATGTCTCGATAGTGTTTCTCGATGCTTGCGAGGGCGGAATCGATAGCCACGCTGTTTGCGGGCGCGCCAATTTTATCCGCGAATAGGGAGTCCACGAATTCTTCGGGGAGAAGTTCGGCGCCCTGAATCAGAACTTCGCCCAAAATCGGGTAGCTGGGGAGGTTTGCGCGAACATGCACAGAGTCGCCATTGAAAAGGAAGACTGCCTCCGGCGGCTGGAATTTGCCATCAGCCATAATCTCGCGAAGACGAATGCGCATCTCGCCCTCGCTAATGGAATCTCCCACGGAAATACCCAGCAGTTGGGAGTTTTCGCCGGATATCTCTCCGATATAATAGCGTCGGTCGGTTTCTTCGGTCATCGAACTTTTATATGCGATAATCGCCCGCAGGCGGGGGATAGCTTCCATGGCGGCCTGGCGTCCTCGTTTGATAATCCAGTCGATATTCGAGAAATCGAAACTCCCGTGTCCCTCCAAATCCGGTGTGATTACGATATCCGCCGCGCTCCGTTCCACGGCCTTTCTGTCCTCGACCATGATGTTCGTCATCTGGTCCAGCACGAAAAGGGCATTATCGATGTCCCGTGGATAAAGGACCTCGGCGGTGGCGTCCACGGCGATGATAGTCGAGTATTTCTCCGCCATTGCTACTTCGACCGGAATCGGGTAAACCAGTCCGCCGTCCGCCAAAAGCGCGCCCTTATACTCCACGGGCGATAAAATCAGCGGTATCGCGGAGCTTGCGCGAAGGGCCATGGATAAATTGCCCTCGTCCCAGATATAAACTTTTCCCGTGCGAAGGTCGGTGGTTATAGCGCGGAAGGGGATTGGCAATTTGTCGAAATCGCCGCCGCAACTGTAGTCGGCCGCCGCGCAGAAACGCGAGAGGCTGTTCTGAAGCTCATGAGCGGTGCTCAAACCCTCCGGCAGATGCGGCCTAAGTCCCTCGAAACGGAGATGGAGAAAGAATTTCTCCGTCGCCAGCCGCTGAGTGAGAAATTGGGATGTCCGCTTGGGCGAATCGGAGAGGATTTCCGTCCAGTCGATGGAGCCGGTAGCGCGGGTAAGCTCACCCGGCGTAAGACCGATGGCGTAAAGACCGCCGATAATAGCCCCCATGCTCGTCCCGACAATTATATCCGGGCGAATTCCAGCATTCTCCAACTCCTCGATTACACCGATTTGCGAAAGCCCCCTCGCACCACCGCCGGACAGCACCAGCGCGACTTTGACTTCGTCCTCCGCTGGAACCGGGGTGATTCTGTTGCTCGAGGGCGGCTCGAGTTCCAGATCGATGCGTGCAACCTGGCGCGAATCCATAAGCGAATCCGCCTGCCCGAAAAGGGACAGGCAGAGGAAGAAAATAGCCGCTAATAGGGGTTTGCGCCTCATTGTTCGTTGCGGATTGACTTCAGAGCCTCGTCGGCCATCATACGCACGAAGCCGGAAGCATCGTGAAGCCCCATCTTGAGGGAATTTGCGACCTCGTATCTCCCCCGGTAGTATCCGAGAGCCTGGCAGGCGAAACCTCGATTCAGATGATCCGGGTCGTCGAGAAGGTCGAAAAGAAGGGGGAGAGCGTCCTCGGATTGAAGCTGGCCAAGGGTCTCTATAATATGGTAACGCTCGATGGGATCAATGGAGTTAGTCTTAAGCCTTTCGAGGAGAATCTCTTCCACTTCATCTCCGCCAATTCCTGCGATGGCATAAGAAGCGGCGTAGCGGACATCCGATGAGGGATCCGAAAGTAGTTTCGAAAGGTTGTTTATAGTCTTTTTGTCAGCGATTTTGCCAAGGCTATGCGCCGCTTTCCTGCGGATTTCGTCCGAAGAATCATTGAGAGCATCGACCAGAAGGGGCACGGCGGAGGTGTCCCCGCAATTGCCCAGCGCTCCGATTGATGCGCTACGAACTTTGCGGCTGTTCGATTTTGCTGAAAGCATCAGCGGAACCGCCGCTTTTTTCGACCCGATGACCCCCAGTAGGTATGCCGCGAAAGCCGCGTCGTCCTCGTCCGGGCGGGTTAGGACGTAAGTTAGAGGTTCTACGGCGGTTTCGCCCAAATCCTCAGCTATCCATTCGATAGCCCTGCGCTTTCGCGGAGACTGGCGTCCCATATATTCGATAGCCACTTCCAGAGCGTCTCCGCCTGCGCGGGATAGCTTCTTGCGGGAGTTGTCGAACTGTTCATAATATTTCAAATCACCCGCGGACAAAATCAGAAAATGCCGACGCATATCCTCCTTGCTCATCCGCCCGAAACCCATAAGAGAAAAGGACATGATGAGAATTATTCCAAGGGCGATAGTTTTGTAACTAAAGTCTCTCATTCTCCTCGCGTTCGAAAAAATGCGCCATCTCGCGCCGAGTTATATCGAGAACCCTTCGAATAAATTCCGGGAAAAGCGACCCAACGATGGGAATAATCTTTTCCATTGAGCCGATTGTAACATGAATCTTGCCGAGGGCTGTCGCGCGCAGAATCTCTTCCGCAACCGATTCCGGCGAATCGATGACCCATCCGAGAGTCTCGGTAAGTTCCTTGATCCTGTTCATGATAACTGTGTCCACAGCGCGGGGGGAGATGCATGTTACGGAAATCCCGCTACCCGCAAGTTCCGTGGCGAGGGCGCGGGAGAAATTAATCATGCCGGCTTTGGTGGCGTCGTAAACGGCCATGTAGGGCAAGGGAAATATTCCCGCCACACTCGCCAATACAGAAATTCGGCCAAAGCCTCTGTTAAGCATGTCCGGAAGTAGTGCGCGGATCATATTTATCGGAGAAAGAAGATTTACCTGAACGATATCCTCGATTTCTTCCGGCTCCATGTCGTCGAAGGGAGAAATGGCAAAATGCGTCGCGCCAAAAATAGCCGTATCGATCGGCCCGAAGCATTCGCAGGCCTTATTCACAACCTCAGTGGTCGATTCAGATTGGCGAAGGTCGGTGTGAATCGTGCAACACTCGCCACCGAGGTCCTCGATCCATTCGGCGAGGTCATCCAGCCTGTCCCGACGTCTTCCAACCGCGGTAATCCTGCAGTTTTCCTTGGCAAGCCGCGATGCAATAATCGACCCGACACCGCCCGTGGCTCCCGTAATTAATATGTGCTGTCCCGCAAATGCCCCTGCGGCTTCTACTCTCATCGTTACTCCTTTGGAACTTCGGCGGGAAAATCAATTCCGATTCCGAATTTCCCAGTCTTCCACCAGGATGAATCCTCGCCCTTGGCGTCATAGCTGTCGTCGCCCTTCAGGTCGAGCATGATGCCTTTCGACCCGAAATCTCTGCGCCAATCGCCGTAACCCTGAACATTGTGCACTTTCTTATTTATATACGCGTCGTCGCCGCCTTCGTCGATGAAGATGCCCACGCCGTTAGCATTGCCCGCCCCCTGAGAAAGATCCCAGATGACGTAATTGTCGTTTCCGTCGCCTAAATCGAGCAGATATCCGACGGCATAATCGTGTCCGCATCCCTGAGATACGCCGTGGGAGACGTAGCTGTCGTTGCCGCCGATGTCCAGGAGCATCGCCGCGCATAAATGAGTCGCGCTTCCCTGAGAATATTGGTAGCCGACGTAAACATCGTTGCCGCCGCCGTCCCAAAGGCCACCGAAGGCGAACCAGTAGCTCGCGCCCTGCCCGAATATGTCCGAAATATAATGATCATTGCCGGATTTGTCCAGCAGAAGGCCGATGCCGCCTGACCAATCGGGACGGTTCCCGTAGCCGAATCCCTGGGAGAGGGAAAGATGATGGTCGGCGTAACGGAGCTTATCGACATATGCGCCCTGGGCGGTGTAAGTATCGTTACCCGATATATCCGCGAGAAGACCGAAGCCGCCGACATAGCCAAACCCTTGAGAATAGAGCCTCGCCGAGTATCTGTCGTGCCCCGAAAAATCACGAAGTATGCCGTAGCCCATGAAGCCGGCACCCTGACTTCCAACATCGCCGGAATATAGATCGTCCCCGGCCAAATCGAAAAGAATCCCGGTTCCGTAAGCCCCCGAACCGAGGGCGAAATTTTCGCTGTTGTATATGTCGTTGCCCCCGGCATCGATAAGAATCCCCACACCCAGACCGCCGCTACCAAAAGCGAAATTCCTCTTCGAGCTGTAAAGATCGTCGCCGGCGAGGTCGATCGCCACAGCGAACTGCACGGTAGTGTCTGCTCCGCCCGCCGCAACCTGATAAACATCGTCCCCACCGAGGTCGATAATAACCGCGAAACGCTTGCGGTAAGTGGTTTTCCCCGGGCCGCCGATAATCACAAGACCGTATTCCGTCTCGCACCAATAAATTACATCGCCGGTCGCAATACTGTCCGGCACCTCCGGACGCGTCTGATCCTGAGCCGTAAGTCCGAGAACCTTTTCATATCCCGTCTCCGCACCTTTGGCTATGATAAGCGATGCGTTGGAAAGCCTCATCAAATCGACTTTTGAGGAAATTTGAAAAAGCCGCTTAGCAAGGTTTTCCGCTTCGAGTTCCATATTGTCGATATCCTCAAGAGTCGGCTGGTCTTTTTTCGAGTCGATGTCCGCGCCGTTGTCCCTTATAAGATAATTCAATCCCCAAGTGCGTATCGAGTCCATCTGGAAACTGTCGATAGCCGCAAAAGCCGCGTCAAATTCGACCTCCGCGCGCTCGAAACTCGAGAATATAATATCCAGCGCCTCACGTATTCGAACCGGCACATTTCGCTGACCCCGCCATGGATATTCCGATTCGGAGGCCTTAATAACAGGGTTCTCCGTTTCAATATCCATCTTAGCGGATGCCTCGATAAGCAGATCGACCATGGAAACTTCGCCGTCGGCAAAAAATTGCCCCAGCGAATCCAGAATTTCCGGCATCCTAAGCGGCGAATTCATCGCCGAATCGACAAGGCTAAGGCGGAAAGGATCCGTATTCAAAGAAAGCACCGAAAGATCGCTCTCGCGCATCTTCATTGCCGTCAAAGCCTCTTTCAAAGCCTCTTCACGGCTCGCCGGCTCGGATTCTCCAAACGCCGAGAGGGCAACCAATATAATCATTATCACCAGTATAAATCGCATCGACCCTCCATTGGGGCGGATTTTCTTCGGTCATCGAATACAAACATTAAATCTATAATATTTATCCAAAGGATGCAACATAAATCCTTCGATATTCACCAAAAATTTTCCCGACGCCTAAATTCGCCGAAGTCTAAATCAACCGCAAATATCGAACCAAAAAAGAGAGCCGTCGAAAGGCTCTCTTTTTTTAATTTTGAGTGGTAAATACTGCTAACTCAGTTTTTCATATGCTTCTTCGGGTGTTAGAACTTCGAAGCTGTGAGTAATCTCCGCAGTTCCTTTCAACATCGCAGATACCGAACAATACTTATCTTGAGAGAGGACGATGGCCTTCGACACAGCATCTTCCGAAATATCGGGGCCGACGACAATATAGTGAAGATGAATCTTCTCGGCAATCTTCGGATGGCTCTCTGCGCGCTGAGCCTCGATTTTGATACGAAGATCGTCAACGCGAATCCGCTTTTTTTGCATAACATAAAGTAAATCCGAAGCTGTGCAACCGGCCAGAGCCGCGAAAAGATGCTCGAAAGGATGCATCGCTCCCTCGTCTCCGCCGACCGATTCCGGAACGTCCATCACCGTCCAGTGACCGCTGTCCGATTTCGCGATTAACGCGCGATTCCCTGCTAAACGACATTCTGCTCTTAGAATGTTGCCGCTCATACTATACGCTTTCGCCTAAAAGCGGTTTGATATACTTCTGAAGCTCGCTTTTCGGGTGAAGCCCCACCAGACGCTGTTTGATGCAACCATTTTTATCCACGATGATCGCCGTAGGAATCGACGTGATATTGCCGTAATCCTGTGCCACACTCTCGCCAAATCCATATGCTATCGGATAATTAATTCCGGCGTTCTCCGCAAACCGCGGAACCATGGCGGGTTGTCTATCCAGCGAGATTCCGATGACCACGAAATTATCTTTGCCATATTCATTCTGAAGGGCAATCAAGTCCGGAATAGCCATTACACAGGGTCTGCACCATGTCGCCCAAAAGTCCAGCAGAACAACCTTGCCGGCGTAATCTTCAAGGTTGACCTTCTCGCCGTTAAGTCCGCGTAAACTGAAACTCGGAGCCGGATCGGAACAGGAAACAGCCGGTTTGGGCTTTTCCTGAGAAACAATCTCGCCATCGCTTTCGGCGGTGGGAATTTCCTCATCCATCGACTCTTCGACCGGCTTGGCTTCAGGTTTCTCCTCCGCTACCTCAGTTGTCTGCGAAGTCTGATCTTCGGCCTTTTCGCCAGTCTCACTTTTAGCGCATCCGCCGATCAGCAATGCAAAAAGAACCAGCGAAAATAGAATAATCGATGCTTTAGACGTAAGTTTTATCATGATAGTCATTAACCCAGAAGTTCGTTTGCTTTCTCGACCAGCGCCTCGTAAGGAACCGCGCCCAGAACGGAATCGACAACCTTGCCGTCCTTGAACCACATGATAGTCGGAATACTCATTATCCTGAATTTAGCGGCCGTCTGACGGTTTTCATCGACATTAAGTTTGTAAACCGCAACCTTACCGGCCATCTCCTCGGCCAATTTTTCTACCGACGGCCCCAACATCTGGCACGGTCCGCACCAGGGCGCCCAAAAATCGACCATCACCAAACCACTACTGTTTTCAACTTTCTCAGCGAATACGCTGTCGTTAATAGCTTCTGCCATTTCAACTCCTTTGAGTCAGATAATTTATTTTGCATTTGGAATATATGAGTCAAAACTGTAAAGTCAAGGGAAAAATTAAAGTATTCAAATATTCAAATATATAGATATTATTCCTCTTCGCCCTCAAAATCCAAAACAAGATCGCTAATCTTAAGTGAAATAGCCTTCGAAATCCCGTCTTCCTGCATGGTGATACCGTAGAGGAAGTCCGTAGCCTCCATCGTCCGCTTGTTGTGGGTGATTAAAATAAATTGAGTTCCATCTGTAAAATGCCGAAGCATCCGCAAAAACCGCCCCACATTAGCCTCGTCCAATGGCGCGTCCACCTCGTCGAGCATGCAGAAGGGGCTGGGCTTAACCTTATATAGCCCGAAAACGAGGGATACCGCGCAAAGGGCTTTCTCCCCCTGAGACAACTGATTAATCATCAAAAACCTTTTCCCCGGCGGGCGCGCGGAAATCTCGATATCCGCCTCGAGAACATCTTCGCCCTCCTGAAGACTCAGGTCGGCTTCTCCGCCAACAAATAGTTCCGCGAAAATGTTCTTGAAATGCCGCCGCGTCTCCTCAAAAGTCTCCAGAAACTGTCTTCGGGCGGTGTTGTTCAGCTTCCGAATTGTCTTTTCTAAATCAGTCTTAGCCTCGACCAAATCCTCACGCTGGGCGGTGAGGAAATCGAAACGCTCTTTTTGCTCTTCATATTCAATTTCCGCGTCCGGGTTCACGCCGCCGAAGTCGGATATCCTAACCTTCAGGCGCTCCAGCTTGCTCTGAGCCTTTCTTTCCTCATCGGGGGAGAGGTATTTTTCCACCTCGACCGTTTCTATCTCCACTCCATAATCGGTCTTCAAAGTCTCGCGGATAAAACCCGCCTGCATCTCCTGCTCATGCTTCTCCATGCGCTTTTCATGGACGCTTTTGTCCAGATCGGAGGCTTTAACCGTAGCATCTCTAAGCTCGACATCGATTTTCCGAAGCTCCTCATTTTTCTCTCGGGCGGCCTCATTTGCCTTATCGAAAGCCTTCTCCGCCGCCTCTTTTTCGACCACCAGGGTTTCGATCTCCCTCGATAAGCCGTCCTGTTCCGTCTTAAGGCTTTCCGTTTCCCGCCGAAGCTCTCCAATTCGCTCATTGGCGCCTGCAATAGTCTCCTCGGCGTTTCGGAACTGCATGTTTAGCCGCTCCATCTCCCGTTCGAGCCCCTCCAGGTCGCCCTTTGCTTGAATGAACTTCATCTGGGCATCGTTGGCCTTTTTTGTCCATTCGCGCGAGGCTTCTTCGGCTTTCGTCTCCCGTTCGGCTCTCTCGGAGATTTCAGATTCGAGGCCGGAAACATCGTCTGCAAAGCCTTTGCGCGATTTCTGCAAATCGGCCAGGTTTTCCTCGATTTCATTCTTTTGAGCAAAGAAAAGTTTCAGCCTATCCTCAGCGGCCTTTTTCTGGGCGATCGATGAGTTCAGAGCATACTCGATTTGTCTCTTCTTGTTCTCGGCAGATAACAGCTCCTCCCGCGCCGATGCCTCTTCCCCCTTCAACCGAACGAAATCAGTCCTCGCCGATTCGATCTGGCCGGAAATTTCTGTCCTCTTCGCCTTCGCTTTTTCAAGACGCTTCTGGTAATCTTCGATATCCGCGCCGAGTTTTTCAATCTCCTCGGCGAAGCTGATAGCGCCCTTCTGCGGAGCTCCAATCCGGCGAATCCCAACAGTTCGAACGTAAGAGCCGTCGGCGGAAACAGTTTTTGAATTACCGTTCTCCGGAAGGCCGTAACCCTCCAAAAGGCTCTTGAGACTGGAAAATTTTGCCGGAATTTTGGCGTTGTCATTCGATGATTCAGCAAGTTCGCTCAACACCACAAGTATCGCCGAAAGACCGGCTTCGCGAATCATATTGCCCACACGCTCAGAAGTTTCGGAATCCTTAACAATCCACCCTCGAGTGATGTCCCCCAGAATCCTGTCCAGTGCCGCCGCGGGAAGTTTCCCCGGACGAATTGCGTCCGATACTCTGCCCAGAACACCATCTTCGCCGATAATCAGTTTTTCTAACTTCTCTTCCGCAGAATCGGGCGCAGAGGATTCCTTGAGGGCTTCCAGACGCCCTTTAATACCGCTAATTCCACTTTCCAGACGGGAAACCTCATCGCCGATTTCTCGATAATCCTGGTTCAATGATTCTATCTTCTTCTGTGTCTCGACAAGGTTGCTTTCCGCCGTGGAATGCTTCTCCGCGTGGCCTTCCAGAGCCGCCTTGGAATCCTCGATCCGCTCCTCGAGATTCTCAATCTCCCCGGAACCCCTCGATATTCCCTGTTCCGCTTCGGCAACCTGCCTTCCGATGGATTCCAGCTGTCCCTCCATCGAACCGATTCCCGTGTCCGTCCGGCTCAATTTCTGACGGCTTTCGTTAAGCTTGTCCCGAAGAGCGGCGGTGGATTTGCGTATGTCCAGATAATCCCTTTCGACCTCCGCCTGTTTCTGAACAAGCCTGTCCGATTCCCCCTTCAATTCTTCCTTCTTCGCCGACGCCTCCAAGATTTTGGATTTAGTTTCGGCGATTTCCTTTTCAAGCTCTTTCCTACGGCTATCTGCATTTTCGAGCTGGTTCTGCGATGTCCGAATTCCCTCTTCGACATAACCGGAACGCTCTTTGTTAACCGCAAGAGTTTTTTCCTTGCCTGCTATTCGAGATTCCACATTGCGAAGAGCTTCTCCCGCTTTCGAGACATCGGCTTCACGCTCATCCCGCTCTACGGAAAGGGATTGCCTTCTCGCGTCGAGTTCGCTTCGATGCGCCTGAGCCGCGGTGAGGTTTTCCTCGAGCAAAGAAAGGTCTTTTTCGATTTGCTGAAGCTTTTTCGTAATCCGGTCATATCGGGTGGCGGCAATATCTATAGCGAGACGGTTTCCCTGCTCTTTCAGCCGCTTGAGGTCCTTCGACCGCCGCATCTGCCGTTTGAGCGAATTTACATTCTTGCGGACTTCCCCCAGAATATCCTCCAGCCTGTCCAAATCCGTCTGCGTGGATTTCAGCTTGGATTCGGAAGCCTTGCGGTCCATCTTGAACTTCATAATCCCCGCGGCCTCTTCCAACAGCTCTCTGCGGTCTTCTTTACCCCCCGCGAGAATACGCTGAATCATCGACTGCTCAATTAACGCATATATCGAGCTTCCGATTCCCGTGCCCATGAGCACAGATTGAATATCCTTAAGCCGAACAGAATTGCCGTTTATCAAATATTCCGAATCACCGGAACGGTAAAGCCGTCTGCCTATAACGACAGTGTCCGCGTGGGGATCGTAGGGCAAAAGACCCTTGCATTCCCGAATGGTAATCAAAACTTCCGCCATGTTAAGGGGCTTGTGGTCTCTGCTACCCTTAAAAATAACATCTCGCATCGATGCCGACCTTAGGGTTTTAACCTTCTGCTCGCCGATAACCCAACGGATGGCGTCAAGAATATTGGTTTTGCCGCATCCGTTTGGGCCGACAATTGCGGAAAGTCCCTTACTAAATGTCAGCTCGGTTTTCTTCGCGAAACTCTTGAACCCGAATATTGATAGCTTGTGTAGATACATTGCCGTTAGCCCTTATTGGAGCTACCTTTCCCGCTGTTTTTGTTCCGTCGGTTCCTGCTGGAATTCTGAGTGCCTTTGCTCGATTCGCCCTTAGCGCCGCCCGGTTTTCTTCGATTTCGTGAGCTTTGTGTATTGGGATTATCCTGAGATTGCCGGCTGTTCGGCTTGGATTTGCCCTGCGTCCTGTTTCGTGAGCTTCCGCGGCTGGGAAGTATCTTTATGTGATTGGAATATATCCATCCCTTTTCACCCTTCAGAACCTCTACTCGATAAGGCCCCGGCCCGCAGACCGGAAATTCGGCTTCCGTTCCTTCGGCTGTGGCCACAACTTCGCCGGATTTAATCAGCCGTATCGTGCCTTCCGATGGGCAGGTTACTTTGAAAACAATGCTGGAATGATCCCGCATAGCTCCGCCGATTAACGCATACTGACGCTTCGATTCCGCCCAAAAACGGAACCCCCTGCAGTTGCCCCACCTCTCATTGCCTATAAATATCTGCGCGTTGGATAACGCCTGCATCAGTTTTGAACGGGCTTTTCCGTAATCGTCATAGGGCAGAGGAGTTTCTACAAGAACATGAGTGCGAATTGTCTGCAACTGCACTTTATACGGAAAAATCGTCAATCGGATTGGCCCCAGGTAGTATTCCGCGGCATGAGCATCGAGGGAACCGATACCTATAACACGCCTATACTCAGCTACCTCGTCCCACCTTTTGAGAGTGGCCTCCGCTGGCGTATTAAGACAGCTTCGAGGATGGAAAAACCGCTTGTATCTATTCTTTTGGTCGATTCCCTCCAGCCAGTCGGACATATGGTTCCAAACCTCGATACCGTCGTAATCCCGCACTTCCCATGCAGTCCAGGGATAAGCCGGAGGCACCCCTTTCTGTTCGCGAACCTCGTCCGGATGGGCGATAATTCCAAGTTCCCCGCGCTTCTTCACTTCCCGAACATACTCCGGCGCTTCAAGCCCCTCCGGAAGAATCTCGTCCAGACCGAAAGCGAGATAGTGGTTCTTGTTATTCGGATCGTGAATCTCATATCCGACCACAACGAGAACTCGTTTATGCCAGCCATCAAAACTCTTATGCTTCAATGACATATGGTCAGTAAAAAACAAAAAATCCAGATGAAGCCTGTCGGCTATCTTGATTATTTCCTGATGGCTCTTACTGCCGTCGGAATCAGTTGTGTGAATATGAATCGCGCCGACATACTCGTGAAGCTTTGGAGGTTGTGTCATATAACTAATCTCTATTGTAAGACCAAATCGCGGAAAGGCCCAGAAGCACAAGGTCGGGATCGACCATATTGGGAATATCCAGATCTGTAGCAATCCATGAAGCCGATGCGCCAGTAAGAACTATAAACGGGTTTTCACCATGTATTCTGCCGTAACGGTGATAAAGGTGTTCGATGGCTCCGATAATAGTCGCCTGAACTCCAATAAGCATACACTCCCTCGTCGATGAACCCAAAACGGTTCTCGTCCGCTTGAAAGGCAGTTTTGGAAGACGCTCCGTGTAATGATTGAGGGAATTCATCGCCATCTCGTCTCCCGGATAAATCGCCCCTCCAAGAAACGCTCCTTTGGAACTTATCAAATCCGTTGTTACAGTCGTGCCCGAATCTACGAGCATAATATCACGGTTAAGTATTTTGCCATATTCACGGAAAGCCCCGACTGCACCTGCGAGTCTGTCCGCACCAAGGGTTTCGAGGGGGTCGTATTCGACAACCAACTCGTTTTTTGTGTTTCCGCTGACAACGAGAGGATCGAAGCTGGAAAGGGATTTGGCCAGCTTTTTTTCCAATTCTGGAACAACGGAGCCTATTACGAATCCGCCCGGATTAAGCTCGCGTAGTCTATCAACTACGGGCTGGGTGTTTGCAAGCAGGTCGCCGGTAAAGAAATGGCTCCTGCTGACGATCTCGCCGTCTTTGGAAACAAGGGCAAGCTTTGCCCTGTAATTGCCGATATCGAGGGCCGCTATTGTCATTGGTCCTTTAGCCGGGATGCGCCATACCCGACGGTTATTATTTCTATGCGGTGGCGCGCCGCCCTTTGCGGTTCACAAACTAATTCTGCTTATCCCGATTGTCAAGGGCAAACAGAAAGTTCATTCTTACGAAGCCATATTCCTACCTGTAAATCCAAACAAAGAAAACCGGACGAAAAATAACTTCGTCCGGTTTTAGAATTAGCAGTTATCGAACCAGAGTAATGGTTCCGTTGCAGACTATTCTGCCGTCGGACTCGACGACATAAAGATATAGTCCCTGAGGCATAAGTTTGCCCTCGTTGTCTCTGCCGTCCCACGCCCTCGCGGGATAATCGAGATAATTGCGCTGAGGCTCGATATCCATCTTACGCACAGGGATATTCCGAATATCGAAGATGTGGATCACCGCTCCCTCGGTTGTCATGTTTGGCCAGTCGAAGGCAGTTATCTCATTAAAAGCATCGCCGTTTGGACTGAAAGGATTCGGATTTATGGCGCATGGCGTCCATGGCTCCACGATGAAGCTATACTCGGCCAGATGCTCGTTCGGCCCGCATAAATCAGGGTCGTCCTCGGCGTAAATCTGCACCTCAATCGTATCCCCGGCATTATATTCGACTCCGTGAAGAACCGGATTCCAGACCAGCGAGCCCCCAAGCCCCTCCGGATTCCAGTCGAAATCGTCCGGGTAGAAATATTCTTCCCCTTCGACTTCAAGAATGAGACTGTTCGGATTTACCCCGGCAAGGGAGTCCGTGAGCACGATAACAATCTGATGCATGATATCCCGCGTGAAATCAGGAGGCTCGATCATAGCGCTCTGCGGCTCGACCCGGTCGATATAGAAAACCCACTCCAGCGGATAATTTACATACTGATTATCGAAAATATCCCTCGCCGAAACCAACATCACAAACACAGTATCATGAGGATTCCAGTCCGGGTTCGGCAGATAAGTAAGGAATGGATCAAACCATGTCAACTGAGAAGCGGAAGTTCGATAATCGATGCCGTCAACATTCAGGACTATCGTGCTCTCAACCACTTCGAATTCCGAGGTTATCTCGATGATGATACTCTCCGGCTCGCACGCCGAAATTGAATCCGGCGGAACACGAATTGCCGTAGCGATAGGCCCTTCTGAGGGGAATATCGGATAATCACAACAGTAAATCGTATCGTTCGGCTCGCAATAATCTACCGGGCCGTCCATGGTTGCGATGCAGAGGGTTACCGTATCGCCGGCAACAAGAGTAATCCCATAATCGTCGGGATCGAAGGTGAAAGTCATAGTATCTCCGCCGCCGCCCGCGATATGACATGTGTCGTCGTCGAGAATCACGAACGTCGAATCCGGCATAACCCCCGCTGGAATGTCGATGAGGGTGATGTCCCAATGATCGTTAATCAGCGGAATAATCGGGCTTCCGCAGGCCGGGACAATACTCGCGAGTTCCGGCGGTTCCAGATCGGCAGTGAACTGCCAGCAGATGCTGTCTTCGAGCACAGCGCCGCAACTGTCCTCGGCCTGCACGAGGCAGACATCGACCACCTGGCCATGCATCCACAGGACACTCGGCGTGAAAGTCAACTGATTTGGCGTCCAATCCAGCTCGGTATCCGCGACGGTATAATCCGTCCCTTCGACACGCAGGATAATAGAGGAGGGGTCGATGGGACAGTCGGTGGAATCGAGGGAGGAAGTTAACCAGTCGAATAGGTTAAGTGCGAATATTTCATTGTCACCGCAAGTAATATCTGTGTAGGGGGGTGTTGTTGGACCATTCCAAAGGAATTGTTCATCGAAGAACATGGCCGCTTTGCCACAATAACAACTAACGATAGCCAAAGCGGTATCATTGCTATTGTCGAAAATTATAGGCGTGGCTGGTGGAGTAACGCTGACGAAGTGGACACCTTCAGCAAATAACTCGGAAACACCTTCTGTAATTTCATGGGATTCTATAACAAGAGGATAATTTGGCTGGTATGTTGAAACTGTATCGAGATAGAACATCCCGAAAGCGGACATTATCTCATTAGAAATACCCTCTGAGCCACCAGCAGTTAGGGCTAAGACAGACCCTCCTGCTTTTACGAATCGAATAACTGCTTCTTTCTCATCAAGGGTATATCTTCTTGGAACGGTTGGACCCAAGACTAGAACGTCATAACCAGATAGAACAGAACTTGTTATTTCTTCTGTATATGCTATCTGAATATGGGAGTATCCTAAAGCTTCTGTTATGTCTCGGAAAGTGCTAAAGCCCGTGAAGCTAGTATCATTTAAATCGCAACTGTTCCAGCCAATGGGAGATGGATTGTAAGTCCAGAGCACATTCTTTGTCGAGCTTGCAAAACAACCCAATTCGCTTCCCACAATCTCCATAACTATCGCCTGGTCGTCGCATGTCGTAATCGTGTTCGGAAGCGGTTCGATGATTATGCCGGTTACAACTCCCGTATCCGCTGTTACGAAATATTCGCAACAATAAACCGTGTCGTGAGTCTCGCAGTAGTCGATGTTCGTGTCCGACGCATGCACGCAGAACTCGAAACTCGAACCCGGAATCAGCGTAATTCCACCGTCGGTTACAGGATTCCATACGAAGTCAGCATTCGAGCCGGAAATAGTCAGCCCGCTTCCCAAATCGTAATCCGCGCCATCGACACTGACCCAAACAGAACCAATATCCGCGGGACCGTCGAGAAGGGAAACAGTGAAATCTACCCCCGAAGAAGGATTAACCGCGCTACTGCAAGGCGGGTTCCAGCTCTCAATAGCCGGCGGTTCGAGGTCGATATCAAATTCCCAGCAAATAGGCAATCCCTCGGCAGATCCGCCGCAACTGTCTTCCGCCGCGGTAAGGCAAACTTCGACAGATGTGCCGTGAACCCAATCCACAGGAGGCGTCCATGTCAGAACCGGATCGCTCCAGTCCAGTTCGGAATCCGCAAGAGTATAATCCACCCCCTCAACCTGCAGGACAATCGACGATGGATCGACCGGGCAGAGGGTATCGGTCAGGCTCATTTCCATCACTATTTCCTGATCCTCGCAGGCCGAAATCGTGTTCGGCAAAGGCTCAATAATTATAGCATTCAGTCCGCAGGGCGAAGTTATTAGCGTCCAGCAAGTATCGAGAACATTCGGACCGCACCAGTCGGGGCTGTCCTCCGCATAAACGCAAATATCTATCGTGTCCCCGCATTCGAAATCGTAGGCGCGAATGTCCAGCGTGATAGCCGAATCGCCGTCCCATACTATTTCCGGGTCAGTTAGCTCGAAACCGTAGGGGCCGACATCGATGGTAACGGAACTTTCGTCCAGGCCGGAGAGGAAATCGAAGATCAATAACTGTATATAATCCACCGAAGTCGCCGGAAGAACCGTCCCCGAAGCAGGAATAATAGACCATATCTCCGGCGGATCGAAATCGACATAGAATTCCCCGCAAACGGAATCCGGCAACCAGAGCGAGTCCTCGCTCATCACACTAACCAGACACGCCCGAACCGTAGTCCCACTCGCCCACATCGGCGAAGGCCGGAAGATAAGATACTCACTGCCGTCCCACGTAAGCTCGGCATCCGATGTCGAATAAACAACACCGTTCACCACCACCTCGATAGTGCTCTCGATATATGTTACCGAATCGTCAAGCGTCCACACGATAGAATCCGGGTCGCAAGCCGTCCAGTCGCCGGTGGGAACATGGGAGTAAACAGCCGATGGCCCTTCGCAGGGGAAAGTATGGAAAATCGGGTCGTAAGCGCTCGTGTCGATTCCGCCGTAGAATGTATCGGGAGGAATTTCATATCCGATACTGTCATATCCGAAAGAATCCGAACCTACAACCATCTCGCTCGCGCAAAGATTATACGCTATAACTTCCCATGAATGAGTATGTCCGCAGGGATAATTCACAGTGAAGAATGTATCCGAAATTCCCATAGCCACAGTGTCCACGCCGTCGATAATCAGATGGTAATTCGCAGGCGGAACACCGCCGGCATCGCTCCAGATAATCGTAATATCCCCCGGAGGCAACATAGCATCCGGCGGGGGGTATAATCCCGTGAAAGTGCCGGGAGATTCATGGTTGCGAATGACCGTCATCGTATCCGTGTCCTCGCAACCAGCCGAATCGCTAACGTGGAACACATAACTCGTTGTAACATCAGGCCAGACCAATGGATTCAGTTCATCGGAAAGGAAAGTGCCGTCCTCATATGTCCACCAATAATCGATAGCTCCGACAAAGGGCCCGTCCCACCAATAAGCCAGACGGCCTATCTGAACCGTATCGCCCTCGCAAATCTCCAGATCGGGGCCGGCGTTCGCTTCAAGATCGCTGATATATACGACAAAAGACGCCGTATCTACACAGCTGTCAGCATCCACGACTATGATACTTATCAACGTCGAATGGTCGAGATGGTATGTCGGATCGCCAACATGCGTAGGCCCGACAATCCCCTCCATCGAATTCCAATATGTAAACGGCGCAGTTCCGCCCGTAACTGTAGTCGTCAGCTCGAACACCACCGGCATAGAATCCGGATGGCATATCAGCGTCTCCGCGACGCCCAAATCGAAGCTTATCTCGACATCGCAGTCGCTTACGAGGTAATCCCAAACACTGTCCAGAACATTCGGGCCGCACCAGTCGGGGCAGTCCGTAGCGCGGACAAGATAAACATCCACGACATCCCCCGGCGAAAGAGGACCGACAGGGAACCATTCGCAAACCGTAGTATCGACACAGCCGTAAGGACCGAGTTCATAGAGAACACCATCGACATCCATAATAAGCGAATCCAGGCCGGATAAATCGTCGCGAATACACACTCGAATGGATTCGACAGTCGTCGGAATCTCAGAGAAGGGTGCCGGCGATATACTGATAATCTCCGGCGCACTACGGTCGATATAAAAGTCCCAGCAAACCGGCGATATTAAAGCCATCGAATCCAAATTCATCGCGCTATCGACGCAGACCGACACGATTTCGCCGTCCGCCCACATAACCGAAGGCCGGAAAACCAGCGTGGATACGCCGTCCCAGGTGAGTTCCGGGTCGGCGGTAGTATAATCAGTGCCATTCACCGTCATCACAATCGACGATTCGATAATCCCAACCGAGTCGATTATGAAAGCGACGATGGAATCCGGGTCGCATGCCGTCCAGTCGCCATCGGGAACATGAACCGCTACCGCATATGGCTCTCCGCAAGGCTCCATATGGAAAGGCGGGTCGAAAGGATGCGTCATGCTATCCACATATGCCGTAAGGGTAGTCTCTCCGCAAGCGACATACTCATGTTGACATTCTTTCCAAGCCACGATAGTCCAGTTGTGGCTTTCTCCGCAGGGAAAATCGAGAGTTACATGGGTGGAATCGATATGATCGAAAACTACGGCGTCATCCAGCAAGAAATCATAGACATAACCAGATCCGGGCGTAACTTCCCACTCGAAATACACTCCGCCGACCGCGAGAGTTTCGTCCGGCGTGGGTGTCAATAGCTCGAAAGAGATCATCTCTTCCCAGTCGATGGTGAAGTTCACCGTGTCCCAATCCTCACATCCGAGCGAATCGATAACATGAAGCACAAACCACTCGTCCGTATCGCCGAATGTATGAAGGGGGTTTTCATCGGTGTATAAAACCGCGCCCGTCGAGTCCATCCATTCAAAGCTGTATGGCGGCAGACCCCCCGTAACAGCCGGATTACACCCCAAGGGCACTGACGAAAACGGGCAGATAATCCCGTCCGGCCCGGCGTTCGCAATCGGGTTCGACGCGATTATTGTCGCTGTGTCATATGCACTGCACATCAGCGATTCGTCGTAAACCTCGACCACATAAGTAATCGTAGATTCAATGACCGCTGTGGGGTTCGGCAGAGTTGGATCGTCAAGACCAACATCCGGTGTCCATTCGTAAGTGAAGAAACCGCTTCCACCCACGACATCTGCATTCAGCACAATATCCCCGCTTCCGCAAATAACGGTGTCCGGCGAGGCGGTAACCTCGACATCACAGGGCATTATCATGAACCACCAGCATAAACTCGTGTCGTTATGGGCGCAATAATCGTAGTCCGGGTCGTCGAAAAGGCTGTCGAGGCAGATAACCACGCTGTCGCCGTCAGAAAGAACGAGGTTATTGATGCCAAGATACCCATCGCTCCAGCTATGGGTCCATCCTGTAGCCGGCAGACCGTTGACTGTAACGCTGATGTAATTGAACGAAAGCGGATCGATCCCCGCAGGGAAATCCTCGATATAAGCTCCGACCGAATCCGGCTCGATGTAGATTATACTGCCGTCAGGAGGAACAAGGGGATCAGCAATCGGCGGCTCCAAATCGACAATAAAACTGCAAGGGGCCACGAAAGTGCTACATCCCGCATAACTCGCCACATTCTCCAGCTCGAAAACGATAGTATCCCCATGAGTCCACGGGGTCTCCGGCGAGAACATGATTGAAATTGAATCCCCAAGATGGGTGGTCGTAGTAACCTCAGGGTCGGAAACGGTGTAGATATCGCCGTCTGCGGAAACTCTAATGGTAGCCTCATTTATCATACCCACCGTGTCGATAATCGTCCAGATGACCGACTGATATTCGCACGAAGATACGCCGCCGCAAAATTCGGGCACCGCAACCCATCCGAAGGGGGAGGGGAAGGCCTCGACCAAAACGGTATCGACATCCGTGCACCCCACGGAATCCGTAACCGTAACAATATATCGAGTATCCTCACTCGGCGAAACAAGCGGATTGGATTCACTCGAACTGAACCCCGGCGGAACCGAAGTCCACGAATAAATATACCCGCCGCTTCCAGACCCAGTCGGCGATCCGCCTATCCCAACACTTCCGCCGATACATAGGCTCTGGTCATCACCAGCGTCCGCGAAAACTTCGACAGTGTAAACTACACAAGTATCCGTCGCTATACAATACGGTTCGCCTCCATTTATCTGCACAACATAAGTCGTGGTCGCAGATGGCGTAACCACAGGGTTTGGGTCGGTAGAAACGAGAGCGCCCCCCGGATATTCATACCAGTTGTAAGTGTAAGGCGGAATTCCTCCGCTTGCCGTCGGGCTTCCGCCCAGAGTTACCGCTTCCCCCAAACATACCCGCTGGTCAGGCCCGGCGTCCGGCTCTATATTGTCGATGGTAATTACAACCGTATCGACATCCTCGCATCCGAGGGTATCCGTAACCGTGACGATGCACATTATTGTCGTATCGCTCCACCCCATATCCGTCATCAGCATAGGATTCGCCGATGATGGCGACGAAATAAGCGCCGAAGGCTCCCAGCTGTAGCTCAGAGGCGCAAAACCGCCGGAACCGGTCGGCGAACCGCCGAGATTAACATGGGTTCCAGCGCAAACAGTATCGTCCTCTCCCGCGTCGGCAACAGGATTGGAAACATAAACAGTCATGTTGTCCGTGGCGACATCCGACGCGCCGTCGGTAACAGTAAGGGTATAAGTCGTTGTCGTAGTAGGCGATGCCGTGGGATTAGCGATGTTCGGGTTGGATAATCCCGTAGCCGGACTCCACGAATAGTTATAAGGCGTAGTTCCCCCCGCCGCGGCTGGCGAACCGCCTATGATAACCGCATCTCCACTGCATATATACTGATCCGGCCCGGCATTGGCGGTCAGAGGAATATCCTCGAGCAACCAAAATGTGCAACACCACTGAGTATCGTTCTCACAGGGCATACACCCCTCGGCGGCCACAATGTCATGGGCCTCCAAACAGATTTCAATCTCAGGACTGAAAAGCCCCAGCATAAAGGCGCTATCCGCTCGAATCGAAGCCGTAACAAGCCACCCGCCGAACTGGTCGCCAGATAAAATATAAGATAAATCGAAATCTACAGACCGATTGAAAGCCCCCGGAATAGGCGCTCCGGGAATGAAAGGAATCCCGTTGACCGTCATCTGAAGAGAGGTCAGCGACGCCCAAAGGGTCCCAAAATCTATAGTCGGAACCGAAGACAGCTCGCTGAGCCACAAATCCACCGGAGTCAATCCTACGCCGTCGTCGAAAACCAGCGCCGAAAAAGTGATATGATCCGTGCCGTCCAATGTTTCCCCGCATGCCGGCGACCACGCAATCTCGCTGTCATGCCACTCCCTCCACGCCGGTGCCGGCGGCCACCATGTCGCGTCGTGATGCTCCCACCATCCAACATGAGGCGGCTCCAAATCGACATGAAAATCGCTCTCCGGGTAAAATCGAATGGGACAGTTAGTAAGATCCAAACCGTCGGTTATCTCGATATCCACCTCGGAAAGATGCGCCCACGGCGTCGATGGCGTGAAAGTCAAAACCCCCCCTGTTCCCGATGGCGACCATGTAAGATTCGGATGGGGATAGCAATACTCCGTTCCATTAACCCTGATACAAATTGTATTCTCGTTGACTCCCATGTAGCCCGTAAATTCCATCTCTATCTGCTGATAATCACAAGCAGACCAGTTCCCGCTGAATTCGGGACAGGTGATTACAACTTCAGGCCCCGGGCATCCGCAATCTTCCACCCACAAACATCCTACGATGGAGTCCGTGTATCCGCCTCCCTCGACTCTTATAATAAAACAGTCGCCCCATCCCGCACATCCGGGAATTTCTGTGATGTCCCAAACAAATGTATGACTTGCACCGTCAGCAATAGGCCCGAAGGGTTGCGGATTTGGCGAGTCGCCTACAGTAATGCAGAAATCCGGAATCAATGTCGCCGTCATCGGGTTAATTGTCCCGCCGGAAGTATTCGTAACCGTAATATCGATTTCAACAACCTCGGCGATATCATCCACAATCTGCTCGAACACGTCGTTTAATGTCGAACTTCCATAATCGAACCACATGCCGTAGGTCGTATCGCAATACATCTCGAACTCATCGACATCCCCGCAGTCGGCGGTCATCATATATACCGTCCCGCCCCACGACAGTAACTCAGAGATTATAGTGGAAGGCGCTACCGCACTGGCATCATCACATTCGTCCGAAACCAAAATCACTATATGTTCACACCCCGGACGCCAATCGAAGTCGCGAACTGCATCGTAAATGGCCTGTCCGTGCTCCTCCCAGCCGCCGTCCCCTCCGCGGGCTTCATCGAGAATAGCCGAAAAAGCGCCGAGATCGTCAACCAATGTTGCCCCATGAGGAAAATTCACCGTCTCGCAATATGTGACCAAACCGAAGGAATAATCGAAACCCACCGCCGCAATATCATAAGCGAAACGGTCTATCTCGTCCTGCAAAGCCCCTATTGTTCCCGACATGCTCCCCGATGTGTCCACACAGAACACAATATCGACACAGCCGACATCGTGAATACACTCCACGTCGGTGCTATACCACCAATCGTCCGTCGGCGAAGCGGGGCGGTTGAGGGTTATCTCCCTTCCGCCGCGACCGCGCACATGGGCGTTCTCTATACGCACACCCTGCGCGGCAAGAAAACCGCTAAGGATCAGCATAAGAATTACTACTGAGATTGTCTTCGAAAATATATCGCGATTGGCCATTTGGACTCCTTGGGAATCTAAGATGTATTAATACTATATTAATTTAAAGAAATGAAAAACGCAAGCAATAATCCAATCAAAAAGCAAAATCTGCTTGTGCAAAAAGTCTTTTTCTCCATATTGATAAAAAAGAAAGGCGGAAAATGAATCGAATACCGGAAAAATTCATCAAATGGGCTTATCATCAGCGCGCTGAAATCGTCCGTGCTCAACTCGCCGGCGAAGAAATAAGCAGAGATAGCTTCTTTATTGCCTTCACACGCCACACTCCCGCAATCATAACCAACGGCCCCGCAGGCCTCAACGGAAGCATCAAAGGCGTAGGATTCCTCCCCAAAAAGGAATTCATCGGAGATATTCTCGAAAAATACAAAGCCCACATTCAAAGCCCCACGGATGAAACCTACTCCAGACGCGGCCTTCAGCTCCTAAATGACCTCGTCTGGGCGGAAGGCAGGGACGAAATCATCGACTTCTCGGTGATGGGAACCCTCGAACTCGCCCTCGACCACACATGGCGCAACCTGCAAGACAACGACCGAGCTACTCTGCTATTCTACCAGCCCCCTATGATATCCTACGAAGTCCGATGCCGCGCCGAAATCCACATCGGCGACGAAATACACCAATTCCTAAACGCCCAACACGACGTTTACCACGGCTCAAACATGGATAAATGGGATAAAAGGCCGGCCTATCTCTTCGTTCTCGAAGAGATATTCGATAATTCAGTGGGCAAAAACGCTTTTGGCAAGCAGATTTTCCCTTAGGCGAAATCCTTCGAATCGGGATACTTAAGGGAATTATCCCACAAGCAATCGAAGGCAATTGTGAGGAAAGTTACAAGCTCGCGGTTCTGAGTCAGAAGGAGAAGATAGTCGTCAGGGCCCTTTCCGATTGCAAGAGGGATTATCGCGGCAAAATCATCGAAAATTGCCAGTTTAATAGGCAAGGTTTCCGAATATCTGACTTCCGCATCCCCCCGACCGAGCTCCGATTTGATATATGCCTCAAAATCCTCATCGGCGGTTAACTCGGTCTCGCAGAGTATCTTGCGAACAACGCCGTCATCCGTCTCGATATCCTCCGCACCTACCATTTTTAAAATCAAAGGCTTCTTCGAGACAACACGCAAACAATCCTTGAGATTGCTTTTAAGAGTATTCGCCCACTCCGCAATAAGATTTGGCCCTCTAAAAACAAGCATGTCAGGTCCGACTTCGCTTTTTAACCCCTGATTCTTCGAAAACAAAACCGAAGCCTCCTGCCGGAAAACCTCAAGATTCTCGAGAAACGCCTCCTTCTCCCGCGCGAAGTCCTGCATCTTGGAATTAGCATAATACTCGAGCGATTTTTCGGGAGGCAACGCCCTAAAACGCGTAGGCTTGCCGGCTTCCTCAGCCACAAGTCCTCGTTGGACAAGGTTTCTCATAAGTGAATACGCGTGAGGACGGCTGAGATCCATCCCCTTTAGACATTCCGATATCGTGCAGGCTCCCAACTCGAGCAAACGTTGATACAACGCGCTTTCACCCTCACTGAACCCCAAACTTGTCATTGTAGTCTTCATAATAGTCCCTTGTATTCAAGAAAAACTGCAAAATAAACAGACTCACATCTTTATCATTATAAACAAATTTGCTTTAAATCAAAGTGATTTATTATCCATCGCCCAAAACATAGCTGTTACGCTATTCTTTTTCCAAAATAAGGAAAATAGCGAAAGCATACAATATTTTTTTCATCTCTTCTAAAGAAATTATTTCAAATTTTCCATTGGCATGGCTAATATTCCCCAGTCCCAGAACATTTAATGGGGAATAGCAACATAGCTTAAGTAGCAAATTATCTTTCTTTTCTTCATAATAGCTTAATTATCAAGTAATTACGAGAATCACTTAATTTTGGCACGTAAGGTGCATAATCTATTTTCGCCCCATCCTCCTTATGGGTTTTAGGGATGTTACCCTTGCGGCTCCACTTGCTATGGAGCCGCTTTTTTTATTCATGGGCGCTAAGCCAGTCCCCGCCAACACCTATGTCCACAGCAAGGGGAACCGAAAGCTCCATCGCGGAGACCATAATCTCTTCGGCAATCTCCTTTACCATTGCCGTTTCAGCATCCGGAACGTCGAAAACAAGCTCGTCATGCACGGTCAGAATCATCCTCGATTCCAAACCCTCCCTCTCGAACCTCTCGAAAATCCTCAGCATCGCAATTTTTATCAAATCCGCCGCAGAGCCTTGAATTGGCGTATTTATCGCCGCACGTTTCAAAAAGGACTTCATCCCTTTGGAATTCTTTAAATCCGCGAAATAACGGCGTCTGCCGAGAATTGTTTCGACATATCCCTGCTCCTCGGCATCCCGAGGCGCTCTCTCCATATAATCAGCAATTCCCGGATACCTGTCAAAATAGGCCTCCACGAATTTCCGCGCTTCGGAGAACTCGATACCAAGACGTCCGGCCACACCCCACGGTGTCATTCCGTAAATCACCCCAAAGTTGATAACCTTAGCCATTCTGCGCTGGTCTGAAGTAACATCGTCGATATCGACACCGAAAATTCGCGACGCCGTATCGGCATGAATGTCCCGCCCTTCGAGAAACGCCCGAATCAGGTTTTCGTCGCCGGAAATATGCGCCATCATCCGCAGTTCGATTTGAGAATAGTCCGCGGAAATCAGCACATTGCCATCCGCAGGCAGAAAAGCTTTGCGAATCTCGCGCCCCATCTCCCCCCGAACCGGAATGTTCTGAAGATTCGGATCCTTGCACGAAAGCCGCCCCGTGCTCGTTACCGCCTGCTGAAAAGTCGGATGAATCCGCCCTGTCGAGGAATCCACCAACAAAGGCAGAGCATCCAGATATGTATTTATCAGCTTCGCAAGCTCCCGATAATCGATAATCATCTTCGGCAGAGGATGCATCGCAGAAAGGGTCTGAAGAACTTCGGCGTCGGTAGAATAGCCCGTTTTGGTTTTCTTCTGAACCGGCAGATTCAGCTTGTCGAAAAATATCTCCGAAAGCTGTTTGGGCGACCCGATGTTGAATTCCTCTCCGGCGGTCTCGTAAATTCTGCCCTCGAGAATCTCAAGGTCGGCCTTTAACTTCAGCGACAAACTTTTCAAAAATTGTGTATCGAGACGGACACCCGCTATCTGCATCTCCGCCAAAACCCGTATTAATGGGATTTCCAGCGTGGAGTAAAGCTCATGTAGCTCCAGTTCGCGAAGTTCGCCTTCCAGCTTATTAGCCAGACGCAGAGCTATTTCGGCATCCTCGCCTGCGTATCGAGCCACTCGCGATGGCTCTATCTCGGCTATCGAAAGCTCCTCTTTACCATCGCCTACAAGCTCCTTATAGCTCTGCATCCGATGCCCCAGATGCTTCAGCGAAAGGACATCCAGGCCATGCTCATATGCACCGGGGGAGAGAAGATAATCAGCTATCATCGCATCCCCGTCAATTCCGCAAAGCTCCATTCCAGCGCGTTTCAAAACGACATAATCATACTTCAGATTCTGTCCGGTTTTCCCGATTTTCCCATCTTCGAGGATCGGACGAAGTTTGTCAAGAGTATTATCGAAAGGTAAATTCAAACCGTCATCCACAAACATATCCCCGGCACGACGATGGGCGAGGGGTATATAAAAAGCTTCTCCCTCCTCGATAGAAAAGCTGATCCCCACCAGATCAGCATCCATGGGGTGCTGGCTCGTAGTCTCCGTATCTACTGCAAAACGTTCCGTATCCCTCAGCTTATTCAGAAGCCCCTCCAGCTTCTCCTCATCGTCAACAAGAACATAATCGATACATACCTTGCTGACTATCTCACACTCTTCATTCCCCAATTCCTGATGGAATCTATCGAGCAATGAAGTAAACTCCAGTTCCTCCAAAAGCGGAATCAGAGCCGAAAAATCCGGTTTCGAAATAGGCGCATTTTCCCAGTCAAACTGAAAATCGACATCGGTGTCGATAGTTACAAGTTTGCGCGATAAATACGCCATCTCCCGGTCACTCTCAAGTTTCTTCGCCGTGGCTCCGCCGATTTCCTCGAGATGCTCATATATATCATCCAAATTTTCGTAATTAGACAATAAATTCGCCGCCGTCTTCTTGCCTATCCCTTTCACACCAGGAACATTGTCCGAGCTATCCCCCATAAGCGCAAGAAAATCGACTATCTTCCGGGGAGGGACATCAAACTTTCGACTGGCATTTTCGGCGTCGTATCGTTCCGTAGGCAAAGCTCCCTTGCTGGGCGCTAAAATGCTGATATGCTCGTCAACAAGCTGGAGAAAATCTTTGTCCCCTGTAACAAGAACCACTTCCCAACCCTTATTCTCCGCGCGTTTGGCGATAGTCCCAATCAAATCGTCCGCCTCTATACCCTCCTTGGCAAGTGTAGGAATGTTCATAGCCGCAACAAGCTTGTTGATATACGGCAAAGACTCACGAAGCTCATCCGGCATCTTTTCCCGAGTCGATTTGTATTCAGGATACAGCTCAAGACGCTCTTTAGCCTTGCCGATATCAAATGCTACAGCGAAAGCGTCCGGTTTGATATCGTCAAGAATTTTCAGAATGCTCAGCATCATGCCGTATGGCGCCGAAGTGTTTATCCCGCGAGAGTTTCGCAAAGGCCGATTTATAAAAGCAAAATACGCCCTATAGGCGAATTGAGTTCCATCCATAAGAAAAAGTCTTTTGCGGTCAGACATTTCATCTCCCGAAAACAATTAACATGAATTATAATATATAATATGATTAATCTATAACAACGCCGACGTATAGAATCCACCCGGATGGAGTAATACTGCCGGCAGGAAGCACTTCAATACCATTGACTTCATGTGCCTCGTAATCGACACAATTCCCCCATAAATAATTCCCCTGAACAAAAACGCCTATTCCCGCAAAACGCACCTCCACGCCTACATAAGGTGTCGCCAGAAATGCCCAGTTGCGGTCTTCCTTGACATCATAAAAAGTGGATGTCGTATCCCCCTCGACATAATACTCGAAACGCTGACTGATTACCGGCGATATAAACCCAACAGCCGCGCAGGCGTAGGGATAAACACCCGTGCCCGCCTTGCCAAGCAGTTTCCCCACACCGACTCCGGCGAAAGCGCCGAAACCGTCGAGCCGGATTTTGTAAGCGCCGACGGTCATATCGGTCGAACCCGAAAGGGTGATTGGAATCAGAGAGTTATGGACATTGTAAAGAAGTGCGCCGCCCGAAACAAAGAAAGGCTCATGAAGTGAATATCGAATATCGGCCATGTAAGCGTTGGCATAAGCCTCTTTCACAATACTATCCTGAGGCACAAACTGCCCGCCGCCCACACGGAATCCAAGAACCCCGAAGGCAGGACTTGCTATCGTGAATAAAATTAATATGTAAACCAAAAATCGCAAACAGCACCTCTAATCCCGAGGTTCCTTAGGAATCGCCCCTTCTCTCCTATTAATTACAGTAGCGCCGATAAAGCCGCCAAGCGCGCCCATCACAGCATTGAGAACAAGATAAAAAACGAAAGAACCCAGAATAACAAGGGCGGGATCATTGAGAATATCCGCCATCATAGTTATCATCTCAGGGTCGATTTCGCCGGTTCGAATAAAATTATTCAGATTGGCCAGATAATTCTCATTGAAAAAATACCAGAGAATTCCTGACCCGACAGCGATAACGAAGGCGCCGATGACACCAGCAATAGAACCGACGATCGCGCCTTCCTTGTTCGAAATGGCTCCAGCTTCGCCCTTATAAACCACAGCGGCTAAAACACCCCCGCCAAGAATCCACAAACAGCAGATGATGTTGCCATAATTGACAACCGGAATGACCGACAGCAGGCCGAGAACAATCCCCGGCCAGAGAGCGCTTGAAAGATATGGCTTCTTCTCAATCATAAACCTATCTCTTTTTCCGCCAATGCATAAGGTTCAAATTCGGGAATGGATTGTCCTGCTCGGAAAGAAGAAGATACCGCGTATGATCCTCTTGAGATAAGGTTCCACCCGCGAGGAGCGTTTCCGCCATCCCCGCGAGATGTTCGAAGGCATCCACATGGAAACCAACTCTAATATCCGCATAATCCCTTGCTGACCAGGTGCTTATAAGAAACTGCCAGTCGCTGGATTCCAGAAGAAGAAGTTCGCGCCCAGCCTGAGTGAGAATATCGCCCACTTTTTTGTCAGAGCCTTTCTCCGACCAGTCCTCCACAAGTTTGGCCATTCGATTTTCAGCTTTATATATGTGTTTCCACGTCCATTCGGTCCATTCGTTAAGCCAGATATAATGGAAACCACCCTGTCCCCAGGATCCCTCGGGAACCCGCAAAACTTCCGTGGGCGGGTCTAAGCGAAGAGCCTCCGAGCCGCTGGTCATATCGACATCCTCGGCCTTAGCTATTTCCCGGGCTACCTGCGCAAGCCATCGCGGTCCCTCGAACCACCAATGTCCGAACAACTCGGCGTCGAAAGGAGCGGTCAAAATCCCGCCGCCGGCAAGTTTCTCCACGACCAAACCCGCAAAATGCTCAGCCTGCTCGCGAATCGTGTCCTCAATCCAATCCGGACGGTAGATCTTTTTGTCGGCCAGGTCCGCGTCGCTGTCCGTAACACGCCAGTATCTGTGCCCGCCGGGAAAATGCTTTTTGTGAAAATCAAGATATGCCGGATTCCCCGGATATCCCCATTCTCCCGACCAGACCTGCAAACTCGTGTCCGGATCCCGAAAGAAGAAAGCCGTGCCCTTTGGCGCGCCGGTAGAACTGACCATATAAGGCTTCAGCGTGTCCTTCTCGACATTCTCCGTAGCCGTATATGACTCCGAAAACCGAGCCCAGAGAGCCTTAAGTGAGCTATACCTGTCGATATAAACCCCCTTCGCCTCCCCGCCCACCAGCAAATGAGAATCCGCGACAGTCCACTCGATTCCAGACTCGAATAGAATCTCCTCAACTCCCTTCCTCTCGAAAGCCGGGTAATTCCCGACCGGAGGCTTCCACTCATATGCAGGTCTGTAAGCGCATTCCGGCATCCAAATTCCCTTTGGCTCCCTGCCGAAAAGGCGTTTGTAGCTGTCGATTCCAGCCAACACCTGCGCACGAACAGATTCGTCGGTGCCCAAAAGAGGCAGATAGCCGTGAGTGGCCGCGCAAGTTATAATCTCAAGCTTCCCATCGTCCTGAAGTTTCCTGAAACCGCTGATTATATCCCGGCGTAAATTCTGTTCGAAAAACCGCTTGACACTGGAATATTCGTTCTCCCACATCTCGGCCAAATCCGCCATGGCCTTATCTCCGATAGCGACAAAAGCCTCGCGGTTCTGACGGGCATCGACGATTTTTTGTTCGAGATAAGACTCGAAGCCGCCGATGAACTGGCGATGCGCCAACTGCTCGCTGAGAATGGGCGTGAGACCGATGCTGAGATGATACGGCACACCCTCATTATCAAGTTTTCCGAACTCCCGAAGGAGGGGAATATATGTCTCCGCGGCGGCTTCGAAAAGCCAGTCGGTGCCGTGGGGCCAGGTGCCGTGCCCAAGAACATACGGCAGGTGCGAGTGAAGGACGAAGTGAAGCTTGCCGCCCATTTTACTCCTTGGATTCTATTTTTACATTGCGCATATATTCGGCGGCAACTTCCGGCGGGGTCGGGTTAATATAGAACCCCGTGCCCCATTCGAAACCCGCAACCTTGGTGAGCCTCGGGATAATCTCGACATGCCAATGATAATCATAAGGCAAAGTGGACCAATAATTCGGCTTACCCGGACGGTGAACCGGATTCGGCGCAGTATGCAGAACGAAATTGAACGGCGGATCACCCAAAGACTCCTTAAGACGATAAAGGGTGTCTTTGAGAATCTTTGCGAAAGGCTTGAGCTGGTCGTCCGAAAGCTGAGTGTAATCATGCATATGCTGACGCGGCATGATCCACATCTCGAAGGGGAATCTGCTCGCAAAAGGCGCAATAACGATGAAATCCTCGTTTACCTCGACTACCCTATCCTTTAACGCAAGTTCCTGGTTGATGATGTCGCAGAATAGACACCTTTCCTTGTTTAAAAAATGCTCGCGCGCGCTGTCCAGTTCCGTTGCGATTGTGCGCGGTGTAATCGGAGTGGCGATTATCTGAGTATGAGGATGTGCCAGACTTGCCCCGGCCACCTCGCCGTGGTTCTTAAATATAAGCACGTAACGAAGCCGGTCGTCCTTGTGAAGATCGACTATCCTCTCACGGTAGATTCTTACCACATCGGAAAGATGCTCGACCGTCATGTCGCCCATATGCAGGTCGTGATCCGGAGTCTCGACTATAACCTCATGGGCGCCGATGCCGTTCATAACATCGAAAATTCCCAGTCCGCGCCTGCCGATGTCCCCCTCTATAGCCAAAGCCGGAAATTTGTTCGGAATAACACGAATCTGCCATCCCGGCTTGTCGCGCTCTCCGGAATCGCGTAACGCCATTATCTCCGGAGGCGTTTTGTCCTCGTTACCATAACAGAAGGGACAAAAACCCCCGCCGCCGCCCTCGGCATTTTCGACTTTGAAATCCGACGGCCGCCGGCTTCGCTCTACGGCAACAATTACCCATCGTTTCTGAACAGGATCATGCCTGAATTCACTCATAATTATGTTCCTTTCGTTAATTTCAAGATTCGAGATTTCTAATCCATATTCATACAAAATAACGATTACAGCAATAATCGCAACACCCTTTTTGTCTTCACTCTTTGGCTTGCATTCTGCAAAACAATACCATATAATACTATGATTATGGAGAGAGCATTTAGAAGACAAGTTTACAAAATTCGAGAGGAGACCGCCGGGGGCTTCGTCCTTAGCAGGGCACTGGTTGCCCTTTTGGCAGGGCTTCTTATAGGCTTGATCGTCCCCGCGCTTCTGCTCTTTATCGTCTATGTTCTCTATACTCCCCAGCTCCCCGACCCCCGAGTTCTCGAAGACTACACCCCGGCTCTTGTTACCAAAGTCATCTCCGTCGATGGCGAACTGCTTGCCGAATTTGCCGGCGAAAAGCGCATCTGGGTGGGTATCGACGAGATTTCTCCTAATATAATCAATGCCATCACCGCTACCGAGGATGAACGTTTTACCGGCCACTGGGGAATCGACAGCTGGGGAATCTTGCGTTCGATTATTGTGAACATAAAGAGCGGAAGACGCGCCCAGGGAGGGTCCACAATCACACAACAGCTCACACGATCCCTCTTCCTGACTCGGGAAAAGCTGTTCAAACGTAAAATCCGCGAGGGTCTCACCGCCCTCAAGCTTGAAAAAAGCTACTCCAAAGACGAAATCCTCGAACTTTTCCTGAACCAGCAGTATCTCGGCAAAGGTTGCTACGGCGTCGAGGCGGCATCCAGATTCTTCTTCGGCAAACCCGCCGATTCCGTCGATGTCCGAGAAGCCGCAACAATAGCCGGGCTTCTTCAGGCCCCCAGCCGCTATATTAACAACCATGAGGCTCTTAAAGGCAGACGAAATGTCGTTCTCGGCAGAATGCTTGCGAACAACATGATAGAACAGGCCGAACACGACAGCCTCTGCGCGGAATCCCTCTACGTAAACATCGACGAGGAAGTGTCATCCTGGAAAGCCCCCTATTTCGTCGAACATGTCCGAAGATACATCGAACGAAAATACGGGGACAGCTATCTCTACGAACGCGGCATAACAATTTACACCACAATGGATTGGCGCCATCAGCAGATAGCCGACAGCTTCTTCAACAAAAAAGTCGATGAACTCGAACGATGGCAGAGAAAAATCCACAAAGATGACGATCCCATATACACCGAGATGGTTTACGATTCCCTCTCCGGCGACTCCATCCGCCAATGGAAAGAACTTCAAGGCGCACTGCTATCTATGGTCCCCGCCACCGGCGAAATTCGAGCGATGATTGGCGGACGCGATTTCCTCAAGAGCCAATACAACCGCGCTGTCCAGGGCGGAAGACAGGCGGGAAGCGCTTTCAAGCCCTTCGTTTATACCGCCGCAATAGACAACGGCTGGACAACCGTCGATACCCTTCTTGACACCCCCGAAGTCTATCCCATGGAAAACGGCGAACTATGGCGCCCCCAAAACTACGACCATGAATACCGAGGCACAATAACCCTGCGGGAAGCCCTCCGCGCAAGCCGAAACGTCCCGACCGTCAAACTCTGCGAAGCCGTCGGACCACAAAGGGTAAAATGGTATGCCCAGCAGATGGGCATCTCCACCCATATGGAGCCATATCTGTCAATATCCATGGGCACCAGCGACGTCAAACTCATCGATATCGTCAAAGCATACTCCGTTTTCCCGAATCTCGGCGTAAAAGTCGAACCAATCGCCGTTCTTAAAATAATCGACCGGGACGGCAAGGTCATCGAAGAAGCCAAGCCAGTTAAAAGCGAAGTCCTATCGCCCGCCACTGCTTATGTCATGACCAGCATGCTCCAAACCGTCGTTGATCACGGCACCGGTTATCCGGCGCGCCTCTACGGCTTCGACCGCCCCGCGGGCGGCAAAACCGGCACCACCAACGATTACTCCGATGCATGGTTCGTAGGCTTCACCGCCGACCTATGTTGCGGCGTCCAAATCGGCTACGACGATTATTCCACACCCATAGGCGATAACATGACCGGCGCGCGAGCCGCTTTGCCAATTTGGTCGCAATACATGATGTATTCCCTCGACGGCACAAAAGTCAAAGATTTCGAGATTCCCCCAGGAAAAGTCGTGTTCGTAGATGTCTGCAAAGAAAGCAGGAAACTCGCAACCAACCAATGCGAGAACATCGTCCACGAAGTCTTCGTCGCAGGAACCCAACCCATCGACTACTGCCCGCCTTCATTCCACACCGTCGGCAGAACTCCAACCTTCGGCGGAAAAACCGACTCCGAAGAAAAAGACCGCCCCGAACTCGGCGGCTCCAGAAAACCCCCGCGCAGAACAGGCGGCCTATAGTTCAGGCCATCTGTATGCAAATTCAGAAAAAAACTCCGCCTTAGGCGTTTCTTCTGACCACACCAGAAAAAACTTTTAATTAAAAAATTATTTTTTCGCTTGACTCTTTTCAATATGTGTTATACCTTCAGTTCCAGGAAGGCAAATGAGGATAGGGAGAAATCATGGAAGAATTAGGCGATAGGGTAATGGTTCTACGGCAAGAGAAGGGGCTCTCCCAGAGAGAGTTCGCAAGGCTTGTCGGAACAAGTCCGGGTCTTATTTCCTTCATCGAAAGGAACCGCAACAAGCCCAATTATCAAATTGTCGGAAGGATGGCCACCGTCCTCGGAACAACGACCGACTTCCTTATCTTCGGCGAAGAGACCTTCATCGAGCCTACTGATGAACTCATCGACCAACTCAAAAGCGAACTCTTCGTGGACGATGCCGAAAACATCATTACCGCAAGCCCGAAAGAATGCGATCTCGTCAAAAAGTATAACATCCTCGAGCGCCTTGCCGGAATGCCCCGAACCGACCTCGATATCATTCTCGAAATTATCGAAAGATTAGAGGAAGCCCGCTGAAAAAGCCCTAATCGATCAGCTCCCAGCTTGCCCCGAGACGCCACCGAGTGCCGGGCATCTGCGTGGTCAAAACGTAATCCCGGTTATGCCACCCGTCATCTTTCACGAGCGCATACTCATACGACCCAAAAAGACTGACCCCCAGATAAGCCGCATTTATTCGAGTTCGAAGGACAGCCACATCCGGCGCGTTATTCGGCAAATTAAGATACCCGTCCGCTTCCAGACGCAATGTCACGGAAAAATCGTCGCTGTCATAGAACCGTTTCTCCTGAGCGTAAGCCTGAATAAAATGCTCCGGAAGCCCCGTTATCTCGTTCTTCGAGGATGACCAGACATACCTCGCCCCGAGGACAAAAAGCTCGTCCGGCGTAAGCTCAATCTTCGACTGAACCCCGTAAACATCCTCGGTGAGTTCCCAGGACAGGTCATTATCATTGGTAAAGGAATAACTAAAATGGTCCATATCAGTGTAATAGCCCTTAACCACAAAGCTCAGTTCGTCAGCCTGATGATATTCAAAGCCGGCTTCAGCTGTATAAAACCGGTTCGAATCTCCCATAATTGGATACAGCCCGTAACTCCGCGAAATCTCTCCCATCCCTCCGCCGGCGAAAATAGTGTATGACTCCCCAATACTCTTGGCCAATGAAATCTCGGGAAATACCGAATAATCATCATCCTCCAAATATTCCGCCCGAGCGCCGATTTTTAGCGAAACTTCCTCTCCTTCATAACCCCAAATGAGACTTCCGCCGGCCTTCCACTTTTGATATTCGTCAGAATCGCCGGAATTATTCGAAAACAGCGTCCAATCCCCCCTCAGCCGAAGAGAATTATTCCAGGCCTTCGGAATCGGCAAATCGGCCGTGGCGATAACTACATCCGCTATCACATGAGATTTATCGAATCCCAAATTATCCTGAATATATTTCGTCAGCAGATAATCCTGATGATTGTAGCGAATAGTGTAACTTTCGGCATAGCTTAACTTTGCGTCGAAAAACCTATGGTCGGCCTCGTCGCGAACAAAATCGAGAGAGTCGTTGTATTCTTCCTCCATGTCCGTGTTCAGCCCCTCGACCCTAAACCCATAAAGACGCAACTTGAAATCGCCAATCCCGCTCCAGATTATTCCGCTGAAATGACGGTTCCGAACCTCGCGAGAGTCGAAGCCCAGGTTCTCCTCGCTTACCTCATCAGCGCTCACCCCTATCCCGATAAATTCATTGAAACTCTTGATGAACATACCTGAATAATCTCGGTTGTCGTTGTCGCCAAATCCTCCTGCAAGCCTCGTATAATCTCGCTTTACGGGCATTTCGTGAACTTCGATATCCACAGCTCCACCCAAAACGGGCATTCCATCCGGCGATATCATGCCCCCGGTAAAAACCGTTGCCCGGCTAATCATGTCCATCGGGAACCATTTCAAATCAAAAGGCCCGGAGTTCGGCCCGTAGAGACGGACTCCATCCAGATAAACCCCGGTGAAAACCCCGGGAATGCCGTTTATATAAGGATAAGAAAACCCCTCGATGGTGAGATTGCCGAATTGGGCAAAGGTCTCCGAGCTCATAATCTCCGGCAATTGGGCGGTTGAATATATCTCTAAATTCTCGAATGTAACAGCGTCCGCTGGATAATCAGTCTCGGTAGAGCCAACTTCCTCTCCGGGCAAGAAAATCGTGTCGGTCGATTCTCCCTGTCCCAACGCCGATAATATTAGCATCATCAAAAAGAAAAATATGACAATATATCTTGCCATCAAGCACCCCCGGATAACCATCTCATGATGAATATTAAAAACAAAATCAGCAGGGCAAAAACAAGAATGATCATCCAATTGTCAAGCAGACGCGGATAACTCGACCTATCAGGAGGCGAAATCCGAACATGCTTTTCCTCCTCCTCGACCTCCTCCGGAAGCGGCTTATCCGCCCGCGAATGGAGTTTGAACTCGCGCCGTGTGTGTCTTTTCTCAAACATAATTATAAGTTAATCCCTTTCGTTAACATTCGCAAGAGTTTTTAGTGCGCATCCACTCAAATCGAATCATTGCAAGTGTAGCGATAGTCGGTTGGTCCCCCCAAAAATATCCCAGCCTTTGCCTAAAGTTGAATAATACTCGTCCAAAACCGATCAATGAACTTGTCCAAAAATCCTTCTCGTCCGGCGGCTGTTTTGGTTAGTGGGCCATTCAAGCTGTCCCATCATAGATTCACTCAGCGACCATTGAACCCGCCCGGAGCTTCATCTGGCACGTCCTCAAAATTACAACCGCTAACTCCAAAACATTCGTCCGCCGATGCCCGCAAATATTAGCGAACACGCAATCAGGATGCCGCCCCAATCGACCGGGCGAAAAAAAAGAGGGTGCATACTGGTTCGTTCCCCTTCTATCTCATAACCGCGAACGATTAACGCAACCGCAGTGGCATCCGCACGCCTGAAAGCCCCCGCGAAAAGGGGTATAATCAGCGGCACCACCGATTTAATTTTCCCGATAATCCCGCCGCTGTGAAACTTCGCACCGCGGGCTTCCTGAGCATATTTTAGCTCCCTCGCGTCCTGTATCAGCGTCGGCACGAAGCGAAGGGCCAGAAGTAGCATAGTCGCCATATCGTTGACATTGACGCCTACTTTGCCCAAAGGCGAAAAAGTTTTGCGGAAACCGTCAGCAAGCTCCACAGGCGAGGTCGTCCAGCTAAAAAGGGCCGCCGCCCATAAAAGACATATCAACCGGAGCCCGAAAAGCAGGCCGTTAGCCGCACCTTCCGAAGTAATCGAAAAAATCCGCCAGCTAAAACCGTCATTGCCCGGAGTAAACAACAGATGCGCCAAAAAGGCCATATAAAAGAAAAAACGAGCCCCCCATATAAATCTGCCGGCCATCCTCATCTCGATTTTCGAAACTCGAGTAACTGCCAACAAAATCAACAACGCGAAAATATGCCCCGCAAGTTCAGGCCAGATTAGGATATAGGCGACAAAAGCGAACAGCCCTACGGCCTTGGTCCTCGGGTCGAGCCGATGAATAGGCGATTCCCGCTCGATATATTTGCCTGCTATTATTCTATTCAATGCTATCCGTTGTAAGCGCCATTGTAAATTCTATGAACTCTGCCAGAAAAAACCGGCCTTCCCGACAAACCCAAATCTACCCCGAGGATGTCCGGAAGCGCCACCCGCACACGCACAGGAAGCCTTACCAATCCGAGTTTTGCCGCGACCAAAGCCACTGCCGTAACTCCGGTTCCGCATGCGAGCGTTTCGTCCTCGACCCCACGCTCGTAAGTGCGAATCTCCATCTCGTAATCGGGCGAATCGATAAGCTGGACGAAGTTCGTATTCGTTCCCTCCGGCGCGAAAATTTCGCTAAACCGAATAGCCCTGCCGATTTCAACGACATCGGCGCCATGCAGATCCTCGTTAAAAATGACCACATGGGGAACTCCAGTATTTATTGTATAGAACTCGATCTCCTTACCCAGGATTTCTATAGCTTGCTTACTTGAAGGCGCGCTCGCCGAGGGCATCTGCAGAGCGACGAAATTTCCATCCACCTTCGCAGAAACCACTCCCGCTCCGGAATCGAATTCTACTTCCGCCGGAAACCCAAGCTCATGATGCGCGAAATGGGCGATACAACGTCCGCCGTTACCGCAGAACTCGACCTCGCCGCCGTCAGAGTTGAAATAGCGCATACGAAAATCGACGATTTCCGAATTCTCGACGAAAAGCACGCCGTCCGCGCCAATAGAGGCTCTGCGGCGGCAGGCATTCATCACAAATTCGCTCTTGTCAGCCTCGGCGAAAACTCTCTCATCGCGGTTATCTATCACAATAAAATCATTACCGCTTCCAGACATTTTGACAAAGCTAATCATCGCTAATCTCCTCAGCTAAAAGAGAATCCCGCCGGGCAATTTTGCGCTCGAGATCGTAATAAATCATCTCCGGCTTGGAATCGGGCGGCATAAGGTGTTCCACGCTTCGAAATATCTCCATAGCCTCTTCAAACTTACCTTGTTCAATTCGAATCACCGCAATATTTTGAAAATACCGAAAATTATTCGGGTTCATTTCTGTCAATCTTATTAAATACTCAACCGCGCGGTCGTAAAACCCCCTCGCGAATAAAAATTCCGCCCGTCGTGCCATAACAATGTTGTATGGCGCCACCAGAGCTATTTCCCGCGATGTCAGCCTTCCCTTTCTGCGCAGTAGTTCGTCGATTTCATAAAGTCCCGGTGGAATTGTCTTCACCGGCGCAGATGTGTCAGCTATCTGCATTAGCATCCCAACCGGTCTTTTAGGCGCGGTTTTCCAAATCTCCACAAGTTCGTCGGTGAAGGGAGTCCCCAACACAGGATTTCCCGCCCTGAGGTTTGCAAGGGCAATCTGGGTATGCATTTCCCGCCATTTCCCTTCAAGAACCGCCGGGTCAATATATTCGCCCGCCTCGAAAAATCTCACATTCTCGACAAAGCCGCGGATAGATTCCCCTGCGAGTTCCGCGCGGTAATCATTGTCCAGCGCCTGCTCGAGATACCACGATCGGCGCATAAGCTCGTAATCCAGCAAAAACACATCCCGACGGTATCCGCGAGTCCGCTGGAGATATTTTGCGGGAGCATACCAATCCCAATTATTCAAGTAGACCACAGAATTACGCGGGGCAAGGGCGAGAATGTTAGTCGCCGTTTCCTCGGCCAGATAGTAATCCGACTTGTCCGCCCGCGAATAATTCACTACTCCGACAATAACCCCCGAAACAAGAACGAATAATCCAACAAGGTGGACGAAACGCCGCAAAGCCCCGCCGGCAAGGGCTATACACAAAAGAATAGACGCCAGCGCAGGAAGATAATAGGGCGCGATATCCGGTATCGAATAATTTAAAGAATACAGCAAAGTCGAAAATGCTACCAAACAAAGAGCCAGAGCCATTTTGCGATTGACAAACAAAGCCGTGATTAGTCCCGCGCCACCCAAAATCAAACCAACCCCGGCCGTTCCGGTGAACAAAACCCTGAAAAAATCCCCTACCGCCGAAACCAGCTCAGTTCCGCTTCTGTCGAACATCCACACGCGGTATTGCCATCCCGAAACATGCCGCCAGAAACGCCCCCAATTCGACGGATCCCCGAAATTCGCATAGGGTGTAAGTTCCGCCCGAATTGGCAAATACAGATAAATACTCAATCCCAGCACAAAAAAAAGCCCGGCAAAAGCCAATTTCCTTATGTTAAGCTGTTTCCTCGAATCGGCCAGCACGAACAAAGCCGCCGGCGCGAAAAGCACGGTCAACATATGAACACCGAAAGCCAGCCCGAAAATAAATGACGCTCCAAGCAAATCCCGAAAATCCTTTTTGAACCACCATCGCAATAGAAAAAACAGGCCGGCAAAATCCATAGCCATCTCGAGAGCGTAAACCTCCGTCTCGGTCGAAACCTCCCACATCGTCGCCGAAAAACCGAAAATAAGAGCAATCCCGCTCGCAATCAGTATTTTGGCGAAACCTCGTAGCTTTTTTCGACTCTCGTCCAGGATGAGCATAGCAATCATAAAAAGGCCGAAAACAGCCGCCCCGCCGCTGATTGCCGAAAAAAAGTTAGTGGCAACAACAGCTTCCGCGCCGGCGAACATCACAAAAACCCGCCCGATAAGCGTGTAGAGCGGATAACCTGTTGGATGTGCTATCCCCGGCTCCGCGCAGGCAAGGGCAAGCTCTCCGGAATCGATTAGCCCAACCGTCGGCATCATCGTCAAAATGTAGAATGCCGCCGCAATCCCCCAAACCATAACACCGTATGTCCATTTCGATAGTTTCATAACCCCAAATATACCACAAAACAGTCCATTTCGCAATCCAAATTCCAATCGAATGATTCTCGAAGAATTTTGCTTCCGTAAAATTCGAGGTTTTGAAATTTGCGAAAAATTGTTATATTAGTGTAACAGGTGTTATAAACATGTAACAGTCCAAATAATATCATCATGAAAAAATCAAAAGATCATTTGTTTGGGAAGTTTGTCCTGAAAGAATTACTCGGTGAAGGCTCCACAGGACTTGTCCATCGAGCATCAGACACAATCTCAAAAGAAGATGTAGCCCTAAAAATCCTCCATTCGGAAATAGCAGAAAAAGTCGGGCACGATAGACTTCGGATGCAAAGCGCGCTAATGGCTCAACTAAAGGATCCACGCGTCGTCCCCATAATCGAAACTGGCATGTGCGACGGCGAACTATGGATATCCATGCCTTTGCTGAAAGAAGGCACCCTCGAAACCTCCGACACCGTTCTTCCGATCGAAAATGTATGTAAAATCGCGAAAGATATTGCTTCCGGCCTCGAATTCATCCACGCCAGAGGCATACTCCATCTTGATTTGAAGCCGGCAAACATTTTTATCGGCGATAAAAACCACATGCTCGCCGATTTCGGCCTCACTCCGGCCGATTCCCAGCAAATCTGCGGCACACCTGCTTACATGGCTCCGGAGATTATCAAAGGCGACCATGTAGATTTTCGTGCGGATTTATACTCTCTCGGCGTCATTATCCTCGAGTTGCTGACTGGAGAAAACCCTTTCCTATGTGACTCTCCGGCCGATACCATTAGAAAACAGATGGACTTTTTCCCGGAAATCCCTAAGGCAGGAAAGAAGTTCGATCGATTCCGTAAACTTCTGAGATCATTATTGGAAAAAGCCCCCTCCAAACGCCCGCCCAGTGCATTTTCGGTGCGAATAGAGCTACAGGATATACTCGGCGAAGATCGATTGCCGAAGGAAGATTTCTATCTGCCCGATGGCCCATTTATAGGCCGTGAGGACGAAATTGAAGAAATCCTTAGACAATGGAACGGAATGAATGGCACGCAAATAGTTTCTATTGAGGGCACTGCAGGAATTGGCAAGACCGCATTATGCGAAAAAGCCGCGATCGAAATTGCAAAAACAGGCGCAAAGGTTGTAACCATAGACAAAGAGAGGGGAGCCGCAGTAAAAATTCTATCGCCCTATTTCCAGGCCGAATATTACCCAATCCTCCGCAAACACCTTCCAGGCCTGCTTTATGAGGGAGGTTTTCCTGAAATACTCATCGAAGAACTTGAAATTGCCCCCTCAAATCCGCCCCAGGATTCTCAAGAGGCAGTATTTAGAGTCGCCTCAGCAATTAAAGAGTTGACTAAGCAATCGCCAATGTTCATAGTAAACAGAACATCAGAATTGGCTCTTCTCTGGCGCGAGTTATCCGAAAATAGCTCGAGAGCCTTTGTTTTATGGGATGAGGGACATACGCAAAATCAAATTAAATTGACATGCTTAAATGCTGACGAGGTAGAAAAATATCTTCAAGGAATATTTGGAAAAATTGAAGGGGAAGAAAAACTACTCGATTTGTTGACGGAAAAAACCGGTGGGAATATAAGTGAAATTCGCTCAGAGCTTTTAGCAATGGGATTATCTGGCGCTTTTTTCCCCGAAACTTATAATTGGCAATTCAAACCTGAAGCTATAGCTGGCGATGATGGTCTCGGAGCCCTCTGGCAGAGATTAGTTCCGGCGGATCAGATTGTCGCGACCGCAATTGCTGTAGAGGAATCTGTTGATTATGCAATTTTGGAAAAGATGTTCGGAACAAGAGCTGGAGCTTCTCTTTACACTTTGATTTCAAAGGGTTTGATTACTCAACAGGCCGAAGGAGATTCTCTTTCATTTTCTCCATCTCGAAAGTTTTCCAATCTTGTTGATGATTTAATATCCGCAGGTGCCGCACGCAAGGCAAGAAAACGGCTGGCGAGGGCATTCTCTGCCGCTGAACCAACTCCAGAAAATCTTTACAGGGCCGGGATTAACTTTATAGAGGCAAATGAGCCGGAGAAAGCCTATCCGAAGCTCTTTGAGGCGGGCAGGGCTTACATGAAAACTTTGCGTTATTCAAATGCAATAAAAGCATTGGATTTAGCATTGAAATATGACGAATATTCTCCTGACCCGCTAACTTCTATTAAAACTGCAAAAAGACTTGCATTGTCAAGAAAATATCTCGGCGATTTCGAAGGCTCCCGCGAAGCCTATTATCGAGCGCTTGCAATGGCAGAACAAGCCGGTGAGGAGGATCAGCGGGCATCTGTTTTAAGCGACATAGGAGTTACTTTTTTCGAAGCCGGAGACCCCGAAAAAGCTATTCAATATTATGAGAGAGCCCTCGAAGGCCATAAACTGAATGGACATGGAAAGGGCATGCTTTTTGACATTATAAACAAAGCCGCCGCATTGCAGACGATGAAAAATTATAGCGAGGCACGTAAATATTATAAGCAAGCATTTGAACTCGCTGAAGAGCTTGGGAATAAGCTCGCAAAGTGTGTGATAAGTTTGAATTCAGGGGACATAGACATTGAAGAGGAGGATTTTTCTTCCGCCTTGCCAAGAATTCTCGAATCTGCAAGCATTGCTCGAAACGAAGGATATGGCCAGTTTTTATTCAGATCTTTGCTCGATTTATCGATAATCTACAGAAAACAAGGCCGTTCCAAACTCGCTGTTCAGGCTCTCGACGAGGCCGAAGTGCTGGCAGAGTCCCTTGGCAAAAGGTCCTTGTGTGCCGTCTATATTGAAAAAGCTTCACTGGAGCGCATTCAAGGCCATTACTCTAACTCTGTGGCCCTTATTAGTGAGGTAATGCAGTTCCACAGATTACTTGACAAGGAAGAACTCATAAAAGCAGTAGTTGAGTATGCTCAACTAAAAGCTAACGATCCGAAACTTCCGCCAATGCCTGTGAAACTAAGGATTCTTGAGGAAAACAAACCCGCACTATATTTTTTAAGAATGATAGAAAATAAAGAACCTCGTAAAGCAGATGTTGAAAAGCTTGTTAATACAGCTATGGAGGCGGTTTATTGGGGTCAAAACAATCTTGCTTTATCTATGTTAATATATTCTTATAAATACAACATTGAAAAGGATGAATTTGAAAAGGCAGAAGAAATTCTAAACTACGCGGATGAGATTATAAAGACATCCGATCCATTCCCTAATTCGCTTCTGAATCGCTTTAAATCGGAGTATTATTACTTGACAGGCAACTACTCGGCATCAAGACATGCCCTATCATTAGCTTTGAGGGGATTCAGGGAAATAGGAAACGAGGCGGCCCTTTCGGAAATTGAAAATATTCGGAAGAAGCTTGAGACTCCGGAAGCACCTAAAAAGACCGGCCTGGAGCGGCTTCTACCAATTATAAAGGCTTTGAATTCGACTTTAGATACAGGAGAGCTTCTTAGCAAGATACTCACATCGACGATTGACTTAACCGGGGCAGAAAGGGGGTTTTTTCTGATCGTTGATAAAGGTGGTGCAAAACCTATATTGTCGGTATCTGGCGAGGGGAAGGAAACGGATGTTAAATCTGTGAAATATTCACATAGTTTAGTAGATGAAGTTATTATAAATAAGCAAGCCGAGTTTTCGGAGAACATCCTCGAAGATAGCCAATTATCATCGGTTTCGTCGATAATTGATATGGAGATAACAATGGCGCTGTGTGTGCCTGTCCTAAGCCCAAAAGGCGAAGTGGAGGGGCTTATCTATGCAGACTCGCGTATCGGAAGAGGCAAATTCGACAGAGAGATGCTGGAAATCCTCTCGGCCATGGCGGATCAGGCCGCAGTTGCCCTGAGAAATGCCGAGCGTTTCGATGCGCTAAAGGTTGAAACAGAGCGTCTTTCGAAGGATTTCTCAATGACTTTCGGCTCGGAGATTATTGGCTCAAGCGATAAAATAATCGAGATAAAACGTCAGTTATCTGTAGTTTCTCCACAGGATATTTCCGTTCTTATAACCGGTGAAACCGGCACTGGAAAGGAACTTGCCGCCAGAACAATCCATAATGCAAGCTCGAGAAAAAACAAACCCTTTATCGCTCTGAATTGTGCGGCATTGCCGGAAGCCCTTTTGGAGAGCGAACTTTTTGGGCACGAGAAGGGAGCGTTTACGGGTGCTGATTCGCGGAGGATAGGTAGATTTGAGCAGGCAGAGGGCGGCACAATTTTCCTTGACGAAATAGCGGAAATGTCTATAGGATTACAGGCGAAGCTTCTTCGAGTTCTGGAAACACGCAAAATCACTCGTTTAGGGGGGGCGGGCGAAACTGACATTGATGTTCGCATAATCTCTGCGACGAACATCGACCCTGAGAAGGCGATTGAGAAAAAGGGGTTTAGGCCGGACTTATATTATAGGATAGCCGCTTTTAGGTTGCATATGCCTCCTCTTCGCGAGCGGAAGTCTGACATACCGGCTCTTGCGGCTCATTTCGTGGTTTTGGCAAATGAGAAATTCGACCGGGACGTGACCGATATAGACAGAACGGCTTTGAACCAGTTGACAGTTTATCCGTGGTTTGGAAATATCCGTGAACTCGCCTCGGCTGTTGAAGAGGCGGTCTTGTTTGCACCCGGGAAAAGACTTCGAATAGATGATTTTCCTTCAAAGATTCGCAAAGTATCGATGGAGGAGATACATGATGAAAACTTACCGGAGAGCTGGGAAGCATTTTTGAGATATAAAGGAGAACTAATTTCTAACATCGAGGAGAGAGTATTGCGTCAGCTTATTGAGCAATACAACTGGAACGTGTCTAAGGCCGCAAGAGCCTTTAAGATAAACCGTTCTCAGTTGCATCAATTGTTGAATAAGTATGGTATTGTTACAAAAGACTAACACAATTGTTATAATAATATAACACTGCCACGAATCAGCAAGTAGCTGATAATAAGGGGTATAAAAGCTAAATTGAGAATAAGTGTTATAACAGTATAACAGATACAAGAATGCCAACTTGCTATTTTAAATCCTGGAATATTATAACACAATGGGGGACAATAAGATAAAAGGTATTTACTGATATGGCATGAATGGTGCATAACATTACTTCGGAGCGCGTAACTTTTGAGGAGGTAATGAAATGAAAATCAAAAACAAAACAGAATTATTTGAAATTGTTATCGGCGGTGTTTTTATGGGCTCGGCGATGCTTTCCCTTATATTAGGACTGCTACTGATGACAACACCTATTCTGGCTCAATCTGGCCCATGCGACCCGCTATTCATCGAGGTTGCGCCGCCGGTTGGAGCCTGGGTTTCTGTCGAACATGGAATCAACATGGTTTTTGGGCCGGCGGATCCCGCGTGCACAACGATTTGTTGGGATACGACCAGTTTCCACGGCTGGCTGACGGTGATGCACGGCGGAATGGCCGACACTATCGAAATCGACCCTGATGATGTCGAGTTCTGGTTCGGGGACTACCCGCAAATCGGAATCGAATATCATCATCCGGGCGATTGGCCCTACGGCGCCACAATCCACGGCGGATGGGCGATTGCGACCTGCGACAGCATCCTCGAAGACGGCATGATTTACTTCCATACCGTCGAGGATTCGACACCGCCGCCGGACTGCGGAATCGCCTTCGTGAACGCCCTGCCGGTGCCGGGTTCGGTCGATGTCCCAGCGGACGCCGATATTCAAATGTGGTTTGGTCCGATGGATCCGGCTTGCACGACCTTCTGCATCGACACTTCGAGTTTCGAAGGCGCGATATTTGTATCCTGGGCGACCGGAGCCGACACGATTTATCTCGACACCGACGACGTGGACTGGAACCATGCCGATTGGCCGATAGTCGAGATAATCTTCGACCACGGCGCGGACTGGCCCTCAGGCGCGGAAATCAGCGCGGGTTTCCATGTCAGCGACTGCCACG
>NPID01001623.1_pt1 | contig 46961 bp, 29 predicted proteins | sample 8637491 | NCBI WGS metagenome assembly NPID01 (sample SAMN07420843, study PRJNA396082) | bioreactor metagenome | isolation source: sample BA6 brine-fed electro-methanogenic bioreactor BA | place: Japan: Kochi | collected 2016-06-14 | reverse complement strand
AGACAGAGAACAGGCACTATGCACACGTTGACTGTCCGGGTCACGCTGATTACGTTAAGAATATGGTTACCGGTGCTGCACAGATGGACGGAGCTATTCTCGTTGTTGCTGCCACTGACGGTCCCATGCCCCAGACCCGTGAGCACATCCTGCTCGCCCGTCAGGTTGGTGTACCCAAGATCGTTGTTTTCATGAACAAAGTGGATATGGTCGACGACGAAGAGCTTCTGGAACTGGTTGAAATGGAAATCAGGGAACTCCTCTCCTTCTATGAATTCGATGGCGACAACAGCCCCGTTATCCAGGGTTCCGCACTTGGTGCGCTGAACAAGGAAGAAAAATGGGTTGGTAAAATAATGGAACTCATGAATGCTTGTGATGAGTGGATTCCGTTGCCCGACCGCGACGTTGACAAACCTTTCCTGATGCCTGTTGAGGACGTATTCTCAATTACAGGCCGCGGAACCGTTGCTACCGGTAGGATTGAAACCGGTGTGATCAACTCAGGTGACCCTGTTGACATCGTAGGTATGGGAGCTGAAAAGCTGAAATCAGTTGTAACCGGTGTTGAGATGTTCCGTAAGATCCTCGAACGCGGTGAAGCTGGTGATAACGCTGGTCTGCTGCTCAGGGGTATCGACAAAAATGAGATCTCACGTGGTATGGTAATTGCCAAACCCGGATCCATTACTCCTCACACCAAGTTCAAAGCTGAGGTTTATATCCTGAAAAAAGAAGAAGGTGGCCGCCACACACCCTTCCACAACAAGTATCGTCCGCAGTTCTACTTCAGGACGACCGACGTTACCGGAGAGATCATCCTTCCTGAGGGCGTGGAAATGGTTATGCCTGGTGACAACCTCACCATTACAGTAGAGCTGATCGCTGAAGTAGCTATGGACAAAGGTCTCCGTTTTGCTATCCGTGAAGGTGGCAGGACCGTTGGAGCCGGCCAGGTTACCGAGATCATTGAATAAAATTACAGGGATAAGCAACAGGCACCCCTTCGCAGGGGTGCTTCGTTGTACCCTTTAATACGGGTGTAGCTCAACTGGTAGAGTAGTGGTCTCCAAAACCATTGGTTGTGGGTTCGAGTCCTACCACCCGTGCTAAACACAATAAAAATGGCTAAGTTCAAAATACAGGCGTACATTGAAGATAGCTATGACGAATTGATCAACAAAGTGTCATGGCCATCCTGGAGTGAATTGCAAAGCAGCGCAATCGTTGTATCCATTGCTTCCCTAATAATCGCATTTGTCGTTTATCTGATGGATATCTCATTTCAGACCCTGCTGAAGCAGTTTTATACCTTATTTTAAAGGTATAGATGCAAGCTGCCCCCGGTAAGAGTAATCGAGGTCGTTTGTTATTAACCAATCCCGCGAACACGAATGAGCGAGCAAGTTAAAAAGTGGTATGTAGTGCGGGCGATTAGTGGAAAAGAAACCAAGGTAAAGGAATACCTTGAGCATGAAATTGATCGTCTGAACTTACAGGACTATATTTCCCAGGTACTGATCCCGAAGGAGAAAGTTTATCAGGTTAGGAAAGGAAAAAAGATCAGTAAGGAAAGGAATTATTTTCCCGGATACGTACTTATTGAAGCTGCTCTCTCAGGGGAAATTCCGCACATCATCAGGAACATCCCGAATGTTCTGGGATTTCTGGGTACCAAAGGAAATCCGGATCCACTCCGTCCATCGGAAGTGAACAGGATACTGGGTAAAGTAGATGAGTTGGCTGAACAGGGGGAAGAAGTAAATGTTCCCTTTATAGTTGGTGAAACCGTAAAGGTCATCGACGGCCCGTTCAACAGCTTTAGCGGTATCATTGAGGAGATCAACGAGGAGAAGAAAAAACTGAAGGTGATGGTAAAGATCTTCGGACGAAAAACACCTTTGGAACTCGGATTTATGCAGGTCGAAAAAGAGTAGGCCTGTTTAATTCAATTATAATCCATTAAGAATACATTCAAAATGGCAAAAGAAGTTAGTGGACTTATCAAGTTACAGATCAGAGGGGGCGCAGCAAACCCGTCTCCGCCAATTGGTCCAGCGCTTGGTGCCAAGGGCATCAACATTATGGAGTTCTGCAAGCAGTTCAATGGCAGGACCCAGGACCAGGCAGGGAAAGTTTTGCCTGTGATCATAACGGTTTATAAGGATAAATCATTTGATTTTATCATTAAAACCCCACCTGTAGCTGTTCAACTGCTTGAAGCCGCAAAGATCAAAAAAGGTTCTGCAGAACCAAACCGGGCCAAGGTAGCTTCCGTTACCTGGGACCAGGTCAGGACAATTGCAGAAGCGAAAATGGTTGATCTGAACGCCTTTAAAGTAGAATCAGCTATGCGCATGGTGGCCGGAACTGCCCGAAGTATGGGTATTAAGGTCAAAGGCCCCTCTCCTTTTGCTGAGCAAAAGTAATATGGCTTGTTTTAAGTCAGGACCTAAGTAAAAACTATTAAATGAGTTAGGCAAAAATGGCTAAACCAACAAAGAAACAGAAAGTAGCTAACGAAAAGTTCGACAAGAACGGTATTTATCCTATTGGCGAAGCTGTAAAGATCGTTAAGGAAATTACCAATGCGAACTTCGATGCTTCTGTTGACGTAAGTGTACGACTTGGTGTTGACCCCAGGAAAGCCAACCAGATGGTCAGGGGGAGTGTTGCACTGCCCCACGGTACCGGCAAAGATATCAGAGTACTTGTACTTTGTACTCCCGATAAGGAAGATGAAGCGAAGGAAGCCGGAGCAGATCATGTTGGCCTCGACGACTATATTGAAAAGATCAAGAAGGGATGGACAGGTATTGACGTGGTAATTACCATGCCAAGTGTGATGGGAAAAGTTGGTCCTTTAGGTAGAGTTCTCGGTCCACGGGGATTAATGCCAAATCCGAAAACCGGAACGGTAACGATGGATATTGGTAAAGCTGTTCAGGAAGTGAAAGCAGGTAAGATCGATTTTAAAGTTGATAAATTCGGAATTATTCATGCCTCTGTCGGAAAGGCTTCGTTCGATGCGGACAAGCTTCTCGAAAACGCAATGGAACTGCTTACCACTATTGTAAAGCTTAAACCGGCTGCATCCAAAGGCACATACATGAGGAGCGTATTTCTCTCCAGTACCATGAGCCCAAGTGTGCAGGTGGAACCAAAATCCATTACCGCTTAATCTTTTATTAGGAGAAGCATATCGCTATGAAAAAAGAAGAAAAACACCTAGTAATAGAAGAACTGGCAGAAAAACTGAACAACAACAATAATTTTTATATTGCTGATACTTCAGAATTGAATGCCGAAGACACTCACGCCCTGAGAAGCCTTTGCTTCAAGCGTGATGTTACTCTAACGGTCGTTAAAAACACCCTGCTTAAAAAAGCAATGGAAAAGACCGACAAAGACCTGGAAGCCCTCTATGACATTCTTAAAGGGCCCACGTCAATCATGTTTGCAGAAGCCGGAAATGCTCCAGCCAAGCTGATCAAGGAATTCAGAAAGACTTCCGAGAGACCCATCCTGAAAGGTGCTTACATTGAAGAAATGACCTATGTCGGGGATGAACAGCTTGACTTCCTGGTAGCCATCAAATCCAAGAACGAACTCATCGGAGACATCGTTGGATTGCTGCAATCGCCTGTTAAAAATGTTGTTTCGGCATTGCAATCAGGTGGAAATACCCTTTCCGGCCTTGTAAAAACATTATCAGAAAAAGCTGAGTAAATTATTTATTGAAACATTAATCATTTTAAAACTGAGATAGAAATGGCAGATCTTAAAAAATTTGCAGAAGAATTGGTAAATTTAACTGTAAAAGAAGTTAATGAGCTGGCTGAAATACTTAAAGAAGAATATGGTATTGAGCCCGCAGCAGCTGCAGCAGTTGTCGCAGCCCCCGGTGCAGGTGGTGGCGACGGTGAAGGTGGTGGCGAAGAGCAAACTTCCTTCGACGTTATCATCAAAGCCGCCGGACAATCGAAACTGGCAGTTGTAAAACTGGTCAAAGAACTGACCAGCCTTGGCCTGAAAGAAGCAAAAGAGCTCGTCGACGGAGCCCCTAAAGCAATCAAAGAAGGCGTTACCAAAGATGAAGCAGAAGCTTTACAAAAACAATTAGAAGAGGCCGGAGCAGAGGTTGAAGTTAAATAAGGTTTCTTCTTAATAACGAAATTGACCTCTTCCGGAACAGCGTTTCTGGGAGCAGGTCAATTTCGCATATCATGTTCTTTAATTTTTTTCTTGACTTCATCCCGATCTTTCGGGACTAAAACCTTACAACCTTGGCTGTAGAAAATTTCAAAAAAATCAATTTCGGAAAGTCGAAGATCAGGACTGAGTACCCTGACCTTCTTGAGATTCAGCTCAAATCATTCCAGGATTTCTTCCAGCTTGATACAAATCCGGAAAACAGGGTAAACGAAGGGCTGTATAAAGTATTCAGCGAAAACTTTCCAATATCTGATGCCAGGAATAATTTTGTACTGGAGTTTCTCGATTACTTTATCGATCCCCCACGGTATTCCATCGAAGAATGCATTGCCAGGGGCCTGACCTACAGCGTACCGCTGAAGGCCAAACTGAAACTGTATTGTACCGATCCGGAGCACGAAGACTTTGAAACTATCGTGCAGGACGTATATCTTGGCATGATCCCCTATCTTACCCCCAAGGGAACCTTCGTGATCAACGGAGCCGAACGGGTAGTTGTTTCACAGCTTCACCGTTCTCCCGGTGTGTTCTTCGGAACCACACTGCATGCAAACGGATCACAGTTGTATTCGGCCAGGATCATCCCCTTTAAAGGATCCTGGATGGAATTCACCACCGATATCAACAATGTGATGTATGCATACATCGACCGTAAGAAAAAATTACCGGTAACCACACTGCTGCGCGCAATCGGATACGAGAGCGATAAGGAGATCCTTGAGATCTTCGACCTCGCCGAAGAAATCAAAGTGAGCAAAGCCGGACTGAAACGCGTACTCGGCCGTCGCCTGGCCGCCAGGGTGTTGCGTTCCTGGATCGAGGATTTTGTTGATGAAGATACCGGTGAAGTAGTTTCTATTGAAAGAACGGAAGTGATCATCGACCGTGAAACAGAACTGGAAGCTGAACATATCGATATGATCACTGAAGCCGGGATCAAAACCATCCTCCTCCACAGGGAAGATTCCACATCCGGCGACTATTCCATTATTTTCAATACCCTGCAAAAAGATACGGCCAACTCCGAAAAAGAGGCCGTAGAATATATTTACAGGCAGTTGCGTAATGCCGAACCACCTGATGAAGAAACCGCCCGGGGTATCATCGATAAACTCTTCTTCTCCGATAAACGCTATGATCTCGGAGATGTTGGTCGTTACAGGATCAACAAAAAGCTGAACCTCGACACCGATGCTGAAACGAAAGTCCTGACCAAGGAAGATATCATTTCCATCATCAGGCACCTGATCATGCTCGCCAACGCCAAAACCGACGTAGACGATATCGATCACCTCAGCAACCGTAGGGTACGTACCGTGGGCGAACAACTGTACACCCAGTTTGGCGTGGGTCTTGCCCGTATGGCCAGGACCATCCGTGAACGGATGAATGTACGCGACAATGAAGTCTTTACCCCCACCGACCTGATCAATGCAAAAACATTGTCGTCGGTGATCAATTCCTTCTTCGGAACCAACCAGCTTTCCCAGTTCATGGACCAGACCAATCCCCTCTCTGAGATCACCCACAAGAGAAGGGTTTCGGCCCTCGGGCCTGGTGGTCTTTCCAGAGAACGTGCCGGTTTTGAGGTCAGGGACGTTCACTATACCCACTACGGACGGCTTTGTACGATCGAAACCCCTGAAGGTCCGAATATCGGTCTGATCTCCTCCCTTTGTGTTTACGCCAAGATCAATAAACTCGGGTTTATTGAAACTCCCTACCGCAAGGTAGAAAAGGGCAAGGTAAATATGAAAGAGGATCCGATCTACCTCTCGGCCGAAGAAGAAGAAGAAAAGATCATTGCACAGGCCAGCACCTTGCTGGAAGAAGACGGATCATTCACCAATGAAAAGGTTAAGGTAAGATACCAGGCTGATTATCCGATCATTGAGCGAAATGACGTTCACCTGATCGACAGCGCCCCGAACCAGATCGCCTCCATCGCGGCATCGCTTATTCCGTTCCTGGACCACGATGATGCGAACAGGGCCCTGATGGGATCGAACATGATGCGCCAGGCCGTTCCGCTTATGCAGCCGGAAATGCCGCTCGTAGGAACAGGTATCGAAAAAGATGTTGCCAGAGACTCCAGGGTGCTGATCAACGCCGAAGGCGATGGCATCGTTGAATACGTTGATGCAGAAGAGATCGTTATCCGCTATTCCCGCATGGAAGAGGAAAAACTGGTGAGCTTCGACGACGACATCCGGAAGTACAAGCTTACCAAATTCATGCGAACCAACCAGAACACCTCGGTAAGCCTCACCCCTATCGTTCGAAAGGGCGATAAGGTGACCAAAGGACAGGTGTTATGCGAAGGATACGCCACCCAGAAGGGTGAGCTTGCCATCGGAAGGAATATGATGGTTGCCTTCATGCCCTGGAAAGGATACAATTTTGAGGATGCTATCGTGATCTCCGAACGCGTGGTCAGGGAAGATATCTTCACCTCTATCCATATCGAAGAATTCACCCTTGAAGTAAGGGATACCAAACGCGGTGTGGAAGAACTCACCAACGATATTCCCAATGTCAGTGCTGAAGCTACCAAAGACCTGGACGAGAATGGTCTCATCAGGGTTGGTGCCGAAGTGAATGAGGGCGATATCCTGATCGGGAAGATCACCCCGAAAGGGGAAAGCGATCCCACGCCGGAAGAAAAACTTCTGAGGGCTATTTTCGGGGATAAAGCCGGTGATGTTAAGAACGCATCCCTGAAAGCTCCACCTGCCATGCAGGGCGTTGTGCTCGAAAACAAGCTTTTCTCCCGCTCGGTGAAAGACCGCAAATCAAAAGCCAAGGAAAAAGATGTGATCGATGCGCTTGATGAAGCTTTCAATAAAGAAATTGCCGAGCTGAAATCAAAACTCGTAGATAAACTCACGGTCCTGGTTAGCGGAAAGACCTCACAGGGAGTTACAAATAACTTTAAGGAAGTCGTTATTCCGAAAAAGGCCAAATTCACTCAAAAAGCCCTTTCGGCTGTTGACTACCTGACCGTAAACCCCAGCAAGTGGACCACAGACAAAGAAAAGAATGAATTGATCGCCCGCGTGATCAATAATTTCAACGTCAAGTACAAAGAGATCCTTGGTGATCACAACCGCAAGAAATTTGTGGCCACCGTCGGTGATGAACTTCCGAATGGTATTGTACAGATGGCCAAGGTTTACGTGGTTAAAAAACGTAAACTGAAAGTGGGCGATAAGATGTCGGGGCGTCACGGGAACAAAGGTATTGTTGCCAAGATCGTTCGCGATGAAGATATGCCTTTCCTTGAAGACGGAACACCCGTTGACATTGTACTGAACCCACTGGGCGTTCCTTCCCGAATGAACCTCGGACAGATCTACGAAACTGTTCTGGGCTGGGCAGGAATGAGGCTCGGACAACGCTATGTCACCCCGATCTTCGACGGTGCAAGCATTGAGCAGATCAGCTCCCTGGTCAAAGAAGCAGGATTGCCTGAGAATGGGAAAGTGTATCTCTTCGACGGAGAAACCGGCGAGCGTTTCGACCAGCCAACCACTGTAGGATATATTTACATGCTGAAGCTTCACCATATGGTGGACGATAAGATGCACGCCCGTTCTATCGGACCGTACTCTCTGATCACCCAGCAACCACTCGGCGGTAAAGCACAGTTTGGTGGGCAGCGATTTGGTGAAATGGAGGTCTGGGCGATCGAAGCATTCGGTGCTGCCAACATCCTGCAGGAAATCCTTACCGTTAAATCGGATGATGTACAGGGTCGTGCCAAGGCTTACGAAGCCATAGTGAAAGGGGAAAACATGCCTGTTCCGGGTATCCCCGAATCATTTAACGTACTGATCCATGAACTTCGCGGACTGGGCCTGAACGTAACATTCGAATAGGCTGAGCCCAAAGGGATAGTTTTTATTGTTTAAAAGTAATATCTAATATATATGGCATTCAGAAAAGACAGCAAAATCTCAAGCGACTTCAATAAAATCTTAGTAAGTCTTGCTTCACCTGAATCCATCCTCGAGCGTTCCTACGGCGAAGTACTCAAGCCGGAAACGATCAACTACAGGACATACAAGCCTGAACGCGATGGTTTGTTCTGTGAGAGGATATTCGGCCCGGTCAAAGACTGGGAATGTCACTGCGGCAAATACAAGCGTATCCGCTACAAGGGGATCATTTGCGACCGCTGCGGGGTTGAGGTAACCGAGAAAAAAGTGAGGCGTGAAAGGACCGGCCACATTCAACTGGTAGTCCCGGTGGCCCACATCTGGTTCTTCAAATCCCTTCCGAACAAGATCGGTGCATTGCTCGGACTTCAGACCAAAAAGCTCGATTCCATTATTTACTACGAGCGCTATGTGGTCATACAGCCCGGGATCAAGGAAGCTGATGGCATCAATAAATTGGATTTCCTGACGGAAGAAGAATATTTCGATATCGTGGAAGCTCTTCCCCAGGATAACCAGTACCTTGACGACAGCGATCCGAATAAATTCATTGCCAAGATGGGAGCAGAGGCCGTACACGACCTGCTGGCCGGACTCGATCTCGACCAGATCTCCTATGATCTGAGGCATAAAGCCAATACAGAAACTTCACAGCAAAGGAAGGCCGAAGCACTGAAGCGACTGCAGGTATTTGAAGCATTCAGAGACAGCCGCAACAGGATTGAAAACAAGCCTGAGTGGATGATCGTGAAAGTGGTACCGGTGATCCCACCCGAGCTTCGTCCGCTGGTTCCGCTGGATGGCGGCCGCTTTGCCACTTCCGACCTAAACGACCTTTACAGAAGAGTGATCATCAGGAATAACCGCCTGAAACGACTGATCGAAATCAAGGCTCCCGATGTGATCATGCGTAATGAAAAGCGTATGCTGCAGGAAGCCGTTGATTCCCTCTTCGATAATTCCCGGAAAGCCAATGCCGTCAAGACCGACTCCAACAGGGCGCTTAAGTCACTGTCGGACAGTCTTAAAGGCAAGCAAGGGCGTTTCCGCCAGAATCTGCTTGGTAAACGTGTTGACTATTCAGGCCGTTCCGTTATCGTGGTCGGACCTGAGCTGAACCTGAATGAGTGCGGTATCCCGAAGGCAATGGCAGCCGAACTGTTCAAACCCTTTATCATCCGGAAACTTCTGGAAAGAGGAATTGTAAAAACTGTTAAATCAGCCAAGAAGATCGTTGACCGGAAAGATCCCGTTGTCTGGGATATTCTGGAAAGTATTATGAAAGGTCACCCGGTCATGCTGAACCGTGCCCCTACCCTTCACCGTTTAGGGATACAGGCCTTCCAGCCAAAACTTATCGAGGGCAAGGCAATTCAGCTTCACCCTCTGGTGTGTACGGCATTCAACGCTGACTTTGATGGTGACCAGATGGCTGTTCACGTTCCCCTTGGGAATGCCGCCATCCTGGAAGCACAGATCCTTATGCTGGCTTCCCACAACATCCTGAACCCGGCCAACGGCGCGCCAATCACTGTTCCGTCACAGGACATGGTCCTTGGACTGTACTATCTCACCAAACACAGAATGAGCACTAAAGAGCATACTGTTAAGGGAGAAGGCTACCAGTTCTACTCACCGGAAGAAGTGATCATTGCCTATAATGAAAAGAGGGTTGACCTCCATGCTGTGATCAAGGTATGGATCGATAATTACAAAGACGGCAAGAAAGAAAAAGAATTTATCGAAACCACCGTAGGGCGAGTACTCTTCAATCAGGTTGTGCCTGAAGGATATCCCTATATCAACCAGTTGCTGACCAAAAAAGCCCTTCGCGATATTATCGGAAAGGTGCTGATGGTCACCGGTACTGCCGCTACTGCCAAATTCCTGGACGACATCAAAAATACCGGATTCAGGATGGCATTCAGAGGAGGACTTTCTTTTAACCTTGGCGATGTATTAATCCCCGAGCAAAAGAAAGATCTCATCAGCAGTGCTAATGAAGAGGTTGAAGAAGTGATGAACAACTACAATATGGGGTTCATCACCAATAATGAGCGATACAACCAGATCATCGACATCTGGACCCATACCAATAGCAAACTTACCCATCTCACCATGGATATCCTGGCCAAAGCCGACCAGGGATTCAACCCGGTATATATGATGCTTGATTCCGGAGCAAGGGGATCCAAGGAACAGATCCGCCAGCTTTCCGGAATGAGGGGACTGATGGCCAAGCCGCAAAAGTCAGGAGCTACGGGTGGTGAGATCATCGAAAACCCCATCCTTTCGAACTTCAAGGAAGGATTGTCGGTACTGGAGTACTTCATTTCTACTCACGGTGCCCGTAAAGGTCTTGCTGATACGGCTCTGAAAACTGCCGATGCCGGTTACCTGACCCGTCGTCTGGTGGATGTGGCGCAGGATGTGATCATATCCGAGACGGACTGCGGGACCCTTCGTGGACTGACCACATCAGCCCTAAAAAAGAACGAGGAGGTTGTTGAAACACTCTACGACAGGATCCTTGGACGGGTAGCTCTTCATGATGTCTTCCACCCCCTTACCAATGAGATGATTGTTAAAGCGGGTGAGGAGATCACCGAAAAGATCGCCCAGGAAATTGAAGACTCTCCCATTGAAAGTGTCGAGATCCGCTCGGTACTCACCTGCGAATCAAAATCAGGGGTTTGTGCCAAATGCTACGGACGTAACCTGGCTTCCGGACAGCTTGTCCAGGCCGGTGAAGCCGTGGGTGTTATTGCAGCCCAGTCGATCGGGGAGCCCGGTACACAGCTTACACTTCGTACCTTCCACGTTGGGGGTACTGCTTCGAATATTGCGATCTCATCCAAGATCGAAGCCAAATTCGACGGGAAGATGCAAATCGATGAATTGCGGTCGGTTGACTACACCAACGCTGAAGGTGAAAAGACCCAGATCGTAATCGGAAGGTCGGCCGAAATGAGGATCATTGATGAGGAAACCGGGATTACCCTGGCTTCATCCAATATTCCTTACGGAGCCACGCTGCATATTAAATCAAACAGCAAGGTTAAAAAAGGTGATCTGATCAGCACCTGGGATCCTTACAATGCCGTGATCCTCTCCGAGGTTTCCGGTACCGTTGAATATGAAAATATTTTGGAAGGAAAAACCTATCGTGTCGAATCAGACGAACAAACCGGGTATATCGATAAGGTGATCATTGAATCGCGACAGAAGACCAAGAACCCGACGATCAGGATCCTGGACTCCAAGAAACAGGTGATCAAATCCTATGATATTCCTGTTGGGGCCCACATTATCGTTGACGAGGGTCACAAGATCAAAGCCGGTGAGGCCATGGTCAAGATCCCGCGTGCGGTCGGTAAATCAGGCGATATCACCGGTGGTCTTCCCAGGGTAACAGAACTTTTTGAAGCCAGGAATCCTTCGGATCCGGCAAAAGTTTCTGAGATCGATGGTGTTGTATCCTTTGGTAAAAAACTGAAGAGAGGTAACCGTGAGGTGATCATCACGTCCAAGACCGGAGAAGAAAAACGCTACCTTATTCCTACATCCAAACAGATCCTTGCCCAGGAAAATGACTTTGTCAAGGCGGGTACATCCCTCTCAGAAGGAGCCATGACCCCGGCTGATATCCTGGCCATTAAAGGACCCATGGTTGTGCAGGAATATATTGTAAACGAGATCCAGGAGGTATATCGTCTGCAGGGTGTGAAGATCAACGACAAGCACTTCGAAACCATTGTTCGTCAGATGATGCGCAAGGTGGAAGTGGATGATCCGGGTGATACCAAATTCCTTGAAGGAGAACTGGTTAACAAAACAGCTTTCCAGGATGAAAATGATGAAATTTTCGGACAGAAAGTAGTTATTGACCCGGGTGATTCAGAAAACCTTAAATCAGGCCAGATCATGTCGGCCAGGAAACTCAGGGATGAAAATTCAATACTGAGAAGGAAAGATAAAAAACTTGTTGAGGCCAGGGATGCCCAGCCTGCCACTGCACGCCAGGTGCTGCAGGGTATTACCAAGGCATCACTGCAAACCGACAGTTTCCTTTCTGCCGCATCCTTCCAGGAAACAACAAAAGTACTGACCCAGGCAACCACGCAGGCGAAAGCCGATGAATTGCTCGGACTGAAAGAGAATGTACTTGTTGGTCACCTGATCCCGGCCGGGACCGGTTTAAGAAGATACCAGGATATCATTGTAGGATCCAGGGAGGAATATGAAGCACTCATGGAATCCAAAGACGATGATATCGAAGTTGTAAACGAAGCTGAAGAAGCTTAAAACCAAGATTATGTCAGAACAACCGAATAAAAAACAGATCAATATTGAGTTAGGCGATGAGATGGCCGAGGGTACGTATGTAAATATGTTTATGATCGGACACTCCAACTCGGAATTCATCATTGATTTTATCAAATGGATGCCGGGTATACCAAAAGCCAAGGTGAAGTCGAGAATCATACTGACCCCTCAACATGCGAAGAGGTTGTTACGGGCCCTTCAGGATAATATCCATAAGTACGAATCGATGTTTGGAACGATCGAAGTACCTGAAGGTGGCGGGGACATGATGCCCCCGTTCAACCTGGGAAGCCCGACAACAGAAGCTTAATTCAATCTATCTGACCCAAAAACAGCATCGCAAGGTGCTGTTTTTTTTTATTTCTAAAGAATGATTTTGGAAGAATAATTATGCTTCGGGCCCTGCAGCCGGAAGATATACATTCCCGAAGGTAGCATCCCAATATCAAAGCATTTCGTATTGCGACCCGGGATGGTGCAATGCTCATCGAGGATGATATTCAAGCCGGATAATGTACTGAGTGAAGCTACTCCCCCAAGGGGTAGATCATTATTGTTTTGAATGCAGAAATAATCCCTGGCGGGATTCGGATAAATGAGCAATTCCTGCGACGAAATTCTTTCCTGCAGGGCAAAAGGAAACTGGTTCTCATAGCAGCCAAGGTCGATCTTATCCCTGTAAATACGCGGATTTCCCGCAATATCTTTAAGCGGAAGAAAAATATTCAGGGTATCCCTGCGGCCGGTGTCAATACAGGGTGATTCATTGCTGAGGGAGAAATCTGTTCCCGGTACTTCGAAAAGCGGATCGGTATCCATGTTTCCATCGGCCCAGTTGATCTCGTACTGCCCTTCACCACCGATCACATGCGATCCCCCTTCGATATTGGAATGCCCGACATAAACGCTGGTATTTTCTTCGACCTGGTTCAGATAGATCTTGGTTGTATTGGCGGTATCATCATCCCAAATGATGCAATTGAGCAGGCTAAACCCGGCATCCTCGCAAAGTATGGCAGTGCCCAGATCACCGGTATTGCCACTGAATGTGGAACTCAATATCTCATTGTAACCCAAGGACATCACTATGGCTCCTCCCCCACCGGGACCGCTACTGTCGAGCGATGAATGATTATCCTGAAACAGGCATCCGATAAAATCGCTTGAGGAGGTCGCATAAACGGCTCCTCCAAAATCACCGGCCCCATTCCCGGTAAAGCGGCAGTTTGTAAAGGAGGCTTCGTTATCGTAAGGTGTAAGCAACACCGCACCGCCATCGGAAAGATACTGTTCTGTTTCTGAGGTATTCCCGGTGAATGTGCAATTCCTGAAGCGTGCCCAGATCCCTTCAAGCAATGCCAGTGCTCCTCCGCTGCCATTGGCATAATTGTTTTCAAATTCGCAATAATCAAAGGTATAAATCCCCGATTTATGCCCGACGAACGCTCCACCCCCGGCGCCACTACTATTCGATACGAAGCGGCACTGATCCATTTCCATGCTGGAGTTTTGTCCGTAAACCGCCCCGGCAACTATGGCCTCGTTATCGTAAAACCCGCTGCTTTCAATATCAAAATCGGAATTGATCATAAAAACAGCCCCGCCCTTGGAAAAACCGGCTTCAATACCGGTGGTATTGTTTTCAAAATGGCAATTTCGGATCAGTCCGGCAGCATCCCTGGTGTATATGGCAGCTCCTTTATGATCGACATAATTGTTGTTAAAGCTGCAGCGCTGGATATCCGTCTGCTCCCGACCGTTGATGTAAAGTCCTCCTCCCTCCTGGAGATCGAGGGTGTTCATCACCCCGTCAAAACAGCAAAATATGATCTGTAGCTTTTCGCCTGAAAGTGAATCATTCTCATAGATCCGAATTCCATTCCAGTAATTATCCTGAGGCAGGAAGTAAACAGAATCAAAGCTTACACCGACTGCAGAAAAATGTCCGTAAACATCGAGCCGTGCAGTATCGCTGAAGTAAACTGTGACCCCGGCATCGATAAAAAGACTGGAATCCGGGTGCACACTGATCACATGCTCCACAATATAAGGGCCGGATACAGAGTCCCATACACCGGACACATATCCGCCGGGAATTGTGGTTTGCGCTTGAGACAAAAAGGCAGAAAGCACTAAGATGAACGTTATGATGAATTTATAAGCAGGCATAAGAACTTATAAAAATAGTCATAAAGTCGGAAAACCGGAGCCCGGCACAGGGAATAAGAGTCGATTTAGTCGTTTTCGGCGGCCTGGTAGAATATCCCCCGATCCTGCTGAACACGCACAATCTTTTTCTCGCTCTCCATCACATCCAGGTATTTATTGATCTCGTTCACGTGCATGCCCAGTATTTTAGCCAGGTCGCTCAGGGTACAGGGCCGCCTCACAATGGTTTCCAGTATGGTATTTTCGATATCGGAGCGGTAGGATTGAATATTCTTGCGTTCCGGCGCCGCCGAAATGATGTGCACATTGTCCATTTTCCAGTAATCCACGATCTCCTGCAATTCTGTTCTTGTCGCTCCCCTGAGATCGGTAAGCGTTCCCGGGCGGTCGAGGGAGTTTAGCTGAACCTGTTCGGGATCGATCTGCAGAATGATCTTTTTGAGCTGATCCAGTTCATCCTTTTCGGTATTGTAGCCGGGAAGAATAAACACCTCCAGCCATATCCTGCCCGTGAATTCACGGCTCAAGGCGATAAGCCCTTCGATATAGGCATTGAAATCAAGTTCCCCTGCGGGCCTGTTGATCTTTTTAAAAACGCTCTCCGTGGCAGCATCCAGCGAAGGGAGGAGCAGGTCAACATCCAGTATTTCAGCCCTTAATTCCTTGCTGGTCAACAAAGTTCCATTGGTAAGCAGGGCCACCGGAATATGGGGTTTATGCTTCTTGATAAAGTGAAGCACTTCACCAATGGATTTGTTCAGCATGGGTTCACCGGATCCTGAAAAAGTGATATAATCCGGATCCGGCTGGTTTTCGAAATAATGGAGCAATTCCTGGCGGATCTTTTCCAGTGGGATGTATTCCTGTCGCTCGGTAGTGAGTTTGGTGGTTTTCCCGACTTCACAATAAACACAATCGAGTGAGCACACCTTGCGGGGCACCAGGTCAACACCCAGCGACATCCCCAGGCGTCTTGAGGGGACCGGTCCAAAAAGATATTTATACATAAATGAGTCTTTTGCTGTCTGAGGTATAACCCTGCCGGGAATGTCTTCAAACTGTAGTAAAGTTACAAAATAATCAGGAGGCATTCCGCTTGCCGGAAGCATCCTTGCGGAAGATGTTTCGGAAGCGTTGAGCCAATGAAGGCGGTGCTTTCTTTTCCGAGAGTTTTATGCACGCCTCTTTATATCCCCTTTCGATCAGTTCATCAAGATTTTTCATGCTCGAACGTTTAAATCCGCTCAGGTTGGGCTGTATAAGCAGGTCGGCATCGCCGGCCTGCAACCTGGCCATGTTTTGCATGGTAAAATGAAAACTATTCATGATCACATCCAGGAGGTTTACCGGCCGGTCGTACTCATGCTTTGCATTCAGGTCGACCCCGATCACAAATTCCGCCCCCATATCCCTGGCAGTCCTCACCGGAACATTTTCCACGATGCCGCCATCGACCAGCAGGCGGTCGCCGATTTCCACGGGCTTAAAAATACCCGGGATGGCCGTACTGGCCATAACAGCTTCTTTCAAGGGTCCTTTTTTCAGTACAAACTTTTCACCAGATGTAACATCCGTGGCTACGATGGCCAGGGGAATAAGGGCATCCTCAATATTTTGTTCCCCCAGGTGGCTGATCAGCAATTCGCCCAATTTTTCGTTCGACAACAGCCCGAAACGGCTGAACGTAATTCGGGTTATTTCTTTCCACTTAAGTTCATGCGTGAACGACTCTATCTCGTGTGCGGTCTTGCCAAAAGCATAGAATGCGGCAATAAGTGCCCCTATGCTTGTTCCCGATACATATTCGGGCTTTACGCCAAGTTCTTCAAGCCGCTTTAATACGCCGATATGGGCAGCGCCGAGAACGGCCCCTCCCCCGAGGGCAAGGCCAAGGTCATTCACTTTTGTGATCATGGTATTTCAGTTTTGATATCTCCGTAAGATCAATGCAAATGTACGAATCTCCCCAAAAAAACAGGGGCGGCAGGCGAATGTTCGCCTGCCGCCCCTGTAATATCAAACCGGTCCGGTTATTTGGTCTTATCCGGGTACGGGGGAATCGGAAGCTCGTTCTTATAATCGTAATCTTCCATTTGCTGAAGGATCACTTCAATGGCTTTATTCAATTGCTCATCTTCGCCGGCATATTCTTTTGCCGGGTCATTGTCGATCTCGATATCGGGTTCTACGCCAAAACCTTCGATCACCCAACCTTCGCCATCTATGCCATAGGGTGCAAATTCCGGGCGATAAAGTTGTCCGCCATCCTTGAACGGAATGGGTCCGCGGATACCTACTACACCGCCCCAGGTGCGCACACCGATCACAGTTCCAAGTTCAAGAGCCTTGAACTGGTATGGGAAGAGGTCGCCATCGCTGGCAGAGTAGTTATCGATAAGCATCACTTTAGGCCCTACAAACACCTGTGCAGGACGTGTTCCCGGCTCGGTATTCCTCGACATGGAGAGCATGACCAGTTCACGTTGCAAACGCTCTATGATCATGGGAGAAACATTTCCGCCCCCATTGCCCCTGTCGTCGATAATGAGGCCTTTCTTGCTCAACTGCGGATAGAAGTATTTAACAAACTCATTCAGCCCCGCTGCGCTCATGTCCGGGATATGGATATAGCCCACTTCGCCATTGGTAGCTTCATTTACTTTCCGGATGTTTTCATGGACCCAGGTATAGTAATATAAACCGGATTCATCGGTAATGGGTTTTACGATCTCTTTGCGGGCGCCCTTTTCTGAGGCCTCGCTATTCACGGTCAATTCGACCTGTTTTCCGCCTTTGCCAAGCAGGGAAGCATAAATATCATTCATCCCGGCAGTTGACTGCCCGTTTACAGCGATGATATAGTCGCCTTCATTGATATCCACACCAACTTCAGTAAGGGGTGAACGTGTTCCGGAGACCCAGTTTTCGCCGCTCAGGATCTTATCAATGCGGTAGTATCCCGATTTGTCGCGGCTGAGCTTTGCCCCGAGCAGACCGGTCTGAATACGATCAGGAGCCGGTTTATCGCCACCGCTGATATAGGCGTGGCCGATATTGATCTCACCGATCATTTCCCCGATCAGGTAATTCAGATCGTTTCGGTTATTCACATAGGGCAGCATTACCGAATATTTATCATAAATGCCTCTCCAGTCGAGGCCATGCATATTGGGCGCATAGAAAAAGTCGCGCATCTGCCGCCAGGCTTCCTCGAAGATCTGATCCCATTCCGCCCGCAGATTTACCCAGGCTTTCATATCGGAAAGATCAATGAACTCTTTCACCTTGGGTTTGGAGGATGGCAGGTTGATCACGGCCCATTTCCTTTGCGGGGAAACCAGTACCTTCTTCTGATCTGCGCTGATCACAAATGTACCCAGGTTCCCGAGGGAAGTCTCTTCCTTCTCTTTCAGGTCATAAAACTTTACTTCAGGTCCATTGCTGCCGGATTTATAGTACGTATAATATACTTTATCCCCTATTGGGTTGATATTAAAGTAATTGCCTGCCGAGACCGGAAGATCGATGATCCTTCCCACGATCCCCTCGAAATCGATCTTCACCAGATCACTGTCCTCTCCATTTTCTTTTTCCTCGGCTTTATCATCTTTCTTTTCTTCTTCATCCTCTTTCACCGCCACTTCATCGTTTTCAGGTTCAAAAGGATTAGGGGTATCTTTTTGCAGGGTCACAAAATAAATACTGCTCATGTCCCTGTAGGCATGGTTCCACTCTGTATTGCTGTAGATCGGGTTAAAATCCCTGTTGGATGAAAAGAACAGGTATTTACCGTCATCGCTGAAAGCGGGATTTCCGCAATCGTACCATTCATCGGTAACAACCTGGTTCTCTTTTGAATCCAATCCGTAAATCCACACTTTGGTTACCGATCGGTTCTCAGGAAGCGTGTACGTGATCCAGCGGCTGTAGGGCGACCAGCTATAGTCGCGAATCTCCCAGCTTCCACCCTTAGTCACCTGGGTGATCTTTTTGGTATCGATATCGACATACTGCAAGCGGAGTTTCTTATCGCCCCAGAGCAGTTTTTTACTGTCGGGCGACCATACCGGGTTGTACTTATACGTATCTCCGTTATCGGTGATCTGTATGGGGTCGCCGGTTCCATCCTGTTTCACGATGTAGATCTCATCTTCCCCACTTGCATCCGAAACATAGGAGATATATTTTCCGTCGGGCGACCATTCCACATTGCGGTCGTTCACGCCACAGCTTTTGGTCAGGTTGCGTGTGATCCCCGATTTAACGGGCAGGGTATAAACATCGCCCCGCGCCCCGAAAACAACCCGTTTGCCATCCGGAGAAATGGCGTAAGAGGAAATATTCTCGCTGGCATCCTTCAGTTCATTTCTTCCGGAGGCCAGGTCTTCTGCCATCAGAACTTCCACCTTTGCAATATTTCCTGATGCCAGGTCGTAGGTATACAGGTAGCCGCCATTTTCATATATGATGGCATCATCGCCAAGGGAAGGAAATTTAATATCATATTCGGTATATTCAGTCAATTTGCGTGTTTCACCGTTTTGCGTATTATACACGAAAAGGTTCATAGTGCGATCGCGGTCTGAGAGGTAGTAGATGTTTTCGCCATGCCACATGGGAAAAATATCCTGGTTCTCATTATCGGTGATGTTCTCAACTTCTTTTGTATCGAAGTTATAGATCCACACATCGTCGGCCATACCGNNCCCTTGTAATATTTCCAGGTGCGGAATTCGCGGAATACCCTGTTGTATGCCAGTTTTTTCCCGTCGGGGGAAAATGAACAGAAACCGCCTGAAGGCAGGGGCAGTTCTTCCGAAAGCCCACCTTCCATATTCACCTCGAATAGTTGTCCTTTGAAAGAATTAAAAGACTGCTTGCGTGAGCGGTAAACGATATGGTCATCGTCCCGCCAGGTCATTACGATATTGTTGGGACCCATCCGGTCAGAGATATCGTCGCGGCCAAGGGTTGCGGTATAGGTTGCCCTGAAGGGAACCCCTCCGGCAGAAGGCATCACATAAACTTCGGTATTTCCGTCGTACTGGCCTGTAAAGGCAATATGCTGCCCATCCGGTGAAAAGCGGGCAAACATTTCAAATCCATCCGGGTCGTTGGTGAGTTTGCGGGCAATGCCGCCATCCCGGGCAACGGTATAAAGGTCACCGGCATAGGTGAATGCCACCTGATCGCCGTGAATTGCCGGAAAACGCAGGATCCGGGCCTCTTCCTGTCCAAATACTCCTATGGCAAAGGCCATCAGGATCAAAAGCATCGATATTTTTTTCATAAAGTCACAATTAAAGTTTCAACGACTGCAAATTCAAATTTTTTCAAGAACATAATTCGTATCAATGTACAAAAGGTACTTTTCAACCTCCTGATATCCTATTTCCATCAATAATCCCGCATAGTTTTCGAGTTGCCTGCGGTGTTCCGCTTCCGGCTTGCCGGTTTTGTAATCCAGCACCACGGCTTTTTTATCGTTCAGCATAACGCGGTCGGGCCTGTATTCGCGGCCACCTTTCTGCATGATGGCCGCTTCATTCATGATGCGAAAATCTCCATTAAAAAATGGACTGATTCTCTCATCAGAAAGGATCGTATTGAGCATGCGCTCCAGTTTCGCTCCTTTATCACTGCTCAGCTTACCGGAATTTACGGCAGCTTTTACTGCACCGGCGAGCTGGCTGCGGTCTTTCACTCCTGCAAGCACACGGTGGACCAGGTTCCCCCATTCAATGTTACGGGCATCTTCCTCCAGGTCCCAGTGTTCTGCCGCATGCCCGCTGAGCACTACATTCTTTCGCCAGTCGGAACTGATGAACTCCTTCAATTGCAAGCCCTGGTCCTGATCTTTTCCCGGAACGCGGGGCGGGGGCGGATCGCCGAAGCGGTACTCTTCCTTCCCGTCTTCCCAAACACCCAGGTGTTCCAGGTATTCACGCAGCATTTTGGGGAAACTGTTCAGCTTATCCGTATTCTTCGGCTTGTCGCACAGGATATAGAGCCGGTCTGTAGGCCTTGTCGTTGCCACATACAGCAGGTTGATGTTATCCAGTTGCTCCATTTCCTTCTCTTCCTCCAGCTTCCAGTCGAAAGTTGTCATTGAGAGGTCTTCCACGATAGGCAGCAGCGCCGTTTTCAGTTTCGGCAGTGATTCATGTTCGAGGTGCACCCATTTTTGTTTTCCCCGCATTCGAACTTCGCTGTTTGCAAAAGGATAGATCACCACCGGAAATTCCAGCCCCTTTGCTTTATGCACGGTCATCACATTCACGGCATTCATTCCCTCCGGCACGATGATCGAAAGATCATCCCTTCTTTCCCGCCAGAAGGCGGTAAAATCTTCCGGGATCATCCGCGGATTCATGCTGTAATTATAGGCATGATCGAGGAAAAATGTAATATAGGGATCCGGTTTGCTGAGTTCAAAAATGCGGACCAGTGCCTCCAGTCGTTCGTAGAGTCCCATATTCTTCAAAGCAGTCCTGTTCAGGGCAAAACCTTTCGCATGAAGATATTCCTGCAAATGATCCGCGGCTGTATGCTGATCATCCTTAGTCCTGTTCAGCGCAGCGTGAAGGTCACTTTCCGGCCCTTCCCTGTCGAGATATGCACAGATGCCGGTAATGGCGAGAGCATCGTTTGGCCGGTCGATATAATCGAGGCATGCCACCAGGAAGTTCACCTCCGGGGAGGAAGACAATAAGAGGGATTCCGAGGAAATGACCGGTATTCCCTGCAATAAAAGATCAGCTGATACCAGGCTGGCTTCCTTATTTGAGCGGCAAAGCACCACGATATCGCCCAGGGCATAATCATGCTTTGTGGTCAGCTCTTGTATGCTTCCCCTGACTTTCTCCAGGTGTATGGGTTCCCGATCGGCTTTATTCCCTTCGGCCTCGATCATGCTGATCAGTACTTCGCCTCCCGGCCTGGGAGAAGGATTTTCCTGCTTCACATCCTGATAGATCCCGTGGATCAGGCCGCCAAATTTCTCGCCCAGGAAAGTGTAGAGCGCGTTATTGAAATCGATGATCCCCTGGCGGGAACGGAAATTATTTTCCAGGTTGCGTTGGGTATAGTTCCTTTTCAGCTGCAATTCGCGCGACAGCATAGTTTCGGAGCCATCTTTTTTAAATATTTCCGGCAAACTGACCAATTGTTCCACCTCTCCTCCCTTGAAGCGGTATATGGCCTGCTTGGCATCGCCCACGATCATGTTGAAATTGGCTTCGGCCAGGGAATTTTCGACCAGGGGAAGGATATTCTGCCATTCCAGTACGGAAGTATCCTGGAATTCGTCGATCAGGAAATGTTTATAGCGCTCACCCAGCCGTTCGTAGATGAAAGGCACCGCTTCGTTATTCACAACATCCGCCACGCGCTTATCCATTTCAGAAATATGAACGATACCATCATTTTCACGGATCTGCGTGATCACCATTTCAATCTCACTAAGGACGGCAAGTTGGAAGATACTTCGCTTCAGGAGGCCGAAAAGTATATAATCGGATTTGTGTTCATCCTTGTATTCAATGATCTGTGAAACCGCATCGATCATCCTGCCTTTTATGGAATCGATCAGCTGCCTGTGTTCCGGCGATACTTTTCCTGAACACCATTTATCTTCCCCGAGGGTGGTATCAACATATGAATTCTGGTCTATTTTTGAAAAATCCTCATCGGCGAAGCGTTTGATGTATGCGTACACACCGCTCCTGCCCCGGCTGAAATCCCCTGCTTCCAGCCCGTGTTCATTCCACAGGCCAATCAATTCCTTTGCCCTGCTGCTGATTTCTTTCTCAAAATTCCGGCAGAAGGCATTCAGCTTTTTACTAACCTCCAGGAGGTCTTCTGCAGGCATAGCATGCAGCCCGGGAAGGTATTCCACAATATCGTCCCTGAGCAGTTTTCTCGAAAAGTTCCGCAGGTCGTTTTCAATGTCCCAGTTCTTCTCTTCATCAAGGCGGTCTTCAGTATAGCGCGAAAGTATTTTTGTCGTTGTTTTGTCCAGGCCTACCCTGCTCAGCAGAAGGCCAACAGCCACGCCCACCAGGTTGCGTTCATCAAGTTCAAGTTCGAAATTCTGGGGCAGATTAAGGTCGAAAGAAAAGGTTCGTACCACGCGATGGATAAAGCTGTCGATGGTACCCACGGCAAATTCCTGGTAGTTGTGCAGGATATTTTCGAGCACCTGTGCGGCCCTGGCCTCAATGCGCTCGTGGCTCAGCCCGGTTTCTTTTACCAGTTCGGGCAGCATAAATTTCACTGCACCGGAATCGGGATGTTGTCCCGGACTGCCAATATGCGCCAGCGACTGGAGAATACGTTCACGCATTTCATTGGCTGCCTTATTCGTGAAGGTGATTGCCAGGATATTCCGGAAAGCCCATGGATCCTTTAAAACGATCCCCAGGTATTCTTTCACGAGGGTGAAGGTTTTTCCTGATCCGGCCGAAGATCTGTACACCGTAAAACTCATCAGGGTAAAGGTACAAAAATGGGGGCTTGCTCCCCCGGCCTGTGCATCGAAATTTCCTTAACTTTGAGGGATAAAGCAAATACGTATGAAGAAGATCTTATTCCCTCTCCTGGCCCTTGCCGTAACAGCTGTTTTCGGGCAGGATACTATCAAAGGAAGCTTTCAGGAACATATTCCCGGTTTTTATGAGAACGAGATCAGGGCAGAATTTAAATCCGGCAATGAGCAGGAAGCGCGAAAATTCTTTCGGGCAGATTTGTCGGAGATGGAATTCCCGACCGATACTTCGCTCTACGAAAAGATCCGGCATCTGCCCCCATTGTCGCAGGGAGCCACCGGCACCTGCTGGTGCTTTGCCACAATTTCCTTCCTGGAGTCGGAAATTTACCGCCAAACCGGTGAGGAGATAAAATTGTCGGAAATGTATATTGTGTACTGGGAGTACGTTGAAAGGGCCCGGGCATTTGTGGAAGAGCGCGGGGATGTATATTTTGCCCAGGGTTCCGAGGCCACCAGCGTGCCACGGATCATGAAAAAATACGGCATTGTTCCCCTGGCGGAATATCCCGGGCGCCCGGATGGACAAAAATTTCACAATCACAGTGCCATGTTCAGGGAAATGAACGACTACCTGGAAGGCGTAAAAGAAACCAATGCCTGGAACACCGTTATGGTGGTGGCCACCATCCGGAGCATACTGAATAAATACATGGGCGAACCACCCCAGCAGATCGTATTCAAAAATGAGTATTACAGCCCGCTTAGCTTCATGCGGCAGGTCCTGGAGATCAGGCCCGACGATTACTTCAGTTTCATGTCGACCCTGTCGCAAACCTACAACCAGAAAGGGGAACTCGTGGAACCCGACAACTGGTGGCACTGCGATGATTATTATAATGTTAAGATCAGTGATTTCATGAGCGTTATTGACCATGCCCTCGACAGCAACTACAGCATTTGCATTTGCGGGGATGTGAGCGAGCCGGCTTACGACGCATGGGCTGAAGTGGGCATTGTCCCCGACTTCGACATCCCATCGGCCTTTATAAATGAAAGTTCCCGGGAAATGCGGCTGCAGAACGGCAGCACCACCGACGACCACTGCATCCATATCGTCGGCCATTTCGACGACGGCGATGATCGCTGGTACATGATCAAGGATTCGGGCTCAGGAGGTTTCAATGGCCCGAATAAGGGTTATCGTTTCATCCACGAGGATTACGTGCGACTGAAGATGATGAACATCATGGTATACAAGGAAGCGGCACGGCCTGTGCTCGACAAGATCATTAAATAGTATTGCACCTTATGAAAAATATGCTATTTCACCCTCTGCTGATCCTCTTCATTTTCCTCGGGTTGTTTTCATGCACCAATACCGACCACACTACAGTTGAGGATGATCGGGCCCTTCCTGCCGATACCACGCCCAGGGTCACAGGAATTGGAGGAATATTTTTCCTGGCAGAAGACCCCGGCAGCTTGTCGGATTGGTACGGGAACAATCTTGGCCTGGCGATTGATCCCTACGGTTCACCCTTTGAATTCCGGAATGCCTTAAGGCCCGATGAGGTGAATTATCTGCGCTGGAGCCCCTTCCCTGACTCAAGCACCTATTTTGCCCCTTCCGGGAAAAACTTCATGATCAACTACCGGGTGAATAACCTTGAAGGACTCTTGCGCAAGCTAAAAGCTTCGGGGGCTGAGGTGCTCGATGAGGTTATTGAACTGGAATACGGGAAATTCGTTCATATCCTCGACCCGGAGGGAAACAAGATTGAACTCTGGGAGCCAGTCGACAGTGTGCTGACCCGGATGGGTGGAGAGACTACAAAATAACAGCGGGTATTATTCTTCTCCCTCTTCAGGCTCTTCCAGTTTTTTGGTCTGTTTCCGGAAGATATCCCTGAAACGATCAAATTCCTTGGTATAGAATATTCCCACTCCCTGGGTATAGGGGGCGTAGTAATCGATGCTGTTAAAGTTATTCGACCGGTTGAAGGCACGTAGCCTGATCCGGCCGTCGGGCCGGAGTTTATACTCGATATTCACATCGCCTACAATATTGGTGGCCTGCTGCTCGGCAGCATTGTCTTTGGTCATTACCCCAACATTCCCGTCGATAACAAGCCGGTCGTCGAAGAACTGTGTCGACAGGGCCACTTCGAGCTCGTCCTGGTTGATCTCGTCGCCGGGAATATAGTTGATCCCGATATCGAAATCGCGGCTGATCTGTGAGAGCCAGTTACTGAGCTGGCTGGAGATAATGTTAAAAGAAGAAGCCGACATATTCGTGGAAGTATTGGCGTAACTGAAACTATTCATCAGCAGGAGGGAAACCATTTGCTGGTTCATGCTGGCTGCATCATTGGTATCGAGAATCGCGTAAATGGTTTGCTTAACATCGTCTTTAACATTGGGAAAATCTATGCTGAAATGGATCTCCGGGTCGGCTATCCGTCCGCGCAGGCCCAGGTAGGTGTTTACATTTACGCGCTGGCCTTCAAATTCGGGGCTGATACTGGCCCCCAGTCCGCTCAATGTTGTCTTCAGGCGGTATAGGGCTTTGAGGTTCATGTTGGCTGCATAAGGATTGCCATTGAAATTGATCGTGCCGCCCTGCTGGATCTCAAAACGACGGTTAATCAGGTTTTGCAGACTGAAGAAAAAGGTCCCGTGCAGAAAATTATAGTCACCGTAAATATTAAATTGCCCGCGAGGGTTCACGGTAAAACGTATATCGCCGAAGCCTTTTGAATTGATGTTTCCCATATTCCCCGGGAGATAGATCATCAGCTCCGCTGTATTGGTAATGGATATACTGAAATCCAGGCTAAGCCCCTGAAGTTCTACGTTATATTCATCACGCAGGGGATCATCTTCTTTTTCCACATTCCTGAACACCACAAAATCGTTTTCCGTAACCGTGAATGAATTATTCAGTGGGATCACGATATCCGAGCCTTTAGCGGTAACCACATCGGCATCGATATGAAAATCGTCCGGGGGCCCGTAAAAACGAACATTCCCGTTCACGATGCCCTTGCCATAGAAGACCTTGTTCTGGTAGCGGTTGGTATTGAGGCAAATGAATTCCTCGGCTTTGAGAAGAATGTCGAAATTAAAATTACTGAGGTTTTTATGCCTGATGATCCCGTTGGCCAATGCAGTGTTGCCGGTAGAATCGTAGAGGATCAGATCATTGATCCTGATCGCTTCCTTCTCAAAATCAATTGTATGTCCGAAGGAGTATTGCGTATTCAGGTAATTGATGCGGCAGCGTGTACGCATCAGTTTCAGATTGCCTTCCAGTGTGGGTTTGCCGGTGGACCCTCCGATGTAAAAACTGCCGCTGGCAATCCCCTGCAAATTCCCGACATACTCATCGATAAAGCGGCTCATGGTTTCCAATCGGAAATTATTCAGTTCCAGGCGGAAATTTAAATTATCACGATCCCTGAGCGGAAAATAGGAACCATTCAGAGCCAGCACCTTGCTTTTACCGACATTTCCGGAATAGATGATCTCGGCATCCAGATCGATCGATTCCCTGGGGCTGTTCCAGAGGGAATGCAGGGAAGCATCACCGAGTGGGACATCATTCATTTCCAGGCCGGTAAAATACAGATCGGAAAAGAAGTTTGGGGTCTGATAAACATTGCTCAAGCCGAATACGCCATTGGCCACGCCATTGAGGTCGAAATCATAGTTCCTGTATATTATATCGAAGTTTGAAAGCCGCCAGTCGGCAAAATCGACCTTCAGGGTGTCGGCCGGGTCTTCCGAGAGGGCACCGTTCAGGCTCAGCTGCTGTCTTCCGCTATAAACGGCAATATTATCAAATGCCAGGTAGTAGGGCGCAAACAACACCTTACCTCCCTTTCCCCATGACCAGACCGAATCGTTGATCACGGCCATTGCCCTGGTCATGTACAATTCGCTCACGACCGAATCGGTATAGGTGTAATACCCCCTGATATCAGCCATATTATGCTGATAATTATCATGATCGTTCCAGCCCAAACCAAAGTGCAAACTGTCGTTCTCCAGTTTTCCCGTCAGGTAAAATGCTTCCAGTCCAAGTTCCAGGGTGTCATGGCGCTCCCTCTCCTTGAGGAGGATCCGTTCTGTTCCAAGATCAAGGGTAACGAGTTCCCTTCCTCCCCGGGTTTCGATCCTCAGGCTATCGGATTGTATTCCCTGGTAGCGGATATACGGAAAGATGATATCGACATCCAGGAGGCCGGAACCAGAATTGAAGTTTCCCGAAAGTATGCTTCCATTCTCGAGATAAAGCCCCGGTATAAAAATATCGAGCAAATCCTCCGTATCCTTACTTTCGAAGGCAAAGTCGATATCCTGCGGCCGTATCTCCGGTCCGGGATCCGGCATGAATGACCAGGGAGAAAATACCCCCTCCAGGAGACTGTCGGCAGCATGGACAAGTTCAGATGTGGTGAAATTCCCTTCAACTTTAGCCTCCATAAAGTCAGAAGTAAAGAGCACCCTGCGATGATAGGCGGAGTCTTTCAGGCTGATAAGTGCCAGGTGATCCATCCACCATTCTTTTTCTCCTTCGGTATATTGAAGGCTGTCGATCAATATCCTCCCCTCGATATCCTCAATTTCGGATCCGATGAAATTAAAGTTCAGTTGCGCGGAAAGCATGGAAATGCTGTCCCGTTCCAGCAGGTTCAGCTTAAAAAGGTCGGCATCTTCTACATCCGCCGTAAAGTCGAAAACGGGTTTCTGTGCACGGAAGTCGAGCATGCCGTCGAAAATGAAATCGATCAGGTCGTCCTCCACTTCGAGGTGGCCGCTAAACCGGCGGTCGGCAATATCCCCGCTCACATCCAACTGGTTGAAGTTGTTTTGCATAAACTCCAGTGAGTCGATATTGCCAACGATGTTCATATTGACCGTTTCCCCGGTAATCCCTGTACCTGTAACACGCGCGTCCAGGTCCAGTTCCCCGAGATATTCTTCCAGTTGCAGGAACTTCCCGATATCAAATCGCTGTGCATGCAATTCACCCTCATAGCTCACATCGGAATGATCCTCATTCTGGGTGAGCGAAAGATCTGTTTTCAGCGTGCCGATTCCGGTGACAAATTCGGCTGAAGACACGAAATCATTGTAAAAGCCCGTGAAGGTTCCGTTTATCTCCATTTTTCCAAGCACTTCAAGTTCTTCCGGGACTGGGATGCGACGTAAGGTTCCAGGGATGGCGAAATTTGCGATATCAGACGGGGTAAGGGAAAATTCTTTCACCCGGGTATACAGGAATGTTTCCCGCACATCGGGTAGTCCGTTTAGCCTGACATCACCCCTGAAGCGGGTATCCTGCCCGTAAGTAAACCGAAAATCCTTCACTCTCAGATTATTCACCAAACCATCGACATGCCCCCCTATCCTCAGCAAATTGTCCATGGCAAGCAAATCGGGAGCGAAATACCCGATATCCTTCATATTCAGTTCCGATGGCCGGATAAATGATTTCATATTCACCTCGTCGGTAAACCTGATATAGGAAGGCCATCCCGCGTAGCGGAATTCGAGATCAAGGTCGATATCCGAGTTCGGGGTCTGTACCTTCAGGCTGTCGGCAAGCAGAAACAGGGGACTGAGCCGGAATTCTCCACTCAGTTCATTTACTTCAAACCCGCATCGATCCCGGCAATGCAGATTGTCGATCGCAAAGCTGAATGTATCGTTAAGGATATTCAGGCCCCGCATGTGCAGATCATGGATAAAGATATCGAGGTTCTTATAATCCATGCCGATCTCTTTGGGAACACGATTTTCATCGGTATACCGAAAACGGACATTCTCCAGGTCCAGGGCCGACAAGCTCATCTGCCAGTTGGTGGTTCCATGGATGGTATCCACCACCACTTCTTCGTCGGCCGACTCAAAATGATCGCGTACGAAGGAATAGGTAAAAGCCGAATCGTTCACCCCTTTTACCAGTGCAAAATAAGCATCTTCGATCCTTATATCGTTCACTTCGAACACCTTCCTGGATTGCTCCAGGCGGAAACTCTTCATATCCATGAAAACATCACCGGCATAAAAAAGGGTATCGGAACGATTATCGAGCACCAGGGCACCGATCACATTCAGGTCGAGACGGGGCGTGACATAAAGCCCATCGATCTTCACCACAGTATTCAGGCGTTCCGACAGGTATGAGCCGGTCATTCGTGCCAGGAAGGTTTGCACCAGGGGGTTATACGTCATCCACAGCATGGATAAGGGGATGACCAGCATCACCAGCAAGGTGTATAGCAATATGTTGATTCCCCTTTTTTTGATAACTTTGCGCTTTTAAAATTCCGGCCTGATGAGCACCCTGATCCTTGGTATAGAATCTTCCTGTGATGAAACCTCTGCGGCTGTTATTGAGGATACCAAAATCCTTGCCAATATCATTGCCGGGCAGGAGGTACACCGCAATTATGGCGGAGTGGTTCCCGAACTGGCATCACGGGCACATCAGCAGAATATCATACCGGTGATCGACCAGGCCCTAAAACAGGCAAATATAAATAAAAATCAGCTTGATGCAGTAGCATTTACGCGTGGTCCGGGGCTCCTGGGCAGCCTCCTGGTGGGGACATCATTTGCCAAATCCTTTGCACTGGCCCTGGGGATCCCGATGATCGAAGTCGACCACCTGAAAGCCCACATTCTGGCCCATTTCATCCGGGATGATCAGCGGGATCCGGTTCCGAAATTCCCCTTTCTCTGCCTCACCGTTTCGGGCGGACACACACAGATCGTCAGGGTTGACGATCCCTACAGCTTTAGCATACTGGGACAGACTATTGATGATGCTGCCGGAGAAGCCTTTGATAAGGCAGCCAAGATCATGGGACTTCCATATCCCGGGGGGCCCGTGATCGATAAACTCGCCAGGGAAGGAAATGCAGGAAGCTACAGTTTCCCGAAGCCACGGATCCCCGGCCTCGACTACAGTTTCAGTGGACTGAAGACCTCATTTCTTTACCGTATCCGTGACGAATTGAAAAAGGATCCGGAATTTATTGAAAAGGAAAAAGCCAACCTGGCGGCCTCCATCCAATCAGTGATCATCGAAACGCTCATGGACAAGCTCATGCTGGCAGCAAAGGAAACGGGCATAAACGACATCGCCCTGGCGGGAGGGGTATCGGCCAACAGCGGTTTGCGCGACACTGTCACGGCCACCGGCAAAAAGCTTGGCTGGGAGGTTTTTATTCCTGATTTTGAATTCACCACCGATAATGCTGCGATGATCGCTGTTGCGGGGTATTATAAATATCTCAGGAAAGAGTTTGCTTCCCAGGATATCACCCCCTATGCCAGAAGTAGTTTCTAAATTTTAGTCAATGAAAGCAATTGTATTGCCTGAATACCAAGGGAATATCATCAGGGCCTTACGAAGCCTTGAAGTCCGGGAGATGGAGCTTCCCCTGCCGGGGAAAAATGAAGTACTTGTGGAGATTGCCTGCTCCCCCTGCAATCCTTCCGATCTGGCCTTTATCCAGGGAGGATACAATGTACGAAAAAGTTTGCCCGCCATACCCGGTTTTGAAGGCAGCGGAAGGATAATCAAAACAGGAGAAAACACAACGGAATTATCCGACAGCAAGGTCAGTTTTTTCTACCAGGGTGAAGAAGGCGGTGCCTGGGCAACACATATCCTTCTGAATGCCGAAGATTGCCTGATTCTCGACGAATCGATGCCGGATGAGCAGGGGGCCTGTTTTGCCGTGAATCCTTTTACGGCCTATGCCATGATCGAACTGGCAGTAAGCATGGGCAGTAAGGCCCTGGTGCAAAATGCAGCCGCGGGCCAGCTGGCGCGCTTCATTGAATTGCTTGCCCGCGACCGGGGGATCGAAGTGATCAATATTGTAAGGAAGGAAGAACAGCTTTCCCTTTTAAAGGATGAAGGCAGTAAGCATGTACTCTGGCAGGAGGATGGATCCTTCGAAAAACAATTGAATACGCTTGCCCATGAATTAACCGCCAACCTGGCTTTCGATGCGGCCGGGGGAAGCCTGAGCGGGATCATCCTGAAAAACATGCCTGATGGCAGTTTCCTGAAAGTTTACGGGGCACTGGCAGGAAGGACACTGTCGGAGATTCCGGCCACGGATGTGATCTTTCACAAAAAATCCCTCAGCGGATTCAACATGAATGAATGGAAAGCCAACTTATCCAAACAGGAGTTTCTTTCGGTATCCGAACAGCTTCAGAAGATGTTCATTGAAGGCAAACTTAAAACCAGGATACAGGGAAGCTATCCCCTGGAAGAGCACGGCAAAGCACTGATGGAATATATCCGGAATATGTCGGCAGGTAAAGTTTTGCTGAAGCCCTGACCCTGTCAGTCCTCCATAGGAATAAACTTTTCATCTTCCTTCGCAGGCCTGATGTAGCGGTGTTCCAAGTCGTAATGATAATAGATCCGCGACCTCCATTTCCCCAGTTCCTCCATTCGCTGGTCGATGAATTTATTCATAAAATAATCAAAGGTGTAGGAAGCGTATAACGAACCTGCGAGTTTTCCCAGATCATAGACCATATCCAGGTTCAGGGAATCCAGTTCATAGTAGTACTTCACATCCCCGGTAAAATAATTGTAGCGGAAATACCCTTGCAGTTCATCAGTCAGGAACAGGCTGCTGAAGAATAATTCATTGCTTTCCTCTTCGTTCATACTGCTGATCTCCAGCCAGGAGTTCACATTAATGGCATTCAGGTTAAATACCTGGTAATACAGGTAATCCTCAAATTCCTCTTCTTCCACAACAGGCATTACATATTCTTCCAGTTCGAGCTGAGCGAGGTTAAAAATATAGGCATTGGGTTTGCCCTGCAGAAAGTTCTGCAATGAGTCTTCCGGATACACGGTGTAGCCCAACTCGATCAAACCCTCGCAATAGCTGTTGTAGTAATCCCAAATAAAGACCGAATCCCAGACGTATTTCAGGAAGATGCTGTTCTCATACAATAGTGAATCCAGTTCCCAGTCGCTAAGATCTTCGGCATTATCCACCTCATAATCTTTCAGGGAAGTTTTATACAGGTAGTAAGGCGGGATCACAAGCACAGTTCGGGTGGAATCATTGCGAACGAACTGCCTGGCCAGTTTTTTCTCCATAGAACAGGAAAACAGTAAGGAGAGTGCGATGACCGGCAGCAGTATTCTCAATGATTTCACGATACCATGCTGCATAGTACTTATTGTGAGTTCAACAATTCGTTGGCAAATGCTTCCCCATAATCTTCGGCTTCCCGGAGGTCGTTTTCCCCGGGGGAGAACTTTACAAATACCCCTTCGCCGAAATAGCTAAGTTTCAGGTTCCGGAGGTTGGTTTCGATGATCTTCTGGCCTTCGCCGCTCCAGCCATAGGAACCAAATCCACCCGCCAGTTTTTTCTTGTCGCGGATGGGGTTGATCACGGCAAACAGCTTGTACACCGGCAGCAAAATATTCTGGTTGATGGTCGGGCTCCCGACGATCACCGCGCGGCTCCGGGCCATCATGGCATCGAGGTCGCCAAGGCTGTAGGTCTCCACATCGACAACTTCCGCTTTTACCCCTTCAATCCTGTCAATGCCTTTCGCGATACTTTCAGCGATAAGCCCGGTTTTATGATAGGCGGAAACATAGGGAATGAACACCTTATTGTTCTCGGGAAGCGAAACAGCTTCGCGGGCATATTCCTCCGAAAGATCAACCCATTTCTTCCAGTCGGAACGGAGAATGGCCCCATGCCCGGGGCAGATGGCACTGATCTCCAGCGGACGGATCTTTTCGATGGCTTTCAGCATGAACTTGCTGAAGGGTTTCAGGATCACGTCGAAATAATATTTGAAGGCATCGCTGAAATCGCCGACCTTGTCGTCGAACATGGCTTCGTCGCAGTAGTGTGCCCCGAAAGAATCGCAGGTAAACAGCAGTTTATCCTCTTCCAGGTAAGTGTACATGGAATCGGGCCAATGCAGGTTGGGTGCCGAGATGAACTTCAGCGTTTTATTCCCCAGGTCCAGGCTTTCCCCGTCTTTCACCACCAGGTGCTTAAAGCCCGGTTCAAACAGATCGTTGAGGTAACGGATGGCATTTCCGCTGCCGACCACTGTGGCATTGGGTGCCAGTTCCATCAGGCGCATCAGGTTACCGGAATGATCAGGTTCAGTATGATTAAGGATGATGTATTCGATCTCTGACGGATCGCAGAGGCTTTTGATCTTGGCGATGTAGGGTTCCCAGAATTTTTCCTTAGTGGTTTCCACGATGGCCTTTTTCCCGGCATCGATGAAATACGAGTTGTAGGTGGTTCCGTATTTCGTTTCCATCACCACATCAAAGGTTACGATATCATAATCGAGCACCCCGATCCAGTGGACATCCGGGGTGATTGGCAGTACTTGTTTATCTTCCTTCCCTTTCATATTTTATGTATATTTTCAGTTTCTACAGGTCAAGAGTGATCTGAGAATCATCTTTTTTATTTTTGCTCTTAAGGTCTTTTTTTTCTTTCTTCACTTCATCATTTTTTGCTGATTCCGCTTCAGCGCTTTTTTCATCAGGAGATTCCTTTTCCTCTTGTTCAGTCTTTTCCGGTTCCTCATCCTGGGGTTCATATGGCCGGGGTTCCATAAAGCTGACCCGCTTAATGCTGTTTTTACTGAGCCGTTTGCCCCGGGCCTTTACACTTTTAACACCGATAAATTCATCTGGTTCAATGCTCAGGTCGTCGATGGCCTTATTATTGGCCTTTTCATCAAACTCTACCTTCAGCACGGGCAGGTAATCCAGGCTGTAGGCCAGCATTTTCGACTCAGGGTGTTCGCCGATGAAGCGCTGCGGTTTTTCGCTTTCTTCCGGCTGAAAACGCTTGACATACACATATTCCTGTTCTGCATCCCAGTAAACAACGGTCAAAATCTTTCGCTGATCGAACTTCTCGATCATGACCATATCCTCATCGAAATGGGTTGAAAGATCATAGCCATGATGCCGGTAATTTCCTGACGACATGATCGTAAAGATCTTCTCATCGCCCTGGAAGGCGCCGAGGTAGGTTCCCCTTTCCTGGACATTGAGCCGTTGCACGGATTCATCGTACCAGATATCCCTGGCTCCCAGAGTACTTACCCCTTCTTCTTTCTTCACGATACTTTTCACGGGTTTCCGGGAAATAATATTCCCGTAGGAAGCCCTTCCCTTGATCGCCAGTTCACTGAAATCGTATTCAAAAGAGGTGTTCTTCAGTTTGGGGTTCGGGCGCAGGCTCACCCGGATCACTTCGGCTTCCCCATTGGGGTTTGCGCTGAAATAATGGATCCTGGAATTCGGGGTGCCTTTGGTAAGGCTGTATTCCTTATCGCGGGTAATGCCTTTCACCGGAAAACGCTTCACCATGTAATTTCCCTGCCGGCCGTCGCGGTACACCATATTATAAATGGTGCGTTCATCCCCTTTCTTGAACACGGCAATATGCACAATATCCTTGCCCACGAAAGTTTTCGATGCCACTTTGGTCACCACGAAAGTTCCGTTGGCCCTGAATACGATGATATCATCGATATCCGAGCAGTCGCAGATATACTCGTGCTTGCGCAGGGAAGTGCCTGCAAAGCCCTCTTCCCTGTCGAGATAAAGTTTCTGGTTGGCGGCAACCACGGCCGTGGCTTCGATGGTGTCGAAGTTCCGGATCTCGGTTTTGCGTTCACGGCCTTTCCCGAATTTTTTCTTGATCTGCCGGAAATAATTCACCGCGTAGTCGATCAGATGGTCGAGGTGGTTCTGAACCTCTTCAAGTTCTTCTTCGATGCCACGGATGATCTCATCGGCCTTCAGCGAATTGTATTTCGATATGCGCTTGATCCGTATTTCTGTCAGTCTTACAATATCCTCTTTCGTCACTTCCCTGGTGAGGCGCTCCTTAAACGGATCCAGGCCTTTATCGATGGTCGATATCACCGATTCCCAGGTTTTACAATTTTCTATTTTACGGTATATCCGTTCCTCAATGAAGATCTTCTCCAGGGAGGACATATGCCATTGGCTTTCCAGTTCCCCTTTACGGATCATAAGTTCACTTCGCAGCAGTTCCACGGTATTCTGGGTGGAGGTCTCCAGCATATCGTTGATTGAAAGGAAGCGTGGTTTATCCCCTTCGATAACGCAGGCATTCGGTGAGATCGACATCTCGCAATTGGTGAAAGCGTATAGCGCATCGATCGTCTGGTCGGGGGATACATTCGAGGCCAGGTGGATGATGATGTCCACCTGTTCAGCCGTATTGTCGTCGATCTTTTTGATCTTGATCTTGCCCTTATCATTGGCTGCCAGGATTGAATCGATCAGGCTCTGGGTATTGGTCCCGTATGGGATCTCCGTGATAGAGAGGGTCTTTTTATCGACCTGGTTCACCCTGGCCCGCACGCGTATTCTTCCGCCTTTCAGCCCCTGGTTATAGCGCGTAAAGTCGGCCTGACCACCTGTCGGGAAATCAGGAAAAATCTCATATTCCTTTTTCTTCAGGATATTGATGGAAGCATCGATCAGTTCATTGAAATTATGGGGAAGGATCTTCGATGCCAGTCCGACGGCAATTCCTTCCACTCCCTGGGCCAGCAAGAGCGGAAACTTCACCGGAAGGGTAAGCGGTTCCTTATTTCGGCCGTCGTACGAAAGCTTCCATTGCGTGGTTTTGGGATTGAACACCACTTCGAGGGCAAATTTCGACAGGCGGGCTTCGATATACCGCGGCGCTGCCGACGAGTCTCCGGTCAGGATATTTCCCCAGTTCCCCTGGGTCTCGACCAAGAGGTCTTTTTGTCCCAGTTGCACCAGGGCATCCCCGATGGAAGCATCGCCGTGCGGGTGATATTTCATGGTATGGCCGATGATATTGGCCACTTTATTAAAGCGGCCGTCGTCCATATCCTTCATGGCATGAAGAATACGTCGCTGAACCGGTTTCAGGCCATCATAGATATTCGGCACCGCCCGTTCCAGGATCACATACGAAGCATAATCGAGGAACCAGTTCTTATACATCCCTTGCAACTGGATCGTCTGGTATTCAACGCCACTCTTACCATCATCCTGCCCGGGATCAAGGTTTTCCTCATCCCGCGGATGATCATTTTCATGCTCCTGTTCCGGGGATTCCTCAGGCACCTGTTTATTTACATCTTCCTTATCGGCCATTCCGTCTGTTTATTTTACTAATCCGGAGATCTTTTTAAAGCTTTCCGTTCCTGAATATTGAAGCAATTCAAATAAAAGCGATTCATAGGTGGTGACAATGGCACCCTCCTTCTTCATTCTTTCCAGGGCGATCGCCTTATCGTTCGGCCTGCGCGAGCCTGTACAATCCTCAACCACAACCGGAATATATCCCTGCCCGGCAAGATCAACGACCGTTTGTAAAACACAAACATGGGCTTCGATCCCGCAAATGATCACGAACATTTTCGAGGCCAGGGCCAGTTCCTCATTGAACGCGGGCTCGTAGCAGCAACTGAATGCTGTTTTTTCGATGTGTTCATACCGGCCCAGGGCATCTTCAATTTCCGGAATGGTCCCTCCCAGTCCTTTGGTATATTGCTGGGTAACAACGATGGGGACATCAAGCACCTTCAATCCTTTTATAAGGATCTGCGTATTCTTCGTCAGGGTATCGTGTTCATGAATGAACGGGTATAAACGGCTTTGGATATCGATCACAAGACCGATACTGTTTTCCTTCTTAATGCGCATAATCTTGATTTTGCACACAAATTTCTTAAAGATTCGTGAGAAAACATATGAAAACACAAGGTTTTTATTAACATTACAAGGTTCAGAAATGCAGCAGTGACAAGGAAGGCATCACTTTCTGAAGAGCCTCAGGAGGAAAATTTCCAGGAAGATAAAGAAAATACCCAGCCATATGAACAGCTTCCAGAGTTCGGTACCCTGGTTTATCCCTGAAACCACCCTATCGACAGGATCATTCCCGGGTTCAAGCAGAAAGATGTCGCCTTCAGCTTCGGCAATGATCTCACGAATTTCATCCGGTGAGTAAATGGCCGGATCGGATTCATTCCGGTTATAATTGAATGCAAAACTGCCCAGGATGCGATCATCCTGAACCAGGGCATAATTTCCTGACTGCCTGATCTGCCCGTAAAGGTCAAATTCTCCGACATTTACAGCTTTCCGGTACCCGGGAATGAAGGCAAATTCACTACCGGGGAGGGTGATCATGGGCGGGCGTTCCTGTTCTATCCTGAGGTCGGAAACACTGATGCTTTCATCCAACCCGATCGTATAATACAGTTTCCCGGCCGGTTTGCTGAGCAATGCTATACGATAAACCAGGGGCACCCAGAGGGCATGCCGCGTCAGGCCGGCATGAGCATCACCGGCAGGTGAACTAATAAGATGCAGTTTCCCCTTTCCGTATTCATTTTCAATCACCATCGGATCACCATTCTGCAGGTCCATGATCACGGTGGCCGAAGGGGATTGGTACCCCTGAATGGGAAAATGTGCCGGAATATTTGGAAGATCGATATTCTCAGGAACGGATTCGAATACCTCGCTGAAAAGGGGATGATCCGTATTGAGGCCGGTTACCTGCAGTCGATTCGTATCCAGGGCTTGCAGGTGCAGACTCCCTGTTCGGTCAAGGAAATTGTTCAGGGTGTTCAGTTCTGCCTCCGGCCCGGGGATCAGGAGCAGGCTCCCACCATTCTTCATATAACGTTCAAGTTCTGAAGCCAGGCCGGAAGAAATGCGATCGACATGATCAAGGACGATCAGGTCAAAATTTCCGAACACACTGTAATCGAGGCTCCTGGTTACAGCTTCAGACAAATTAAAAACGGAATCGTTCGTAAAAATACGCGTAAACCAGCGGCCCGGTTCATTCTCGCTGACCAGCAATACCGGTATTCCTGCCCTGGCCTTCCAGCTAAGGAACATTTTATCGTCCCAGCTCACGGGATAATCGTCGATCTCAAGGCTGGCTTTTTGTATTCCGGCTTCCCGGTTGGTGAATGGCAGTTCAACTTCGGATATGCCGCCACTCTTAATATCGAAGCTGGCCAGTGCTCTTTGCTGACCATTGATCGTCAGCCGCACAGGGATCTTTTCCAGGTCGAGGGAGGAAGCATTGCGAAGGTAAGCCACTATGCTTTGCTGCCCGCCAAGGTTATTGAAGGGGCTTCCCAGCCCGCAACTGTCGATATACACATTGGGTGGCCCTTCCTCCAGGAGGGGAACCAGAAAAGAAACCATGGTGGTATCATCCAGGAGCGGTAAAAAATCGAACGACACCTTTTGAAAATCGGAAAGAAAATACAGCTGTGGCCTCGATTCCACCTGTGCAGGGAGCAGCTCACGGAAACGTTCCAGGATTTCCCCACTTGTTCTCCACTTCGGGCTGGGGGTCACCTCTTTTAAACCCTTCACAAACTCATCCGGATTTTTAAAACCCTGGTGTTTCCCCTCAAAATCATTGGTAATCAGCAAAAAACGATCTGAAGGACCATATGCCGAAACCAGGGAGGCCGCTGCCGACCTGGCTTCATCCAGCAGGCTGTGACCATTTACTGAAGCCTGCATGCTGAGCGAATTATCCAGGTAAACAGCCACATATCTTACCGCAGACCCTTCCATCCCCCGGGGTCCGGGAATATAGGGACGGGCAAACGCCATCACCAGGAAAGTGATGGCCAGTATGCGGCTCAAAAGGACCAGGAAATGCCGGAGGCGATGTTGTTTCCGGGTTTCTTTCTTGATGTTTTTCAGGAATTTCAGGTTGGTGAAGTAATACTTCCGGAAGCGCCTGAAATTGAACAGGTGAATAATGATGGGCACGCTGATGGCCAGCAGCCCGAACAGCCAGTATGGATGGATGAATTCCATATCTAATCCTTGCTCAGTTCAGGAACATCCAGTACCAGGGGCTTGCTCACCTTTTCTTTGAGCAGGGCGATATCCACCACATCGATCATTTTGTCGACATAATGGAATTTCAGTCCTTTGATATAGTCTTCGCTAATATCTTCAATATCCTTGCGGTTATCTTTCGACAGCACAATATCCCGGATTTTTGAGCGCTTGGCAGCGAGGATCTTTTCCTTGATCCCGCCAACCGGCAGCACTCTTCCCCTGAGGGTGATCTCGCCCGTCATGGCCAGTTTTGCCCGGACCTTTCGTTGTGTAAAGGCCGAAGCCAGGGCCGTGAACATGGTAATCCCCGCAGAAGGGCCATCCTTGGGTGTTGCTCCTTCGGGAACATGGATATGCACGTTCCACTTCTGGAAAACATCGGATTCGATCCCCAGGTTCCCTGCATGCGCTTTAAGGTATTCATAGGCCAGGGTGGCCGACTCTTTCATCACATCGCCGAGGTTCCCGGTAAGGGTTAAGGTTCCCTTTCCACGGCTCAGGCTGACTTCCACAAAGAGTATCTCCCCTCCTACTGCGGTCCATGCCAGCCCGGTGACCACACCGGCCACTTCATTGCCCAATATGAGTTCACGCTGGAATTTAACCGGGCCCAGGAACTGGCGTATATCCTCAGGACTGACCTTTTTATTGTATTTCTCTTTCATGGCGATGAAGCGGGCATTGCTCCGGATCACCTTGGCAATATTTTTCTCCAGGGTGCGAACGCCTGCTTCCCGGGTATAATCCGAAATGATCTTCCGGATGATCTCCCTGGGAAAGCTGAGCTGGCTCTTTTTCACCCCGTGCTCATCCAGTTGCTTGGGCACCAGGTGCCTGCGGGCGATCTCGATCTTTTCCTCCAGCAGATACCCGCTAAGGTCGATGATCTCCATGCGGTCGCGAAGGGCCGGATGAATGGTATTCAGTGTATTGGCCGTGGCGATGAACATCACCTTCGAGAGGTCATAATTCACTTCCAGGTAGTTATCGTGGAATTCGATATTCTGTTCCGGGTCGAGGATCTCCAGCATGGCTGCCTGGGGATCGCCCTGTATGGTATTTCCGCTGACCTTATCGATCTCGTCCAGCACAAACACGGGATTGGAAGATTTCACCTTTCTGAGGTTCTGGATGATCCTTCCGGGCATGGCCCCGATGTAGGTCTTGCGATGGCCGCGAAGTTCGGCTTCATCGCGCACACCACCCAGCGACATGCGAATGTATTTACGCCCTAGGGAGCGGGCCACGGATTTCCCGAGGGAGGTTTTGCCAACGCCCGGAGGGCCAACAAGACAAAGAATAGGTGCCTTATGGTCTTTTTTCAGCATGATCACCGCCAGGTGCTCAATAATGCGTTCTTTCACCTTTTCAAGGCCAAAATGATCCTCATCAAGGATCTTCTGGGCATGGTTCAGGTCGAGATTATCCTCGGTATATTCGTTCCAGGGCAGTTCAACCAGCATTTCCAGGTAATTCACCTGGATGGAATATTCAGCCGCCTGGGGGTTCATGCGCTGCAGTTTCCGCAACTCACTTTCAAATACTTCTTCAACTTCTTTCGACCACTTCTTGTGAGATGCTTTTTCCTTCATCTCATTGATCTCCTGCTCATAGGGGCTTCCGCCCAACTCCTCCTGTATGGTCTTCAGCTGCTGGTTCAGCAGGAAATCGCGCTGCTGCTTGTCGAGGTCGGTCTTGACCTTATCCTGGATCTGGTTTTTCAGTTCCAGCATCTGCATTTCGCGGCTGAGGGCAGCCAGCACTTTGTTGGCCCTTTCGGTCAGGTCGGAGATCTCCAGCAATTCCTGTTTCTCCCTGATCTCCACGTTAAGGTTCGATGATGCAAAGTTGACCAGGAATACGGGGCTTTCGATGTTTTTGATCGCAAAGGCCGCATCCGACGGGATATTGGGCGACATCTTGATGATCTGCATCGACATGTCTTTCAGGGAGGAGATCAGTGCCTGGAAGGATTCATTCTCACGGTCCACTTCGTGTTCCAGGGTGTCGAAAGGGGCGACACTGGCTTTAAAATAGGGATCGGTCTGGATCATCTGTACCATCCTGAACCGCTTTTTCCCCTGGATAATGGCCGTGGTGCTGCCGTCGGGCATTTGCAAAAGCTTGATGATCTGTGCCAGGGTACCGACACTATAAAGGTCTTCCGCGGCGGGGTCCTCGATCTCAACATCACGCTGTGAAACCACGCCAATGGTTTTTTTACCGCTGTAAGCTTCTTTGATCAGCTTTATGGATTTATCGCGCCCAACGGTGATGGGGATCACCACGCCCGGGAAAAGCACATTGTTCCTCAGGGGAAGGATGGGCAGTTCTTCGGGCACCTTTTCGGTATTCATCAGGGCTTCATCCTCATCGCTCATCAGAGGGATAAATTCGCTGTCGCCATCGAGTATATCAGAAAATTCAAGCAGGTCGCTGTCAAGTATATGGTCCATAGGTCAGGTCAGGATGTCATGTTGTCAGTAAAACGAGTTGACCGGTGTTTATAGGGGATTATACTGTAAAACCCTCATATGGTTACATATGAAAGGCTTAAGCTTTGCCCGTCTGCCGGTAAACAAATCTATATGGAATACAGGTCAATCATCGTGCCAGAATTAATTCGGCAGCATACACATTTCGGAATAAATGAAGCGGTTTTAGTAGGAGGTATTCATGGCGGTGAGTTCCTTCACCGACCTGAAGATATGTTCGTCTTTCTTATCAAATTCCAGCTGGCGGCGCTTATATACCCTTTTGGCAACATCAAGAGCCTTTCGCAGGGGGAAGTCTTTAAACCCTTTTGTTCCTCCCCAGGCAAAAGATGGAATAAAATTTCGCTGGAAACCCGCCCCGAAAATATTGGAACTGATGCCCACCACGGTACCCGTGTTGAACATGGTATTGATTCCGCATTTGCTATGGTCGCCCATGATCAGTCCGCAAAACTGCAGCCCGGTATCCACGAAAGTTTGGTCGGGATAGCTCCAGAGGCGGACATTCTCATAGTTGTTCTTCAGGTTGGAGTTATTGGTATCGGCGCCCAGGTTGCACCATTCGGCGATCACTGAATTGCCCAGGAAGCCGTCGTGGGCTTTATTGGAATAGCCAAAGATCACCACATTATTCAGTTCCCCTCCCACTTTGGAGTAGGGGCCTACCGTAGTGGCGCCATAGATCTTGGCGTTCATTTTCACCACTGAATTCCGGCAGAGGGCAAATGGTCCCCGTATCACCGAGCCTTCCATGATCTCAGCATCTTTCGCGATATACACCGGTCCTGTTTCGGTATTGATGGTTGCCGCTTCCACGCGGGCGCCTTCTTCAATAAATATATCGGTACCGATAAGGGTGTTGGTTTTCGACAGCGGAGCTGATTTGCGGCCTTTGGTCAGGAATTCATAGTCGTTCCTGATCGCAGCATCATTGGCCGTGAATATATCCCAGGTATTGGTGATCTTTTCAAAATCAACATCCGTTTCCAGTTCTTCCATGCCTTCGGTATCATCGATATTGTCGAGGTCGGCTGCAGTGAGCCGGATCGCGATGATCACTTCACCCCTGACCAGGGCCTGGTTGATACCGATCTTCCCGATCTCTTCGATCAGGGCCTGATTGGGCATCACGGTTCCGTTGATCAGGATATTATCGTCGCCCTTAACAATAGGATGCTTTACACTCAGGTAATCCTCTGTGAGTGTGGAAGTTTCCACCCCGAGATACTGTTCCCATTTCTGCCGGATGGTCATGATCCCGACACGGATATCGGCCACCGGCCGCGTGAATGAAAGGGGAAGAAGGTAATTGCGGTTAAAGTTGTCGAACAGGATGTAATTCATAGAAATAATTGTAGCGCTTGATTAAAGTACAAAGGTAGTTAAAATATGCCTTTCAGAGACATTTCTGTTTATGGATTAACAAAAAAAAGGCTGCCTTGTTCGGGCAGCCTTGATATTGTATAGGGTCCTTTTATTTCCCTTCTTTCTTCTCGAGATGTTTCTTGTATTTGTTGCGGAATTTGTCCACACGACCAGCGGTATCAACAAGCTGCATCTTTCCGGTATAGAAAGGATGAGAAGTATGTGAGATCTCCAGCTTGATCAGCGGGTATTCCTTGCCATCTTCCCATTTAATGGTTTCTTTTGTTTTGGCAGTTGATTTTGAAAGAAATGCGTACTCGTTCGACATATCCTTAAAAACCACGAACCTGTAATCTGTAGGGTGAATATCCTTTTTCATGTGCTTCTCCTTTATTTTCGGGCTGCAAAAATAGAATATTTCTTTTATCTACGCAAGCTTTGATGTTTTTTTTGTTTTTTCATGCTTATCAGTTCAATTAATCGGGTTCGGGGGACGAGGGACGGGGGAGTTTTGAGTTTTCCACTTTCGCTGAAGCTTCGGCGGATGCGGTGAGTGTTGAGTTATTTCAAATATCAAATATCAAATATCAGATATCAGATATCCCTATTCTATAATAATAATCTGTTGCTACAATTTTTCATGATTAATATGTGTTCTGCAATGGGGCTTATTGCCCGGTTCATCTGCCCACTTTCCATTTGCTGCTTTAGATGTTGGCTCAATACTAGTTAAGTTTTCGAGTGAGTATGTTTCTTGATCTGTGTCAAATCGTCCGTCTTGATTGATAAGAATCATATAGACATACGCACGATCTTTTTCATTTGGCATCGAAGCCGATGCATTCATGAAACTAACTCTACTGTTAACTGTACCTAAATTTAATCGTCGACCTTGAAGTTCTTTGATATATGATTGTAATTGTCCGCTTGTCATAATTTCTCCACCAATAACTGCAGTAACATTATAATTAGTTGCTGCATAGAGAGATGATGTTGAGTTTCCTGAACCGAAGTTTACATTCCAACCTAATTGACCTGGATAAAAGTTTGTATATGGTTCGTAATTTTGCTGCATAGTTGCTGTGATATTTCTTTGTGTGTTTGCTGTAGCGATAGGACTATTACCTTCATAAAAATTATCTGCAATCCATGATCGTGCAGACCAGTATCCGCTTGTTGGCCCATTTGCCCACATTAAATCTTGATCTCGTAGTATTTCTTCAAAATTTATTTTATCAGTTCCAACCATCTCTGCTGCTTCTTCTCCTTCACCAACAATTGTTGTGTTTGTTCCTACTTGTGGAACTTGTACATTCTTTGGATAGAAGTATCTATTAAATGTAATAAGTGTGTCAATAATTTCTGCAGGAACATCGTATTCGTTATTTACCATCCAGAGTTCTCCTGGTTTTCCTAGTTCGAATTCAATTTCATCTCCTGGATTGAAATCTTCAAATAAATATTCTCCATTGCTTCCTGTAACTACTTCGTCAATAACATCGCCAGTAGTTCTGTCTCTTACACGAACAGTAACTCCTGCTTCGGCTTGTTTGGTGTACACATTTCGTACGATACCTTCGATGTCTTGGTTATCGTTGCTTGCTTGTTGAGTAACGTAATGAGTCACACCTACTGTTCCTGAAGTTACAAGAACTGTATCGATTTGTGTAATGAATGGATCGCCGTTTTCTGTGATGGTAACAATATATTTTGTTTCTCCTGGGTTTGCTGGTTCATACACTACAGGAACTTGAATGTTATACACGCCATTTGGTGCGGTTGTGTTGAATACTTCTGATTGATTAAGTAATCGTTTGTATTCTACATCTGCATTTGTTGGTGAGTTTCCACCTTGAACAAAAAATATTTGTCCCCAAACATCTGCATCATCGTATTGGATTCCTGTTACGTTAAAGAAGAAGTCGTGCGGTGTGTCTTCGTGAACCCAGACTGTGTCAACGAAATCTTCTAGGCCAACTTTTGAAATATTAATTGCATATTTGGTTTTTGCAAGATCGGTTATAGCATCTCCTGATTTGGTTCCATCACCAATTTCTTCTTCTTTTTCTTCTACTTCTGCGCCGTAATCAATAACTGATGGTCTGTTCTCTACATGTTTTATTTTGGATGCCACTGGACCATTACTTGTTGGAGCGTGGAATAAATAAATTCCTTCTTCAACTGCTTGTCCTTTCCAAACCGCATCATACGTTTTTGTTGCAGAATTATATTGTACAGGGATACTTGTTATTTTTTGTCCGAGTAAGTTTACAATGTATGCTTCTGTAGAAACTTCTTCTGCTTCACTTGTAAATCTGATTAAGTGGTCTGAACCTGTACCGTTGTTTGAGATTGTGATTCTGTTACTGAAGATATTCACAGCATCATTGATTCCTACTTCATGTTTCAATACAGGAAGGCTGTCAACCATATCCAGGCCCAGGCTGTCGGTTAAGGCATTTCTGATAAGTTTAGTTGCCCCGCTTAGTGTGTCAATAAGGGTGTAATTGATTTCAGCCTCAGGTACTGCTTGTCCATCGACGAAAATGTAGCTGTTCACCTGTCTGGAATATACCGTATCGATTTGTTGGGCATTTGAAAGCAGATGTGCTATGCTTATCAGACACAGGCCAATTGCTTTTAGAATTACAGAAGATCTCATTGGTTAATTCTTTACCCAAAGATAAAAAAAACTTCAAATTGTAAACGGCAAATGGAGCATGTTTAACCGCAGAGACACGGAGACGCCGAGCTTCGCAGAGTTTTTCTAATAAACCTTTGTCTTACTTTGTGATGAACTTAGTGATACTTTGTGGTGAAAGATATTAGGTGCAGGGTGCAGGGTACCAGGTGCCGGGAGGTGTTGGATTTTGGATGTTGGATGTTGGGTGTTGGATTGATATAATTACCAGGCACTCCAAGTACTCTAGGCACTCCAAGTACTCTAGGCACTCCAAGTACTGTAAGTATTTCAAGTACTTAAAGTACTTAATTCCAGAAGGAACTCAATCGTATCCACGCCGTCGGCATAGTCGTGGAGGGCGGGGTATTGTGAGCGGCCCGGGGCGATGCGGCCGGCGATCCGGGTATCCGTAGAAACCACACATTGTATGTTCTCGTTTTCCTGCCGGATAAAATCATACACTTCCTCAGCGCTTGTATAATGCTGAAAGTGAAGCACGGAAACCGGGGTGGCCATGGATGCCTCTTCCTTCATCAGCAGGAACCCATTGTCGAAATGAGCATCGCCATTCACCAGCATGATGGATTTATTGTAGTCGTAATTATTCCTGTATTTGGAGTGATCGCCGACAGACCGGAAATCATCAAAAGCATCCAGAAGTTTTTCCGGAGGGAATCCTTCCGGCAGAAATACCATGGATACATTCCTGCATCCCAGTCCAAAGTAGGCAAAAACATCTTTCCCCAATGCCTGAAGATCATCATCGCTCTCACTCCCGGTGATCACGGCCAGGGCATTTCTATTTTTGCGTATGATGTTCGGGTACTTCCCGAAATAATAGTCGAAATAGCGGGCCGTATTATTGCTGCCGGTGGCAATAACCGCATCGAAATCACGGATTGTTCCGTCAGTAAACCGGATGCGCTCTGCAAAGGCCGGCGCAATATCACACAGGATCTCGCTGATCCCGGGGATGAGATATTGATCATCGGAAGACAATTTTGCCAGGATGCTGTTGCCGGAGACCAGCACGCAAAGGAAGTCGTGAAATCCCACGGCGGGGATATTCCCGGCCATGACCACGGCAATGGTCTTGCCTGCCTGCTCCTCCCCCAGGTCATATTTATCCAGCCACTGCCGTAAATTCTTTTCCTTAAGGCTTTGTCCGATGGCTTCCAGCATCAGGAATACCGACTCCGGGCTAAACCAGGCATTGGCTTCCATAGCCTGCTCCATCCTTCTTGAAAAATTCTTCAGCTCTATGCCGGGCAATTCAAAACTGCGGGTGCGGCCAATGGCCCGAAGCATCTCTCCCAAAGCACTGAAAGCCATT
>NPID01000088.1_pt1 | contig 47037 bp, 43 predicted proteins | sample 8637491 | NCBI WGS metagenome assembly NPID01 (sample SAMN07420843, study PRJNA396082) | bioreactor metagenome | isolation source: sample BA6 brine-fed electro-methanogenic bioreactor BA | place: Japan: Kochi | collected 2016-06-14 | reverse complement strand
AGGCCTGCAGCAACGGCCAGACCCTCAATGAATTACTGCTGCGCTGGTATCGCATCGACGACACCGGTACCGAAAAGGAATATTTCCGTCACAAGCTTGAAGGGGTGAAGATCACCTCTATCAAGCCCACCATGCACAACGTCAAGGATCTGGACAAAGAGCGCTTTCCCCACCTTGAAGAGGTTTCGGTGCGTTACTCCAAGATCACCTGGACTTATGTGGACGGCAATATCGAGTTCAGCGATTCCTGGACCGAGGGCCGCTGATTTCCGTTGTCATGCAGTTCGTTGTCATGCCGGGGCGAGGAGGGGCGCCCCGGCCATTTTTTGATTCCTCTTTTGATTTGAATACCTGATGGCCCTGGCTTTATTCGACATTCTGACCGGTTCCGGCTTTACGCAGGACGGCTCCGGTACCCGTGCCGCGTTGGACAGCGTGCAGACCCATCTTCAGCGCTTGTTCAACACCCGGCGTGGTTCCCTGGTGCATCTGCCGGATTACGGCCTGCCCGATATTGGCGCGGTCTATGAGAACCTGCCCTATTCGGTGGATGATCTGGCACGGCAGGTGCGGCTTCTGATCGAGCGATATGAGCCGCGGTTGAACGCGGTGCGGGTGCGTCGTCTCGGGTCGGTGGGGGATGACCGGCGCATTCACCTTGAAGTGGCGGCCTCTCTTTTCTCCGTAGGTGAGGTGCGTTTTCGGACGGTGTTCGAAAGTGCCGGCAGTGCCCAGGTGAACGCCCGCGGCGTGCGGAGCGGCCATGCGTGAGTATTACGAAGCCGAGATGCGCCTGCTGAGCGAGTCGGCACGGGAGTTCGCCCGCCTTCACCCGGAGCAGGCGGCGATGCTCAACCTCGATGAGCTGCGCGATCGCGACCCTTACGTGGAGCGCCTGCTGGAAGGGGTCGCCTATCTGAACGCCCATGTGCGGCGACGCCTTGACGATGATGTGCCCGAACTCTGCGAAGCGCTGCTCAATCAGCTCTGGCCTCATTTTCTGCGCCCCTTTCCGGCGGCGACCATCGTGGAATTCTCTCCTCGGCCGGGCCAGCTCCCGCAACCTCAGACTCTGGGCCGCGGCGCTCTGCTGATGAGTCCCCCGGTCGGTCCCGATCGGGTCATCTGCCGGTTTCGCACCACCAGCGAAGTGGTGCTGCAGCCTCTGCAGCTGAAAAACGTGCAGACCGAGGAAACAGCGGCAGGCGCTACATCGCTGAGGCTGAGCTTTCAGATTGATGCAGGGTTGGAGGCCGGAGACCTCGACCTCGCGCGAATCAAATTCTATGTCCACGCCGATGCGGCCCTGGCCCTCAAGCTCTACCATCTGCTGGCGGCGGGGGTAAAAAATGCACAGATCCGCTTTCCCGATCTGCCCGCTCAAAGCGCGCAGAGCCTCGGCGGGCAGCAGGCCGTTGCCCCCTGTCATCTCGCTGGCGATGATCTGCTGGTGCCGGGCGTCGGACGCAGTTTTCTAGGCTACCACCTGTTGCATGAGTATTTCTGCTTCCGTGAAAAGTACCTCTTTGTGGAGTTGCGCGGGCTCGAGGAGGTTCGTTGGCCGCGGGATTGTCATGTTTTTGAGATTGAACTCACTCTCGCCGGCCGGCTGGAGTGTGAAGAGCGCCTGAATCGCGCGCACCTGAGGTTGCATTGCACGCCGGCGATCAACCTGTTTGAGATAACGGCTGAACCGATCCGCCTGACGCATCGGCGCAGCGAGTACCGACTGCTGGCCGATGCTTCTAGCAATGAGGGCGTGGAAATCTACAGCCTCGATGGGGTCGAGGGGATCAACGCTGCCAACGGGGAGCGGCGCGCTTATCTTCCTTTGCACGACTTCCGCCACAAAAGACAGGCTGAGCCTTATTTTCAGCTGTCCCGGCGCCAGGAAGGCAATGCCACACCGGCGCATTTCCTGACCCTCGGTGGTCTGGAGGATTACAGCAGCGAGACTCTTTCCTGTGCCCTGACCGCCTGCAATGGCGAACTGCCCCGCCGTCACCTGCAGGAACGTGGTTTGAGCCTGTCCACCAGCGACATGCCCTCGTTCCTGCGCTTTGCCAATCTGCTGCGACCCGCGCCGCGACTGCAGCCATCGGCACGACGTGACTTTCGCCTGACCCTGCTTTCTCATCTGAGCATCAGCCTCAACGCCCTGGATTCGCCAGATGCTCTGCGGCGGTTGCTGCGTCTCTACGACTGGAGTGGACAGGAGCAGAATCAGCGAAGGATTGAGGGCATCTGCGAACTACAGGTCGCGGCCTGCAACCGCATTCGCAAAGGCGGATTGTGGCGTGGGGTCGAGGTACGTGTAGGGCTGCGGGAAGAGCACTTTATCAACCGGGGTGACGCATATCTGTTCAGCGAGCTGCTGCATCTTTTTTTCAGCCGTTTTGCGTCCCTCAATGTGTTTGTTGAAACGGTGATGGTGCTTCACCCCTCAGCTCAGGAGATGCGATGGCCCCCGCTGTACGGCGACAGCTCTCCGCTCTGATCAACGATCTGACAGATGATGCCGCGCCCTTCGAGTTTTTCCAGGCGGTGCGCTTGGTAGAAGTCGCCGCTTCAGGTGCTGGCGCCAGAAAAGGCCGTCTGGGGGCGGTGGTGGATCTGCGCACCGCGGCGGATCTCTCGTTTCCCGCCGCCGATGTGCGGCGTGCCTCTTTTGGGAAAGACGGGCGGGTGGTGCTTGAATCCTCTTTCCTGGGGCTTTACGGGGTTGATGCTCCGCTGCCCGCCTATTTTCGGGAGAGCGTGGCGCATGATGGCGAGGCGGGACAGTGCCTGCGGTCATTTCTCGATCTGTTCGGCGGGCGTTTTTACGAGCTGTTGTATCTGGCCTGGAAAAAGACCCGTGCCCATCTCTTCGATAACAACGCCGCCAATCCCCTTGAGGATTACCTGCTGTCCCTGTCCGGCATGGTGCAGGGTGAGCGGGGAGATCTGGCCATGGCCTATGCAGGGGTTTTCGGTCGCCGGGTCAAAGGGGCCACCGCTCTGGCCGGAATGCTGCGTGACCGTTTGGGGGTGGCGGCTCACATTGAAGAGTTTGTGCCCTGCTGGGTGGAAACGGGGCCGGTTTCTTCGCTCGGGCGGAGCGGAATGACGCTGGGTGATGATGTCCTGCTGGGCGAGCGGGTGCTCGACGTCGGGCGCAAGATCAATATCCGGCTCGGCCCACTATCAGAGGATCGTATGCTGGATCTTCTCCCCCTGGGCAATGGCGCGGGGGATTTGCGGGATATCGTTAACGGCTACCTGGAGCCGACGCTGGAATACGACATCATTTTCGAGTTGGAATGCGCGGCATCTGAACGCCGCCTGGGGTGCGACCCCATTCATCTGGGCTGGACCAGCTCTCTGGGACGATCGGCTGCCGCGCTGCGCCGCATTCGCCTGGCGGGCAGTGCTTACAAGGGGTGATGAATCATGGATAATCGACAGCTTCGCTCACTGCTTGAGCGTCTCAACAATCATTGTGTCAACACACTGGAAGGCGCCGCGGCATTTGCCGCAACACGCGGCCACGGCGAGGTGACTATCGAGCACCTGTGCGTCAAACTGCTGGAGCAGGGGGGCAGCGATTTCGACCGTGCCCTGCATCGTTTCGGTGTGGATCTCGATGCTTTCTGGCAGGGGCTGCTGGCCGCGCTTGCCCGGCGCCCCGCCGGTCCGGCAGGCAAGCCGCTGTTTGGCGCAACCCTGCAGCAGTGGCTGGAACGCGCCTGGTTGGCAGCCTCGCTGCATTATCACTCGGATCGGATTCACTCGGTGGCGCTGCTCGATGCCCTGTTGGATCTGGCTCCGGCGCTGCCCGCCGAGACCTTCGCCCTGCTCGACAATGTTTCGCCGGAGATCCTGCGCAAAGAGTTTGGCCGCGCGGGTGATGAAACCGTTGAGGAGCAGGGGAGACATAATTCTACAACGACGATGTCCTCCTCCCACACGAAAACCTTACCCGGAGGGGCGGCCAGCTCCTTTCTGACGCGTTTCACGGTAGACATTACCGCCCGGGCCGCCGCTGGGGATATCGATCCGGTTCTCGGCCGCAGCCGCGAGATCCGCATGATGCTCGATATTCTTGCGCGGCGCCGTAAGAACAACCCCATCGTGGTGGGAGAGCCCGGCGTCGGCAAGACGGCAGTCGTAGAGGGGCTCGCCCTGCGTATCGCCGCCGGCAGCGTGCCGGACAATTTGCGTAAGGTGCGCCTTCTTGCGCTGGATTTGGGACTTCTGCAAGCCGGAGCCGGAGTCAAGGGCGAGTTCGAAAAGCGGCTGAAAAATGTGATTGAGGAGGTCAAGGCCTCGCCCGAGCCGATCATCCTGTTTATTGATGAAGCGCACACACTCATCGGAGCCGGCGGCGAAGCGGGGCTCGGCGATGCCGCCAATCTGTTCAAACCGGCCCTGGCGCGCGGCGAACTGCGCACCATTGCCGCCACCACCTGGGGGGAATACAAGAAGTATTTTGAGCGCGATGCCGCCCTGGCACGGCGTTTCCAGCCGGTCAAGGTCGAGGAGCCCAGCCAGGACGACGCCATTGCCATGCTCGGCGGTCTGCGCGATCTTTACCAGCAGCATCACGGCATCCTGATTACCGACGAGGCGGTGACTGCCGCAGTGCACCTTTCGGCGCGCTACATTTGCGGGCGACAACTGCCCGACAAGGCGATCGACCTGATCGATACCGCCGCCGCACGTTTGTGCATGGCCCAGTCTGCCGTCCCGGCGGAGATCGAGGCGGACAGAGAGCGTGCCGCGTTTCTGCAGGGACGGGTCAGTGCCTTGATCGCCGAAAAAGCCCAGGGCGTATCCCTTGACGACACCCTGCTCAAGAAAGTGGGAGATGAGCTGGAAGAAGTCCAGAGACGGCTAAGGGTGGCGGAAAAGAAGTGGGCGGCAGAAGGAGAGCTGATCCGCCAGGTGCGTGGTCAGCGTGAAGAACTGCCTGAGGATGACGGGGATTGCTGCGGCAAGGTGGTGGCTCTGCGTCGCGCCGCCGGGCAGACTCGCGCCCGGCTCAAAGAGGCGCAGGGAGAAAACCCCATGCTGCAGGCGGAGGTCAACGGCGAGGCGATTGCGGCGGTGGTCTCCGAGTGGACCGGCGTGCCGGTTGGCCGCATGCTGCGTGACGAACTTGGGGCCCTGCTGAGCTTCGAGGAATCGCTGGCGCAGCGCGTCATCGGCCAGGACGATGCATTGGCCGTCATCGGTGAAACCGTCCGCAGCGCCAAGGCTGGCCTGCGCAATCCCGCGGCTCCTCTCGGGGTGTTCCTGCTGGCCGGACCAAGCGGCGTCGGCAAGACGGAAACCCCTCGCGCCCTGGCCCAGCAGATGTTTGGCGGCGAGCGTTTTCTGGTCACCATCAACATGAGCGAATATCAGGAATCGCACACCGTCAGCCAGCTCAAGGGGTCGCCTCCCGGCTATGTCGGCTACGGCGAGGGCGGCATCCTGACCGAGGCGGTGCGTCAGCGCCCCTATGCCGTGATTCTGCTCGACGAAGTGGAAAAGGCCCACCCCGACGTGATGAATCTGTTCTACCAGGTTTTTGACCGCGGCTTCATGCGTGACGGGGAGGGGCGCGAGATTGATTTCAAGAACACGGTCATCCTCATGACCAGCAATCTCGGCGCTGAGGAGATCGTCGCTCTGTACAGCTCGTTGGAGGAAGAGGGGGAAGAAAGCCCGCCCGCGCCGACCCTGTCGCAACTGGGCGATGTCATTCGCCCTGCCTTGACTCGGCATTTTGCACCGGCGCTGGTCGCCCGCATGCAGGTGGTGCCCTTTCGTCCCCTGAGCGCGGAGGCGCTGCACAACATTGTCGCTCTCAAACTCGACGAGGCGGCACAGCGCCTGCACGCCGCCCATGAGATCGAACTGCGCTGCGCGCCCGAGGTGCTGGAGTTTCTCGCTGAGCGCTGCCGTCAGCCGCAGACCGGGGCGCGCTTCATCAACGCCCTTCTGGAGCAGCGCCTGCTGCCCGGTATCGCGCGCAGCCTGCTGGGGTATATGGCCGAAGACGACATGCCGGATATCCTGACTCTGGAGATGGATGAGCGGGGGGAGGTGGCGTGCGTGTTTGCCGATCGGGTGGAGGCTGATCCCGTCAGGTTCACCGCGGAGGACGCTGAGCACGCGGAGGAAAATCTAAAGGAGTTCTCTTCTCTTTAGACTGTGCTGCATAAGAAAAGAATTTGATAAATCAGAGGGGGGAACATGTCATTTATTTCTGCGGCTTGGGGCGCCTCGTCTCACAGGGCTGATGCTCAGCAGTATTTTTTCCGTGTTCAGGGGGTGCCGTATGGGACTCTGGCGGTGAAGGATTTCACCGGACGCGAACACGGGTTGTCGCAGGATTACTGTTTTACCATCAACCTGGTCTCCGAAAGCTGCCTGGATGTGGGGCTGGCCGTCGGGCGCAAGGGGACGCTCGAGATGGCATGGGAAAGTCAGATGCTGTCCATTCATGGGGTGGTGAGTGAAATTTCCTACGCGGGTGAGGCTGTCGGCGGCCATGCGTATGTTGTGCGGCTCAACTCTGTACTCCACCCCCTTAAATTGAGGCGGGACAACCGGGTTTTTCTCAACACCACCGCGCCCCAGATCATCGAGGAGATCCTGCAGGGAGCCGGCTTCAGCGAGACCGACTACGAACTGGAGCTTGACGGTGAGTATCCCTTCCGCGAATTCGTGGTGCAGTACGATGAGAGCGATTGGGATTTTCTCCTGCGCATCTGCGCTCATGTGGGCATCTTCTTTCGATTCTCCCAGAACGGGGAGGGGGCTCGGGTCGTTTTCCAAGACCGTGTCGACGATCTGCCGGCCTGTGCCTGCGGCGAACTGCTCTATGAAGTTCAGAGCGGCACCCGCCGCGGCCGCGAGACGGTATTTGCTCTGCGTGAGCGCGCCAACCTGCTGAGCGCGCAGGTCGAACTCAAGGATTATAACGATCAGTCCCCCGAGGCGCATTTGTCGGCTTATGCCTCATCGTCCGGCGGCAGCGGGCATGACTACCGCTACGGAGAACATTTTCTCGACCTCAAGCAGGGGCAGCAGTTGGCCCGAATGCGCGGTCAACTGCTGGACTGGCAGCGCCGCACCCTGGTTGCCGAGACGGACTGCCGGGCCCTGGCGCCGGGAGAAAGTCTTTCCATAATCGGTCACACGGATGAAGGACTCAACGGCGATTATCTTATCATCGAAGTCGAGCATGAAGGGGATCAAAGCGCCGGTTTTGCTTTCGGGGACAGCGGCAAAGGGATGAGTTACCGCAACAAGCTGCTTCTGATTCGCGCTGGAACGCCCTATCGGCCTCCCTTGCCCGCCGCACGCCCGATGCACGGTCTGTTGACGGCGCGCATCGAGACAAGCGGCGGTGAATATGCCTATCTCGACGAACAGGGGCGCTACCGCCTGCGCACCGATTTTGACCTCAGCGAAACCGCCCCCGGCGAGGCCAGCCACCCGGTGCGCATGGTGCAGCCCTACGCCGGCAGGGACTATGGTTTTCATTTCCCTTTGCATGCCGGCACCGAGGTGGTGATTTCGTGTGTTAACGGCGATCTGGATCGGCCTGTAATCCTCGGGGCACTCCCCAATCCCGATACGCCGACGCCGGTGACCAGCGCCAACCGCACGCAGAACATCCTGCGCACCTGGGGTGGCAACGAGCTGCTGATGGATGATCGCGACGGCAGGGAAAAAACCGAACTCTTCACCCGCGAGCGCAAGAACATCCTGAGCCTTAACGCCGATCGCGACGGGCATCGTGTGCGTCTGGCCAGTGAAGAAGGAGAGATGGAGGTCTATGCCGCCAAAACGATGCTGCTTGAATCGGGGGACACTCAATTTGTCGAAGTGGGCAAGGATCAGATCGTCACCGTGGAAAACGCCCAGCGCCTGATGACCCGCACCGGCGAGATCGAGCAGCAGGCGGCCACCGACATCCGCATGAAGGCTGGCGAAAACATCCTCATGCAGAGCGACCGACAGGATATTGAGATACGCAGCGGCCGGGACCTTGTCGCCGAAGTCGGACGCAACCTGTCTATGGAGGTGCGCAGTGAAGATTTCGATCTGCAGGTCACTCAGGGGAAAATCAGCATCAACGCGGCCCGCGCCATCACGGTGACGGGGCAGGGAGGCGGTGCCATCCGCATCGGCCAGAGCGGCGGCGGCATTGAGATCACCGCCAGCGGGGATGTGATCATCAGCGGCGGCAGCGTCGAGGTCAACGCCGGCATGATCAGCCTCAAGGGCGGCAAAATCGGCAGCAATTGATGAGAACCAGGGAACGCAGACGATGACAAATACGGTGGTAAGGTTTCGTGAAAGCAGGGTTGAAGCGGAAGATATCTGTTCTGTCGCTAAAGTGGTTGAGGCAGAACAGGGGCAGGCGCTCTCGGTGATGTTTGTTGATGGACAGGTTCTGGATGTCCATGGACACCTGAGCGAGGTGTCTGTTCTTAATACTGGCGACCAGGTGCTGGTCCAGCGCACCGCTGCGGGTCTTGTGGTGACGGGACGCCTGCGCGCCGAGGGAGAACTCGCCCGTCCGCTTGTGCAGGAACGCAACGGTCGCATTATTCTCGATGCAGCTGCAGGGATCTGCCTCCAGGCGGGCGATGCCCGCATCGAACTGACGCCCGATGGTCGAATCCAGGTCGACGGCAGGGAAATCTACAGTATCGCTTCGGGCCGGGTCCGCCTTCAGGGAACGACTGTGGAGATTAATTGATATTGCAGGATCGAAAGGATAAACCGGAGGGGGAACGATGAGCAACGTCCTGATCAACGGCCGCACGGCGGTGCATGCCGGCAGCGGCGGCATCCTGACCACTGTCGATGTATGCCGCACCAAGATCGGCAAACCGATCGTCAACATCGCCTACACCAATATCGCGCGCAGCGCCGATGCCGCGCAAACTGCCGCCACGGTACTCATCAACGGCCATCCCGTCTGTCATCAGAAAAGCATCTTCGCCGTGAGTACGGGCGATGAGCCCGGAGACCGCCTGGGCGTGGTGTCCAACACCATCAAGGGCAAAGCCGAATTCATCACCGCCTCATCCAACGTGTTCATCGAAGGCGTGCCCGCTGTGCGCCAGGGGGACATGATGGTGTCCAACAACCGCAATACGGCTCCCATGCCGCTGATGCAGCCCGGTGCCGCGCCGCCTGTCTCCCTGGAGAAGCAGCTTGAGAAGAGTCTTGAAGCATCGCGGACGCCCTTCAAGATCGCCGTGCAAAGGGCCGGGGAAGAGAGTCTATGAAAGGCACCCTGATCGCCAGGCAGGGCCGGGAGGTGCATGAAGTTCCCCTAGGTTCCACAGCACATGCCAGAAATCACTGCTGCGACCTGGTTTTCGAGAATCTCCCTGAAGGCAGCTATCAACTGGCCTTGTATTATTCCGACAGCCGCCACGGCGCGTACCAGATCCCTGTGTCTGACGATGTCTCCACCGTTGCGAGCGACGAGCAGTGCTCTCAGTGGGACAATGTACTGGTTCCCGTGATCCCCCGCGCCTACCTCACGGCGGAAGCCAATCGAATGGATGCCTCCTATCCCCGCTGCGATCCGCAGACTCGTACCGGCTGGATCTACATCTACCTTGACGGCCGGCTGTGGCGCGAACTGCAGGTGCTGCCTGAAGGCGGCGTCAAAGATGTCAACCTGGGCTTCGAAAAGGGGCTCGACAAGCGGGAGGCTACAGCCGGCGGCGATTACCTTGTCGCCCTGCCGTACAAGGTCAAGGGGCGCACACCGCTGATCGAGATGTGCTACTCGGAAGTCCAGTGGGACTGGGCGCGCATCGACGCCCTGGGAGGAATGAGCGAACAGGACCCCAGGCAGAATCACGGCGCCGCAGTCTCCCCTGGCGAGAGTTCAGCCGCTGCGGTGCAGTTGCGAAAACAACGCATGCAGTGCATCGATCTGTCCGCATATCCCGATTTCAGCCGCACGGACGGCCCGGTCGGGCCCGCCGATGAATTCCACGTGGCCCTGCGCAAGCGTCGACATTTACGTACCTGGCACGACAGCGGCCTGCCGGTGGTGTATCTGCATGACCCCATCGGCGTCGCCAAGGAGCTGGCCGCTGAAATCATCGTCTGCAAGCAGCGCTATCTCAACGGCAGAAACCAGGCCGCCGAAGCGGCCGGCAGCAAGCATGCCATGGCGGAGATTGTCTATCAGATGGGCCTTGGTTCCCCAAAGGCCGCCGATCTTGTCGATATGAATGAGCTGCGCGATCTTCTCAAATGGGACCGGCAGATCGCGCACCTGCACGAATTGGAAGAGGCCGTCGTGGCGCTTGGTAAATATATAACCCGGGCACCGCAGTCCCGTGTGCCCGACGTCCATACCGCCATGCAAGACTACACCGGGCACGCTGATCTCGAAAGCCTGCTTCAGGGGCAGTTGCTCTGCAGCGAGTTGGTCGAAAATCTTATCTACGGCGATGGGCGCCACTACCTCGCCCAGAGTCTCAACCAGCCGGATCATTTTCTGGTCGGCGCGTTGAATCCGTCTCAAAGAAAAATTGAAATTTTCGGCAAGAACATTAACAAAATCGCCGAATTCTTCGAAAACCTCGCCGCTGCGGCTCAGATCGATCCGCCCTTGGAAAAACAGGTCTTCGAACTCTTCGCCAGGATCATCGAGCAGATCTCCGACGGCGAATACACCCTTGCGCAAGGTAGCTTCGATCTGGCTCCGCTGCTGGCGGGAAGCGCCGCTGCAGGCACCAAGGGCGGGTATCTGAGCAGCAGCTTCACGGCGCTGGTGCGCGGGCGTTTCGATGTGGCTCAATGGGTGGTGGTCAAAAAGGGCTTCTCCAGCCAGATGGTCTTAACCCTGGGTCGTTCCATGGAATGGCTGCAGGCCAACCAACCGCTGATCAAGCTCAATTCCGTGCGCTTGTTTGCCGTGCTGGAGGTGATGAATCTGGGGAAGGCTGTTGCGACTTATAAAAAAGCAAACACCGGAAAGGATATTGCTAGAGGGCTAGGAAGTTTTTTCGCCATTATCAGCCTCGGTTTCACCTACCTCAAGGATATCAAACAGTTTGGCGCCGGGTGGAACAACATAAAACTTCCAGATTGGCAGCAAAGAAGGCTTCGCTTAAAAAGGATCTTCGTCGCCGGCGGCGCTCACGGTTTCGGATTTGTCGGCAACGTGATCATTGTTGCCCTGGCCTGGAACGACGCTTGGGCTGCCTACAAGAAGGGGGATACCGGTGGCGCGGTGGCCGCCACCGTCGCTGCTCTCGGCTCGACCATCCTCGCCGCCGCTACGACCCTGGGCGGGGTGGTCGAGATGAACACTCTGCGCACCGCCGGCTTTACGGGAGCTCAGGCGGCCCGCACCGCCGCGTATGGCAAGGCGAAGGTTCCCCTGCCCCGTTATTTCCAGGTAAGCCGCGTCGGTGCAGGAACCTTCATCGGCATCGCTTTTTTGGTGGTGGGGGGTGTGCTTATGCACTATTTTTCCCGGAGCCCATTGGAGCATTTTCTTGCCCGCGGTCCTTTCGGCAAAGACAAAGACAAACGCTATCATGGGGCCACAGAGTTTGAAAGCTGGAGCGACGACGCCATCGCAGAGGCGACGCTGTTCAACCTTCTGTTCAGTCCGACCGTGGATCCGAGCCTGGAGCGCAGCGGAAATGGTTATAGGGTCGATCTCAGAATTCATCTACCCCTGCTGTTCGAAGGCAAAACCCGCATCGACCACAGGCTTTACGGCCTGCCGCCCATGGGCTTGCGCAAATCTGTCGAGAAAAGAGTGATCCCGCCAAGTTCAGAAGGGCAGTTGGTGACGAATCCGGATGGTTCCCATACCCTGAGGCTGAGCTACGATTCCGAGGCCATCAAGAGCTTTGTCACCTATGAAGCTCAGGCGCTGGTCGACCTGTACGGCGACGGCAGCCAGGTGCTGCCCGTCAAAATCGAAAACGCCACCCCCGCCGGTTACATCCCGGTGGTGGTGCAGTTTCCCGAGGTCCTGAAGTCATGAGTGAACCCCACAAAAAAAGCAGCCGCATGCCCCCTGCAATTGCCGCCCGCTACCGGCGCACCCTAGAGCTTTTCGAACAGTCCGAGGCAGGTAAGAAGCGCACCTACTCGCCCCCCATGCCTTTTGAGGTCCCCGAAGATGCGCCGGGAAGAGGGCGATTGGTGGAGTTGGCCTACCACGAGGCACTGCTCACTCCTGAGCGCTATTACGGTAAAACCATCATTAGCAAGGCACGCGTCTGGAGCTTTGTCATGATCATGGCGGGAGGATTTGCCTCCGCTGCCTTGTTAGTTATTTTTATGGATCTGGGAATTAATAAATTTCTCCATTATTCACTACCCGCCATGATCTTTTTCGCCCTTTTCACCCTTTACGCCCGCCGCAAAGCGCGCACTGCCGACCGCAACGCCTGCCACATCTTCGAGCGCCCGACAGGCAAGGTGTATCTCTACCGATGCGATGAACCGCACCGAGTCGTGAATTTCTACGATCTGCATTTCTCCACCACCGGCATCACCACCTCGGGGCTGGCGTCAAGTTCGCGGCTCAACATTGATGTGCCTGATCCGGAGACGGGAGAACTCGATTCCTTCGGCGGTTTTTTTCTGCCCACGCCGGAAGAGGCCATGCGGTTCTGGTATGCGCTGGTGCGTTACATGGATCGCGACTGGCCTTTTGATGAGCGCGACCGGGAATATTTTCACCAAATTGAAATGGAAAAGAAAAAACATGGTTTTCGCGTGGAAGGCGTGCGCCACCCTGACGGCACGGTCGAATGGGTGTGACAGGGTGAAAAATGTCTGAAAAACGCTCACCCGTTGACTCACCGGCAGAATCCTCCCAGCGCCCTTTTTCGCAAACGCACATCCACACTGTGGGTCTGGTCTGTGCGGCGGGTGATCAACCCTATGTCCTGCTTGGAGCGGTCAGTACCAATCTGAGCTGCGCCATTCCCCATCCGGTGCTGACCTTACCCAATTCTGAAGGAGAGGAGGGCGCGGCGCTGTTTGCACCTGTTCCCGGACTTGACCCCTATTCAGAGCGCGAGGAGCGTATCGCCGAACTGGCTCTGCATGCCCTCGGAACCGCTCTGGCAGAGTGCCCCGACGTTTTGAGCGGACGTAGAGTTCTGGTTTCAACCTTTCTACCGCCGATGGCAGAAGAAGACATCTCGGACCTTGAAGCCCTGCTGAGGGAAGAACTTCCAGCTTTGAATAATGCCATACTGCGCTTTTCCTTCTGTGAAGAAGATGTAGTTGCGGCTCTTGAATCCTTATGCGTCGAACTTGCCTCCGGAACCTGGGAGGCGGTCATTTTCGGCGGGGTTGATTCGCTGGTGGACATCGAAAATTGCCGTGAGTTGCTGCGGCAGGGGCGATTGATGGCACCCCATTGCGCCGAGGGGGTTTTCCCCGGAGAGGCCGCGGCCTATCTGGTCCTTCAGGCCGACAGTGCAGATGAAGACTCAACCGGACCCTGTGCCACCATTGTCGGCACCGCTCAGGCGTCTGAACCCCATACGGGGCAAGGGGGACGCAAGAAGATGGACGGACTGGCACAGGCCCTGACAGAAGCTGCCGCCATGAGTGAAATTCGCTTTGCCGAAGTGGAGGAAATGGTTCTGACCCTCTCCACGGAAACGGCCAATCAGCTTGAATGGCACCAAACGCTGATGCGCCTGTGGCCAACTGTGGGGGAGGTGGTTCCAGGGGAGAGCCCGATTGATCCGCAAATTCTGCGGCTTCATTCCACCCTCGGTGAAGTTGGCGCTGCAACTCTCCCTCTGGCTCTTGCCCTTGGCTGTGCCCGCTTTGAATTCGAACACCCTCGGCGCTCATCCATTCTGGTGGCACATGGCGGGGGGGAAGTGCCGCTGCGCGGTGCGGTATGCCTGAGGTCGCCCGAATGATTAAACAAAAATGGATATCCCCATTCCTGATAATCGGCCTGCTCCTGTTTTTTCTGGAGGCGGCACCCTCTGCTGCGGCCTCAGCAAGTGGTCAGATGCTGCCGGGCACTTATACGGAGCAGGTCGATGTGACGGGCTGGCTGATGAGCGAGAAGCTCGATGGCGTGCGCGGGAGGTGGGACGGCCGTCGCCTCTGGTCGAAGAATGGTCATCTCTTTAACCCGCCGGAGGAATTCATCCGCGGTCTGCCGGATTTCCCGCTTGATGGGGAGATCTGGGGAGGACGCGGCACCTTCACAGAGACGGCGGCCGTGGTGCAGCGAAGCCGGGACGACGAGGGCTGGCTGCAGCTGAAATTTGTGGTTTTTGATGTGCTCCAACCGGAAGCTGTTTTTATCCAGCGCATTGCCAGAGCTGAAAAATGGTTTGCGGCTTATCCGTCTGATTATGCGTTTGTTCTTACCCAACAGATCGTGCGAAGCCGTGATCATTTACAGGAGGAACTGCGCCGGGTGGAAGGTCTCGGCGGCGAAGGGTTGATGGTTCGCCGGCCTGACGCCTGTTATCGTGCGGGACGCAGCGCCGGGATACTCAAGGTCAAAAGTTTTCAGGACGCTGAGGCGGTCGTGGTTGCGCACATCCCCGGCAGCGGCAGAAACCGTGGACGGCTCGGATCTCTGCGGGTGGAATTGGACAACGGGATTCAGTTCAGGATCGGGAGCGGGTTCAGTGATGCCGAGCGAGAAGATCCGCCGCCGATCGGCGAGGTGGTCACCTTCAAGTATTACGGATTCTATCCTTCGGGAATTCCTAAATTTCCTTCTTTCCTTCGCGTTCGCAAAGACCTGGATCTTTAAATGGCACATGAAGCAGAAATTCAAAAAGGCGGATACCTATTCCCCTGGCGGGGTCGTCACTCCCATGACAAGGGTGATTGGCGCCAGGGATGGCGCCAATCAAACGGCCAGGGATGGCGAAAAGTGTCCCTTGTCGTGGGAGTGATGACCCCATGCTGAACGGTTGCAAAGAGGGATTTGTCCCCTGGGCTCAAACCCACTGGGATTCGGCGGTGGCCTTGTTTCGGCAGCGTCGGGCGTTGATTGTCTCCGCGGAAGTGGACGCCGATGTGGTGGCGCGCAATGAACATCTGCTGCGCATGCATCTGCATGTGCTCGCGCGCTGCGATTGGAGTGCGCCGAAAGCCCGGAAACCGGGGCAGGTCTTCGTCATGCTGGCGCGACACCTGGATTCACCGCAGGCCGAGGTGCGTTGCGAGGGTTCTGCGCTGGCCCGCGAGATGTTGATCGAGGGCGGCGAGGCGGGGGAGGGGGCCTTTGCCGCCCTGGCTCTGTTCCCCGAGGCCGATGCTGACAAGACACTCGATCTCTATCACAGGCATCCAGAGTTGCGCGCGCAGCTCTTTACTCTTTGGCGGGAACAGGGGCGGGCTGTCCCCAGGGCGCTTCTCAACCGGGCCGAATTGCAGGGGCACGACGAGGATCTACAGGAGGCGGCCCTGGCCTATGCCGCGACCCGCCCTGAGATCGGCGTCGATCTGTTTCGGCCTTACTATGCTCATCTGCAAAGCGCTGTCGCGCCGCGTTGTTCCGGCCGATTGACCGGGCTAGCCCTGTGGGGCGCCCTGGTGCGCGGCGAGACGGGGAGCGTCGAGGTGCTGCGCCGGGCGGTGGAGCGTGAGAATGATGCCGGGATTCGCTTTGAGCTGCTGCGTCTTGCGGCCTTGAGCGCGGATGCGCAGATGCTGCCGGTTCTGCGGCGTCTGCAGGAAGAGAAGCCTGCGCAGGGAGCGCGCCTGCTGGCTCTGCACGGGAGCAGGGAGGCGATTGAGATCCTGCTCGGGGCACTGTCACAGGCCGCGACTATGGACGCGTCCGCGCGTGCCTGGATCCGGGTCAGCGGTAAACCTCTGGCGCAAAAGCCGCGATTGCAGATGATAGGCCAGAACGGCGGGCAGGGGGTGATGCCTGACGCCGAAAGCGCTGGTGTCTGGTGGTCTCAGCAGCGATCTGCATTGCCGCCCGAGGGGCGGATGCTCTACGGAGCGCCGCTGAGCCTGCCTCGGCTGTATGCGCTGGCGCAGGGCAAAGCCGGGGAGGCAGGGCGCGACCTCCTCGATCTGCTTGCTTTCAAGCTGGAGCGCCCCCTGGGAGTCTCTCCCCGGGCCGAACAGGCGCGGCGCCGTTCTTTTTTACAGACAATCTCCTCCGCGACGTCTCCCTCTCAAGGTTAGATTTCCATGTACCAACTAGATAATCGCAGCGAGTGGTCTGCCGGACTCTACCCCGGCTGGAGCCGCACCGGGCAGCGCCAGTTCACTCTTGTTGTCAAAGCGGGGTTTTCCTTTGATGACCAGGGTCGCTTGGCACCTCTGCCGCAGACCGTGATCGAAGAAGCTGATCGCTACCGCGGCGAGCCGGGGAACTCCAGTCTGGCCGGCGCCTGCGAAACCGTACCCTTCAAGCAGGGGGCCGAGCTTCTTCTTTACGGAACGGCGCATCCACCAGCCAACAGGCGCACGGTGAGCGAAGTTGGAGTCAGTCTGCGTCGCGGCGACGGATCTCTCTGGAACAAGATGCTGCGCGTGTTCGGCCGCCGCTGCTGGACAAGTCGCCTTTTGATGACCGTGCCCGGCGATCCCGAACCCCTGGGAGCCGTGCCGATCATTTACGAAAACGCCTATGGGGGCAGCGATCCCGCAGACCCCGAAAAAATTTTTCCGGCCAACCCGGTGGGGCGAGGCTACAGCGCCAAAGGCCGGCGCATCAGGAAGATGGAGCTTCCGCAGATTGAAGTCGGGCCGCATTTCATTACCAGTCCAACGGCACGTCCCGCTCCCGCCGGTTTCGGAGCCCTTTCACCGCTCTGGGAGCCGCGCGTCGGTGCTTTTACCGCCTTGGACGAAGAATCAGCGCGGCATGGCGGCTGTCCCTGGGACGAAGGGGTGGCTGCGGACCTGTTTAACGCCGCTCCCCTGGATCAGCGCTTCACACAAACCTTTCAAGGGGGAGAGTGCCTCAAACTGCGCGGGCTTGTGGCAGAAGCGCCGCAAGGAGTCACGCTGCATGTGGCGGAGTTGCGGCCTGAAGTTTTGATGTATCGGGACGGTAAGGTGCAGACACCTGAGGTATGCTGTGACACGCTGGTCGTTGAGACTGACCGGCAGGAGCTATTCCTGGTGTTTCGCGCCGCGCTGCCCTGGGATTTGAAAAAGGTCGAAAGCGGCTGGGTGGTCGTGCGTGATTCCCGCTAGTCGTGCAGAACAAACACCGTTTATCCCTTTCCTTTGAGCTAAAGTCGATTTTTCTGGCCCTTGGCGCCTGCATTTTTTATTCTCAAAGGATCAACCACTTATCACATGAAGTTTTTGAACAACCGACACAGTAACGAGGTGCCATGAAGTTTGTTTCGTTCAATGTCAACGGGCTGCGCTCGCGGTTGCATCAGCTTGAGGCGGTGGTGGAGAAACACCGCCCCGATGTGATCGGGATTCAGGAAACCAAGGTGGCCGACGCTGATTTCCCGCTGGCGGCGGTGGAGAAACTGGGCTACCAGGTGGCCTATCACGGGCAGAAGACCCATTACGGGGTGGCGCTTTTGTCCCTCAAGACTCCGGTCGAAGTGCGCTACGGTTTCCCTGAGGATGGTGATGAGGCACAGAAACGGCTGATCAGTGCAACCTTTGAAATCCCGTCCGGGAAAAAGATCGAGGTGGTCAACGGCTACTTCCCCCAGGGCGAAAATCGCGAACATCCGGTCAAGTTTCCGGGAAAGCGAAAGTTCTATGCTGACCTGCGGGCCTATCTCGCCTCACGCGTTGATAAAGACAGCCACATAGTGGTGATGGGCGACTTCAACGTCGCCCCGGTCGATGGGGATATCGGCATCGGCGAGGAGAATGCCAGGCGTTGGCTGCGGACCGGCAAGACCTGTTTTCTGCCGGAGGAGCGCCAGTGGTTTGCGGACCTGATAGCGCTTGGGCTTAAGGACAGCTACCGGGAGCTTTATCCGCAGGTCAACGACCGTTTCAGCTGGTTTGACTACCGCAGCCGCGGTTTCGAGCGCGAACCGCGCCGCGGCCTGCGCATCGACCACATCCTGTTGTCGCCAAAGCTGATGGCGCGCTGCCGTGAGGCCGGTATCGACTATGAAATCCGGTCCATGACGAAACCTTCCGACCATTGCCCCGTATGGGCGGTGGTGGACGATGCCCCGGCCTGAGATGGCGGCAGAAACCAGATTTTCTGAATCGCTCAGAGTTGCTTGCTGACCGACGCGACCTTGCCCGCCATGGTGTGATCCGATCGGTCGCGGCGGTCATCGATCTTGATCAGGGTAGAGACCCGTTGGGCGCCGGCGGCGAAAGGGACTTCATGCATGCGCTCTACCAGATCGAAAATATCGCCGATGTCTCCCTCGAGGATGGTGCCCATTGGGGTCAACTGATAGTTGATGCCCGATTCCTTGACCAGCTGCAGGCATTTCGCCACATATTGAGAAACTCCGGGGGTTCCCGTGCCCAGGGGGGTGACACTGATTTCTACGACAGCCATGTTTCGTCCTCCTTTTAATTTGCATTGGTAAGATTGACATTAGAGCCAAAAGAGCTCTTTTTCAAGTGACGGATGTCTCATTTGGGTGACAGAAAAATTTTTTGAAGCTAGACTTAGATCTCAATTTTCCTTTCCAGAGGCCTTATGCGGGATTGCGATAAATCACGGGATGAGCTTCTTGCCGAATTGAGTTCCTTGCGCCGGAAGGTTGCCAATCTCCAAACAAAAGAGGCGCGACATGCTTCCACCGAAGAGGCTTTGCGCGTCAGTGAAGAGAACCTGCGCCTTCTGGTCGAGCATGCCAATGACCTGGTGGTGAAGGTTGACCCGCAAGGTCATTTTCAGTTTGTCAGTCCCTCCTATTGCGACCTGTTTGATAAAACAGAAGAAGAGCTTCTCGGGCAGCGCTTCATGCCCCTGGTTCATGAAGAAGACAGAGCCTCCACCGCTGCTGCGATGGAGGCTCTGTTGCGCCCTCCCTACTGTGCTTACATGGAGCAGCGTGCCATGACCCGCCAGGGCTGGCGCTGGCTCGCCTGGTCCGACAAAGCGGTACGCAATGAGCAGGGCGAGATTGTAGCGATTGTCGGTGTCGGACGCGACATCACCGAACAGAGACTTCTGGAGGAGCGGCAGCAGGAGACCCGCCGTCTTCTGCGCAATGTTCTTGATACGGCACCGGTCCGGGTGTTCTGGAAAGATCTTGAGGGTCGCTACCTCGGCTGCAATCTGGCTTTTGCGCGAGATGCGGGACTTGAAGCTCCCGATGAAATCATCGGCAAAGTGGATTACGATATGGGCTGGCTCCCCCAGGCGGATCAATATCGGACCGACGACCGGCAGGTCATGGATTCCGGTGTCGCCAAAATGAATTATGAAGAGCCACAGACCACGCCGGAAGGTCAGACGATCTGGTTGCGTACCAGCAAAATACCTCTAAGGGATGCCTCTGGAGCTGTTATCGGTATTCTTGGAGTCTATGAAGACATCACCGAACACCGAAAAGCTCAGCAGGCGCTGATTGTGGCAAAAGAGCAGGCGGACGCCGCCAACCGGGCCAAATCCGAGTTTCTGGCCAACATGAGTCACGAAATTCGCACCCCTCTCAATGGAATTGTGGGAACCCTGCATTTTCTGCAGACGACTACTCTCAACGATCAACAGCGGGAGTTTCTCCGGCTGGCGTTGTCGTCGACGGAGCAACTGACTCATCTTCTCAGCGACATTCTTGATCTTTCCCGCATTGAATCAGGAAAGCTGCACATAGTTGAGGAGGATTTTGATATCCGCGCCCTTGGAGATTCGGTTGTCGGGCTGTTTAAGTCGGCTGCGCAGAAAAAAGGGATAGACCTCCTCTGCCGGATTCCACCGGATGTGCCGTGCCACCTCAGGGGAGGGCAGGCGCGTTTGCGGCAGATTCTGTTCAACCTGGTCGGCAACGCGGTTAAGTTTACCCGGGCTGGGCAGGTTACGTTGGATATCCGTAGAAGCTCACTCCACAATGCCGGCGGGATTGAGGTGCTCTTCAGTGTTTCAGATACCGGCTCGGGGATCCCTGCGGAGCGCCTCGAAAAGATATTTGAACCCTTCTTTCAGGGTGGCGATGGTTGTATGCAGTCTCAGGAAGGCGTCGGACTGGGGCTGTCCATTGTCAGGAGACTGGTGGACCTGATGGGGGGGACCATAGAGATAGAAAGTCGTATCGATATCGGCACGACGGTACGTGTGGCGCTTCCCCTGAAGGATGTCCCCTGCGATGAGGTACAAAACCCTGCTTCGGCGGGTTTAAACAGCTCACCAGTGCCCCGTTCGGGATTCAGGCTTTTATTGGCCGAGGACAATACGGTTAACCAGATCGCCATGCGTGGCTTGCTTGAGCATGCGGGGCACAGCGTAGAGGTGGCGGGAGACGGGCGTGAGGTTCTCGACCTGCTCGAAAAAATGGATTTCGACTGCATCCTTATGGATATTCAGATGCCGGTGCTCAACGGTGTGGAGACGACCCAAATCATTCGCTCCTCCCTCCCTCTGGGCGACAAACGTAAACTCCCCATTATTGCGCTGACCGCCTATGCGATGGCTGGAGACAGGGAAAAGTTTTTAGCAGCCGGCATGAATGCTTATGTGACAAAACCCGTTAAAATTGCCGATCTTGATCGTGTTTTACGCGATACCCTGGCAGGTGGAAAGTAAATCGTGGTGCCGGAGTGCACAAAAAGGAGTCTTGATGGAATTTGTTCTGTTCTGGGCCGTTTTCGCAGTGGCCGCCGGAGTCTTGGCCAAAGGTAAAAATCGCCGTGTTGTGCCCTGGGCCATACTTGGGGTCCTCATCGGACCTTTTGCCGTCCTGGTTGTTGCCTTGATCAAACCCGCACCCGGTGCTGACCAGGGCTACCAATAGAGCTCAGTTTTTACTCATTTTGGTGCCATTTGGTCTGGTCGAAGGCACTTTGGCTTGTGAATGGGGGGAGTTTCAGCGTATACTCCTTTCGGAAACAGAGTTTTGCCTGCAAGGGTGTTTCTTTTTTCAGCTGGGAGGGTTTAATGACGGAGTCAAAGAAGGGTCGCACGCCGCGTAAGAAGAAAGAGGAGCCGAAAGAGCTGAAAGAGGCTCCACAGGAAGTTGCAGAGACTGTCGAGGTGGAAGCCGAACCGGCAGCGAAAGTCGAAAAGGCTGCAGAGCACAAGGAAACTGCAGAGGAACAGGAGTCAGCGGCGGAGACTCAGCAGGAGAGCGAAGTTGGATTATACGAAAAGCTGACCTCCAGGACATCAGAAATTCTCGAAGACGGTCGTAAAACCTTGGACGAGGCATTGAAAAAAGCCAAGGATGAGATGACTCGAGCTGGAGATTTCTCAAAAGAACAGGTCGACAGGGTCGGTGAGTTTGTGCGTCGCGATATCATTGAAAATGCCGGCAAGGCCGTTGAGGCCGTGAAAAATGCTGTTGATCCACAGCGGTTGTCCGCTGGCATTCAGGATTTCATCGCACGCATTCTGACCAGTACCGCTGACGCTATAAGCGGACTTGCTCAAAAAACCGAGGAGAACCTCGAGCATAAAACCGGCGAACCGACCAGCGCGGGAACGCTGACCTGCAAAGAATGCGGAGCCCAGATGCATCTCAAGCATGCATCGCGTATTCCGCCCTGCCCCAAGTGTCACAAGACAGTTTTTCGCAAGACCTATTGAGTCGACTATTCTTTCCCCGGTCATGTCGGACACGCTGCCTCCCGAGTCTTTTTTGTTCCTTTGTTCGGGTGGTTAGCGTGTTCCGCTTTAGGCCGGCCAACCAGTCTTCCCCGTCTCGTTGCAGTCCGGCAGCATACTGAAATCCTTAAAAAAATAGAGCCAGGCACTGGAATCTTTGCGTACTGATGGTATTAGTTAATAAGGCGCTGGGTCTGTCATTTGCGTGTTCAGTCAGACTCCAAAGTCAAACTCTATTTACTCGAGGAGGTCTCTATGCCGCAGGAATACAAGATGAAGGAAGCTCTGAAAACGGCCATTCACGCCAAAAAAAATCTGATGGATTTTTATAAAGAGGCAGCGTCAATGACGGATCATCCGGGCGGCAAAAAGGTTTTGCTGCGTCTTGCAGATGAAGTGCGGGAAAATGCAAAGAAATTTTATGATCACTATCGGTGGGAGGATATAGATACGTTTGAAAGTTTAATAGACGCCCCGACGCGACAGGATTCCGCCATGATCATTTCTTTGCGCAAGGCCCTCGATAAGAACATTCATGAACGGAAAGCCCGTGAATTGGCCATGAAGGAGCACGAAGATCTGGAGAAAAATTTTCTTCTGGCGGCGAAAAATATTGTCGATCCCCAAGTCAAAAGTGTTTTTGAAGAAGTCGCCAAGGATGCCCGGAATCACTATGCCATCATTGAATCGGAATATGCTCACACCATGGGGATGGTGCATGAGACCGATATCGATACGTACGTTCGCGAGTAATTCGGAGAATTGAGCCAAAGGGGTTGTCTGCCTCGCATTTTCAGGTTGGGTCTAAGACCGGATGCTGTTAAGGTTCTGTTGTCCGTCTTTGTATGGATGCCGGAGAGGGTTGTCTCTTCTCCGGCATCGTGACCTGAAAAAGTGAAAGGCTGTGCTGATGACTGAACTCGATGAAGCTCTTGACGCGCTGAGGCAGGATACGAGAAACCCGGAGAAGCAATCTCGTTTCTATGATCTTTTCCTGAATTCTGAATTTTACATCCCGACAAAAATCACATCCGAAAATTCCGATGAGCAGGAAGAAGTGCCCAAAGAAGATCGGCAGAACGTGCCGTTGGTCATGGAAGCTGACGGCAACGATTTTCTGGTGCTTTTCAGTACCCGTGAACGTATGAACGACTGGGCGAAATCTGAGCCTGCCTGCATCCAGGTGCCGGGGCATGTAATTGCCGAAAATTCGACCCACCCCCTCCATTGGGTTCTCAATCTGGGGACCGAGCATGTGAAGATTTTTGTGCCTGATGAAATTGACTGGCTGAAGGAAGCCGTGGCGCTGTGCAAGCAAGAGGCGGGTGTTGGTCAGAAAACTTCGTCCTGAACCAACCGCACAGGGCACCAGTTTACTGTCATGCGAGCGGGGGAGATCCCCCGCTCGTTGATTTTATGGTCACCATTGATCCCCGATCAGGGGAAGAACTTTTTCAACTTTGAAGTAGACAATGTGCTTGGGGCCCTTTTCGCGGTCTTCCTCTTCCGATAAACAACGGCGGGACATATCCGCCATCAGTTCCGGATCCTGGTCTTCTCGAAGTTTTTCCAGGTAAAGGCGCACCCCTTTATAACCTTTTCCTTCCTCTATAAAAAGATATGATGCATACGGGTTGCGGCCGATGTTGTGGTAGGTCAACCGTTCACGCATGATAAAGGCAACGGTGTCTTCATCGATGATGCGAGGACGAGCATATACTGCCGAATCGACACGCCCCTCCGCATCCGCTGTCGAAAGAACCCCGGTTCCTTTCTTCTCATCAAAATACGTACCCAACTCCATTGGGATAATCTCCTTCCAAATTAAGGTTTCGAAGCATTCCCGGAAGAATCCAAGGACGTTAACTGAGAGCGAAAAACGCGCAGTTTGGCCTTGATAAGCCGAGAATTTTCCTTGCCGATGCGAATCATGAGTTTCTGCCCTGCCGACAGAGCTTCAAGTTCAGGGTCGGCAAAACGATATTGAACGACATGTTGTTTGACGGCAATGGGTTCATCAACCTCTGGCGTCTGAAGCAGATGGTCGATCACATCCACCAGACGGTCATTGAAATACCGATCTGGATAGCCGAGATTCTGGTAGGCCTCCTGAAACAGAGGGTAGAAGTGAACATACCAGTCAACGGCTTTCCGGGCATCTACAGCGTCGACCAGTTTGATAAAAGAACGGTAGCGCCAACTGTTCTGGGCAGTAATGTAGCGAACCTCTCCCTGGCCTTCCACCGCAAGTGATCCTGAAGCGGGCTGATAGGGAAGAAGCCGCGGCGGAATCTTCTTGTGCGGCAGCATGTCGACTGAAACGACGATGCGCTTGACGAAGTTATCCAGACGGAAGAGTTCGTCAAGTTTCTGCTGAGGGAAAAACCGAGCCAGAACCCTGCGCAGCGCATTGTCGCTATCATTGAGATCTGGCACAGCGATACGAAGTTCCTCCGGACCGGGTGGACGCTGCTCTTCTTCGGGTTGTGTTGACTCTACTTCAATGACGGTAGCAGGTTCAGATTTTTTCGGAGAAGCTGGCGGCGGTGAAGGCACCGGGAAGCGGGCCTTTGGCTGTTGGCTTTCGGGGGTTGGGGGGGCGGGTACCGTCTCCTGCGGCGATAAAATGGTTTCCTGGCTGCTTTTGCCAAACTGCCAGGCAAGGTATCCGCCACCCGCTGCAACTGCGAGAAACAGGAAGATGAATATCGTTTTTTTCATGGGGTGATAAAGGGTCCCAACTTTAGAGTGTAAAAAAATACTATACGATTTTATTTTCAGGATAACACAGAAAGAGTATCCGGAATGTGAGTTTTCGCAAGTATCTCAATACATTTCTTGAAAAGAATAAAATAATTAAAGTTATTGCGTTCAAAAAATACTAATGTCCACAAAAAAAGAACAATTTTTAAATACAATCTTTGAAAATGGAAATCAAAACTGTTGACTTTTTGATTGGGGCAAAGTAAAGTGAATATCATTATCAAAATGGAGAGGCGAAAATGAATCGCATCAGGCTAAAAGCAGAAGATCAACCCGCATGTCCCAAATTGAACGATTTGGGAGATAATTCGGGGAACCGTGTCAAGCGTTGTCCCTGGGTCGCTTTAGGTCGGCGATATCCGGACAAAAAAGATTGCCTGGCTTCTTTTCTGGCACTCGAGTCGGCGGAAATACTTGCGGGAATCAAGCCGGCAAATCTGTTCCGGATACCAGGACGCACTCAGCCCTGCGGTCGTAATCTTGCGCAGATCTGGCGAGATCATGGAGAAGGCCTGTTCAACAACAGCCTGCTGCAGGTTCTCGAATTGAACCAGAATAACAAATCGCCTCTTGTAATGGTTTACAGTCCCCAGCTTATGGCCCGGCATTTGGCGCGTTCGGCGGTACGTTCGTTTCTCTTGAAGTGCGGTTATAACATCGACTCGGGAGAATGGAGAGCTGCGCTAATTCAGTTGCGACGCAGGAGTGGGAAGGAAATGATCCCTCACGAAATTGGAATTTTTCTTGGGTATCCGGCCAAAGACGTCGCAGGCTTCATCGGTTGGCATTCATTGCCGGTCACATGCCAGCGGTTATGGAAGATTTATGGTCCACCGCATAAAAGCCTTTTGCTGGCGGAGCAATTTGAAAATGCACGTGCGGAGATGAGGGATTCTCTTCTCCAGGGGGTGTCGCCCCAATTGCTGTTTTCCGGCCATGAGGGGCTGGCCGCATAGTCCTATCTAGAAAATAAATGGTTTTTCGATTATAAAAACCCGACATGGGAGAGCTTAACCTTCTGAAATTGCTTGAATGTCGATCGACATCGAGCGGCGAACGGCTCGATGTCCACTTTTTTAGTGTGTAATCCCCCTTTATAGTAAACGTCAGTAACCCGAACACTGTGTTCGGAAAAACGAGTAACTATGAAGGAGGAAAACATGAAACGTTTGACTGCTGTGATTGCCGCTGCCGCATTCCTGGGGGCTGCCGCCCTTGCTTTCGGTGCCGATTCCTACACCTATGAAGCCAAAAATGGCAACGTTGCATTTGACCACAAAGCTCATCAAAAAGCTGCCGGTAAATGTTCGGCCTGCCATGAAGGCGGTGTCGGCCCCATCGACGTCGATAAGGATTACGGTCACAGCACCTGCAAGGACTGCCATAAAGAAATGGGCGGACCTACCAAGTGCAACGAGTGCCACAAAAAGTAAGTTCAGCCATTTACCATGCGCGAACGAAAAAAGGCGTCCTTTCTCCAGGACGCCTTTTTTCGTTGCATCTCCTCGCTCTGCCTACCGGGAATCCGATGATGTCCAGAAGGCTTCTGCACCAGTGTGCACCGGGCCTATCGAGGGGGGCGGGGTTTCAAATTTCAGTTGGTGCGCAGCGTCTGCCTCCGTCTCTTCCAAGGCTTGCATAATGCCTTTTATCAGTTCAGGGGCAACTTTCTCACCTGCCACCCAAAGTGCCTGGTCGGCAAAGGTTTTAACGACGTCGACCCCGGAGTAGGTTCCTGTGGGGATGGTGAACAGGGTGTAGAAGGGGTAGCTGCTGAAAAATCCACTTTTCTCTGCCGCTTCGAAAAGGTCGAGCATTCGGACAGGATAGCTCTCCGAAGCTTGAGAGACTGCGGAGTTGGGAATGCCGGCCAGTACCCACATGGCGTCGACATAACCGTGACCGAGAGCGGAGATGGCATCCTGATAGCCGATGAACTCGGGCTTTATCTGATCCCAGAGATCCAGGGCGGTGAGAAACCTCTGCGCGGTCGCGGCAGCGCCTGAACCGATATTGCCGACGGCAACGCGTTTTCCGACCAGGTCTTCGACGCTTTCAATCTGCCCGTCTGATTTTACAACGAGCTGGGCGGGTGCAAGATAAAAGGATGCCAGGGTGTAGACCTTGTCGTAACTGCGATCGTCGAACGGCAGGCGGCCCTGGCGCCCCAGGAAGAGGTCTGCGGCATAAACGATGCCCAGGTCCGCCTGTCCTTTGTTGATGCGGCGCAGGTTTTCGACTGATCCGCCTGTCAGGGAATAATTAAGAGCCGCCTCGCTTTGATGGTCGTTGATGTGTGCGACGGCCGTTTTGGCGATCTGCTCGAACGTGCCCCCCGCAGGGCCGCCCACAAAAGATAGGCGTTGCGGTCCCCATTGAACAGCCGAGGCCGTTGTGCCGGCGAAAATCATCCCCAGAAGCACCACGGTTCCAAGAAAGCGGTGCAAAAAGACGGTGCTCATGTCAGTTCCTCCTGGCGAATATTGATCGGAACCTCGAAAATTTCCCAAGACTAGCTTTCATCATGGCAGGGAACGGTCAATACCGGGATGGGGGATCTTCGCGCCACACGTTCTGCGGTACTGCCCATCAGGACATGCTCGATGCCCGTGCGGCCATGAGTTCCCATGATAATAAGGTCGGCATTCTGGCTGCGGGCCGTGGCCAGAATGACCTGAAAAGGCTTGCCGATCGCCGTTTCAGTTGAATAGCGAACCTTGTCGCCCAGGTGTTGTCGGCAGAACTGGTCCATCTCCTTGATGACGTGGACTTCGATTTCTTTCTCGAACAATTCGAATGCCTCCGGCGGGATGCGGCCCCGCCGCTTGTCCTCAAGCTCGCCAATGACATGCAGGACATGAATGTCTGCACCGGCCAGTTGGGCGAGGGTCAAGGCGTACTCGGCCGCCGGTGCGGAGCTTTCGGAAAAATCGGTTGCGTAAAGAATCCTGCTTATTTTTTTCATCCTGATTACTCTCTTTGGGTGCCGGGTCAGCTGGAAGTCGCCTGGAGTTCACGCTTGTTCTTTGCTTTCTGCATGAACCAGACCAGCGCGACGATCACAACACCAATCCCATCGGTCATAAAGGTCGGCCAGTAAAGAAGCAGTGTGGCCGGTGCCAGCAGTACCCATTCTATCACCGAGGTCCTGCGGATCCAGTATCCCATCATCAGGCTTGAGAAGGCTATGGTCCCCAGGATGGCTGAGAAGAATGATGAAAATATGCGAATCGGAGTCGGCGCGATTTCACTGCGCACAATGGTGTCGCCGGAACTGACCATGGCGCCCGGACCTGAATAGACCTGTACGACCGTGGCATCTTTTTTTGCCTTTATCTCTTTAACCTGATCTCCCACACGGATTTGCGCAAGCAGATCCCCTTTGAAGAAATCGTCTCCCTCGGCCACGCTGACCTGCATGACTGTGGCGAATGGCGCATCGATTTCGGGCATTTTGCTCTCGACGATTTTGCCTTGAAACAGAATCGATGGAGTGAATGCAAAGAGCAGGGGCATGACGTAGAGCATTTTTGCGAATTTGAATGCCGTCCAGCCCGTTTTCCAGGGGTCGGAGCCCGCAACCGCTGCACCGGCATAGGCTGCAACGCAGACCGGTGGCGTGATATTGGAATCCTGGCTGAGCCAGTAGACGATCTGGTGTGCAACAATGGCGGCAACACCGAATTCGCCCAATGCCGGGACGGCGAGGACTGCAACGATCAGGTAGGACGCGGTAACCGGAACCCCCATGCCGAGCACCAGCGACGCCAGGGCAATCAGGATGATGGCAAGCAGCAGGCTGTTGCCGGCCAGGGCGATGATGAGGTCCGAGAATTTCAATCCCATTCCGGTCAGAGAAATAACGCCGACGATAACGCCGATAACACCGACTGTCGCACCGATAATCAGCGTGTTGCGTGCCCCTGTCTGGATGGCTTCCCATATTTCACGGGGTCCCATCCGGGTTTCTTTGTTGATCCAGCTGACAGCGATGCACGAGATTGTCGCCCAGAATGCGGCAAACCCGGGAGAGCGGCCCATCAGCATCAGCACGGTGATGATCACCAGCGGCAGGGCATAGAACCATCCGGTTTTGAGAACGGTCTTCCAGTGGGGGAACTCCTCGCCTTTGATGCCGACAATGTTGAGCTTTTTGGCTTCAAAATGGATCATGCAGAAAACTGCGAAAAAATAAAGCAATGCGGGGCCGACCGAAATCAGCATGATGTAGGAGTAGGGCAGGCCTGTCAGCTCCGCCATCAGAAAGCCACCCGCGCCCATGATGGGAGGCAGGAACATGCCGCCGATGGACGCGGCGGGCTCGATGGCGCCTGCGACATGGGGGCGGAATCCGGCCCTTTTCATCAAGGGAATCGTGAAGGCACCGGTTGAAACCGTGTTGGCAATCGCGCTGCCGGAAACCGATCCAAACAGGGCCGAGGCGATAACGGCAACTTTTGCCGGCCCGCCGGTGCTGCGCCCCGCCAGAGCCAGGGGCAGATCGATAAAAAAGCGCCCGGCCCCGGATTTATGCAGAAAGGCCCCGAAAAAGATGAAAAGAATGACGTAGGTGGCAAGAACATTGGCCATGACACCGAAGACGCCGTTGGTGGTGAGAAACAGCGCATTGCAGATACGTTCGAGGCTGAACCCCCGGTGCGCCAGAATCTCAGGAAGGTGGGGGCCGAAATAAGCAAAGGCCACCAGCAGAACACCGATCAGGGTCATTGACCAGCCAAGCACCCGTCGACAAACTTCGAAGGAGATCAGGACACCGGTCATGCTGATCAGGGCATCAAGTTCGTTCTCCGCGCCGGCCCGCCAGTTGAGAGCTTCAAACTGGCTGAGCCAGTAATAGACCGCTCCTGCGGCGACCAGGGCGTAGAGAGCATCAGAGGGCGTTGGGGCATTTTTGAATCGTTTTTCGGTGAAGAGGTCGATATATTGAAGAACTGCGGCAAGAACCAGAGTGGCCAGAAGAAGCGGCCAGGCGGATGAAGCCTGAGAGATTGAACTCCACAAACCCTCATCTTTCAAAGCCTGGCCCCATTGCATGAGGCGTTCGTAATAGACAATGTGGCTGTCCAGAAAAAAAACAATCGCTGCCAAACTCGTCAAAATAAAGGCGAGTAACAGGTTGAGCGCCATTTTTACCCAGGGTTTCCCGGCCGGATAGAGCAGAAAGACAAGGATGTAAGTGATGAAAACATAAATTCCAAGATGGTATTGCGTGCCGACCGAGGCCACACCGGCCGCATAAAAATAAAACAACACCATCCCCGCACCCAGCAAGGCGACCAGATATTTCCAGAAACCGGTCGGGCTGCGAAAGGATTTTGAATCCTTTTCCATCAACTTTTTGAGTTTTTTCTGTTCTTCTGGATCAAGCTCTTCGAGATCCTTGTCGAGTTCTTCGGACATCAGTCGCTCCGTAGGGAGGGATCGTTCTCTTGTTTACAAGAAACCGGTTGGTCAGTGTCGACACGCGAAGCGGGGCGCACGGCGCCCCGCTTGTCGGATACATTTTTAGTCAATCATTACTGGATTTTCTGTGCCTCGCTCAGTTCCTTGCCTTTTTCCTGCCAGAATTTAGCCGCTCCCGGATGGACGGGAGTCACGATGCCGCGCAGACCGTCTTCGATCTTCATGGCGCGTGCAGTGCTGGTCACGCTCACCATATAAGCCAGCCCTTCACTTGAGAAGATGTTCTCCAGAGCACGATAGACGAAATCATTTTTGACATGTTTTCCAGCGACCCAGATGGATGAATCCTGGAAGGTTTTGACGTCATAGTCGACCCCCTGGTAGGTTCCGGCTGGAATGGTGACTTCCGTGTAGTAAGGGTTTTCGGCAAAGAAACCCGCTTCTTGACCGGCATCGACGGTGTTGAGAATCAGTATCGGATTGCTGGCCGCAGCCTGAATGACCGAGGAGTTGGGGAAGCCGGCAAATACCCACATGGCGTCAATCAAGCCATCTGCCAACGCCGAAGCGCCCTGGCTGTAGCCGATGAATTCAGGGGTGAAGTTATCCCACAATCCGATGGCTGTGAAATAACGCTGGGCCGAGGCTGCTGCGCCGGAGCCTGCAGGGCCGACAGCAACGCGCTTGTCTTTGAGATCCTTGACGCTGGTGATACCACTGTCCTTAAGCGTCAGAAGATGTGCAGGTGCGCCGTACAGGTAGGCGAGCGAATAGACGTTGCCGTATTCGCGTGGATCGTTGGTCAGTTTGCCGTTTTTACCGAGGTAGAGGTCCCCGGCATAAACGACGCCGAAATCTGCATCTCCGGAGTTTACGCGCCGCAGGTTTTCAACAGAGCCGGCCGATGCCATGTTGGATACTTCGAGATCCGCCTGGGTGCGGGAAAGACGTGAGGAGATGGCATTGGAGAAATACTGGAAGGTGCCGCCGTCCGGTCCCCCGGAAAATGCCAGACGGGTTTTGGCCGCCTCGGCACTATTGCCTGAAAAAATCAGGGCAAAGACAAACAGTGTTGCAGATAGTGTCGTCAACAGTTTCGTTCCGTGAATCATGAACTCCTCCTTTTGATGTTAAAATTAGAACGCCATTTTGCGCATGGCGCTCCCTGGTTAAGCAAGCTCTGCGCCAAGAAACGGGCGGCAAAATACTTCAGTCAAATATCTTTATATTACCCTATTTTGCCATGCCTGCTTGATTTTTCCGTGAAAAGTTTTGATTGATTGCTGGCTAAAATTGGCCACCAGTGGCGAAGAGCGGCCTCTGGAGGGTGTGTGGCAAAGGGGGGGGGGTAGAACGGAATTCTGGTTTTGTGGTGGTGCTGTGAGGTATGGCTGGTCTTTGGGGCTTGACCCTTTGGGCGGACCTGGTTTAGAAAGCGGGCAGTATTTCAGGAGGTTGTGTCGTGACAAGAGTTTTTCAGGCGCCGGCAAAAATCAATTTGTGTCTGCATGTTCTGGGGCGCCGTTCAGATGGTTATCACGAGTTGCTGATGTTGATGCAGCCTGTTACGCTGGCCGACCGGGTGACGCTAAGTCTTTTGGATGAACCTGTTTTTGAGGTGGAGTGTCCGGGGTTGCAGCTTGCGGATGGGGAGCAGAATATTGCGCTGCGTGCTGCTCGTGCCGTTATTGAGCGGGCGGGCTGTAGCGGTGGGGTCAGGGTTCGTGTGGACAAGCACATTCCGGTTGCGGCCGGTCTGGGTGGCGGTTCCTCTGATGCGGCGACGGTTCTTGCGGGTCTGAACAGGATGCTGGGCTCGCCTCTTTCAACAGAAGTCCTGATGCGTGAAGCGCTGAAGCTTGGGGCGGATGTGCCTTTCTTCGTGCAGGGGGCTTCCTCCTGGGCCCGGGGGGTTGGGGAGCGCCTTGATCCGGTCGATAGAATGCCGGGGGTTTGGTACGTTCTGGTCAACCCGGGTTTTGCCGTTTCCACGGCCTGGGTGTACGCAAATTTGGGGTTGACAACCCGGGGCGATGTCGCTAAACTTCCGGAGTTTTCCGGCTCGACTGACGATCTCCTGCGGCTTCTCCACAATGATCTGGAGCGGGTAACGGCCGCGCGATACCCTGAGGTGGATCAGGTGAAGCGGGCTCTTCTTGAGCAGGGTGCGCTTGGTGCCTTGATGTCCGGAAGCGGGCCGACTGTATTCGGCGTCTTTTCGGGGAAAGGTGAGGCAGCCGCCGCTTACGAGAAGCTTCGAACGGTGTCCGGGTGGTCGGTGTTTCTTGTGCGGCCCTTAGGGTCGCCGTCGGTTTAGCTGTGACCTGCTTCCTGGGCTGCGGTCCCGGGTGTGGTGACCGAGTGCCTGTCTACAGGTTTTCAATATCTGATTTTTTGTTCTGTTTTTATTGGGGCGTCGCCAAGCGGTAAGGCATCGGATTTTGATTCCGACATACCCAGGTTCGAATCCTGGCGCCCCAGCCATTTAAATCGACGATCAAGGGCTCCGCAACGGAGGGCGAAGTTTGGTCCTTCTGGTGGGGGCTTTTGATTTTTGAGCCACTTTTTGCCAGTAGGCTCGGCGGCGTCTTGGGTCTTTGCAGGGCGAAATATGGTCTTCCGTTACGGCAGGAAAGGATCGTTTTTTGGATAAGATCAAGGTTTTTACCGGTAATGCGAATGTGCCGCTGGCGCGAGAGATCTGCGGCCACCTGTCGGTTCCGCTGGCCAATGCCAATGTGCGAACCTTCAGCGATGGCGAAATTATGGTCGAAATCGGCGAAAATGTCCGCGGCCGTGATGTCTATGTGATTCAGCCCACCTCCGCACCTTCCAATAACAATATTATGGAGCTGCTGATCATGACCGATGCTCTCAAGAGAGCTTCTGCGTCGCGTATCACGGCTGTCATCCCTTATTTCGGCTATGCGCGTCAGGATCGCAAGGTGGCTCCGCGCACACCGATTACCAGCAAGCTTGTTGCTGATCTTATCCATGCCGCAGGCGCATCGCGGGTGCTGACCATGGACCTGCATGCCGGCCAGATACAGGGGTTCTTCAACATCCCTGTCGATAATCTGTATGCCGCTCCGGTCATCCTTGACGATCTGAAGTCTCGTTTTTCAGGCCAGCGCCTTGTGGTTGTCAGCCCCGACGCTGGAGGCACCGAACGCGCGCGGGCTTTTGCCAAGCGCCTTGACGCAGGTCTGGCGATTATCGACAAGCGCCGCAGCAGCCCCAATGTCTCAGAAGTTATGCATGTCATCGGTGATGTGGAAGGTGAAATCTGCATGATCGTTGACGATATGATCGACACCGCCGGAACCCTCTGTCAGGCGGCCAGTGCTCTCAAGCAAAAAGGGGCCAAGCAGGTTTACGCCTGTGCGACTCATCCGGTTCTTTCCGGTCCTGCTTTGGACCGTATCGGCGAGAGCAGCCTTGAGGAGGTTGTGGTGACCAATTCCATCCCGCTTGGAGAAAAAGCCTCTCAGTGTTCCAAACTGCGCGTGCTCTCCGTCGGTCGCCTGTTGGCTGAAGCCATTCGGCGCATTCACGATGATGAGTCCGTCAGTTCTTTGTTTGACTGATACCTGCTCGATTGAATTCACTTTTGCCAGAAAACACGCAGTCATCTGCTTCGGAGGAATAAAAAATGGCACAGTCTGAATTGTTGATTCACGCACGCGAGGAAACCGGCAAGGGTGCAGCACGCTCTGCACGTCGTGAGGGGAAGATCCCCGGGGTCGTATATGGCAAAGGGATGGAAGCCTGTGCCGTAATGGTGGACCCCAAAGAGTTGGAAAAGGCAATTACCACTGAGAGTGGGTGGAATACCCTGATCACCCTCAAGGGAGAAGGGCCTTTCGCTGAGAAGGTGGTTATTCTCAAAGATCTGGTTGTGGATCCTATCAAGGGATTCCCCCAGCATGCTGATTTTCATGCCCTGGATGTGAAGCGCAAAATCTACACCATGGTTCCCGTGCACGCGGTCGGCAAGTCCGAAGGGGAGAAGATGGGCGGTTCTCTCGAGGTCATCCGTCATGAGCTTGAAGTTTACTGCCTGCCGAGCCATATCCCCGGTTCGATCGATGTTGATGTGACCGCTCTCACCATTGGTGACGTAGTGCATATCGAGGACATCAAGCTGCCTGAAGGGGTTGAAGTCCCTCACGATGTCAACTTCACCGTGGTCACTTGCACCGGCCGCAAGCCTGAGGAAGAAGGCGAGCAGGAGCAAGAGCAGGAAGTTGCCTCGGAAGAATAGGGCTTTAGCAGTGAAGCTGATTGCCGGACTGGGCAACCCTGGCGCCCGTTATGCTCGCACCCGTCACAATGTCGGTTTCATGGCTTTGGATGAAATTGCGCGGCGTGCCTCAATTCAGCTTAAGAAAAAGGGGCATCAGGGAGTTTATGGCGTTGGCAGGTTTGCCGGTTCCGAAGTTGTTCTGCTGCAACCTCATACATTCATGAATCTGAGCGGAGCCAGCATTGGATCCGCAGTTAAATCCCTCGGAATAACACCGGGGGATTTGCTCGTGTTGCATGACGATATTGATCTGCCCTTCGGAACCATTCGCATCAAAACGGGTGGCGGACATGGTGGTCAGCGCGGAGTGCGGCACATCAGCGAAGTTCTTGGCACCAGGGATTATACCCGCATCCGTATCGGGGTCGGACGACCTCACCCAGGTCAGGATCCTGCGGATTATGTGTTGCGGCCTTTTTCAAAGGAAGAGGAATCGTTACTTGGTCAGGTTCTCGAAAATGCTGCCGGAGCAGTGGAGGTCATTCTTGTCGACGGCGAGCAGAAAGCGATGAACCTTTATCATTGCAAGGAAGTTTCCGTTTAATCCATTAAAGCAAAGAGAGGGTAAGGTCACATGGAAATGCAGATGTTCGTTCCGATTGTGGGTGTGATCGGTTTCGCTGTCGCCATTGTGCTGTATACGTTTGTCAAGGCCCAACCGGTCGGCAATGACAAGATGCGCGAAATCTCTGATATGATTCATGCCGGTGCGATGGCGTTCCTGCGGCGTGAGTATCGCGTGCTGGGAATTTTCATCGCCGTTGTCTTTTTTCTGATTCTGATCAGCATGGGTTATCAGACTGCCTTGAGTTTTCTGGGCGGTGCGATTTGCTCCATGACCTGCGGCTTTATCGGCATGAAAGCCGCGACCCGGGCCAATGTGCGAACCACTGAAGCTGCGCGCGAGTCCGGTCAGGCCAAAGCCCTTCAGGTTTCCTTCGACGGTGGCGCCGTCATGGGGCTTTCGGTGGCTTCACTTGGCTTGGTGGGTGTCGGCTTCGCCTACATCTATTTCGGCGGATCACCGGAAACGGCCAGTTATATCAATGGTTTTGCCATGGGCGCATCCTCTATCGCCCTGTTTGCCCGTGTCGGTGGCGGTATCTACACCAAAGCCGCTGATGTCGGGGCCGATCTCGTCGGCAAGGTCGAAGCCGGAATTCCTGAGGACGATCCGCGAAATCCAGGCGTTATCGCTGACAATGTTGGTGACTGCGTCGGCGATACGGCCGGTATGGGTGCCGATATTTTTGAGTCTTATGTCGGTTCGATCATTGCGACGATCGCTATTGCTGCCGCAGCCAGCCCGGAACTTCTCGCCACTCTCGGTGGCGGTGAAGCCGAGGTCGTACGTGCCAGCGCCATGTTCATGCCTCTCGGGCTCGCCATGATGGGATTGATTTTCTCCTTCGTCGGCATCTGGTCGATGAAGAAATTCAGTGACCGTGACCCTGCCAAGGCGCTTCACCTCACCACTTTCGTTGCAGCGGGTCTCTTTTTGTTGTTCTCTTTCTTCGTGGTGATTTTTTCCAGTCTTAAATTTGGAGTCTTTCTTGCCATTCTGGTGGGTACTCTTGCCGGCGTTGCTATAGGGCAGATTACTGAGCACTACACTGCTCACAGCCCGGTTACCCGTATCGCCAATGCCAGCAAAACCGGGCCTGCCACCAACATCATCAATGGTTTTGCAGTGGGCCTCGAAAGCACCGCCGCTCCCATTCTCATCATTGTTGTCGCAATCGCCATCGCCAACGGCGTTGCCGGTCTTTACGGCATCGGCATTGCGGCGGTAGGGATGCTTGCGACTGTAGGCGTGACCATGACGGTCGATGCGTACGGTCCCATCGCAGACAACGCCGGCGGAATCTCCGAAATGGCCGGGCTTGGTCCTGATGTGCGCAAAATCACCGACGGCCTGGATGCGATCGGTAACACCACCGCAGCCATCGGCAAAGGATTCGCCATCGGGTCTGCTGCCTTGACCGCCCTGGCGCTTTTCAGTGCCTATGCAACTACGGTTGGTCTCGAATCCATCAACCTGATTGAGCCCCGCGTCGTTATCGGACTGCTGATCGGCGGTGCGCTGCCGTTTTTCATCGGTGCACTGACCATGACCAGCGTGGGGCGTGCTGCAGGGCAGATGGTCGATGAGATCCGTCGGCAATTCCGGGAAATCCCCGGCCTTCTTGAGGGCAAGGAAGATGCCAGACCTGAACCTGAGAAATGCATCGACATTTCCGCCAAGGCTGCCCTCAAGGAGATGGTTCTTCCCGGTGTTATCGCGGTTGTGATGCCGGTGCTGGTTGGATTCATCATCGGTAAGGAGGCCCTTGGCGGTATGCTCGCAGGCGCGACTCTCGCCGGTGTTCTGCTTGCGCTGCTCATGTCCAATGCCGGCGGCGCCTGGGACAACGCAAAGAAATACATCGAAAAAGGCGACCTTGAAGGAGAGCAGAAGGGTGGGGAAGCTCACAAGGCTGCTGTTGTCGGCGATACTGTCGGTGACCCCTTCAAAGACACCTCAGGCCCTTCGATGAACATTCTCATCAAGCTGATGAGCGTTGTTTCCCTGGTGATCGCACCTCTGCTTATCTGAGGCGCTTCCATCTTTCTGAAAAATCCGATAGCCGGGGTTCAAGCCCCGGCTATCTTTATTTATGGCGGTAAAATCTCATGGGATTTAAATGTGGTATCGTCGGTCTGCCCAATGTGGGTAAATCGACTATTTTCAATGCATTGACTTCGGCAGGCGCCGAGTCGGCCAACTACCCTTTCTGCACGATTGAGCCGAATGTCGGAATTGTTTCGGTGCCCGACCCGCGCCTTGATGAACTTGCGCGCATCGTAAAGCCGCAGAAGGTGATTGCGACCACGATGGAATTCGTCGACATTGCCGGTCTTGTCAAAGGCGCCAGCCAGGGTGAGGGACTCGGGAATCAGTTTCTCGGCCACATTCGCCAGGTTGATGCCATCGCGCATATCGTCCGCTGCTTCGATGATGACAATGTGGTGCATGTGGATGGCTCCGTGAACCCTGCCCGCGACGTTGATGTGATTCAGACCGAACTCAATCTGTCTGATCTGGAAACCGTCGAACGTCGCATTCAGCGGGGTGAAAAACAGGCGCGCAGCGGGGACAAAAAGCTTCAGGCCGAGATCGATGTCCTGCAGAAGGTGCGCGCGTGTCTTGATCAGGGTCTGCCCGCACGCAGAGCACAACTCGATGACGAGCAATGGGTTATTTTGCGCGATTTGCACCTGATTACCGCCAAGCCGGTTCTGTATGTGGCCAATGTTTCCGAGAGCGATCTCGATGGAGCCCATCCCTATGTGGCGCGTTTGCGTGAACGGGCCGAAGAAGAGAAGGCCGAAGTTGTTGTGATCTGCGGCAGCATCGAATCTGAAGTCGCAGAACTCGCAGGTGATGAGAAAAAGGAATTCCTGGCCGAACTGGGGCTGGCAGAATCGGGCCTCGACCGTATGATCCGCGCCGGCTATGATCTGCTTGGCCTGATCACTTATTTTACCGCCGGCGTCAAGGAGGTTCGGGCCTGGACCATTACCCGCGGGACACGCGCCCCTGGAGCCGCCGGCGTGATTCACACCGATTTTGAAAAGGGCTTTATCCGCGCCGAAGTTATCTCCTATGATGATTATGTGCGAGTTGGAGGCGAGAACAAAGCCAAAGAGAAAGGCCTGATGCGCCTGGAAGGGAAGGATTATGTCGTTAAGGACGGTGATGTGATGCACTTCCGGTTCAACGTCTAGACATAAATAGAGCGGCCAGGCAAAAAAAGTTGAAGTAGTTGTAGATTTGTGGTAGAAGGCTAAGTTCACTGAAGCGTGGGACGCGATGTTCCCACTCCTTGCTCCGGCCGGTGCCGGGGCGAAATACCCGAGAGGAGGAAATGTAAACCGATGAGAAGTTACGAAACCATGTTCATCGTTCACCCCGAGGTGGTCGGTGACGATTTCAAGGCCCTGGTGGAAAAATTCCAGGGAGTGATCACTGAGCGGGATGGCGAGATCGTTAAAATCGACGAATGGGGTTCGCGCACACTGGCCTATCCGATTCAGAAATTGAACAAAGGCACTTACGTGATCCTCTATTTCCAGGCTGACCCTCAGGTCATCGCCGAGCTTGAACGGCGGATGCGTCTTGATGACAAGGTGCTGCGTTTCAATACCCTGCTGCATGAAAAAGGGCTGAAACTGTCAGTCCCCGACAAAGAAAAAGTTGAAGAAGACGAAACTGCCGAGGCCTGACCCCGAGCTTTGATTTAAGGAACTGGAGGATATACGATTATGGCACCACCGAGAAGACGTTTTGGACGGCGTAAAGTCTGCCGTTTCTGCGCTGACAAAGACCTCAAGATTGATTACAAGGAAATTGACACGTTGCGTGGCTTTGTGTCCGAACGTGGCAAAATTGTTCCCCGCCGCATCACCGGAACCTGCGCGCCTCACCAGCGCTTTTTGACTGAAGCGATCAAGCGTGCGCGCAAAATGGCCCTGCTTTCCTACACTTCGTCCCATTCCCTGGTGGATTAAGGGCGAATTTATTTTCGCTGTGGATTTTACCCGATGAGGGACTGGATATTATTTGCCCTCGGCGGGGCGGTCGTGACCGCACTGTTGTATTGGGGTGCGCAGAACATCGTCCCCCTGGCGCTCTTTTTAAATTTGTTCACTCCCATGCCCGCGGCCTACACGCACATGCGCTATGGCACTTTGCCTGGCGGATTGGCAGTTCTCGGGGCCTGCGTGATTCTGGCTGTAGTTTTCCCCGCAACGATGGCCGGGGGATATCTGCTGCAGTTCGGAATTCTTTCCTTTGTCATCCCTCTGCTTCTGCGCAGGGGAATCGCCTGGGATCGAACGGTGCTTTTGAATGTATGTGCCGTTATGCTTGTTGCTGGAGTATTACTGGTGGGAGTTTCTGTCACCCAGGAGGTGTCACCCGCCCAGATGATTCGCCAGCAGGCCGACCTTGCTGTTGCGCAGGCGCTGGAATTTTATGACCAGGGACAGTTCCCGGCCCAGGAGCGCGATCAGTTCGAGAGCACACTCGGTGAAATGGCTGATATTTTTGTCAGGATCTTCCCGGCGCTCGGTGCGGTCATCGTCGCAGGGCTGTCGCTTCTGACAGTTCTTCTGCTGAACTCCTTCTCCGCAGGGCGCTACCGTGTTCCCGGACCTGAGTTCGCTGCGTGGCGGTCACCGGAGTTCCTGATCTGGGGAGTGATCGCAGCCGGGTTCTCAATGTTGATTGATCAGCCCTTGCTGCGAACTGTGGCCATGAATCTTCTGATCCTTCTTCTGCCTATTTATTTCGTGCAGGGGATGGCCGTGGTGAATCATTTTTTGAAGCGCCGGGCCGTTGCGCCCATTATTCGATCCCTGGTTTATTTTCTCATTTTCATTCTCAACCCTCTTCCGTTGGTGGTAACCGGGGTTGGGGTGTTTGACTTGTGGATCGATTTTCGGAAGCCTAAAATAAAAAAAACGTCGTGATACATGGAGGACCCCATGGAAGTCATACTCAGAGAAGCCGTTGACGGCCTCGGCAACATCGGTGATATTGTTAAGGTAAAACCGGGCTATGCCCGTAATTTCCTTGTGCCTCGCGGTTTTGCCATCGAAGCGGACAAGCGCAATGTGCGTGAACTTGAGCACCAGAAGCGTATGCTTGAGCGCAAGCTTCAGAAACTGTCCAAGGATGCTGAAGCCCTCAAGCAGCGCATTGAAGCGGTTGAATGCACATTTGAACAGCGCGCCGGTGAGGAAGGTAAGCTTTTCGGATCCGTGACCAGCCTTGATCTGGAGAAAAAACTTCAGGATGCCGGCATCGAAATTGATCGTAAGAAGATCAAGTTGCCTGAACCTATCAAAAGCCTCGGCGAATTCAACGTTCCCGTTCGCCTCAATGCCGGTGTAGTTGCGGAAATCAAGGTGACTGTGGCAGCACAGGAAGAAACCGAGTAATTCCCATTCCTGGTACAACTTCGGGGGGCGGCTGTTTAACGGTCGCCCCTTTTGTCTTTCAAGCAGAGTTCACTATGGAAGAAACCCGTTCGCATCGCCTCCCGCCGCAGAGCCTTGAGGCGGAAATGTCCGTTCTAGGCGGGATTCTCATCGACGAGCAGGCGCTGGATAAAACGCTTGAGTTGCTTCGGCCTGAGGATTTCTACCGTGAAAGCCATCGGCTTATCTTTGAGAGCCTTATTGCGCTTGGAGAAAAAAGCGAACCGGCCGACTTGGTGACTCTCTCCGCCCATCTACAGGGGCGCCAGAAACTTGAAGCCGCAGGCGGCCATGCCTACCTGGCGACCCTTGTTGACTATGTTCCAACCGCCGCCAATATCGTCTATTATTGTCGTCTGGTTAAGGAAAAGGCCATTGCACGGCGGCTGATCTCCGTTGCAACCGAAATTGCGACTTCCGGATATGAAGGTGGCAATATCGAGGAAATTCTCGATCAAGCCGAGAAGTCGATCTTCGAAATTGCTGAAAATCGCACCCGCCCCAGCTACTATCCCGTGCGCGAAATTCTTAAAGAGACTTTTCGCAATATCGAAAAGCTCTATGAGCGCAAAGAACTTGTCACCGGTGTCCCCACCGGCTACATTGATCTTGACAAGATGACTGCCGGTCTTCAGCCTGGCGATCTGATCATAGTTGCCGCTCGTCCCTCCATGGGAAAAACCGCTTTCTGTCTGAATCTTGCAGAGTATGCCGCCGTTCGCAGTGAGAAAAAAACTGCAAGTCTGATCTTTTCCCTTGAGATGGGGAAGGAGCAACTGGTTCAGCGTCTCCTTTGTGCATCGGCTCTGGTTGATGCCAGCCGCATGCGGACGGGAAACCTGGGGGAATCGGACTGGCCGAAACTGACCGACGCGGCGAGTCGATTGGGCGAGGCAAAGATTTATATTGACGATACTCCAGCCATCAGTGTGCTGGAGATGCGCGCGAAAGCTCGTCGTCTTAAGGCGCAGGATGATATCGGGTTGATTATTGTCGATTATCTTCAGCTTATGCGCGGCAACAATCCTGAAAGTCGTCAGCAGGAAATCTCCGAAATCAGCCGTTCTCTCAAGGCGTTGGCTAAAGAGCTCAATGTCCCGGTGGTGGCCTTGTCACAGCTCAATCGTTCTTTGGAGAGTCGCACCGATAAGCGGCCTGTTATGGCGGATCTACGCGAATCGGGTGCCATCGAGCAGGATGCTGATGTCATTATGTTTGTTTATCGCGACGAAGTTTATTGCCCAAAATGCAAGAAGAATGAGGAGTGCGGCGAAAATCACAGGGGCGCAGCGGAGCTTATCATCGGCAAGCAGAGAAATGGTCCAATCGGTACCGTACATCTCGCTTTTCGGGGTGAATACACGCGCTTTGAAAACGTCGATCGCCATCACGAAGAATTCTGACAGTTTGGCGTTCCCCCATTTGAACTGAAAAAACCAGCTGTTATTCAACCTTTTTTACCTCTACGCCGAGCGTTTGAATCTTTTTGCGCAGCGTGTTGCGGTTTATGCCAAGCACCTCTGCCGCCTTGACCTGGTTTCCCCGCGTCTTTTCCAGCACAATCTGGATCAGGGGCCTTTCCATCTGGTGCAGGACCATTTCATACAGGTTGCTGAGTTCCTGAACCTCCATCCCGCCGATCGATCCTCGGAGCTTTGCGGTGATCAAGGCCTCGAGGGAACCATGGTCTTCGTCGTTTTCCGCTTCGTGGAGCGATGCGAAGTCATCGGGGGTCAGGAGTTGATTGGGGCTGAGCAGGGCGGCGCGTTGAATCGTGTTCTCCAGTTCGCGGACATTTCCCGGCCAGGAATAGGATTGCAGAAGAGCCAGTGCGTCATCGCTGCAGCCGAGTGCGGGCGTTCCGAGTTTCTCGCGCGCAGCCTGAATGAAAAAATCCACCAGCAGAGGAATGTCGTCCGTTCTTTCCCGCAGGGGGGGGAGATTGATGGGAACAACGTTGAGCCGATAGAAAAGGTCTTCCCGAAACTCTCGGGATTGAACTTTTTTCCCGAGATCCTGGTTGGTTGCCGCGACAATCCGTACATCGACCTGGATCGTGCTGTTGCCGCCGGTCCGGGTGATTTCTTTTTCCTGCAGGACGCGCAGAAGCTTGGCTTGCAGATCGAGGGGCATGTCCCCAATTTCGTCAAGGAACAGGGTGCCCCCATTTGCCTGTTCGAATTTGCCTGCTTTGCGTTCTCCCGCTCCGGTAAAAGCTCCTTTTTCAAACCCGAACAATTCACTTTCAAGCAGTTCGCGTGGGATCGCAGCGCAGTTTAGAGCCAGAAAAGGCTTCCCCAGTCGTGAACTGTTAAAATGTATGGCCCGGGCAACCAACTCCTTGCCAGTGCCACTTTCGCCGGTGATCAGGACGGTTACGTCCGATGGGGCAATTTTGCCGAGCGTTTTGTAAACCTCCTGCATCGGTTTGCTATTACCGACGACGGTGCGCTCAAGGTGATATTGCTGCTTGAGCTCTCCTTTGAGCCGACCGACTTCGGCGGAAACCTCGCGAGCCTTGTCGGCCTTGAGCAAAATAGCGTCGAGAGCGTCGAGATCAAAGGGCTTGGTAATGTAATCATAGGCGCCCCGCTTCATGGCCTCCACCGCATTTTTCATAGAGGATTCTGCGGTCATGATGACAATCAGGGTTTGTGGGCGTGTGTCCTGAAAGCGACTCAGTAGATCCAGTCCTGAAATGCCGGGCATTTTGATGTCCAGGATTGCCAGATCGTAGTTGTTGCGCAGAAACAGGTCTTCGGCCTGATTGCCGTCGCTGGCCAGATCAATTTCAAAGCCTTTTTTGCCAAGGGCCTTGGACAGAACCCAACGCATGCTTTCTTCGTCGTCGGCCACCAGGATGCGTCGAATGGGCATAAAAAGGAACTCTCTTTCAAAGTCAGTTATTTGATGTGTCAACGATAAAAGGGAAGAGAAACGGAAAATGTGGTTTTCTGCCGAGGCTCGCTGTTCACTTTAAGGAACCCCTGATGCTCGCTGATGATTTTCTGGCAGATAGCCAGCCCCAGGCCGCTGCCATGAGTCTTGGTCGTGAAAAACGGGGTGAAAATCTGCTCGAGCTGCTCTTTTTCTATACCCGGCCCGTTGTCGCTGATGTCAACCACGATGAAGGGGATCGGCCGGTCTCCAGGTTGATGAAGGTGATATTCTGATGCAACGCGCGTGGCTATTTCCACGCGTCCTTCCTTCTCTACAGCCTCCCCCGCATTTTTGATCAGGTTCAGAAAAAGCCGTGTCAGCAGATTTTCATCTCCTTTGATGGGCGGAATGCTGGGGTCGAGTTTCAGAACAAAGTCGATTTTTTTCTGACGGAGTGCCTCTCGCTGAAAAAGAACAATGTCGCCAAGAAGTTTGGCCAGGTTGACCTCGTCTGTTTCAGGCCTGCGCGGGCTGGAGAGGTCCATTAACTCTTCAATGATGCCGTTGAGGCGCTCCACCTCTCGAATCATAACTCGGGTATATTCCTGCAGGTCGCTGTCGGTGCTGAATTCCCGTGACATCAGCTGTGCCGCACCCCGAATGCCTCCAAGGGGGTTTTTGATTTCATGGGCAAGACCTGCCGCCATTGTGCCGATCATCGACAGGCGATCGGTACGCCGCACTGCGGCTTCAAGCTCTTTGATGCGTGAAAGATCCCGCAAAATCAGAACAACCCCTTCCTGGCTGCCATTGTGATCGAATAGCGGCGAGACGGAAACACTGACCGGCAAGGGCGGGCCTGTCGGCCTGAGCAGCAGCAGTTCTTCATAGTTGACGATGGAACGCCCTTCACGAATGACACATTGTACCAAAGCCAGAAGCGCGCTTTGACCGCAGAAAAGATTCTGAAACATTTGGCCGAAGCATTGTCTTTGGCTCATGCCTGTAAGGTTTTCCGCAGCAGGATTGAAAAGAGTCACTTCCCCCTGACGATCGAGGGCGATGACCGCATCTTCGACATTTTCCAACACCCGGGCGTAGAGCTGCGGGTCAGTGGATGTTCCTGCTTTATTGGAGGTGTTCATCATAGCTTGGAGACCTGTTCACGCAGAAAAAAATGCCTCGGTTTCCTGGACCATCTCAGCAATGGTGCGGGTGCTGTTGATCCGTGCGCGAAAGTTGGCCGCGCCGGGCAAGCCGCGTGCATACCAGCACAGGTGTTTTCGCATCTCGCCCAGGGTGCGTGCCGCCCCGAAATATTGCAGGTGCATGTCAATGTGAAGCAGGGCAACTTCGCGCCGTTCAGCCGCTGGAGGACAAGCGGTTTCCTGCCTGTTGTCCATGGTAAGAATGCTGCGTGCCAGCCATGGGTTGCCGTATGCTCCACGACCAAGCATCAGCGCATCGCACCCGGTCTGTTCGATCAGTCTGTCGGCGTCGGCAGGTTTAAAAACGTCTCCGCTACCGATGACGGGAATGTCAAGCGCCTGCTTTAACCTTCGTATGTGATTCCAGTCCGAAATGCCACCGAAGCCTTGAGCCCGGGTTCGGGGATGGAGGGTGACGGCATCAGCGCCTTCCTCCTGTGCCATGCGACCGAATTCCAGGAAGTTTTCCCTCCCCCGGTCCCAGCCTGAGCGAAATTTGACGGTCAGAGGGCGCTGGGTGGTACGACGTACTGCACGGATGATGGCGGCTGCGCGAAGAGGCTCCCGCATAAGCGCCGAACCGGCCCCCGAGCGGACGACCTTTTTGACTGGGCAGCCCATGTTGATGTCGATCACATCAGCATCTTCTTCAACAAGCGCAGATGCCCGCGCCATCATGTCCGGATCTGCGCCGAACAATTGAACGGCCAGAGGTTTTTCGCGTGGCTCAGAGCGCAACAGGTCCCGTGTGCGGGCGCCGTTGTAGACCAGCCCATTGGCGCTGACCATTTCCGTGAAAACCAGGCTGACGCCAAAACTTTTTACAATCAGGCGAAAGGGCAGATCCGTGATGCCGGCCATGGGGGCCAGAAAAAGATTATTGGCTAGCGAAAGATCGCCTATTTTCATGTTCTATCATCTCTTTTGCACAAATTTTACGCATGTTAGCATGCCCCCTGGTGAAGTCAAAAGGAAATTCATCTTGCCCTTCGACGGTGAATACTGTATACAAAATAAAGCTTGACATTCTTTGGTCACTGTTGCTAGAAAAGTGACTAAAATGATATTTGAAAATATTGTTTACGCAGCAAATATGTTGAAACCCATCCTCTTGATAATTCTATGTTTTTAGAACAGTGTTATGTTTTGTTTTTTGAGGTTTTGGGATTTTGGGGGCCGGTGGAAATGAGTCCGCCGTGTCTGTTTGGGTAGGCTTTTTATTGGATGCCGTTTCGACAATTCTGTCGGAGGGTAGAGGTCTGAGCCGATGGGAGGTTCCCATCGCAATTTAAAATGGAAAAGGAGAGAGAGTATGGCGACTTTGAAGGAAACTCTGTTTAAGAAGATCCAGGAGCACCGTCCTCGCACCACCCGTCTGGTCAAGGAATTCGGCGATGTGAAACTCGGTGATGTAACCATCGCTCAGGCCATTGGTGGTGCTCGCGGCGTCAAGTGCCTGGTGACCGACATCTCCTATCTTGACCCCATGGAAGGTATCCGCTTCCGCGGGATGACGATTCCTGAGACTTTTGAAGCTCTGCCCAAGGTTCCCGGTTCCGAGTATCCCTATGTGGAAGGTTTCTGGTATCTGCTTCTGACCGGCGATGTGCCGACGGAAGCCCAGGTGCAGGAAGTTGTCGAAGACTGGAAAGCCCGTGCCCAGGTGCCGGAGTATGTTTTCGACGTACTGCGCACCATGCCCCGCGACACCCATCCCATGACCATGTTCTCCGCTGCTATCGTTGCCATGCAGCGTGAATCCGTCTTTGCCAAGAAATATGCTGAAGGCATCAGCAAGATGGATTACTGGGACCCGATGTATGAAGACTGCAGCACCCTGATGGCTCGTCTGCCGCAGATCGCTGCCTACATCTATCGCATGAAGTACAAGGGAGATACCCCCATCGCTCCCGATCCGGATCTCGACATGGGCGGCAACTTTGCTCACATGATGGGCATTGACAAGCCTTATGATGATGTTGCCCGCATGTACTTCATCCTGCACTCCGACCATGAGTCCGGCAACGTCTCGGCGCACACCACTCACCTGGTCGCCTCGGCTCTGTCCGACGCCTATTACAGCCTCTCTGCCGGTATCAACGGCCTGGCTGGCCCGCTGCATGGTCTGGCAAACCAGGAAGTTCTCGGCTGGACTCAGGACTTCATGAAGAAACTCGGCGGCGAAGTCCCCACCAAGGAAGGGCTCGAAAAAGCTCTGTGGGATACCCTCAACAGCGGTCAGGTCATCCCCGGTTACGGCCATGCCGTTCTGCGCAAGACCGACCCCCGCTACACCGCTCAGCGTGAGTTCTGCCTGAAGACCCCCGGTCTCAAGGATTACCCGCTGTTCCAGCTGGTCAGCATGATCTTTGAAGTGGCTCCTGACGTTCTGCAGCAGCACGGCAAGGCCAAGAACCCCTGGCCGAACGTTGACGCCCAGTCCGGTGTTATCCAGTGGTACTATGGCGTGACCGAGTATGACTTCTACACTGTTCTGTTCGGTGTGGGGCGTGCCCTCGGCGTTCTCGCCAACATCACCTGGGACCGCGCTCTCGGTTATGCCATCGAGCGTCCCAAGTCGGTGACCACTGCGATGCTGGAAGAAGCTGCCGGCATCAAATAAGCTTCAGTACTTGATTTTTTCTAAAAGAAAAATCTTATTTCAATGAGATGGCGGGGTGCCCTGAAAAGGGTGCCCCGCTTTTTGTTTGCCCAGCGGAGCT
>NPID01004085.1_pt1 | contig 47067 bp, 39 predicted proteins | sample 8637491 | NCBI WGS metagenome assembly NPID01 (sample SAMN07420843, study PRJNA396082) | bioreactor metagenome | isolation source: sample BA6 brine-fed electro-methanogenic bioreactor BA | place: Japan: Kochi | collected 2016-06-14 | reverse complement strand
GCCTGAACGATTTTAAAAACCGGGAAAAACTTTGATTTCAGGTGGCATTTTGGGGACAGTAGATATTCTTTAAGACGCATTCGGAACAAGCGGATTTTTTTGTGGACAGCCCGTCAAAGAGCCTGTACAATGGTTTGATAATGTGGTGGTAATACCACCAGCCAAAAGCCGACAAGCAGGAGAAGGTCATGATTACTGGAATGGAACCCCTGGAAGCCACCAGCCTCAAGGCGCGTTTTATTGAGCGCTTCGAAGAGCTTATTCTTTCAGGTCGTTTTGTGTGCGGAGAGAAGCTGCCTCCGGAGAGGGAGCTGGCGCGGCTCCTGGAGGTGAGCCGGCCGGTCGTGCATGAGGGGCTTGTCGAACTGGCCGCCAAGGGACTGGTCACAATAGTTCCGCGGCGGGGAACCGTCGTCAACGATTTTCGCCGGGAAGGATCGGTGGAGCTTCTGCATTCCCTGCTTCAGTACGGTGCGGGGGATCTGCAGCCCGGAATCCTGAAGGGCATGCTGGAGATGCGTCTTCTCTTTGAGGTCGAAATTGCTGCACAGGCGGCGGTACGGGGCTCCGGAGAGGAACGGGATATGATTTCTGATGCCCTGAAGGCGGAAGAAAGGCTTTTTAAGGAGGGAGGCTGGCGGGCTTCCCTGGTTGCGGAGGCGGATTATGCTTTTCACCACTCCCTGGCTATGGCCAGCGGTAATATTGTCTACCCGCTTCTTATGAACAGTTTCCGTTCCCTGTATCTAAATGTTCTGACCAGGTTCTACCGGAAGAAGATCGACTTTCTGCCGATCCTGCAAAGCCACCGTACAATCCTGGCTCTGGTGCTGAAAAACGACGCTGCCGGGGCGGCCGCGGTGATGAGACAGCTTCTTGAAGAGAGTTCGGTCAGGCTCAATGCCATTCTGGATGAAGAGAGGAGACGGCTGTGAGGGGACGGGAAGCTTCAGCGGTTAAAGCCATTCTGCGGCGGCTGGCGAAAGAGGGGCTTGTCGGGGTCAGGGTAAGTCCGTACCGTGAATCGGTCCTGCTCAGCGGAAGCGTCAAAAGCCGGGAAGAGAAGGTGCGTGCCGGTTATGCGGCTGCAGGCCGGGGCTTTGCCGGGGTAGTCAATGATATCGAAGTCCGGGGGGAGGCGGAAGAACGGGAGCCCCGGATTACTTCACGGCATGACAATCTTCTTGAAGGCCGAAGTTTTGATGTGCTTATTATCGGAGGAGGAGTTATAGGAACGGCTCTTGCCCGGGAGCTTTCCAGACTTGATATAAGCATCGCGATTCTTGAGAAGGAGAGCGATCTCGCCATGCATCAGAGCGGCCGGAATGACGGGATGATACACCCCGGTTTCGCTGCCTCTCCCGGCACTCTTAAGGCACACTATAACGTCCGGGGAAACCGCATGTACGATAAGCTCTGCAGGGAGCTTGATATCCCCTTCGGCCGGCCGGGATCGATGATCCTCTTCCCTTCGCCATGGTATCTACTGCTTCTGCCTCTTCTTAAACGGAGAGCACGGAAAAACGGGGTGGACGCATACCGCCGCCTCTCACGCGGCGAAGTCGCCCGTCTGGAACCGCATATAACGGATAAACAGCATGGAGCCTTCTATTTCCCCTCCGCGGGGCATCTGAGTCCGTACAATCTGGTTAACGCCCTGGCGGAGAGCAGTGTGGAGAACGGGGCGGAGCTCTTTCTCGAATGCGCTGTCACGGGATTTGAAATGGAAGAAGGAAGGATCACCAAGGTACTTACCAACCGGGGCAGCCTGGGTGCGGGGGTCGTTGTCAATGCGGCGGGTATCTGGAGCGACTGGGTGGCGGCCCTGGCGGATGACCGTTTTTTCTCTCTTCATGGAAGAAAGGGAGTGGATGCGATTCTGGACCTGAAGAGCGGGGCATACCAGACCAGAATCGCCGCCATGCCGGATCTTATCGGCCAGAGGGATTCAAGAACAAAGGGAGGGGGGATCGTTCCGACCATCGAGGGAAATATCCTGGTGGGGCCGACGGCCAGGGAGGTTCCGGACAGGGAACACTACGAGACCGACCCGGAAGACCTGAAGGATCTCTTTACCCGGCTCCAGGTTAATCCCGCTCTTTCACCTTCTCAGGTAATTACCTATTTTGCGGGGATTCGTGCCTGCACCTGGGAGGAGGATTTTATTGTCGGTCCCTCCCGGAGAGTCGCAAATCTGGTGCACCTCGCCGGCATCCAGTCTCCCGGACTTGCCTCCGCTCCGGCAATCGCCGAAGATGCGGCCCTCATGTGCAGGCGCATACTCGAACGGGATGCCCCGGAAACCCCGGTGAGGGAAAAAAAGAATTTTATCTCCCGGCGTCACGCACCACCGGATCCGAAAAAAATGAAGGAGTCCGAACGCCATGCCCTTATCCTGAAGGATCCGGCTTACGGGCGGATTGTGTGCCGCTGCGAGGGGGTGAGTGAGGGAGAGGTGCGTGATGCTCTTCGCCGTCCGGTCCCGGTCACCAGCCTGGACGGGGTCAAGCGAAGAACAAGAATAGCCACCGGGCGGTGCCAGGGCGGTTTCTGTACCCCCAGGGTGCTGGAGATTATGGCCAGGGAGCTCGGGTGTCCGATGGAATCGCTGACCAAGAAAGGAGGTGCCTCGTACCTCCTCGTAAAAGAGACAAAATGTCCGGAAGAGGTTTTACCTGATGGGACATCGGAGGGAGAACGGGATGGAAATTGAGAAAGGAAATATCCTCCGGTACGAGGTAATCATAATCGGTTCCGGTCCCGCCGGCCTTGCGGCGGCGGCAGCCGCCGCAAGCGCGGGGGTGTCATGCTGCATTGTTGAGCGGGAGGAGCGTGCCGGCGGTATTCTCAAGCAGTGCATTCACGACGGTTTCGGACTGGTCCGCTATGGGGAGCGCCTTACCGGTCCGGAGTATGCAAGCCGGGAGCTGGAGAAGGTGCGCAGCCTGAGAATCCCGATACACCTCTCCACCTATCTTGTTTCGGTGCGCCGGGAGGAAGGGCAATTCCTCCTTACCGGGGTCGGACCGGAGGGGGTGATTATTCTGGAGGCTCCTGCCCTTGTCCTTGCCACCGGCTGCAGGGAGCGGACCGCGCGTCAGATTTTTCTCCACGGAAGCCGGCCCGCAGGGGTTTATACCGCGGGACTGGCACAGTACTTTATCAACATTCAGGGATACCTTCCTGCCCGTCGCTGCATCATTCTCGGAAGCGGCGATATCGGCCTGATCATGGCCCGTCGTTTTGTTCTCGAAGGGGCCGAGGTGGAAGGGGTGTATGAAATTATGCCCCGTCCTTCGGGTCTTCCGAGGAATATTGCCCAATGTCTGGAAGATTATTCAATTCCCCTTCACCTTTCCACTACGGTGAGCCGGATACACGGACGGGAGCGGGTAGAGGGCGTGACCCTGGTAAACGTTGACGATGCCCTGAAACCCGTCCCCGGCAGCGAACGCTATGTGGAGTGCGATGCTCTGGTGCTCTCGGTGGGACTTATTCCGGAAAATGAGATAGCCGCAGATCTCGGAGTGGAAATTGATCCGGTAACCCGCGGTCCCGTGGTGGATGACGGAATGATGACATCGGTTCCCGGTCTCTACTCCTGCGGAAATGCCCTGCATGTGAGCGACCTTGCGGACTACGTTTCCGCGACCGGGGAGACCGCCGGCAGGGATGCGGCGCGTTACGTGCGCAGAGAAACTGGTACCATCCCCGAGTCTTCTCTCTCTTTGATCACCGAGGGCCCCTTTTTATACATCCTGCCGCAGCGGATCCGCTGCGGAGAGGAGCGGGAGCTTACCTTCTATTTCCGGGCGGCCGGAGAGATGGAGCATGCCCGGGTTTCCATCAGTATGACCGATGAAAACGGGATCGGGACAAGTCTGAAGAGCCGCCGCTTTACTGCCCTGAGACCGGCGGAGATGGAGGAGATCCGGGTCCGTATTCCGGACGGAAAGGCTGTTTCCTGCAGGGCCCTTCTGGAGGTCGAAGGATGAACGGAGAAAAATACCTGACCTGCCTGGCATGTCCGAAGGGGTGCCGGGTAAGGGTCTCTTTCGACGGTGATGGCAATGTGACCGCCGTGTCCGGCAGCCGATGCGGCCGGGGAAGGGAGTGGGCAGAGCAGGAGCTTTCGTCTCCCATGCGGACACTCACCACGACGGTCCGGACCTCTTTTACGGATTTTCCCCGTCTTCCCGTCAGAAGCGAAAGGGATGTTCCCCTTTCGGAAATCCCGCGCATGATGAAGAAGATAGAGTTCCTGATCGTTGAGGAACGGCTTTTTCCCGGGATTGTGGTGGAAAAGGAAGTGTACCGCGACGATGAGGGAGCCGTGGCCCTGATCGCGACGGGAGATATGCGGTGAATACGCTGCATATGGAGCCTCTCCTTCTCGCCATCGACTGCGGTACCCAGAGCCTGCGGGCGCTCATCTTCGACTGCCGGGGAGATCTGATTGAAATGGCGAAGGTGGTATATCCCCCCTATTTCTCCGAAAAGCCCGGCTGGGCTGAGCAGGATCCGGAACTCTTCTGGACCTCTCTGGGCAAGGCGTGCCGAACGCTCGCCGCCTCGGTACCCGCCGCATTTGCCTCCATTGCGGGGGTGGGGGTTACGAGCCAGCGCGACAGCATGGTCTGTGTGGATGAACGGGGCATTCCTCTCAGACCGGTCATTACCTGGCTCGATCAGAGAAAGAGCTCTCCGGTCTACCGTCCCAGGGGGATAAGCGCTCTGGCTTTGCGTGCCGCGGGCATGTACAAGCCGATCCTCAAGACCCAGAGCGACGGCAAGGGCAACTGGATACGTGAATATGAGCCGGAGATATGGGCCAGGTGTCATAAGTACCTTCAGGTCTCCGGCTTTCTCAATTACCGGCTGACCGGAGAGTTTACCGATTCCGCCGCAAGCCAGATAGGGCATGTTCCCGTAGACTACCGGACACGCCGCTGGGCTTCTCCGCGTTCGCTTACGGGAAAGCTTTTTCCGGTTGAACCAGGGAAACTGCCCCGTCTGGTCGAGGCGGGAACGATTATAGGGACCGTAAGCCGACGGGCCTCCGGGGAAACCGGGCTTCCCGCCGGCCTGAAGGTTGTTGCCTGCGGGTCGGACAAGGGCTGTGAAACCCTCGGCATGGGGGTTCTTAATCAGAAAAGCGCCAGTCTCAGTTTCGGAACAACCGCTACGGTTCAGACAAGCACGGACCGCTATTTCGAGCCGATCAGGTTTATGCCCGCCTATCCTGCTCCGGTACCGGGACGGTGGAACCCCGAAGTTGAAATATTCCGCGGCTACTGGATGATAAGCTGGTTCCGCGAACAGTTCGGCTACCGCGAGGAGGTCGAATCCGAAAAGTGCGGCCGTCCGCCGGAAGAGCTTCTGGACGCACTGCTCAGGGAGGTCCCCGCCGGTTCCATGGGACTCATGGTTCAGCCGTACTGGAGCCCCGGGCTTAAGCATCCCTCGGCAAAAGGGGCTATGATAGGTTTCGGAGATGTGCACACCAGGGCGTATGTCTACCGGTCAATGATAGAAGGACTCGCCTATGCCCTGCGGGACGGACTTAACTCTCTTGAGACCCGCGGCGGCGTAAAGGTCGAGCAGGCGGCGGTAAGCGGGGGAGCCAGCAGGAGTGACGAGATATGCCGGATAAGTGCGGACATCTTCGGAATTCCCATTGTCCGGGGACGGACCTGGGAGACAAGCGGTCTCGGTGCGGCTATTGTAACGGCCGCAGGTCTGGGACTCCACAGCGGCTTTGATGCCGCGGTTGAGGGAATGGTTCATTACGAGCAGACGTTTGAACCGGATCCGCAGCACCGGGAACTCTATGACCGGCTGTTTGGTCTTTACCGGAATATCTATCCGACAATGAGGCGGCTCTACGGCGAGCTTGCGGAAATAGTGGGATATCCCGAGCCTGTTTCCCCGCAGGGGCTGAAATAAGCCAGTACACAAGAAGAGAAAAGGAGCACTGATATGGCGAAGAAGAAAGATTTTACCCCTCCCTGGAGAGAAACCCCTCCAGCACCGGAATCCTACCGGACCATCTTCAAATGGGGCAGTATGAATGAATATAAACACCCCAACGGAAAGCTGTACCGGCTCATGAAGGAAGAGTTCGGTCTGACCGATAAGGACTTTGAGAAGCCCCGCGACGAGGGTGATGATCCGGTAGTACTGCCCGATAATCCATCCTCTCTGGACGCTGTTCACCGCCGGGCAATCGAAGCCATCGTCGGCTCGGAGAATGTCTCGGTATCCGACTATGACAGACTTCGCTACTCCTGCGGCAAAACCATGGAGGAAACCCTCGAGCTGCGGGAAAAAACGATCCGGGAGGTCACCGATCTTGTGGTGCACCCCCGCGGCAAGGAAGATGTAAGGGCTCTGGTGGAGTACTGCGACAGGCACCGCATCCCGGTAACCGTATACGGGGGAGGGTCGAGCGTCAATTTCGGTCTGCGGCCGGTCTGCGGCGGTATAACGCTTGTGCTCTCCACCCATATGAATAAAATCGTAAAGCTGAGCGAGGTCAATAAAAGCTGTACGGTCCAGGCCGGAATGATGGGCCCCGCCTTCGAAGAGGCCCTCAACGGTGCAAAGGAGCTTTACGGAACACGGAGAAACTACACCTGCGGTCATTTCCCGCAGTCCTTCGAATATTCGACCGTCGGCGGCTGGATAGTGACCTGGGGTGCAGGCCAGCAATCCAGTTACTACGGTGATGCCTGCGACCTCGTTCTCAGTCAGGAGTATGTTACCCCCGCGGGCAGTTTTACCACCCGTGAATTCCCCGCAGCTGCAAACGGACCCCGGGTGAACGATATGATGAAGGGAAGCGAGGGCTGCTACGGCATCCTGGTGGAGGCTACTGTGAAGATTTTCTATCACATGCCGAAGAACCAGCTCCGCTTCGCATATATGTTTCCCGACTGGGACGGTGCCCTGGAGGCGGTAAGGGAGATAAGCCAGGCCGAATTCGGTTTTCCCGGGGTCATGCGCCTCTCGGACCCGGAGGAGACCCAGGTCGGTCTGAAGCTTTACGGCGTGGAAGGTACCATTCTCGATACCGCCATAAAGGTGCTGGGACTTAAACCGGGTCGCCGCTGTCTGTTTCTGGCAAGAACCGAGGGAGAGAAGGGCTTCGCACGGAATGTGCTGCGGAAGGCGAAGCGGATCTGCAGGCGGTACGGAGGAGTCTCCCTTACGGGGTATCCGGTTACAAGCTGGGAACACGGACGCTATCGCGATCCCTACCTCCGGGAGGATATGGGAGATTTCGGAGTGGTAATAGATACCCTTGAAACCACCGTTACCTGGGAGAATCTGGAAGCGGTGCACCAGTCGGTACGGAAGGTGGTAAAATCCCGCCCGTCAACCATCTGCATGACCCACGCCAGCCATTTCTATCCCCACGGCACAAATCTCTACTTCATTTTCAACGCCGCCTTTTCCGGCCGGCAGGAGTATGTCGATTTCCAGACGGAGGTTATTGATGCCATTGCATCAAGCGGAGGGAGTTTGAGCCATCATCATGGTGTCGGCCGGATGATCGCACCCTGGATGGATGAGCATCTGGGTCCGGTTCAGATGGGAGCACTGCGCGCACTTAAGAGCTTCTTCGATCCCCGGAACATCATGAACCCCGGAGGACAGATGGGCCTTGATCTGCCGGAGGAGACCCGAAAAACACGCAACTGGCGAGTGGATTGGAAGAGAATCAGCTTGCCCGATAAAGGTTGATGCATTTACACTGGAGTCATGAAGATCCGCAGAGTAATCGAGTATAAGTTTACCGGCATCAGACGTGTTGGTCTGATAGCCGGTGTTTCTTTTTTTGCCCTCGTGTTCAATATCGGGATGATACGTTTATGCTCGGGCACCGATTTTCCGCTCTTCCTCGATACCATCGGCGCCGCCGCAGTTACTGTTTTTTTCGGCTTCTGGGCGGGAGCCGCGGTCGCGGTCCTGACGCATGTCGTCGTGGATCTCTTCACCCCGCTCGCCGGCACCTTTCTTCCTTTTCTTCCGGTGCATCTGACATCGATCCTTATCATCTACCTGCTTCAGAGAAAAGGACGTTTCACCACCCTGGTGGACGCGGTTACGGCGGTCGGTCTGGTGGCCTTTGCAAATGCCTTCGCCGGCTCCCTGGTCTCTATTGTGTTTTTCAGCGGCATAACAGGGCACCCCAGCGACTATCTTATAAGCGGCTTTATTTCCACCGGACTCAGTCTCTTCTGGGCCGGCTTCTGGGGCAGGGTGCCGATTAATATGGTGGATAAATGCATAACGGTTTTTATTGTCTTCGGTCTGAAGGTTATGGTGGAAAGGCGGATAGGGAGCGAGGAAGCAGATTTTACCTCCTAGGGCACTTCTTTTTCGTAAGCTGCAATGGAGCTCGAGCAGGTGGTCCTGTTTCTGCCGTTGCGTTTTGAATAGTAGAGCGCCTTGTCGGCGCGGTGCACGCATGCATCCACACCCTCATCCCGGCTCGCCATGTAGCTTGCGACTCCCGCGGAGATGGTAATCTGATCGGGGCAGGAATTGAGTGATTCGTGACACCTGCTGATAAGCAGTCGCAGCCGTTCGGCAACCTCAAATGCGGCCTTCTCTCCGGTATCCTCAAGATAGACCAGAAACTCTTCTCCCCCGTAACGTACCCCCATGTCCTGCTGACGCAGGTTTGAGAGTATGATGGAGCTGACGCTTTTTATTACTTCGTCCCCGGCCGAATGACCGTAGGTATCGTTTACATTCTTGAAATGATCAATATCGAGCATGATGATCGAGAAAGCATACCCTTTCGGCTTTTCCCGGATTTTGTCCGAAACAATGGCCGTAAAGTAGTGCCTGAATTTCAGGTGAGTCATCATGTCGGTATTTGACATCTCAAAGAGGATGGCGTTATAGAGGGCGGAGGATGCAAAGCGGGAAATGTCCATAAGATAATGCTTTTCTTTTCTGGTGTAGGTATTCCCGGTAATCCTTTCCCCAAGCAGGATAATGCCGGTAAGAATTCCCTGGGCAATGAGCGGAATAATTAGAGTAGGGGAAAGGGCTTCAATAATCCGTGTTGCCGGTGACGGGGGACAGTATTCCGAAAGCTCATGCATGGTAAAGCATCGCGGACTTTTTAGCAGCGCCGCGGCAAAGGGATCCTGAAGATCTATCTGATATTCCAGGCTGTGGTCGAGGGAAAATCCTTCCTGGTTGCGCGTAAGGCGAAGCTGGCCGATATCGAAATTGTCGCGGGCAAAGAGCGCCGCCTGGGTAACCCTCATCTGACCCATACAGATGAAGAGGATTGAGTCGAGAAGGATTGAGAGGTCAATCTTGCTGCTGAGACTCTTGCTTATTTCAAGAAGCTGACTGAGATCAAAAATTTCTTTCTCAAGCTCTTCACAGCGTCTGCTCTGATTGTCTTCTGTTTCGATTATGTAACTCCCGTGCTTTTCCTTATTGTAGTCTGAAAACGGATGATACTTCAAGAAAAAACATGATAAGCTTGGGAAATGTATGTGAAAAACAGTTATATTCACCTTTCCCGGCCGAGAATCGATTATCGGCCCCTTCGGGAAATGGATGCCGGCTTAATGAAAAAACTGTCCTATTACCGGGACAACCGGGAGGAATTTGAGTTCCTCCTCTCCCGTTACGGAGATGCCGTACGAAGCGGAACTCTTGTGTCTGCGGACGTCAGGCCGGTCGGCAGCGAAATCGGTCTCGGGCTCTTTGCCCGCGAAGCTGTTTCAAAGGATGATCTTGCAGGCGAATATACCGGGCTGGTCCGGGAAGCCCGGGAAATAAAACCCGAAGATATCGACGAAGATGGGCACTATCCCGATGACTGGGCCTGGGATTATCCGGTGGAGATCCCCGGCTTTCCTCCTCTCGAAATTGATGCCCGCGAAGCGGGAAATGTACTTCGTTTTGTAAACCATTCCATGAATCCCAATCTGAGGCCCGACCATTTTCTGCTCGATAACGGCTGGGTGCTTATCTTTATTGCCGACCGGGATATTGCTCCCGGAGAGGAGCTGACTATAGACTATGGGGAAGCCTACTGGAGCGGGGAGTTCCGGGAGCTGGTTCTTCGGGAGGACGAAATGTCGTTTTATGACTCGTCGGGGGGGAGTATCTGTTTCAAAAAGGCCTGAGTCCTCTCCTCTACGGGATTTGAGAACATCTGTTCCGGTGTTCCTTCTTCAAGAATGACGCCTTCGTCCATGAAGACAACCCGGTGGGCGGCTTCTTTGGCAAACCACATTTCATGGGTCACCACGACCATGGTCATTCCTTCCTTTCCGAGTTCTTCCATAACCGTAATAACCTCTCCGACAAGCTCGGGATCAAGGGCGCTGGTTGGCTCGTCAAAAAGCATGATTTTCGGCTGCATGGCCAGGGCCCGTGCTATCGCCACCCGCTGTTTCTGACCGCCCGAGAGCATGGCGGGATAGGTGTATGGCTTGTCCGCCAGACCCACCTTGTCCAGAAGATGGATGCCAAGTTCGTGGGCCGCCTTCTTGGGCATCCCCTTGACGTGGACAGGACCTTCTATGACATTCTCCAGAACCGACATGTGGGGGAAGAGGTTGAAGTGCTGAAAGACCATCCCCATATCCTGTCTGACCCTGTTCAGTACCTTGTTTATCGGCTTGATATGCTCCCCGTCGAGATAGATCCGGCCCTCCTGGGCCATTTCAAGGAAGTTCATGCAGCGGAGGAGGGTACTTTTTCCCGAACCGCTCGCACCGATTACAACCACAACCTCACCTTCTCCGACATCGAGGCTCAGATCTTTGAGGACATGAAGCTCTCCATAGTACTTTTCGAGATTTTCAACCCGCAGAATCGGTTTGTTAAGACTGGTCACGGTCACTAACCCTCAATTTTTTTTCCAGTTTATGCACTCCGAAAGTAAGCACACTTGTCATGATAAGGTACCAGATGGCAACGATGATAAGCATCTCCATATACATGAATGTTGAAGATCCCAGCTGGCGTCCCTTCAGAAGAAGCTCGGGAACCGCTATCGTACTTGCCAGAGAACTGTCCTTCAGGGCGATAATGAACTGATTTCCCAGAGACGGCACGGCACGCTTGAAGGCCTGAGGCAGGATAATCCTGCGCATCGCCTTTCTCCTGGTCATGCCGAGACTTCGTGCCGCTTCCATCTGTCCATAGTGGATGGATTGAATCGAGCCCCTGAAAATTTCGGCGATGTATGCACCATTATGCACCCCCAGGGCGATAATGGCAGAAGGGAAGGGCGGAATGGTCACTATGGTGGTAAGACCGTAGTAGATGATAAAGAGCTGCAAAAGCAGCGGCGTTCCTCTGATAAGGAAAATATACGCCGATGCGACTGCGCTAAGCGGTTTGTTCCGGGAAATTTTACCGAGGGCGACCACCAGTCCCAGAAGGAGACCGGTGACAATTCCCAGGGTAGTTATTTCCAGGGTAAGAAGTGCGGCATCCCGGAAAAGCAGAAACTTTTCCGGGATAACAGCAAAGTTCCAGGGGAAAATGGTGCTCACCTGATATCCTCTTTACTCTACGGTAATATCTTCGCCGTTGAACCACTTGGCGCTTATCCGCTTCAGGGTGCCATCGGCCCGCATATCCTGAAGGATTGCGTTGACGCTCTCACGGAGCTCATCATCGCTGTCCTGGAAGGCAATGCCCATTGTTTCGGTGCGGAGAACGGAACCTACAAGGGTAAGCTCGTCACCCCGGCCAAGTTTGGCTATTGCGTTAAGTCCGACAATACGGTCCGTAAGAACGCCATCGACACGGCCGTTGAGCAGCTCCATCAGGGTCTGGTTGTCATCTTCATAGAGTTTGATCTTGACACCGAGTTTATCGGCGTCTTTTTCGAAGGTTGTTCCGGTAACCAGGCCGATGGTGCTTTCCGGAGTCAGATCCGATACACCGGTAATGCCGCTGTCCTTTTTTACGATAAGCTGAGGTCCGGAGTAGTAGTAGGGAGTCGAAAAATCAACAACCTCTTCCCGTTCAGCGGTTATTCCCATGCTGCCGAGTATTCCGTCATACCTTCCGGCTCTCAATCCTTCGATAATGCCGTCCCAGGCAGTGGTTTTGTATTCAAGTTCTCTGTCGAGACGTTTCGCAATTTCTCCCGCAACATCCACGTCAAAGCCCTGAACGCTTCCATCGTCGGTTACGAAGTTAAAGGGGGGATAGCCTCCGGATCCGGCAAAGCTTATGGTGCTTGCGTCTGATTCGCTGTTTCCGCCGGCAAAAACAAGACCGGTCGGCAGAATCAACAGCAGCATGATTGCAGTTACTATTCCTTTGTGTTTCATGTGTTCCTCCAATTAGTTATAATACAAAATATTAGTATACAATAGATAAAGTATACTAAAAATGGTCCTGCTGCAAGTCCTTTCACAAAAAAATTTCTATGTATATATAAAGTAACGTTTTATTAGCCGCTTTATAATGGTCAATATCTTTAATATGTTTATAGAAGGATGTAATAAAAGAATGATAGGACTGTTTTGTTTAGATTCCTAAAGCAAATGTGCTCTTTCTTGTCTCAGTAGCCTGTCAGTGCCGCCAGAGCGACAAAACCGACGGATACAAGAAAGAGGAGCAGCTGAAGGGGGAGGATTTTTTTCAGCCAGCTTGTGTAAGGAATTCCGGTCATTGCGAGGCAGATCAGGAGCATTGCATTAGTCGGGTAAAGTATATTGGAATAACCGTCGCCGAACATGAAGGCAAGCACTGCAGTCTGTCTGCCTATTCCGACCAGGTCCGTAAGAGGAGCTACGAGAGGCATTACCAGAAAGGCTTTTGCAGATCCGCTGCTTATGAAAAAGTTGAGGAAGAGAACAAGGGCGTAGATCATCAGCGCTCCAGACACCCTGCCGGCTCCTCCCAGACTTTGGGAGGCCAAATGGAGCAGGGTGTCCAGGATGCGGCTCTCCTGCATTATCTGCTTTACCGCGGCTGCCATAAGCACCAGAAGTATTCCCGGGGCAATCCCTCCCATACCTCCGGCAAAGGCTTTTCCGCAGGATTTCCAGGGGAAGGCCGAAAGGCGGGCAGCCCCCAGGGCCGCAATGAGAAAGAAGAGAACCATCAGGGGGAACGCGAGGGATGACAGGCCAGCTGCCATAGTCGCAGCAAGAGAAACTATCATAATGATCATGGAACTGCCGAACCAGAGCAGAGAGGCGCGGTTGAGGCTGCCCTGGCCGTCCGGACTGCTGTTCACCCGCGGCTCTGTCCCGGCTGCGGAAGAAGGCTGCTGCGGAGAAAATTTCCGGGAATACCGGAAGAGAAAGAGAACATAGATTGCATAAGTGGTCAGAAGGACTATCAGACGGAGCCAGGCGCCGGAAAAAGGAGGCAAGCCGGCAATCCCCTGGGCTACACCGATCGTGAAGGGATTGGTAACCGCCGCGGAAAAGCCGAGGGCCATAGCCCCCAGGCTGAGGGCGGCTCCCATGAAGGGGTCCCAGCCCAGGCCGATGGCGAGGGAGACCGCAAGCGGAACAAGTACCAGGCTTTCCTCCATCGTTCCCAGAAAACTGCCGAAGAGCATAAAAACAAGAACCAGGACCGCGATAAGAGTTTTGCGTCTTTCCGCCCAGCGGCTTACGGCGCTTTCCACCATCTGCCTGAGAATCCCCGCGCTCCCGAGGATGGAAATAGAGCCGGCTATAAGCAGCATAAAGATGGAGATCCCGATTACCATCGGACCGTCAGGGCCGGCAAGGAGTTCAAAGGGCGATGTGAACCATCGCCAGACCGGCAGCTGCGGGCCTGTTTCCAGAAAAGCGAATGTTCCGGGAATTATCTCGTCTCTGCCCGAAGCGGCTTCCCTGTATTCAAAACTTCCGGCCGGCACCATCTGGCCGAGAATGCCGGCAAATATCATCAGAAGAAGAAGAATTACCGCCGCCGAGAGAAATGCACGCTTTCCAATTGAAATGGAGAGATCCGCTTGACTGTTCATGAGTCTATTATAAAAGAAAAGCTTTCGATGACAACATAAAGTTGACACCGAAAGCGTGAGGAGGAAGTGAAGAGCCTGCTGAATGCCTGTATCTTAAGATGAATAATTGATAAGCGACTCTATCAAGTGTAATCATAGTCGATAGCGGGAGAAAATGCTACAGAGAATGGAGTAATTATCGGACTATTTTGTACTTGTTTTCTTTTCTTGCCAGAACCCGATCGGTCGGGTAGAGTGTGGATAACACCCATGGAGCAAATTCGCTGCAGTATAAAGACAAAGCTTAATTTCGGGATAGGATGCGCGGTTCTCTTTTTTCTTCTGCTTCTGCTTGCCATAAGCTACGGACTTCAGAAGGACAGTGCAATAAAGAGCACCGAAGAGCTTACCCTCGCTCTGCTCAAAGGCACCGACAAACAGGTGGATGCTTTTTTCAGCGAGCTTGAACGCATTACCCGTTCAATTGCCGAATTCCCTTCGGTGCGGAATGTGGAAGTGGATAGAATGAGAGCCGAGTTCCTCGCCTCGGTGCGATCCCGCCGCCAGATGCTCCGGGCAGTCTATCTTGGAACCAAAGATGGCGCCATGCATGAGTGGGGATACGGTCCCGGCTTTATAAACAATACTCCGGACTTCCCTCCCGGTTATGATCCCCGAACGCGCCCCTGGTATCAGGCAGCTCTGGAATCCGGTACATACGGTATTACCCGTCCATATCTCTATGCCAGCGTCGATGCCATTGGAATAACATCGGTAATTCCTGTAAGAAAAGAGGATGGAACCTTTGTGGGAGTACTGGGGGTGGATGTCATGCTGTCGGATCTGCAGCGCATTATCGAGGAAATGGACATCCATAAAGAGGGGAAAGTGGTTCTTCTGAACCAGGATCATGAGCCTATTGTCAACCAGTTCCGTAATGGCGAGTTCGACCCCTCTCTGATTACCTCAGCCAAAGAAGGAAGTTTTATCCACCGCATTGGAGAGGAGCGCTATTACGTCGGTTACACGCAGAACAGGAGCAGCGGCTGGATCCTTCTGCTTGCCCTCCCCTACAAGACGATAATGGAGCAGCCCATGGCCAGCCTTCGTCTTATCATCCTCTTTGACATTATGCTCATGCTCCTGCTTTTTGCGGTTCTTGGCGCCATCGGCAACAAGCTGATTCTTCATCCTCTTCTGAGTATTGTGGCGGTAATCCGCACAATCGAATCCGGCAACAGGGATGTACGGGTTGTCATTAATACCGGAGATGAAATTGCGCTGCTTGGAGAGGAGCTAAATGCTCTGGTTGAGCGGGTTAATGACTACTCCCGTAAGATGGAAGAGAAGGTGGAACGGCGGTCCCGGCAGCTTTCCAGGCTGCAGCAGGAAAACCTTCGGCTGCGGATTATCGAAGAAAAGGAACGCATATACGGATATCTTCACGATTCCCTTGGCGCACGGCTGACAAATATTTTTCTCTCAAACAGTGTGGCTCAGAACGCGGCAAGTCCGGAGCTGCTGAAGGATATGCAGGAAAGGATAGAGACAAATACCCAGAGGGCCATTGAGGATCTTAAAGAGATTCTTACCGGAACGGTATCCGAGTCCCGGCGCATAATCGATTTCCAGAAACTGGTTGAGAACAACCTGCGGGAACGCCTTGAGCTGCGGGGAATAGATTTTTCCTATCGCATACATCAGCCCGAAGAGCTGAACGAGCTGCCCTACAGCACCCGTTTCGAACTGGAGAGCATGCTGCAGGAACTGGTAAGTAATGTTCTCAAGCATTCGGAAGCCGGTTCGGCCAGTCTCGATATTTCGATAAACGGTACAAGAGTACATATGGAATTTGCGGATGACGGTCGCGGATTTGACCCCTCCCTGGCGGAGGAGAGGGACGGATACGGAATCCGGAGTATGATGAACAGGATAAAAAGCCGGGGGGGGGATTTTGTCCTGAAGAGCTCTCCCGGAAAAGGAACACGGGTTGTGGTAGAGGTGGAGACCGGATGATCAGAATTATGATTTGTGAGGATGAGCGGGAAGCAAGAGAAGGTTTCCGTTATCTGCTGGGACTCGATGAAGAGATACGGGTTATGGGTACCTTTGCTACCGCCGAAGCCCTTATTGAATGCATAAAGAAGGTCGGGCCGCCGGATGTGGTTATGATGGATATAGGCCTGCCCGACATGAGCGGAATAGAAGCGACCGGGATTATTCATAAGTGCTGGCCGGGCATCAATATTCTGATCCTCACGATTTTTGAGGAGGAGGAGAAGATTCTCTCCGCGGTCCAGGCCGGTGCCGCCGGTTACGTTCTTAAAAATACCCGTCCAGGGGAACTTACCAGTCAGATCAAGGCGCTCCACCGCGGCGGCAGTCCGATCAGTCCGGGAGTTGCAAGAAAACTCCTTGGAGAGCTCCGTCGTGACCGGGCACCTGCCGAACCGATTGACTATAAGCTGACTCCCAGGGAGCTGGAAGTTATGAGCGGCATTGTCGAGGGTTTTACCTACAGCGAGATAGCCGGGAAATACGGAATCTCCGGTTCTACGGTGAAGAAACACATTCTTCACATCTACCGGAAACTGGATGTGAGCAGCAAGGTCGAGTTCATGAAAAAAGTGATGAAAGACAACCTGCTGAGCTGAATGCTCTCCTGTGGGCCAAATGGTCCATGAATATCTGACAGACCGCCTGGATACGGTAAAAAAAGCTGAGAAAATGAACCGATTGGCTACTTACCGGCAGGGTGAATCCGTGGTGAAATAATAAGCGGAAAATCATATTTATTAAGGAGGCTCGCATATGAGTGCAAAGGAAAAGCGGGGTGCCATGGACTGGTACTTCAAATCAAATCTGCTCATCCGGATTCTGATCGGTCTGGTGCTCGGTGCTCTTGCCGGAATTATTTTCGGCTCATCAATTCTCTGGGTCGCACCCTTCGGAGATCTTTTTGTCAGATTGCTGAAGATGATCGTGATGCCGGTTATCTTTGCCACCCTCGTTGTAGGATCGGCAAGTATAAGCCCTGCCAAGCTGGGCAAGGTCGGAATCAAGATCGTGCTTTTCTATCTGCTGACCTCGGCATTCGCCGTGGCAATCGGACTGCTTTTCGGCAACCTGTTTCAGCCGGGAACGGGAATGGATCTTGCATCGGTGGCTAATGCTTCCGGAAGGGAACTGGTCAAGCCCTCCCTTACCAGCACCCTCCTGAACATCGTCCCCACCAATCCCTTCGGCTCGATAGCTACCGGTGATGTTCTTCCCACCATCTTCTTCGCCATAATCTTCGGTATTGGAATAAGTTACCTCAAGATAAGCGAAGATGCCCGTGTTAAGAAGGCCGGAGAGACTATTCTTGTTGTGTTTGACGGAGCCGCCGAGGTTATGTACATGGTTGTACGCTGGGTTCTCCAGTATGCTCCCATCGGTGTGTTCGCTCTTATTGCGGTGGTATTTGCAAAGCAGGGAGCGGCTGCGGTAGGCCCCCTGGGAACGGTTACCATGGCGGTATACATAGCGCTTATCGTTCATGTCTTCCTGGTTTACGGCGGACTGCTGACCATAAACAAACTCAATTTTTTCCGTTTCCTCGGCGGAGCCAGGGAAGCGATGGTAACAGCCTTTGTTACCCGCTCCTCCTCCGGTACCCTTCCTGTCACCCTGAAGTGCAGTGATGATAATCACGGTGTTGACAGAAACATATCTTCTTTCACCCTTCCCCTCGGTGCAACCATCAACATGGACGGAACGGCCATCTATCAGGGTGTCTGTGCCCTCTTTATCGGCTTTGCCATAGGGCTGCCTCTCGATTTTACCCAGCAGATTACCATTATTATTACCGCGGTACTTGCTTCCATCGGAACCGCCGGAGTTCCGGGAGCCGGAGCCATCATGCTGCTTATGGTTATGGACTCGGTCGGACTGCCTATTGCCGCAGGAACACCTGTGGCTGCAGCGTATGCCATGATTCTGGGAATCGATGCCATTCTCGATATGGGTCGAACCTGTATAAATGTTACCGGTGATATGACCGGAACACTGCTTATTGCAAAGAGCGAGAATCAGGTGGATATGTCAAAGTGGAGCTGAACTGAGCTCTCTTGAAAGTCCGGTTTCTTTACCCGGTGCGGCCGCGGCTTCTTCTATGAGGCTGCGGCCGCTTTTTTGCGGGCACGTCCCGCCACGGCGGAAGCGGAGAGAAGAAGAAAGGCCATAGCGGCGAAGACCGCCGGAATTGAGAGATAAATTGAGATGAAGGAGCCGATAAGCGGGCTTACGGCCCAGCCGAGACTGCCGACGGTCGTCTGTATGCCGAAAAGCACGCCGCGGTTTTCCGGACGGGTTATGGAGGCCATTTTACTCTGCATAAGGGGTTCCAGGCCGCCGGCGAAGAATGCGGAGCCGATAAAAAAGAGGGCAAATCCGCTTACGGTTTTCATCAGCGCCGCGGGAAAAACGACCAGCGACGCCGAAAAAGCAAAAATGGTGATAAGCTGCAGCTTCGGTTTCCTGTCTCCCATTCTGCCGAGAATAATGGCGGAGGCGGCGGTTGCCAGACCGACCAGTCCGGATATGGCGCCCATAAGGGCTGCGGATCCCTGGAGGCTTCCCCTTATCTGCTGAATGTGGATGGGGAGAAAGGGTGTCGGAAGACTCCGTGCGCTGCGGAGAAGAAAAAGTATGAGAAGCAGAGGAGCGATGCTCTGCCAGGGAATCGCGGAAAAGCCGGCTCTGTATGTGTCCATGCCGCCGTGCTTGCCGGGAACGCCGCTGCTCTTCCGGTCCGTCCCGGGCTCCTTCACCAGGAAAAGAACCAGCAGGAAACCGGTGAACATTATGGTGCTGCCGATGATAAAACTTGTACGGTATCCGAGGTACTCCGCCGAGAGCCCTCCGATAAAAGGGCCTATTGAGAATCCGATAAAGGTGCTTGAAGAAAGAAAACCAAGGGAAGCAGAAATTTTCCCGCCTGGCGTACCGGCCGCAACAAGGGTCGCCGCGGCGGTTACGGTACCGGTAAAAAAGCCCTGGGCCATTCTGAGCATAAGCACCGCCGAGGGACTTTGGACCAGGCTCATGAGGAAGAGAATAAGGGTACCCGTAAGCATGGCTCTCAGCATCATCAGTTTACGGCCGTAGCGGTCCGAAATCGCGCCCCAGAAAGGAGCGGCTATGCCCATGGCGATTCCCGGAACGGCGCTTATCCAGCCTGCCCACATTTTCAGGGCGACGGGATCGTGTACCCCGAGTTCCTGAAGAAAATAAGGAATGAAGGGCAGGACAAAGCCGAAGCCCGTAAGGCTCAGGATCTGGGTAAACCAGACCGTGTAGAGATTTCTCTTCCAATGTTCCATACCGGAGAGTTTACCATGAAGTGCTCCTTCGGGTAGAGTGGTAAGAGCATGAGGCGGCATCCCGGGCTGTCCGGAGGATATGGAATGAACGATAAGGACAAGAAGAACAATGGTGATAAAAACGCTCCTTCCCTGCGCGGCACTGCGGCAAAAAAACCGGGCAGCAGCGGCTGGGAGCGTAATCTCAAAAGGCTTGTAAAGGCGAAGAATCTGCGGTGGATCTTTACGGCACCTCCTCCCTTTCGCCCCTTTCTGCTTGATGAGCTGAATGATCTGGGTATCAAAGACGCTGCCGCACATGGGGCGGGTGTTTTTTTTACGGCAAAGGCGGCCGAAATATATCCGCTTCTCATGCAGGTCAAAAGCGCCGGCCGGCTCTTTCTTCTTGTTGATGAATTCCGTGCGGGCGCGGCCGAAGAGCTGTTCCGGAAGGCCTCTCTCGTGCCCTGGGAACTCCTTCTGCCGGAGAAACCCGATCTTTCCATCAGGGTTACCCTGCGAAGGTGCCGTATCGAGCATGAGGGTGCCGCGGGAGCTACCCTGAGGATGGCTATCGAAGAGCGTCTTGCTTTTGCCGGTCCCGGCAGCGGTTCTCCGCAGATGCTGGAACTCTTCGGCGAGGAAAACAGGATTGAACTCAGGCTGGATGCTTCGGGCGAACAGCTGTACCGACGGGGCTACCGGAAACTGGTGGGCGATGCACCGATACGTGAAAGCACCGCCGCTTCTCTTCTGCGCTGGTATTTGAAGGTACGGGGTAAATTTTCGGTACTCTACGACCCCATGTGCGGTTCGGGAACCTTTCCGATCGAAGGGTGGGCGCTGGACCGTCATATTCCGCTTGCCGCGGGCCGGGACTTTTCGCTCTTCAGGTGGCCCGTGTTTTCATCTCCAGCCTGGGAATATGAGCGCAGGCAGCTCTTCGGGGCTCTGTTGAAGAAGGATACTGGATCCGTTCCTGCATGTGTATTCGGTTCTGACAGGGACCCCTCGATGCTGACTATTGCAAGGGAGAACTGCAGGGCAGCTCTGTCTCCCGAGTTTTCAGAGATCACAAGCCCGCCTCGCTTTTTTAAGGCCGATTTTTTCCGGTCGGAACCGGGTTCCCTGCCGGAGCTTCCCGCGGAGTGTGGGGAGGGGCGGAAGGTTCTTGTAATAAATCCTCCCTACGGAATCCGCATGAAGGCGGAAAGTTCACTTTTTGCGGAAATAATCGAACGGAAAAAGAGACACTGGAGGGAGTGGGATCTGCTGCTTATTGCGCCCCGGGACCTCTCTCTGCCTGTTCCCATGCGGTCCATTCTTTTCGAAAATGGAGGGATACCGCTTAAAGCAGCAATATATGGCCCCTGATACTGCCCCGGTCCCGGCTTGAGCATAATCTGCGGCTCTTTTTTTTCCGGAGCCGTTTGATAGCTGAAGGAAAATGAATATACTTTTTTACATGAGTACCGAAGAAGCCGGAACAATACTTGTTGTCGATGACAACGTTGAGAACATAAAACTGGCGGTGAACTACCTTAAAGAAGAAGGTTTTCGTGTCGCCTTTGCAACCAGCAGTGCAAAAAGCCTCGCCCTCGTGCAGGAAAACCGCTACGACCTTATTCTGATGGATGTAATGATGCCGGAAATGGATGGTTTTGAAACCTGCAGAAGAATCAAGGCTCTACCGTCATACAGGGATACTCCGATTATTTTTCTCACAGCGCGGACGGATAAGGAAAGTGTCGTTCAGGGCTTTGAATCGGGCGGATCCGACTATGTGGCAAAGCCTTTCCACGGTGCCGAACTGATTCTCAGGGTAAGAACCCATCTCGAACTTAAAAAGACCAGAGAACAGCTTGAGGATATAAATGCGGAGCTTCAGCGGGAGGTCCTTGCGGGCCTCCAGCTCTCGGAGGAGCTGGAACGTTCCCATCAGGAACTGCAGCGGGCCAACCAGCAGCTGCATGCCATGGCATCCACCGATCCGCTTACCGGGCTTATGAACAGAAGGCGGATGCTGGATTTCCTGGATTATGAAGCGAGCCGGACGAGACGGCAGGGCGGCTGTTATTCGGTGATAATGTGCGATATTGACCATTTTAAAAAAGTAAACGACACCTATGGGCATGACAGCGGTGATACCGTTCTCAAGGCGGTTGCGGGAGTTTTTCATGGCGGGATACGGGAACAGGATAAGGCCAGCCGCTGGGGAGGAGAGGAGTTCCTCTTTCTTTTCCCTGAAACCACCGGGGAAGGTGCGGTGACTATTGCGGAGAAACTTCGTATTCAGATAGAGGAGATGTCCATCCAGGTGGAAAATGATATTATCGGAGTCACCCTTACCTTCGGGATAGCTACAAGCGATATAAGCTGTGATTTCGACGAGATAATAAGAAAGGCGGATCTTGCCCTCTATCAGGGAAAGGAGCAGGGGAGGAACCGGACGGTCCTCTACAGCTCTTCCGGCTCAAGCGAAGAAAACGGGTCGGATTCCATCAGCTGATTAAGGCCGGCGATATCGATATTCTCCACCGCCTGGATAATGTCCCGGGCGAAATCCCTGAGACGGCTGTGTTCTCCTTCTTCCGCTTCCTTCAGAAGGGTTTCTCCGAAGGCTGCTATGTCGTCGAGAACCATTGATGCACGCAGCTCATTCCACCGTTCCCGGAGCTCTTTGTTATGCAGTTCTGAGAAATCCCGGTTCAGCGGCTCTTCTTCTTCCGGCTTTTCGTTTACTCTGTTCATTTCCTGAAGGACATTGCCGGATGTGGAACTGCTCCAGAATATATCCGGGAAGGAGAGGGTAAAAGTTGAACCGCCCCCAGGCCTGCTTTTAAGATATATGGTACCTCCCATTGCCTCTGCAAGGCTTTTTGATATAGCGAGACCCAGACCGGTGCCTCCGTACTTCCGGTTGCTTTGTCCTTCCGTTTGTCTGAAGGCCTCAAAAATGTTCTCCTGTTCCTTGTCCGGGATACCGATCCCGGTGTCCCGGATGGAAAAAGTGATGCCGCATTTTCCGGAAACGGCCGGGTGATAATCCGCCCTGACTATAAGCTCGAGAGATCCCTTCTCGGTAAACTTGAGAGCGTTTCCGGCGAGGTTTATGAGGATTTGCCGGACTCTGGTTTCATCAAGAATTATGGCGGGCGGCACCTGTTCTTCTATCAGCAGCTTGAATTTCAGCCCTTTCTTCTCAGCCTCGATACCGAACATGGAGACGATATCCATGGAGAGTCTGCGGGGAGAGAAGGGTTCGAAGGAGAGCTGAAGTTTTCCGGCTTCAATGCGGGAGAAGTCCAGAATATCCCCGATGAGCGTGAGCAGCACTCTGCCCGATTTCTCGACCTGCCCGGTATACTGCTTCAGTTTAGGATCATCCAGATGCCTGGATATAAGTTCATTGAAACCGAGAACCGAGTTCATGGGAGTCCGGATTTCATGGCTCATGTTCGCCAGGAAGATGCTCTTGGCACGGTTTGCCGCCTCAGCTTCATCCTTTGCTTTTTCAAGGTCTTTTTCCATTTTGACCCGCTCACTGACATCCCGGCTTATGGCAATTATTCCATTTTCTATTGTTCTGCTTAAGGTCTCAAACCATATGTAGGTTCCCTCTTTTTGTCTTATGCGGTAGGTGACCGAAGCTATGCCCTCATTTTGCCCTTCTTTGCTTCCTCCGTCGACTATTACTTTGTGGCTTTCTTCAATCCTTTCCAGATCTTCGGGGTGAAAGAGCGTATAGGCGTTTACCCCGATCAATTCCTGCTGGCTGTAGCCAAGCAGTCGTTCACAGGCGGGACTGGCATATATGTACCGCCCTTCCATGTCATGCTGACTGATCATATCGGTTGAGTTTTCCGCAAGGAGGCGGTACTTCTGTTCGCTTTGACGAATAGCTTCTTCTGCCTGTTTGCGGCGGGTTACATCATGAACGACCGCAAGGAAGAAAGGCTGAGACCCCAGACTGAGGCCGGTCATATGTACCATTACTTCGCGGACTTTACCGTCTCTGGTCAGATGACGTGATTCAAAGGCATTCCGGCCGTTTTCTGAGGATGCGGAAAGCTGTTCAAGTACGGCAGAAGAAATCTCTGGGTGGAGGAGCTTGTCGTAGGTAAGCTGCTTAAGCTCATCACGGCTGTAGCCGAGGATGGTATGTGCGGCCTGGTTGCACTCCCTTATCTGCAGGGTGCCGGAATCTATCAGGAGTATGGAATCGGCGGCATTCTCAAAGAGATTACGGTACAGTGTTTCCGATTCCCTGAGGCGCCTTTGCGACTCCTTCTGCTGGGTAATATCGATCTGAATTGCCACAAAGCTGCTGATCCTGCCCTCTTCACCGGAAATGGGCGCCACCGTCTGGTTGGCATAGTAGAGGGTTCCGTCCTTGCGGCGGTTGACTATCTCCTCTTCCCAGATCCCTCCATTCAAAATAGTGTCCCACATACTGCTGAAGTAGGTTTTGGGTACTTCGCCGCTTGAAAGCATGTAGGGGTTTTTCCCCAGCGCTTCGGCTTGTGAGTAACCGGTTATCCTCTCAAAAGCCGGGTTTACGTAGAGTATTGCTCCATCCGGGTCGGTCATGTAGATGGCATATCCCGCTTCGCTGACGGCGCGCTCAAAGCGGCTCAGCTTCTCGGTGTTGCTTCTTACCTTTTCGGACATCGTATTGAAGGCTCTCAGGATGGTATCAAGTTCGCTGAATCCGCTGTTTTCGATATCAATCTGACGGGGATATTCTTCGATGACCGAGCGCTCGAGGATATGAAACATGTAGGTGAGGGGATTTACAATGCTTTTGCGAATAATACCGGAAGTTGTCAGCAGCAGCATCAGAAAAAGCAGGATGAACAATCCATTGATCAGCAGAACAAAACCGATCATATCGAAAATCATTTCGGTCAGGGGAACGGCGTCGATCAGAATCCAGTCGGTTTCGGAGACCGGAATCCCCGTGGCAAGGTAGCTTTTTCCTTCAATGCGGAAAAGACCTTCGACCATGCTGTTCTTTTCAGTTATTTTCCGCAGCAAAGGCAGGCTGCCCCAGTTCGTCTGCTGCTCCAGGAGCGTTCTGTCGGGGTGTGCAAGGAGATTTCCGAACCTGTCGGCAATAAAGATCAGCCGCCTGTTTTCGCTTGTACCTGTGGTCTCCAGTACCTGCTCCTGGAGAAAATCGAGGTTGATTTCTCCGAGAAGATGCCCTCCGTTTTCCATCGGAAGGACGGCATTTACCGTCAATTTTCCGCTGACCGGACTGATATAGGGTCGTGAAAAACTGCCTGCCAGGCCGGATGAGGGAGAAGCCTCTTCGATCATGCTGCTTATATTGGAAAAAGGGGTCCGGGGAGAGGTGCTCGCGATAATACCTCCCTCGCTGTCGGCATAGCTGAGCTGGTTGAAGAAGTCGAAGGTGCTGTCGAAGGTGTGCAGCTGCCCATGACCCGCGTCATCGATTACTCCGGAAAGAAAAAGCAGCGAATTATCGGCCATGCGGACATATTTTCTGATTGAGGAGACCATGGCTCCGGTCAATTCTCTCTGCTGATCACGGTGTATCCGGAAGAGGGTAAGCGCTTCGAGAGGCAGCAGGATGGCCATGCTTACGATAATACCGATTATCATAAAGGGGATGAGCGATTTCCTGAGAACCGAGTTGAGCGGCCGGCTTGTTTTCATCTTGCCGATCCTTTGTAATTGCTGTGGGGCCTCTTTTCAAGGAGAACATAAGCCCCCTGCGATACCGCGGTAATAAAGACCGGCCTGAGAGCCTCTCCGGAATCATCAAGAGCAACCGTTTCGCAGGCACCCTCAAAACTGCGGATCTCCCCGAGGGCCGCAGGAAGTTTTTCCGGATCCCCGCCGCTCCGCCTCAAACCTTCCGCGATAAACATGACCGAGTCGTAAGACTGAACGGCGGCAAAAGAGGGGCGGAGGCCGAATCTGGCCAGGTAAGATTCAGAAAAGCGGACATATCGTTCATTTTCCTGGTAGGTTTCGTTAAAACTGTCGGCAAAGATCATGCCTTCGACCGCTTTCCCTCCCAGGCGGAGAAGCAGGGAGTTGTTGGCCCATCCGTTGGAGAGGATGACGGGCATGGCTGTTTCCCGCCCGCTCCCGCTCTTTTTATACAGAGCCGAGGCCAGGGCCGCGGTGTCAAAGGCGGAGGCTACCACGACAAGACCCTCGGGCTGCCGTTCCAGAATACGCGAAGCTGTGTCCTCCCAGGAGGGATTCTCTCTCGAAGAAAACAGGATCGTATCGCTTACGCTTCCCCCCATACCGGTAAAATCTTCGGAAAGCCGACCCGAAAAGCTTTCGGAGAGGACGGGGTTGTCCCGGTCGAGTACCAGAATGATATCGGAGACATCGGCTGATTCAAAGAGCCAGGAAGCCGCGGCCGAGGCATCTCGCTGAGAGTCGCTGTTCATACGGAAGAGGAGAGTATATACCCCCTCAAGTTCACTGCTCGAGGCGGTAGGGCTTACCAGAGGGATGTTCAGGCGTGAGAGATACGGAACCGCCGCAAGGGTTTTCGTACTGGTAATGTGTCCGATAATGGCGATTGCGCCGGACTCCACAAGTTCGGCATCTGCGTTGACCGCTTCCTCCGGGCTTGTTCCGTCGTCCCGTATAATCAGCTCAATCGCTCTTCCTCCGATACCGCCCGATTCATTTATCGTCTCAACGGCCATAATGGCTCCGTTTCTTCCCTGTATGCCGGAGTCCGACTGAATACCCGTAAGCTGGCCCGCATAGCCGATTATGAGCGGAGGACGGGAACAGGCCGAAAGTAAAGAGAGAAATACAGTTAGGAACAGCAGGGGTTTTCTCAGGTAATTCATTGATTAAACTATATGGCTTGTGGCTCCTTCATTGCAAGGCTGCGCACGGAAGTGTAGAATCAGCTGATGATACATGAAGCGGAAAAAGCGGTTTTCGATTATCTGACTCCGGAAGTGGTCATATCCGCCGTTGAATCGGCATACGGAATCTCCCTGGACGGCACCTGGAACAGCTTTCCAAGCTATGTTAACAGGGTGTACGGGCTCAGAGACGATGAGGGAAAGCGCTTTGTTGTCAAGTTTTACCGTCCCCGCCGCTGGAGCTATGAAGCCATAGAGGATGAGCACCTCTTTCTTGCGGACTGTGCGGCCGACGAGCTCCCCGTGGTAGCTCCGGTGGCCGACAGCGACGGCCTTACCCTCCAGGAGCTGGAGCTCGGAGAGCTTCCCTTCGGTTTTTTCTTCGCTCTCTTTCCCCTTCGGGCGGGGAGGAGTTTTGATGTAGACCGGGATGAAGAGTGGCTCCGGCTGGGAGCTTTGATAGGCCGTCTGCACCGGGTCGGTAAGGAACGTTCTGCCGATTCCCGTCTCCTCTGGCTTCCGGAGACAAGCAGCGCTCACCTCGAAATGCTTCTGGAGGAGGATCTTATCCCTTCCCCGGTACGGCGGGAATTTGAATCACTCTGCCGCGGTCTGATAGAAGAGATAAGCCCGCTCTTTGCTTCGCTCCCCCTTCACCGCATACACGGCGACTGTCACCGGGGGAATATTCTTGAACGGCCGGGCGAAGGTCTTCTTCTGATCGATTTTGACGATATGGTAACGGGACCCGCGGTCCAGGACCTCTGGCTGCTTCTTCCGGGGAATATTGCGGACAGCGGATATCAGTTCATGCTGCTGAAAGAAGGGTACGAACAGTTCTCCCGTCTGCCCGGCGGTGAGGAGCAGCTTGTTGAACCGCTTCGGTTTATGAGAATGCTTCATTACCTTACCTGGAGCGCCCAGCAGCGCGGCGACCGCGGATTCCGGAAGCAGTACCCCGCCTGGGGTACCGAATCATTCTGGATTAAAGAGATTGCCGATTTCAGGGATCAGTATGATCAGATCAGACGGGGTAGGTCTCAATAAATTTCTGGAGATTGATTCTGATATAGCGGAAGATTCTGCTCCGCTTCTCCCCGGTCATCGACTTCGGATCAAAAAGCAGCACGTGTACCCTGGCATCATCGTGACGTGTCCCCATGACTATGCCGCTTAGCATTATCCGGGCGCCCCGGAGCTGCAGCTGAACATCCTTCAGGAGGCTGTTTTTAGGGAAAATCGATTCCTTGTCGAAGGCGCAGGCCGCTCCGGCACTGCTTATATCCAGGAGCTTACCCTGGAGGATGGAGCCGCTGCCGGGAACGTTTATGGTAGCCTGGGGATCTTCTCCGCAGAGGGCGCGGACAAACTTTCTCCGTCCCTTTGCTTCGTTTGCCTTCAGAACATCAAGGAGAATCTTCTTTGTCTCGCCATAACCCAGTTTGAGGCGGATAAAACCGCAGGGAAGGCTGTAGTCGATAAGGTACTTGCGGGCCAGATCCTGATCCTCGTTGTAGGTGAATATTCCTATCCGGGGATCAACATATTCCTCCGAACCGGTTATGTTCAGAATATACTGCTCCCATTCCGGCTCTTTCATCGCCTCGTCAATATTGACAAAAAGGATCGAACCCGGGAAGGCCTTCATAAGCCTTGCGGCGCGTTTGTGGTCCTTGAGAATATATGCCTCATACTCTTCGGAGATTATATCTTCAATCATCTCTTCTTTAATAACGCTGTGAGGGTACAGGAAAAATACTTTTCTGCCATTGAGGGATTGGTCTGTCATACATACACAATAACAAAAGCGGCTCTTAAAAACAATTGATTTTGCCATTTCGGCCGTTTCTTCATATCCTTTAAGCGGAGGTTCTCATGATTAAAGGAATGCACATTGTTTCGCTTATACATGACCAGTTTGAAGATCTTGAACTGTGGTACCCCATTCTGCGGCTCAGGGAGGCGGGTGCTTCGGTCTCCCTTGCGGGAGAAGAGGCAGGTCAGCTCTACCATGGAAAGTACGGAGTACCGGCGACCTCGGATATGGCCTACGGCTCCATAGACCTGGATGAGACCGATGCCCTTCTCGTGCCTGGAGGCTGGGCACCCGACAGGCTGCGCCGTTTTCCCGAAGTGCTGAATGCGGTCAGGGGTATGTTCGCGGAGATGAAACCGGTAGGGCAGATATGCCATGCGGGCTGGGTTCTTATCTCGGCCGGGGTCCTTGAGGGCTACCGCGTCACCTCTACCCCGGGAATAAAGGATGATATGACCAATGCCGGCGCCACCTGGCTGGATGAACCGGTGGTGGTCGACAGGAATCTCGTATCAAGCCGGAGACCTCCGGACCTGCCCCTCTACCTGAGGGCTCTGATCAAGCTGCTGGCGGCTCAGGAATAGTCTGGCCGGTCTCCCTCTCCGATCAGCTTCTGGTCGCGAGGGAGACCCCGGCGAGGACCAGAAGCGCGCCCGCTGCCAGGGGGAGACTTATTGTTTCACCCAGAAGTATCAGTCCGAGGAGCAGGGCCGAGATGGGTTCCAGGTTCATGAAGATGGCGGACCTGCCCGGTCCGACCTCCCGGATACCGTAATAGTAGAAGGCGTGGGCGATCCCTGCCGCACCGATGCTCATATACAGCAGACTCCCCCATACCGCCGGCCCCGCCGCAAAAAGGAGCGGAATTCCTCCCTCGATAAAGGCGGGGATTGCAAGAATCAGGNNATGGTATACATAATCGCCACGGTGGGGCTGATCGAATCTAGAAGTGCGCGCCCGGCAAATGAGTAGACCGTCCAGCTGGCTACACAGCCTATCATATAGAGTTCCCCGATTCCCGGGGGTTTTCGCAACAGCGATGCGACATCTCCCCCCGAAATAACAAGGGACGCCCCCGCGAAGGCGATAAGCAGGGCAAAGGGGAAAAGCACCCCCTGACGTTCCCGGTAAAGGATAAGCGAAACGAGAGCGACCACCGCCGGCGTCATTGCCAGAATTACGGCGCTCCTTCCGGCGCTCACCGTGGAAAGGGCGGCAAAGAGAAAGAGGTTGAAGAGAGCCACACCGCTGGCTCCAGCCAGAATAAGGGGAGGAACGCTCCGCCGGGACGGGAACGGAAAGGGACCTTTCTTGAGGGCCACAAAAAGGGTGAGAAGTACCGAGGTAATAAGGAAACGGACAAAAGCCGCCGAAGCGGGAGGAATCTCCGCGGATATAAGCCTTCCCGCAACCAGCGCCCCGCCCCATAGAACGGGAGCCGCCATCAGTGCAAGGTAGGCCTTGATATGCACAAAATCTGTTTTCATAGGCACACTATACCATATCATCAGGCGGCTTGGGCGGGTTTTCAGGAGTGGACTTATTAGAGAAAAAAGTGTATTCCATCTGTTGAAGTGCAGACTTCCATCACTTAGAATTTGTTTCCTCCGGAGGTGATCCATGGCGGTAAAATCAATACGCTTGAAAATTTTTTTTGGAATGGTTCTATCCACCCTGCTTCTTATGTCTGCGGTCTCGCTTATTTTCTACAGGGTGAGCGAAAGATCGGTCAGAGCGCAGGTGGAAAGCGAGAGTTCAAATATCGCGGGACTTATTCTTGACATGGCGGACATCTCTTATCAGCTCAATCAGTCTGCTGTTGAACAGTACCTCAAGGTTGCCCGGTCGTTTGTGGAGGGCAAAGCCGTATCGGATGCTTCGGTCAGCCTGACTTTTTCCGCAGTTGATCAGACTGATGGTTCAGTAAGAAACGTCAGGCTGAATCCGGTTCTTGTCGATGGGGAAAATGTAAGCGCCGGGAACTCCGTTGTCGACCGTATAACCGATCTGACGGGGGCGACCGTAACCATTTTTCAACCGATAGAGGGTGGGCTCCTGCGTGTATCGACAAGTGTACGCAACAGGGAAGGTGAACGGGCAACGGGGACCTATATCCCTGAAAGCTCTCCCGTGTATCAGAGTGTCATGAAGGGAGAAAGTTATTCCGGCCGCGCCTTTGTGGTCGATGACTGGTACATTTCCCGGTACGATCCCATAGCGGATAAAGATGGGAACATTCTTCTTGTTCTCTACGTCGGGCTGCCCCAGTCCAGGCTGGAGGTACTGCGGGAAAAGATAGCCTCCCTCTCCATCGGCGCTTCCGGTTACGCCTTTCTGCTTGATACCGAAGGCAACATGCTTATCCATCCCGAGCTTTCGGGAGAGGATGTCTCAGACGATCCTTTTTATTCCAGACTGACAGATTTGAAAGAGGGTAGGCTTCCCGGGACGGATGCCGGGGGGCGGCGGACAAGCGTAACGTTCCGGTATCTTCCGAAAATGGAATGGATTGCCGGGGCCGTCTCAATCGACAGGGAAGCTTACGCCTCTCTGCGGCTTATGGCGTACGTGATGATAGCCGCGTTTATGGCGGTAACCATTATCGATCTTGTAACGGGTCTCCTGCTTGGGGAGATGGTCGCCCGTCCGATCCGGAGGGTCCTCCAGCGCATGGAGCTTATTGCGGAGGGAGATCTTTCCACCGATGCCGTAATGGTGCGGGGGGCGGATGAGGCGGCGCAGCTCGCATCCGGACTTTCCGCCACCATCAATTCGCTCAGGCAGGTTGTTACGGGTATTCAGGCCAGTGCCGAAGAGATAGCTCAGGGAAGCCTTCAGCTCTCTCAATCCGCAGACAGCCTTTCGGAGTCGAGCACACGGCAGGCAGCAGGAGCCGAAGAGGTCTCCTCATCTCTGGAGGAGATGGCATCCACCATAGAGAGCACCGCGGACAATGCTTCTCAGGCCGAAGAGCTTGCCCGGGCTTCTTCCGGAAGGGCCGGAGAGGGCGGAAAGCTTGTGGTAGAGGCGGTAGAGGCGGTAGAGGCAATGCGCTCAATTGTGGAGCGGATTTCGGCTATTGAAGAGCTTGCCCGCAGCACCAATCTTCTGGCGCTGAATGCGGCCATTGAAGCGGCGCGGGCAGGTGAACATGGAAGGGGCTTCGCCGTTGTTGCCGAAGAGGTCCGAAAGCTTGCCGAACGGAGTCAGAAGGCAGCCGAGGAAGTCAATGAGATCTCCGCACGGGGACTCGATGTCGCCGACAGAGCCGGTTCGACCATTACCGCTCTGGTGCCTGAAATTGCCAGGGCGTCGGAGCTGATCCGTGAAATCGCGGCGGCAAACCACGAACAGAAGAACGGTGTCCAGCAGATAAGCGAGGCTGTTCAGCAGCTTGATGAGACAATACAGAAAAATGCCTCAATGAGCGAAGAGACCGCCTCCACAAGCGACCAGCTCTCCGCCCAGGCATCGAGACTTCGTGAGGCGGTCGGTTACTTCAGCTGATTACTCCGCCCGGAAGGCAAGGACCCCGTTCTGTCCGCCGAAACCGAAGGAGTTTGACAGGATTGCCTTTACCCTCGTCTGCCGGGCGGCGCCGGGAATGTAATCTAGACCGCATTCCGGGTCCGGTGTTTCCAGGTTGATGGTGGGAGGCAGAACTCCGTGGTAGAGCGCCAGTGCGCAGGCGGCAGCTTCTATTGCTCCGGCCGCTCCCAGGGCATGGCCGATCATCGATTTGATCGAGCTTACGGGAGTTGAGGCTGCGTGCTCTCCCATCACGCTCATTATCGCCCGTGTTTCGCTTACATCGTTCGCACGGGTCGATGTTCCGTGGGCATTTATATAGCCGATCTCTTCAGGCTCAAGCCCCGCCTCTTTCATTGCAAGGCGCATTGCTTCGGCTGCCCACCGTCCTTCGATGTCCGGCGCGGCGATGCTCGATGCATCGGCGGTCATTCCCGTCCCGGCAAGCTGAGCGTAGATGCGGGCTCCCCGCTTCTCTGCACGGTCCCGGCGCTCCAGCACAAGAACCGCAGCTCCTTCGGCGATAACGAATCCGTCCCGGTCCGTATCGAAGGGGCGGCTCGCATGGCCCGGATCGTCGTTGCGGGTGGAAAGAACCTTCATGCAGGCGTAGGCATCAACCGCAAGGGGGCTTATGGTGGATTCTGTTCCCCCCGCAAGCATCACATCCGCCATTCCGAGACGCAGGATCATTGCCGCCGTTGCGAGGGAGTGAGCTCCGGTGGCGCAGGCCGAAATAGCCGCAAAATTGGGGCCGTGGAGTCCCAGCTCGATGGCAAGGTTCCCCGCGGCCATGTTGGTGATAATTTTAGGAACCGCGAGAGGATGGCCTTTGAGGGGCCCCTTTTCCAGAAGGCATATGTGCTGGGCTTCCAGGTTGGCGAAGTCTCCCGCACCGGTACCGATGATACATCCTGTTCGCGCCGGATCCTCTTTATCTGTTTCAAGTCCCGCATCGTCCCATGCTTCAATACCGGCACTTACCGCAAGCTGGCTGAATCTGGCCATCCTCCTGGCCCTGCGACTGTCCATCTTCGGGTGGGGATGAAAATCCTTCACCTCGCAGGCAATGGTGCTTCCGAATCCGGCCGCATCGAATGCCGTAATGGTACCGGCACCTGAAACGCCTTTGATCAGATTGGCCCAGAAGCTCTCTTTGTCGTTGCCGATACAGGTAACGGTTCCGATTCCGCTTATAACAATATCTTCCGCTTGTTTTATCTGTTTCATGGTGTGCTATTTTATCGGCCAGCGGCCGATTTGTCAGGTGGGTATGTGTCGGAAAGGGAAAAAATACGGATAAAGGAACGGAAAAAAAGCCGGCATCAGAAGATACCGGCTTTTTTNNTTTTTGGGCCCAGCAGGACTTGAACCTGCGACCCTCTGATTATGAGTCAGATGCTCTAACCAACTGAGCTATAGGCCCTGGATTCGTTGGCTATCATAGCCTTGAGGGGGCAAGGGTGTCAAGATATGGTCGTTGACGATGGGACATGTGAACACTACTTTTATAGTGAGCCTGGGGGTTGTATGGGAAGTATTGAGTTTAACGGAAGCATTGAATATCCCGATCGGAATCTTCTGAAAAAGCGGTATGACGCACAATATCCGGCTCTCGAACAGGAGCGGGAAGGGCTGGAGAAGCGGCTTAGGATGCTGCTCCAGGCCGAAAGCATCGGCGGTACGGTAAAGGGCAGGATAAAGTCCTTCGAAAGCTATTACGCGAAGCTGCTGCGGCGGCTTTCTTCTCCCGGGCATGACAGGGCTGCCGGGGAAGCGACGGAAGAGGTAATAAAGGATCTGCTGGGAATCCGTATCCTTACCCCATTTCTGGATTCGGTGTCTGACATAGAGAAGCTGGTCCGGAGTAATTTTCCTGTTTTCGAGGTGGAGCGGAAAGGAGAAGAGCAGAGTTTCCGGGAGTTCGGATACCGGTCTGTTCATCTTAACCTGCGACTCGGTTCGGGGAACTTCTGCGAGATCCAGATACGGACCATACTGCAGGATGCCTGGGCGGAGGTTGAGCATGAAATTGTCTACAAGGGCAGTTTTACTCCTTTCGATGAGCCCCTTAAACGGAAACTGGCTGCCCTCAATGCCACACTTTCGCTCTCCGACATAATTTTTCAGGAAATACGGGATTATCAGCGAAAACTGAACCTGGAAGTACAGCTTCGCAGAGACACGTTCAGGAATCAGGTCAGGAGCGCTTCGCAGGATACCGGAGCCGAAAAGAGGGAATCGAATGTTCAGGCTTGCGGAGATTCCTCTGATTCTTCTGAAGAGACCGATAAAAGTACAGATCAGGATCAGCTGCTTCTGAAGGCTCTTCAGATTCACAACAGGGGAGGCTACAGGGAAGCCATCGATCTTTACAGTTCCATTCTGACCGGAAGTCTCCCGCCGGATATACGGAGCCTTACCCTGGTACATCGTGGGATGGCACGGTTCGCGTATGCCGATTACAAGGGCGCCGAAAAAGATTTTCTGGAAGCGGTCGAGTTCGGCGGAAGTGAAGAGAAACCGTATTCTTATCTCGGAATGCTCTACCGGGCCACGGGTGTTCCCCGGAAAGCGCTGGATGCATTTACAAGAGTACTTTCATCGGATCCCTATCATATCGAATCCCTGATCGGCGCTGCTCAGGCTCTCTTTGATCTGGGTGATGCAGCCGCTTCGGTGGAATACTGCGATCGTGCCATGAAGCTGAATCCGGATATGCCTCAGCTGAGGCACCTCCGGAACAGAGCAGTCAGGAGGCTCGGTTTCTGAAAGACTTTTTCCCTGCCGCGGGAATAAAGCCCTCTTTTTCCGAATCGTAGGAGAGCAGAAAGGATTCGAGGACTTCGTAATACGGCCTGTCTCTGCCCTCGTTAGTAAAACTGTCGTAAAGGTCCCGGATATACTGTTTCACCTCCGGGGCTGATTCAAGCCGGTCTTCCTTTCCGGTAAACAGCTCTTCAATTACCGCTCCGGCAAGGTTTTCGGGAAAACCGCAGCTTCCCGCCGACAGTACGTAGAGTCCGGCGGCAATACAGTTAACACTGTGCTGCTTGATAAAGAGAATGCTTTCCGTAATGCGGATCGCCTGGTCCCAGAGATATTTCTTTTCGTCTCCGTATGTCTCCGGCTTATCGGCGAGTGTTTTGATTATACTGTTTATCATATAGAAGTTGAAGTTTACAATTTCCACATGAAGGCTGGGTACGCAGAGCAGGTGCGGATCGAAAAGGTGAATTACCTTGAAATAGAACCCTCCGACTTTTCTCGGCCGTTCGGTGGTGGACATGCAGCGGTAATAAACCTTCGAGCTTTCCACGTACAGTCTGCTGATGGAGAAGATATACTCACGGATCGCCGGGAGTGAGGCTTTGCCGAATTCACGGTAGATAAAAAAAAGCGACTTTATCCAGAGCTTGGTGAAGGAGAGGTAGAGCTTTACGTAATGGGGGTTGAACGGGATTGTGTTGTCCAGCTTGTGATCGACATGGACTATTCGTGTTCTGGTAAAACCGAACTTCCGGATAAACTGGGGAATAAAAAAGTGACGCAGGATAACCCGGACCGCATCCAGGGAAGCCCTGCGGGTTTCCTTTTTCAGTATGAACGTTATGGCACCGAGAAACGGATTTTTTTCTGATATACGATTATGAAGAGGCATCGATCAATAACCCTTTATGGTTTTTCCGAAAAGCATGTTCTGATAGCAGCGGACACAGCCGGGCAAAAGCCCGTCCTTGCTTTCCTTCAGGACCTTGCGGAATTTCTGAGCCTTCTCATTGTTGTAGATGTCGTAGAACGAGGGCTCTTTCATGATGTTTCCGAGAATGTAATCCGGATAGTCGCTGCAGAAGTATACATCACCGTTGTAGTCAATGTTTCCCTGGAACCAGGGGATTGAGCACTGATCACGCACCGGTTCTTCGAGGTTTGAGTAGTAGGTCCCGATTTTTTCGGGTCTGATGGCCGGTACGGTTATTATCGGATAACCGTTTTCCATGGCGTGGACCCGTTCCAGAACTTCCGAAAAGAGCTCGCCGTCTATGCCTTCATTGTACCCGTTTGCAAAGCCCTCGAGACAATGGATATCCGTATCCAGATGTTCCTTCATGAACTCGGTATGCTTATCGATAATGCCGCGGTTCGTGTAGGTTCCAAGGTTGATGATATGCCAGGCGAGTCCGAAGTCTTTAGCCGCCTCGGTAAGCTTGTCCAGGTATTTGTAGTTGAGATTGCTCACAGTTGTCACTATGCCCATGAAGGGGAGGTTGCTTCCCTGCAGCTTTTTCTGCCGGTTTATTTCTTCGAATCCTTCGATAACCCGCCGGTATGATCCCTTTCCGCGGATGGTGTCGTTCACATCCTCGAATCCGTCCAGACTTACAAAGAGGGCATTCCACTTGTCCTTTACAATCTGCTCAGCCCTGGCCTTGAGGAAGGTACCGTTGGTGTTGACACTCAGTACGTTCCCTTTTTCCACAACATAGCGGCAAAACTCCATGATATCGGGATACATGAAGGGTTCCCCGCCCCAGATATAGAAAAGGGGCTTATGGGGGGATACTTCGTCGATAAGCTCCTTATACCGTTCAATAGGCACCAGTTTTTTTGACTCTTCAACGGCGTAGGATCCCTTGAGGACTCCTGTTTCGCCACGCTGGTTGCACATGACGCAGCGGAGGTTGCAGAGGGGGGTAATTCTGAAGGTAAGCAGACTCATAATGTTGCTGATTCCGGAATGAAGGTTCCGGTCGATTATGGCCGCTTTCTTCTTTTTTATGAAAGATCCTGCAAGGATTCGTGCCATTGCGGGATTGCGTGTCAGTACTTCGGGTACTACCGAGAAATTATTCTTCATGCGATGTTAATCCTTTTTGCCTGTAAGTCCCATCACCGAACGCTTCATAAGCGCTGCAATAAGAGTTTCGGGCAGAAGAGAACCGAAAAAGGCTGATAATTTATTGCCGGTTCCGGGCATTACTTTTGCTTTATGTCTGAACATGGCCCTTACTCCCTGCTGTGCAACCTTTTCGGCGGACATGCCGTTGCGGAAGGAGAAACTGCGGTACTTTTTACTTCCGATCCCGGCGGCTTCATCGAAACCGGTACGGATAAATCCGGGCTCAAGCAGGGTAACCGAAATACCGGAATCCCGGAGTTCGGCGCGCAGAGCCAGGGAGAAGCTGTGAACATAACTCTTGGTGGCGCCATAAGCCGCAAAAAAAGGCATGGGCTGGCCGCCTGCAAGAGATCCGACATTGAGAATTTTTCCCGATCCGCTTCGGGCAAGTTCGGGAATGAAAAGCCGGCACAGGAGAGTGAGCGCCTCGATGTTAAGGCGAAACATTGAAGAGAGATCGGCCATTTCCTGTTCCGCCACGGGACCAAAGAGTCCCCGGCCCGCATTATTCACCACTATTTCGAGCTCCCGTCCATGGCGGGAGCACAGCTCTACCACGGAGCTGTGAAGGAGGCTGATGCCGTCTCTCTGTGACAGATCACAGGAGACCGTACGAACATCGGGAGAGCCGGCTTCCCTGCACGCCTCCGCACCTCTTTCAAGAACCTCTTCCCGTCTTCCGCAGAGAATAAGGGGAAATCCTTCCGCCGCAATCAGTTTCGCTATCTCCAGCCCAAGACCGGCGCCGCCGCCGGTTATCAGAGCATAACCTTTTTCAGTATTGTTCATGTGGAGACTATACGTTGTAAAGGAAGGATTAACAAGAGAATAGTGCCCCCGGGAGCCGAATTTGCTTAAAGGGTGTTCTATGAGTTTTCACGGACAAGGACGGATTCGTATCCGAGCCGGGCGAGAACGGTTCGGATCCCGGGAAGAGCGGTTGAATCGACATTCCGGATAAGGACCCGGAAGTGGCCGCCTTCGGACCGTTCCAGTACCGCCGGAATTCCTTCGCTCATCAGAAGAGAACGGCTTCTTTCGGCATTGGCCTCCACCGAGAAGCTGGCAACCTGTATAATCACCGTTTTTCCTTTTTCGTGACGCCGGTAAAGGTCTTCGGGTACGCCGTCTTTCGGTCCCGAAACAATCTCCAGACGGACCGGAGCCACTCCGCTGCCCACCATACCGATGGCGTCCGCCCCTGCCCGCGACAGGTCTATAATCCGGCCCTCGACAAAGGGCCCCCTGTCATTTATCCGGACTTCGACGCTCTCATCGTTCTGAAGATTCACAACCTTGACTATTGTGCCGAAGGGCAGGGTTTTATGGGCTGCCGTAAGTTTGTTTGTGTCGAAGGTCTCTCCGTTGGCGGTTTTTCTGCCCTGGAATTTTCCGCCGTACCAGGATGCCATGCCGGTTTCGCTGAACTCATCCGCCTGGAGGACGGCGGTACCTGCAAGCAGAATGCAGATTAAGATATACGTCAGCTGTTTTTTCGGAGAGAAGCTCATGCTTCTGTATCGGCATCATTCACGGCGGCTTTACCGTGATAAACCGCCGCTTTTATGCGATGCCGCCGAACCGGCGACAAGAGCCAGAAAGGTTATCAGGTAGGGAAAGGCAAGCATAAGAGTGGGCGGGAGCCAGGCAAGCCCCTGAGCGTTACCTGCAAGAGAATCTGCAAGGGCAAAAAAGAAGGTGGCCAGAAGTATTCCTGCCGGATGTTTTCTTCCCAGAAAGATGGCTACGAGTGCTATCCAGCCTTTTCCCGCGGTAATTCCCGGAACAAAAGCGCCAAGGCGCAGGGAGAGAAGTGCTCCGGCGAGACCGCAGGCGATGCCGGAAAAGAGCACCGCAAGAATCTGGATCCTTTCGGGTTCGATCCCCCTGCTTCTCAGAACCTGCGGATTGTAGCCCGCGGCGCGAAGCCTCAGGCCGAAGGGGGTTACGTAGAGAAGGTACCAGAAGAGCGGCACCAGCATAAGCGCCAGGGGAACGGCGATGGTAAGGGCGGATCCTCCGGGAAGGTGAATGCGGTCGAGGCGCGGAAGATTGTCGAAGCGGATAACTCCCCTGGTCGAAAAAAGTTTCCCGGAAACGAAGGTGATTATTCCCGAAGCGAGGAGGTTAACCGCCAGTCCTGCTATAAAGATATTGGCCTTCAGCCGGATTCCGACATATGCAAAAAGAAGAGCAGATGCTCCGGCTGTCATCAGGGCCGCGGAGATCCCGGCGGCAATACTTCCGGTCATGCCGGCGACAACCACTGCCGTGAATGCTCCGGTAAGCATGAGCCCCTCCAGGGCAATATTGAGAATCCCCGCCCGCTCGGTCAGCAGGCCGCCGAGCGCCGCGATAAGAACCGGCGCCATCAGATCGAGGGTGTTGAAGATCATCGTTTCCTCCATCTTTTTCGTGCGAAACGGACGGTGATAAGCAGAAAGACCATTCCCTGTACAATGCTTGAAAGCTCAAGGCTTATGCTGCTCGAGAGGGTCGCGGTGGCGGCCGCTTCTTCGAGAAACGCAAAAACCAGTCCCGCGGGAATAACCATAAGGGGATGATTGGCACCAATAAGTGCAACGGCAATGCCATTCCAGCCAAGTCCCGCCGTTGCTCCCTGGATCGCCATATGGTGAATGCCGAGTACCGAAAGAGCTCCCGCGCTGCCGTACAGCGATCCGCTTATCATCATGGGAATAACATAGTAGCGGTCGACATCAATGCCTCCGTACCGTGCAAAGTCCCGGTTAAGGCCGCACAGCCTCAGTTCGTATCCACGGTAGCTCCGGAAAAGATAGAGGTAGAGCAGCCAGGCGGTAATCGGCGCAACAAGAACAACCAGGGTGAGATGAGAGGGTGGGGCAATTCTTGAAAGCAGAAATGCTTCGGGAATTTCCGGGGTGGAAAGCAGAAAGCTGGAGGTATCGCGCATAGGCCCGATTATAAGATAGTCGATAAGGTAGACCAGAAACTGTCCGAGAAGAAAGGAGCTTATAAGCTCGTCGGTGTTCCATAAACGCTTGAAAAGGCCGCTTATTCCGGCAATCAGGCCTCCCGCCACCGCGGCTGCACATATAATGGCCAGCGTTCCTGCAAAACCGGTCGCCGGCGGCAGGATAAGTCCCGCGGCAGCAGCGATAAAGGCTCCCGAATAGACCTGTCCCTCGCCTCCGAGGTTGAAAACCCCGCTGCGGAAAGCGATCGCCATGCCTCCGCCCGCGATAATCAGAAGAGATGCAAGGGAAAGCATGTTTCCGAAATAGTAGATTGATGAGAACGGCCCGGTAAAGAAATCCGCCGCGGCCTTCAGGGGGGAGGGGGCAGCCGCCAGAATAATCACCATGGCGGTGACAAGAGCCGCTCCGAGAGCGGGAAGAGACCTTCCGCTAAGCTTCATTGAACACCCCTTCAAGCATCAGCTTCCCTGCGGTGGTGCGGCTGATCTCCCCGACGGGCATTGCTGCCGCGATGGATCCGTTGTGAAGGACCGCGATCCGGTCGGCCACCGCCAGAGCTTCATCGATATCGGAGGTAAGCAGCAGAATCCCGCTGCCCTTGTTTTTCATGACCTCGATCTTTGCAAGAACCCTCTGCCTGCTTGCCACGTCGAGCCCCCAGGAGGGTTCCGCAAAGAGAATGAGCGCCGGTGTTCTGCTCAGCTCCCTCCCTATAATGACTTTCTGAATGTTTCCGCCGGAAAGCGCGTCCATCCTCTCGCCCGCCTCGCCCCGTATTTCATATTCCTCAAAGAGGGATGCGGTGAAGCGCTCTATCTCCTCATCCTTCATTCTTGCAAATCCGTGAAAGTGCCGGTAATTGAGGAGAATGAGGTTTTCCGCCACCGTTGAGGAGATGCTGGCTCCCCTGACCAGGCGGTCGGTAGGCACATAGGCTACCCCCTTTGAGCGGAGAAGGGCCGGGGTCAGACGGGGGTATGGTTCACCAAACAGTCTGAAGCTTCCCCCGGAGGGTGGAGCTGCCCCGGCAAGAAGCCGTTCAACGGTCTCAAGTCCCGCTTCCCTCATTCCAAGCAGAGCGACCGCTTCCCCGGGGAAGATCCTGAGGGAAAGGTCCCGTATCGCGGGAAAACCGGTACAGCTGCAGGAAATCCCGTCGAGTTCAAGGAGGGGCTTACTCACGGCCGTGCTCTTTTTCCGTGCGGTTCGGCCGGGCGTCGGGGCCGGTATCTTTCCGGGATCCTTTCCGCTTCCAATCATCATCCGGGCAAGCAGGTCGGGATTGCTCTCCTCCGGCAGGAGGGATGCAACGGTGCTCCCCTCCCTGAGGACAACAATCCTGTCGGCCACCTGAATTGCTTCTCTCAGTTTGTGGGTTACCAGGAAGACAGTGCGTCCTTCCTCCTTCAGACCCGCTATAAGACGGTAGAGGTACTCGCTTTCTCTGTCGTCGAATATGGTGGTAGGTTCGTCGAGAACTATGGTGCTGACCTCCCGGGAAAGGAGGTGAAGAATACTCAGATTCTGCCGTTCTATGGCATCGAGGGAAGCAGCACGCTTTGATAGATCTATGGGAATCCTGTAACGCTCCGCCAGAGCCCGGAGTCTTTTAACGGCGCTCCTCCGGTCGATCCATCCGGGAAAACGTACGGTTTCATTTCCGAGTATCAGGTTTTCAAGGGCTGTGAAGCGGGGGATAAGCTGCACCTGCTGATGCACCATGCCTATCCCCGCATCAAGCGCCTCTCCGGGAGAGGAAAAAACCTGCTCCTTTCCCTCCAGGCGTATTGTTCCGCTGTCCGGTTTGAGATACCCGCAGAGAAGCTTCATGAGGGTGGATTTCCCCGATCCGTTCTCCCCTATGACCGCGACCGTTTCCCCTGCCGATGCCGTCAGGTTTACCTGACGGCATGCACGGATCCCGTTTTCGCGGTAGGTTTTATTTATACCTTCAAGCGAAAGCTTATGCCTCACCCGCTACATCCCTTCGGTTTTCAGTTCTTCCAGAAAGCGGTGCTGCTCTTCGCGGATCGATTCGGGAACATGTTCAATATAGAGGGGGTTGTCCTCTACAAAGGTGATCCAGCCATCCCCGGCACCTGCAAGTTCCGCCGTTCCAAAGGGAAGGGTTCCGTCGACAGCCATGAGCGTTTTCTCGTAGGCCGCCTTGAACTGGCTTATGGCGGTGCTTCCGATTACCGTGCCCGGAGCGACGGAATATCCGCTGGTATCGAACCAGATGACGTAGGTCCCCCGTTCTCCTGCGGCGGATACGACTCCCTGGTTGGCTCCTCCTGCGATGGTAAGGATGATATCGGCCCCTCCGTCGTAGAGATCGGCCGCAAGCTCCGAGGCCTTGGCGGCGTCAAACCAGTTGCCTACTACCCTGAAGGAGACCTCCGCGCCGGGGGCTGCGGCGGCCACTCCCTCTTCAAAGCCCGGTCGTATCGCCTGTGTCATGTCGGGGTATTCCTGCCCGACTATCATTCCGACGGACAGCTTTTCATTCGCACCGGCCATGGAGGATGAGGTAACCAGACCGGCGAAGGTGCCGGCAAGATAGCCCTGTTCTCTCTGGTTGTAGCGGAAGGTGTAGATCGCCTCGTTGCCTTCGAGATAGCCGTCCAGAATGAGGAACTTCTGATCGGGGAACTCTTCGGATACGGTCTCGCAGATCTTCGGCAGGGCCGGATTGCTGGTGACTATCAGCTCCCAGTCGCCGGAAGCGGCAAGCGCTTTTACCTTTTCAAGCCACTGACCCTGGTTGAAACCGCCTTCGATTACGGAAGCTTCGGTATCCTCCCGTTCGGAGACAGCCTGGAGGACGCCGTCGGCAAGCATCTTGTAGGTCGGACTTCCTTCGGTTACGCCGGGTATGAAAACGGCGATGGAATAGGTATCGTCCTCTTGTGCGCATCCGGAAAAGAGAAGCGCCAGAAGAAGTACCGGCAGCACCATGTGCCGCAGGACCCGGAACGGGCCTGCATGAAACTGTAAAGATTTTTTGAAAAACACTGATCCCTCCTGAGGATCGAAACAGAGTTTTCCGGGGGAGTACAGGAAGGTCTATCGTACAGGTAGGCGATCCCATATTTTCTTCTCCCATCCAGACTTGCACTGTCGGTAACGGAATTGCACCGTTTCACCCCGCTCGAAGCGGGATTGCGGACTTTGACCGCCGGTCGGGACTTCCGTCCCTCCCTCGAAGAAAATAGAATGATGTAATAGTAAGCAGGAGCGTCATTTTCGTCAAGCCGGCAAACAGCCATTGCCGAAGGGGGCCTGAGTTGACCCCGGCCGTCGGGAGATGGTATGCTCATTGACAGGCCCAAACTGCAGTCACTCCGAGGTATCCGCTTACTATGAGTATTGTCAAACCCGCTACCCTGGGAATAATAGCCTGTCCCGGAGCCGAGAAGTTCACGGGAGATGTCCTGCGCCATCTGCGGCGTCAATATATAAAAAAATACAATAAACTTGCCTCCGATCTTTCCTCCAAGTATGAAATGTCCGTGGAGGAAGTCTGGAAGATGATGAACCTGACCGAAGACCTTCACCTGCTTGCGGAAGATCCGAAGCGAAGACCCGTGGACCGGTACCGGCCTCCGAAATTCAAGCTTCCCGTACGTTTTACCCGCTTTGCAAACGGCGAGTTCAAGGCGGAGCTTCTCTCCTCGGTTAAGGGCATGAACGTGTTCATCATCCAGGATGTGGAGAATCATTATCCCCTCGGTTTCTACAATCTCAAGGATAAGGTGAGCCTGTCGGTGAACGATCACGTGGTTATGCTCTTTACCACCATCGACGCGGCGCTGGAAGCGGGGGCGGAGAGCGTTACCCTGGTGCTGCCCACCTATCCCTACAGCCGTCAGCACAAGAAAAAGGGGAGGGAGGCACTTACCGCCCGCTGGTTCGGTCAGATGTGTGAAAAAAGCGGAGCAAACAGGATAATTACCGTCGATATCCATTCAAAGGAGATCGAGAACAGCTTCAGCAAGCTTATCCTGGAAAACCTTCATGGAAGTTATCAGATAATCAGAAAACTGAAAGAGGTGGTGGATCTGAGTGATCCGGACCTGGTTGTGGTAAGTCCGGATACGGGGGCAGTGGACAGGAACAAGTTTTACGCGGGAAACCTGAAGAAGCCCCTCGCTCTGCTCTACAAGGAACGCGATTACTCCCGGGTCAGCCAGGATGCTGCCAACAGTAATATTACGAACATGCATCTTCTGGGGGATGTGCAGGACAAGATTGTTTTTATGGCCGATGATATGCTCGGCACGGGCGGCACGCTTATCAAGGCCATGCAGGAGCTGAAAAAGCTTGGAGCGCGGAAGATTATTGCCGCGGCCAGTCTACCCTTTTTTACGGGAACGGCGATTGAGGATTTTGACAAGGCATACCAGGATGGTCTTTTCTACAGGATAATCGGTACGAATGCCGTATATCACGAAGGCGATCTTCTTGATAAGGAGTGGTATGTATCGGCTGATATAACCGATCTGCATGCGCGCATAATAAGCAGGCTCCATCATGGGCGCTCTCTTTCACCCCTGCTGGAAAACAGCAGAATAATCCAGAAACTGCTGCGCCGGGAGTAGGAACATGGCGGTTTCCCCGGGCGGAAAAGCCCTTGCCGTTGATATTGGAACTTCTTCCATAAAGGGTGCCGTAATCGATACCGGCGGCAGGGCTCTTCTCCGTGCCCATGTGCCCTTTTCCGAAATACCCGCAGAGAGTGAGGATCCCTTCGGTCTCTGGGATCCCGGCCGCTGGGAGCGCGGTTTCGGGGAGCTTCTGAAACGGCTTTTTTCCGGAGGAAATGAGGAGATTGACGGCATCTCCATAAGCGGAAACGGTCCCTCGGTGGTTCCTCTGGGAGCCGACGGCCGCCCCTGCGCCGGAGCACTGCTCTGGCACGACCGGAGGGAGAGACGCCGGGACGGCGACCCTTCCTTCTTTCTTCCCAAAATGGCCTGGTACCTTGAGAACCTTCCATCGGTATGCACAAAGATTGATACATTCATCGGCTGTCCCGAGTATCTCGGATATCTGATAACGGGTGAAACCTCCTTCTACACTCCCTCAGAGATGTTTCTGCCTCATCTCTGGACTCCCGAAAGTGCGGCTCTGTACGGCATACCGGTCAGCATGCTTCCGGAGGCGGCGGAAGCCGGTGTCCGGGTCGGCAGGGTAAGCGGGGAGGGGGCAAAACGCTTCGGTCTGCCTGCGGGAATCCCGGTGGCAGCCGGAGGATCCGATTTTCTTATGGCCCTTCTCGGCAGCGGGGTTGTACATCCCGGAATGACCTGCGATCGGGCGGGAACCAGCGAAGGAATTAATTACTGCAGCGAAAAGAAAATATCTCATCCCAGGGTGCGGACCCTGCCTCATGCGGTTCCCGGCTTTTTCAATGTTGCCGGTATTCTCAGTTCGACTGGCCTGGTCTTCGAATGGTTCCGCCGCCTGACGGGGCAGCAGGAGCGCAGTTATGAGGTGATGCTGGGTGAGATAGAGAAGGCGGCCTTCAGCCCGGGACCCCTCTTCTTTCCCAGCCTCCACAGGGGGGCGGTATGGGAGTTTTCGGGAGGAGCGTTCTCGGGACTTCAGCCGAACCACGGACCGGTCGAGCTGGGGGTCGGAGTGGTATCCGCAATCGGTTTTGGAATAAGGGACTGCATAGAAGGTCTGGCCGATGCGGGCTGCCCCGTGTCGGAAATGCGGGTGAGCGGCGGTCAGGGACGAAACCGGGTCTGGAACAGGATGAAGGCGGACATTACCGGAACGCCGCTCCTTATTCCCGGGCTTCTGGATTGTGAGCTTACCGGTGCGGCCGCCGCGGTGTTTACCATGCTTGATGAGGCCGAATCGATTTCCGAAGTGGCCGATTCTCTCGTCCGCATTGATGAACACTACGAACCGGATCCGGTAAACGGACGGAAATGGGAACGGTTGTACCGCTCTTACTGTGAACAGCGGGATTGCGGATCAGTCATCGGACCTGAACAGGGCCATTAGCCTCCGGTTGTCCCGCAGTTTCCGGTCCAGAGCGAGGTAGTCCGGGCAGAAGCGTTCAACCTCTCTCCAGTATTCTTTTGAATGATTCAGATGGAGCTGGTGGCAAAGTTCGTGGATAACCAGGTAGCGCTGCACCTCCGGCGGAAGCATGATCACCCGCCAGTTAAGAGAAATGTTCCCGCCCCCGGAGCTGCTTCCCCAGCGGCTCTTCTGGTTTCTTATGAATACCTTCCTGACGGGGATGGAAAGCTCCTCCGATATGTCCGATGCAAGTGCCTTCAGCTCTCTTTTCGCCTCTTTTTCAAGCCAGCTCCGGAGGGCTGTCAGAAATCCTGTTTCGGAGTATTCGGGTCCGGTAATGGCAATAGAGCCTTTTTCCCGGTCATGGCTTACACTGCTGCGAACACGGCCGGGAACCGTCCGGTATTCAACGGGAATTCTTTCTCCATCCAGAAAGACGGCAATTCGGGGGTCGGTCTCCCGGATATCATCTTCAATCCTGCTTAAATGTGAAAGTATCCACTCTTTTTTGGTTTCCACCGCTCTCTTTATTTCCCGTGAGCTGGTGGTGAGAGGAGCCGAGACGGTTATGATGCCCGAACCGGAAATGCGTATTCGTATATGCTTCTGGTGTTTTCTCCGCCGGATATGCACCTGGAAGCTTTCTTCTCCGATGCTCAAGGGGATCGTCTTCTCGCCGTTCATTTCCTGTCCGTATTTTTGGCTTCTTCACCGGATTGTAGTATCTTAAGTGTCGGGGGTAAAGATGAACTTGAGACGATCTCTTCTTCTTTTTTCGGTTTTTCTGATTTTGCCGATTCTTTTTATACGCCCGGCTTCCGCCGGTGCGGAAACCATGGTGGTGGGTGGAGAAATGTCATACCGCTACGCCCTTGTTTCCGACGACGGTGAACTGCTCTCCGCCTTTCCCGAATACAGCAACGAATCCAACAGTCAGAAGGTTGTTTCGCGTTCCCCCGGAAGAATTGTTGTGGAAAACCGCGCCTTCCTTGAACCTTTTTCAAGTAATGTCCCTTTCCCTGTGGGGGAGCGTTACAGGGCTGATCCGGAGATGGAGCCTTATCTGGAGATGGCAACGCGACAGTCCGGCGTGCGGATAACAATACGGAACGGAGTGCGGAGCGAAAGCCCCTTTGAGCAGGTGAGCCCCCTCGAAAGCGGCGGAGTCTCGTTTATAAGCAGACGTGCCGGGGCTCTTGCTGGGGACGCGGATAGTCAGCAGGAGGTGGTGGAGCAGATCATACTCTCTCTTCGGGAGGATGTTTCCTACCTCCTGAACGCTTCCCATGATCCACTGCAGGTTCTCAGATCCCGCAGGGCGGACTGCGACGGCTATTCCAACGCCGCGGCGGTTCTGCTCCGGAGCCTTGGCATACCCGTCAAGGTTGTGGACTCCTATATTCCCCCCGGCCATATGTGGGGCTACGGTCCCGAGGGCAGCGGCGGCTATCATGCCCATATCGAGGTTTATTATGATGATGCCGGATGGGTCAGCTATGATGTACAGGCAACGCTCCACTTTGTGGACCCCTTCCACATTGTCGGATTTCCCCGCTCCGGGGTGAGGATCGAACCCATCGGAACCGGGGATTCAAGGACCATACTGGGCACCGCCGCCAGGCCGGCCGGGGAGAATCACTTTTT
>NPID01000773.1_pt1 | contig 47349 bp, 45 predicted proteins | sample 8637491 | NCBI WGS metagenome assembly NPID01 (sample SAMN07420843, study PRJNA396082) | bioreactor metagenome | isolation source: sample BA6 brine-fed electro-methanogenic bioreactor BA | place: Japan: Kochi | collected 2016-06-14 | reverse complement strand
TAGCCTAATCATAACACCCTCATCGAGGTTCAGCTTTTTGTATGCTGCCATATCGACCCGAAAATTTACTCCTGCTAAAAGGTATGGAACCATGTTATTCTTTCGGCGGGCGCTATACTTGAGGCTTAGTGGCATTTCGATAAACGACGATTCGAGCTTCATGGTTGTGGGCGTTGCCTCGCCGGGCAGGTAAAACGATACGTCGCGCTGACCAAAGGCAAGCCCAGGTAGGAATCGAAGGTGTAACGATTCTACTATTCGGAAATCGGAAATGGCATTTACATTAAAACCCGGAATTATATGGCTATTGTCGACAAAGTACTGAGTTGTATCATTATCTAAAGATACTTGAGGTTGAACGCTCGACTTTACGGTAAAGTCCATAAAGTTTAACCCAAGCGAAAAGCCAAAACGTAACCGTTTTTCACGTTCGTAATCAGGATCGTTAAGTATTGGGTTTGGCTTAATTTGAGCAAGAATAACAGTAGCCTCTGTTAGGCATAATGCCAAAACCGCTAAAATGATTAAAACTTTTTTCACCCCTTTCTGCTTTTCAATACTAGTTAACGATTCTATTTAAAAGATATTGCTCTTTGTTAAGATATACAAAACAAAAGTCTGTTCCTAAAGTTTCTGCGCTTTATAAATTGCGGAAATACCAAAACTCTGAATTTGATAATGTGCATTGCTGAACCCTGCCTGATTTAGTAGGTCAATAAACTCTTCGCGCTCCTTAAACTGCTTAACCGAATTGGGCAAATAGATGTATGCCGAACTATGTCCCGACACTTTTTTCCCAATAAAAGGTAAAACTTTAGTAAAGTAAAAGCGGTAAACGAACCTAACAAAAAAAAGTTTAGGCGTAGAAAACTCAAGTATGTTTATGGTTCCACCTTTCTTTAGCACTCTAAAAATCTGCTGCAACCCAGCCAAAGGGTCTTCAAAGTTACGAACTCCAAAAGCTACCATTCCAGCATCGTAAACACTATCGTTAAATGGCAAGCATTCGGCACTGGCAATGGTTAACGTCACCCTGTTGTTGAGCTGCTTTTTTACTAATTTCTCACGACCAATTGAAACCATTGCATCGGCAATATCAACCCCGTCGATATGTACATCGGAATTCTTTCGAGCCAGCGCAATGGCTAAGTCGGCTGTGCCAGTAGCCACATCGAGCACTTTTTGGGGGTTATTCAAAAGCACACCTTTTATGAGCCGCTTACGCCAAAGCTTATCGATTCCGAAACTAAGCAAGTGGTTAAGAAAATCGTATCGTGGGGCAATGTCATTAAACATTGCCTTTACGTGCTCTTTTTTAGAGGTAGGATTGGTCACCAACAGAACATCTATTTACCTACAATAAGCTCACCAAGAGCATTGTCGAATTCCCTCTTCATGTCGGCGATAAATCCGTAGGAAACATCGTCAACCCTAATTTCCGATTTGGTTACATGCCCCAATGCAGTAAACGGAATGCCGCTTTCAATCATATGATCGATAAAGTGCGTTTCCTTACTCTGAGAAACGGTTACTACAATACGGCCTTGCGCTTCACCAAAAAGGAAAGCATCTGGTCTAATTTCGGCATCAGTAGTAATATCGAAACCGAGGTTACGAGGCATTGCGCTTTCGAGCAGACTGATAAACAAGCCACCATCGGAAACGTCGTTTGCCGATTGAATAAGACTCTTACCTATTAGCTCTAACAATAGCTGCTGTGTCTTATACTCCTCATCGAGATTGAAGTATGGAGTCGGTGATTTTTTAACACCATGATACGAAACGAGATATTCTGATGAGGCTATATCGTTATGCGATCGGCCAATTAGGTAGATCATATGCCCCTTTTCTTTAAACGCTAGTGTTGTATGATGGTTCTTATTTTCGAGCATACCCAACATACCAATTGTTGGAGTTGGGAAAACGGCCTCATCTTTTCCACCAATAGTTGACTGGTTGTAAAAGCTAACATTGCCACCCGTAACAGGAGTTCCAAATTTTTCGCAGGCTTTTCCCATCCCCTTTATTGCATTTACAAACTGCCAGTAAATTTCAGGTTTGTATGGGTTACCAAAATTCAGGCAATTTGTTATGGCCAGAGGTTTTCCGCCTGTACAAACAATATTGCGCGATGCCTCGGCAACGGCAATCATTGTACCTACCATTGGGTCGGCTTTAACATATCGCCCGTTACAATCAACTGTAAGCACAAGCGCTTTATTAGTTCCCTTAAGGTTTACAACTCCAGCTGCCGATGGAAAATTAGTCACCATATTGGTTGTACCAACCATTGAGTCGTACTGCTCATAAACCCATCGTTTTGAAGCAATGTTAGGATGTTTTATCAGCATGCTAACCACTTCTTTTAAATCGGCAGGTTCTGGCACCTGATTAATATCGAACTGCTTATACTCGTTGAAGTATGCGGGTTCTGTGTACTCCCTATCGTAAATAGGAGCACCGCCACCCAGAACAAGCGACTCGGCAGGAACATCGGCTACGAGTTCACCATTCCAGAAAAATTCGAGCCTGCCTCCCTCTGTCACTTCGCCAATTTGCACGCAGTTAAGATCCCATTTCTTATATACCTCTTCCACTTCTGCTTCACGACCTTTTTCAACTACAATTAGCATTCGCTCTTGCGATTCGGAAAGAAGTATTTCAAAAGGCTCCATATTCTGCTGGCGGAGAGGCACCTTGCTCAAGTCAACCTTCATGCCATGGCCGCCTTTTTCGGACATCTCCGAGGTTGAGCAAATAATACCCGCAGCGCCCATATCTTGCATACCAACAATAGCTCCCGTTTTAATTACCTCAAGGCTTGCCTCTAACAGCAGCTTTTCCATAAAGGGGTCGCCTACTTGGATTGATGGAATATCATCGGCGGAATCCTCGGTAATATCGGCGGAGGCAAAAGTACTCCCGTGAATTCCATCCTTACCTGTAGATGAACCTACAATGAATACCGGATTACCCGTTCCTTTAGAAATGGCCGATACAACCATATCCTTTTCAACAATTCCTACCGACATGGCATTTACAAGGGGGTTGGTGTTATAGGATTCATCAAAAAATACTTCGCCAGCAACCACCGGAATACCAAAAGCATTTCCGTAATCGCCAATACCTTTAACTACGCCTTTAATATGCCATTTAGTTCTATCGAGCTTAATATCGCCAAAGCGAAGTGAGTTAAGCTGAGCAACAGGACGCGCACCCATGGTAAAAATATCGCGGTTTATTCCTCCCACACCTGTTGCAGCACCTTGGTATGGTTCAACGGCACAGGGGTGATTGTGCGATTCAATTTTAAAAGCACAGGCTAGCCCGTCGCCAAGGTCAACTAAACCAGCGTTTTCGGTACCTGCTTCGGCTAAAATTGCATCCCCTTTCCGTGGTAACGTTTTAAGCCATTTAATTGAGTTCTTATACGATGCGTGTTCGCTCCACATCACTGAAAAAATGCTAAGCTCGGTATAGTTAGGAGTTCGACCAAGAATTTTTTTTATCATCTCAAACTCATCGGGTAATAGACCAAGCTCTTTTGCAACTTCTACGGTAACTTCCATGGTAAAAGGGATATTTTTAATGTTTAGTACACTTAGTTTAGCCGAGCCAAAAATAGTAACAATATGGGATACTATTCATAATTATTTAAATGTTTTTATCCATTATAAGCTAACAGTAAAGGGTTAACTCAAAAAAAAATCGGGGAATAAACCCCGATTCTAATTGCTACTCATATTCAGCGATAACAAAGCCCTTGGGAATTCTCTCTCCCTCTTTAACGTTAACGGCTTTAATAACTCCTGGGAATGGGCATAACACCTTATTCTGCATTTTCATGGCTTCGAAAATCATGAGCAAATCGCCTGGTTCAACCCTATCGCCTGACTTAACGGCTACTTTGATTATAGTACCAGGGATAAACGATTTAAGCTCTTTGAGCTTAGGTGCCTCCCACTTTGTTCGCATCTCATTTTTTCTGGTAGTAAGCGTTCTGTACTTCGTACCTTCCACTACCATCATTTTAAACATTGGATGCTCTGCAATGCATGTTTTGACCTTTGGGCTTTGGGCTTTATTGGTCTTTTTATCTTGTGTCATAGCTTCCAAAATGTTTTTTTAAAATGGTGGAATTCCATGCTTCTTCCACGGTGTATCAACCACCTTGTTAACCGAAACATCTAAAGCATGAATTATTAGCTTTCGCGTTTCTGAAGGCTCAATAACTGTATCGATATAACCTTTGGCTGCAGCAACGTATGGATTTGCAAATTTCTCCTTATACTCCTTCACTTTAAGGCGTCGCATTTTATCAGGATCTTCCGATTCCATAATCTCCTTACGGAAGATAATATTTGCAGCACCCTCAGGTCCCATTACAGCAATCTCGGCACCAGGCCAAGCGAAAACAAAATCGGCACGCAAGTGACGAGAGTTCATGGCAATGTATCCTCCACCATAAGCTTTTCTGAGAATAACTGAAATTTTTGGAACAGTAGCTTCGCTATAAGCGTATAGCATTTTTGCTCCGTGGCGAATAACACCCGCATGCTCCTGATCGACTCCTGGCAGATACCCTGGAAGGTCAACAAGCGTAATAATAGGAATGCTAAATGCATTACAGTAGCGAATAAAACGTGCTGCTTTGTCTGAAGAGTCTACATCGAGTACCCCTGCAAGCACAAGCGCTTGGTTAGCTACAAAACCAACGGTATCGCCATTAATTCGACCAAAGCCAATTACAATGTTTGATGCCCAGTACTCTTGTACCTCGAAGAAATCGGAATCGTCGGCAATTGAGCGAATTACATCGCGGACATCGTAAGGTTGCTTTGGATCGCCTGGAACAATATCATCAATATTAAACTCAGGCTTCGGATCCTTAGGCTCAAACCTACGCGCTTTGCGCGTGTTGTTCCAAGGAATATAGGTTATGAGCTTTTTTATTTGCTCAAAACATTCCATTTCACTCTCAGCAAAGAAATGAGCATTACCTGTTATTTCAGCATGCACTCTGGCTCCTCCAAGTTCTTCCATGGAAATTTCCTCACCCAGAACAGTTTTAATTACCTCGGGGCCAGTAATAAACATCTTTGAGATGTTGTCAACGGTAAAAACAAAATCGGTTAATGCAGGCGAGTACACTGCACCACCAGCGCATGGGCCAAGAATAACCGAGATTTGAGGTATAACACCGCTTGCAAGCGTATTACGGAAAAAGATTTCACCGTAACCTGCCAGTGAGTTAACCCCCTCTTGTATACGCGCTCCTCCTGAGTCGTTAATTCCAATTAGTGGAATGCGCATTTTAAGGGCATAATCCATAATTTTGGTAATCTTGCGAGCGTGCATTAGGCCAAGCGATCCACCAGCAACAGTGAAGTCTTGTGCAAAAATGGCAACAGGAGCGCCATAAATGGTTCCAGTTCCAATAATTACACCATCGCCATGAAGAATCTTGCTCTCCATGCCAAAATCACGTGCTTCGTGCTCTACAAAAAGATCGTACTCGTTAAACGAATCTTCATCGAGAAGCGCAACAACCCTTTCGCGGGCAGTAAGCTTACCCATAGCCTGCTGTTTGGCTATGGCTTTTTCTCCTCCGCCCTGCAGGATTTCCTCCTTGCGCTTTTTGAGCTCTAGAATTTTTCTTTTTAAAGGCATATCAATCCTTTGTTGGTTAGTAATAGATTTGTTTGTCCAAAAAAAACTTTTTCGCAATTTGCGGGTACAACGTTAATAAATCCGTTGGTAAAATTAGTAACATTTAGTTAGCTTTTTGATGTATTTTTTTTAACAGTATCTGATTAACAGTTCGTTAACAGTATTCGAAATAGAATTATGCCGACAAAAACATTAATCAATCGTTTAAAACTGTAAATCAATACAATAGATAAAAACAGGTGAGAAACTATAGATTCGGAAGAGGAATTCGGAAGATTTTACGTTCGGTAAATTGTTCAATTCTATCGAATAGCTTTCGCTCCTTTTTGTTCACAAAGGTAAGTGCAACTCCGTCGGATTGTGCACGAGCCGTTCGCCCAATGCGGTGTACGTAATCTTCGGGATCGTTCGGTACATCATAATTTACAATTAAATCGATATCCTCAATATCAATTCCTCTAGCAATAATATCGGTGGCAACAAGCAGCTGGAACGACCTATTTCGGAACTGACGGAGTACCTCTTCGCGCTGCTTTTGTTCCAAATCGGAATGTATGGCATTTACCGATAAGCCTTCGCTTCGGAGAAGTTTTTCGATACTTTTCACCTTCACCTTAGTTGAGGTAAAAATAATTGCGCTATTTACGTTCTTTTTATCTACCAGTAAATGAGCGAGTAGTTTGATCTTATCGGAATCGTCGACAAAATAGGCGGCTTGCAAAACATTTTCGGCAGGTTTAGAAACTGCAATGTTTATCTCGGTAGGTTTGCTCATTATACTCTTAGCAAGCTTACGAATATTACTTGGCATGGTGGCTGAAAAGAGGAGTGTTTGCCTTTTTTTTGGTAGTTGGGCAACAATTTCCATTATATCTTCATAAAATCCCATATCGAGCATTCGGTCAGCTTCGTCGAGCACCAAGTGCTCAACCCTCGAAAGGTTAACATACCCCATTCGGAGATGCTGGATTAAACGGCCAGGTGTAGCTATAATAAAATCAACTCCATTTTGTATTGCAAGACGTTGCTTATCCCAGCCAACACTATCGTTACCTCCGTAAACCGAAACTGAACTAACTGGTGCATAATAGCCAAAACCCTCAAGTTGCTGATCGATTTGTAGCGCAAGCTCACGTGTTGGTACAATAACTAATGTACTAGTATAGTTTAGTTTTGCAGGTAAACTTGCAAGCTTACTCATTATTGGTAGCACAAAAGCGGCTGTTTTTCCAGTACCAGTTTGAGCACAAGCAATTACATCGTTCCCCTGCATTATGGGCCCAATAGCCTGTTGTTGTACGGGAGTAGGCTCCTTAAACCCCATGGCTTCAATACCTTCTATTACCGAATCACTAAAGTTAAAATCTTTGAATTTCAAATTAAATCATTCATTAGTTTAGGGTTACAACTGTGTAACCAATTATTTGGTGTTGCCATAACGTGTGCAAAGGTAATAGATTTTTAACGCCTAAATCAATAGGCTATAAATTGACCACATTATGCAATCGGCTAATGCAATCTCACTATATTTGCTCTGAAAATAATTTACACAATGAAATACCGTCACATTTTTTTTGATTTGGATAGAACGCTTTGGGATTTTGAGAGTAACATGCGAATTACGCTTACCAATCTGTTTCACAGGCATAATTTAGGCGATTATGCTCCTGATCCCAATCATTTTATTGAAACGTTTAACATTCATAATTCCCGATTGTGGAATAGCTACCAAAACGGGAAAATGAAAAAAGAAGTTTTACGATATAAGCGCTTTGAAAAAACTCTAGGTGATTATGGCATTCGAAGCAAGGATTTAGCCCTGGTTATTGGTCAGGAATACATTGAAGAAAGCCCAAAAAAAACTGCATTAATGCCGCATACTGTTGAGGTTCTTAACTACCTTAAAGGAAAATACATGCTCCATATTATCACAAATGGGTTTAACGAAGTTCAGTTCACTAAGCTTGAGCTTTGTGGCCTGTCGAGCTACTTTACCAAAGTAATAACTTCGGAAATATCTGGGTATCATAAGCCTCGTCCCGAGGCATTTGGCTATACGCTTTCGTCGGCAAATGCACGTAAAGCCGAAAGCATTATGATTGGCGATGATTTAGAGGCTGATATACTTGGCGCTAAAGCATTTGGAATAGATCAAATATTTTTCAACCCAAACCGAGAGCAGCACAGGCATAGCGTAACACACGAAATAACATCGTTGCTTGAGCTAAAAAAGATCCTATAAATTTAGTACGGAATTTCGTCGTCGGATATTGGGCCCGACAGAAAATCGAAATCGGAATTACCCGATGTTGAGGGTAAAGGATCCTCATTCATTTTCGAACCATAGGTTATTGCCTGAGGAGCGGTTGACCCATCAACTGAGAATGCGGCAAACTCCATATCATCCAAATCGGTAAACTTAGCTTGCTCTTTCCTAAACCTAAGCTTTATATCACCTACAGCACCATTACGGTGTTTTGCAACAATTATTTCGGCTAAACCAACAAGCGAGTTGCCCTCTTCATCCTCCATAAATCCGTAGTATTCTGGTCTATGTATAAACAGCACCATATCGGCATCCTGCTCAATTGCACCCGACTCGCGAAGGTCAGAAAGCTGCGGACGCTTATTGCCGCCACGGGTTTCAACCGATCGGTTTAGCTGCGATAGGGCAAGTATTGGTACATTTAGTTCCTTGGCTATTGCTTTTAGTGATCGAGATATTGTACTTACCTCTTGCTCACGATTGCCTCTGGTATCATCGGGGCCAGTCATAAGCTGAAGGTAGTCGATTACGATTATTCCAACATCGTACTGCGCTTTTAAGCGCCTGCACTTGGCTCTTAGCTCGAAAATTGATAGGGCTGGAGTATCATCGATGTAAACCTGCGAGTTCTGTAGATCGTTAATTTTTGTGGTAAGCTGTGTCCACTCATGGGGTGTTAGCTTACCATTCCGAATTTTTTCGTGTGGTATACCCGATTCGCTAACAATTAGCCTGTTTACAAGCTGTATGCTCGACATCTCGAGCGAGAAAAAAGCAACAGGAACGTTATGGTCAACCGACATGTTTCGAGCCATTGAAAGCACAAATGCAGTTTTACCCATTGATGGACGAGCAGCGATAATAACAAGATCGGAGGGTTGCCATCCCGATGTCATTCTGTCGAGTTCGGAAAAACCGCAGGGCACTCCACTTAGGCCATCCTCGCGTTTGCTTGCCTCATCGAGTAGCCTTAGGGCTTCCTTTACTATTTGGTTAATGGGAGCAGTTTCGCGTTTTATGTTGCCTTCGGCAACCTTAAAGAGCTCCATCTCGGAGTAGTCGAGTAAATCGTCAACATCAACCGAATCGTCGAACGACTTGTTTTGGATATCGGTTGAAACCCTAATTAGCTCACGTTGAATAAACTTTTGGGCAATAATTTTTGCATGATACTCAAGGTGAGCAGCCGATCCAACTTTTGATGACAGCTGTGCAAGGTAAACGGCTCCACCTACTTCATCGAGCAACCCTTCGCTCTTAAGCTCTTCTGTAACCGTTAAAATATCAATTGGTTCAAGTTTGGTGGATAGATTAAGAATTGCCTGAAATATTTTTTGATGGCTCTCTTTATAGAAGCACTCGGGCTTTAGCACATCCAATACCGAAATAACGGCATCCTTTTCGAGCATTAGAGCTCCAAGTACTGCTTCTTCTAGGTCGACAGCCTGAGGCGGCACTTTGCCCAACTCAAGACCAGCCATTGCTGTGGGATTAACCCTTTTGAAATTACCTCTCTTTTCTGCCATCAAAATAAATGTTTTTACAAAAGTAAAGAACCCAATCTTTTTTTTGGAAAAAAATGGGAAAGGGTTATCAACAAAATGACATTAGCCTGATTTTCTGAGGATAAGAAGTACGGATTTTAACTAAAACAGCTCAAGAACATTGAAGTGATGTATGTGCGGATTAAACCCCTCTTCCTCTAAAAACGGTAATTAGAGTATAGATCATTATTCTGAAGTCAACGAAAATAGACATATTCTCAAGGTAGAGTAAATCGTACTTTAAGCGCTCAACCATTTGGTCAACATTTTCGGCATAACCATACTTCACCTGACCCCACGATGTAATTCCGGGTTTTACCTTTTGCAAATGGATGTAGTGCGGAGCCTTTTTTACTATCTGATCAATGTAAAACTGTCGTTCGGGTCGGGGACCTACCAACGACATGTCGCCTTTTAGCACATTCCAAAAGTTCGGTACCTCGTCAATTCTGGTTTTTCTAAGGAAGCGTCCTAGGGGTGTTATTCTATTATCGTTCTTACTCGAGAGGGCAGGCCCATTGCGTTCAGCATCAACATACATTGTTCTGAACTTATACAACTTAAAGGGCTTTCCGTAGCGACCAATTCGCTCTTGCGAAAAGAAAATAGGCCCGTTAGAGCCAAATTTAACCAATAGGGCAATAACCCCTAAAAATGGGAATAGTACAATTAGCGCAAGGAGAGAGAGGAAAATATCGAGGAATGCTTTAAACTTTTGCTGCCAAATGGGCATTAAATCGAGCGACACGTTTATAAGCGGCAATCCAAAAATAGATGATATTTTTACCTTACCCGTTAGGTAATCGTACATACTTGGTATTGCCTTAATTGAAACATCTAACCCAAGTAAATCGTTTACAATTCGGCTCATAAAACGGTTATCCTTGTGCTCAACAGCTAACATTACCTCCTCAATGCTATTGCTTGCAATAACTGAACGCATCTCTTTATAGGTTCCGAGTCGGGTTAACCTCGCTGCTAGGGCTTGATTAGGCGACTCTCCAATGCTAATAAATCCAACAACCTTGTTTCCATTAAACTTTTTTTGCCCTTCAATCTCATCAAGTAATTCTAATGCTTTTTTCCCATCACCAACTATTAGGGTTGGGAATACAATTTTACCAGCTCTAATCTTACTAATTGTTCTTGAGGTAATTATTAAGCGAGGGAAATAGGTTAATACAAACTGAAGGGTAACAAGCGTAAAGAAAAGATGATAGTAATTCTTATAGGTTGCAACATAATCATCTAAAAGAAAAAGGAAGAAAATAACAAGACCTCCAAAAAGGGTAACTAGCATTGAGTTTATAAGCTCCTTTAGCCTCGATCGGCCTAGCACATCTTTGTAAAATCCGTTCACAAAAAAAAGGGCACTCCAAAAAAGCGGAATGACAATGAGGCTAACCAAAAACCTCTGGTCGAAATTCAGTGGAACTTTAACACCAAGCAATTGAGGTTCAATTACAGCTTTCCGATAGTAATGAAAAAGGAACCACGCTATGGTCGATCCAAATAGATCGATCAAACAGTATACTAAAGCAATAAGTTTACGATTCACTGTATACTAAAATTTTGAGTGCCGAAAATAGGGAATTATTACCAATTTCCGATGAGCGAAACCAAATTTATAACGATTGAGATAGGGATTGAGTATGGCAACTAGCAATTATTTACAGTCATACTGAGCTTATCGAAAACCTCGTGCAGTAGCCTATGCAAATCAATGGCTCTTTCAATTGAGAAGATAGGCGTACGAAAACGTAAACTCTCAACAAATTGGTGCAAATCATCCGAAGTTGAGTTTAGGGCTACATTAGTAAAAGGCTCATCGTTGGAATAGCGGTACACCTGCTGCGGACCATTTAAATAAAGGTTTATATTGAAACTTTCAGGTTCAATATCATTTGTAAGCGTATAGCATAAAATACTGCTATCGTTTAGCTCAACCCTAACATTCAATAGGCTTAAGCGGTTTTCATCAATTGGAAAAACAGCTACCCTAACCTTTCTAACCGAGCTTTGGCTAAGCCTAAAAAGGGTGGCCATATCAAACGTTAAAAGACTATTGAATTGTTGAACTGTGAATGAATTCTGCACACTACGCTTACTGTCAATAAAAACGGGACCATCAATTGGCCTACTAATGGCAAGGTGCTTCACTAAATCGATACCTGAGTGACCAAAGCCAACACTAACATCTATTTCTTGCTGCAAGTTTCGAAATGCCAATAAATTGTTAAGAGACAGTTTGCTTAAATCGGCATAAAAAACATGAACACCCTTACGAATAGCATCTTTGGCCTTTTCAAGGCTATTAGGCTTATCTGAAAAAACAGCTAGCACTTCGCTTGCAGCGATAAGCTCATTAACATCATTGACTAAGCTAAAGGGTGAAGTAGTATTAGAAGTACCATCTGCCGTTGTATAGCATATGGAATTTTCACTTTGGGAGAGACTCAATTTATCAAAAACCTCAACGCCTGCCTGTGATTCAAAGATAAAACCAATTTGCATAATTGTGAACATTGAATTGGGGCAAACTTATGTTTTTTTAATGGCTATTAGCGAGCAAAACGACCTAAGTTTTCAACCATCAGTGTTGATAATTTTTGCATGTACAATCGTGTTATTTGCTTTATGTACAAACGAGAGATTTTATTAGGTTTATATTGATGCTATATTTGCAAATGATTAAAACTGCGCAGCAATAATGGAAGATTCATTTAGGCATAAGGGACTTAGACGAAAACTAGTTGAAGAAATTCGCCAAAAGGGCATTACCAATGAAAAGATTCTTGAAGCGATTAATAAGGTACCTCGACATCTTTTTATGGAGAGCGGATTTATTAACTTCTCATACAAAGACTCGGCATTCCCAATTGGCGCCGGACAAACCATTTCGCAACCCTATACCGTTGCGTTCCAAACTCAGCTACTCGAAGTAAACCCAATGGATAAAGTGCTAGAGATTGGCACAGGGTCGGGTTACCAAACCGCCATTCTGATAGAGCTTGGGGCAAAAGTTTTTACCATTGAGCGTCAGCGCGAACTTTTTGTTAAAGCGAAATCGCAGCTTGAGGCACTAGGCTACCATCCACACTTTTTTTACGGCGATGGCTATCAGGGAATGCCAAGCTATGGCCCATACAAGCGAATACTGGTTACAGCTGGCGCACCAACAATTCCCCTTAAGCTAATTGAACAGCTTGAGGTAGGCGGACGCATGGTTGTTCCTGTTGGCGACTCCAACGGGCAAGAAATGCTAGTGGTTGAAAAGATTTCGGAAACCGAAACAAAAACCACTAAACACGGACGCTTTATTTTTGTTCCACTACTTAAAGGCACAAACAAATAACTCCAATTATGGCTACTATTAAAACATTTATTTTCAACCCGTTTCAAGAAAACACCTACCTAGTTTACGACAAAACAAAAGAGTGCATAATAGTTGACGCAGGTTGCTACACTGCCGATGAGCAAAGCGAGCTAACAGCATTCATCAGCCAGAATAACTTAATCGTTAAACAAATAGTTAATACCCATGGACATGTCGATCATGTACTGGGAAACGCTTTTGTTAAGACACAATATAAAGCCAGCATTGCTGCAAACCCTGAGGATTACTCGCTAATGCAATCGGCAACAGCGCATGCAATAATGTATGGCTTAACCATTGACGATGTGCCTGGGATAGACATTAACCTTAACCATGGCGATACAATTCTCTTTGGGGAAACTACTCTTAAGGTAATTCACACACCTGGGCATTCGCAGGGAGGAATATGCCTATTATCCGAGGCCGATAACTTTGTACTATCTGGTGATACGTTATTTCGTTCGTCAATTGGTCGAACCGACTTACCCGGAGGAGATTATGATCAGCTAATAAATAGCATTGAAACAAAACTTTTAACTCTTAGTTCAGAAACTAAAGTTTACCCCGGACATGGAGAGCCAACAACCATTGGTTGGGAAAAACAGAACAACCCCTTTTTAGCTAAACAATAGTATTTTACAGCTGTTTAGCATATTGTTACAAAAACTAACCATTGTCATGTAAAAAATTGTAAGCATTTTCATAATTTTACATCAAAATTGCAAGTTTAATATTCGTTATTGTTTTTTAACGCTAAGTATTTTCTTACATAACTTAAAAAATTATATATGTCGACTGATCGCTTTGTTTCACGCCACATTGGTCCTCGCGATGGCGAGATTAATGAAATGCTAAAAGCAGTTGGGGTTAAAACTGTTGACGAGCTCATTGACCAAACCATACCCAAGGGTATCCGCATGGAAAAACCGCTTAACCTTCCTGAACCAATGAGCGAAAGGGAGTTTTTGGGTAAAATAAAATCAATTGCAAGCAAAAATAAGGTATACCGTTCGTTTATAGGCATGGGGTACTACGGAACGCACACCCCATCGGTTATACTCCGAAATATTTTCGAGAACCCAGGTTGGTATACCTCATACACTCCCTACCAAGCCGAAATTAGCCAAGGTCGACTCGAAGCGCTGCTAAACTTCCAAACCGTGGTAATGGACTTAACCGGAATGGAAATGGCTAACGCATCGCTACTCGACGAATCCACCGCTGCAGCTGAAGCAATGCTTATGATGCATAGCCTCCGTTCGCGCCAAGCAGTAAAGGAGGGTCGTAACGTACTATTTGTTGATAGCGACATTTTTCCGCAAAACCTAGAAGTTATTGAAACACGTGCTACACCTGTTGGAATTGAAGTTGTTACTGGCTGTTACAGCGAGTACGAGTTTACAGGAAAAGAATTTGGCGTAGTTGTTCAGTATCCATCGGCAAAAGGAAATATTCGCGACTATGCCGCATTTACTGCAAAAGCCAAGGATAACGGTGCATTTGTTTCGGTAATTGCCGACATACTGGCGCTTGCGCTAATAACCCCTCCTGGTGAGTGGGGTGCCGATATCGTTGTAGGATCTACTCAGCGTTTTGGAGTTCCTATGGGATTCGGTGGCCCTCATGCCGCATATTTCGCCACAAAAGAGGAATACAAACGTAATATTCCTGGTCGAATTATTGGCGTGTCAATAGATAAGCATGGCAACAAGGCATTACGCATGGCGTTACAAACCCGCGAGCAGCATATTAAACGTGAGCGTGCAACATCGAACATATGTACTGCTCAAGCATTGCTTGCTACAATGGCTGGCATGTATGCAGTTTACCATGGCCCTGAGGGCATTAAGCGCATTGCATTGCATGCACACAATGCTGCAACAACTATTGCCAATCATCTTGAGAAACTAGGCTATAAGCAAAATGTTAAAAACATCTTCGATTCGATTGAGGTTGAACTTCCTGCGGGCGTTAAAACCGATATGATTAGAAGAAAAGCGGTTGACCAAGAGATAAACTTTAACTACAAAAGCAACGGTACCATTGGCATTAGTACCGATGAGCTTACTACAGTTAACGATGTTAATAGCATAATTCAAATTTTTGCTGAAGTTGTTGGCAAGCCCGCAACTACCATTAGCGCAATTGAGGAAAACAATGCAATTGCTGATAACCTTAAGCGAAAATCCGATTTCCTTACCGAAAAGGTTTTCAACTCGTTCCATTCGGAAACCGAGATGATGCGATACATTAAACGCCTTGAAAGAAAAGATATTGCGCTTAACCATAGCATGATTTCACTCGGAAGTTGTACAATGAAGCTTAACGCAGCTACCGAAATGCTACCGCTTAGCTGGATTGAATTTGGCAATATTCATCCATTTGTGCCAACCGACCAAGCCCAAGGCTACATGAGCCTTATATGTGAACTTGAGCAGCTTCTTGCCGAAATAACCGGCTTTGAGGCAGTTTCGCTACAACCAAACTCAGGTGCAGCAGGCGAATATGCCGGATTAATGGTAATTCGCCAGTACCACATTAAACGAGGCGAAGGACATCGCAACGTTGTGCTCATTCCTTCGTCGGCACACGGTACTAACCCCGCAAGCGCTGCAATGGCAGGCATGGAGGTAGTTGTTGTTGCCTGCGATGATAACGGGAATATATCGCTCGACGACCTAAAGGAAAAAGCAGAGAAACACCGCGACAACCTTTCGGCTTTTATGGTAACTTACCCTTCAACTCACGGTGTGTTTGAGCCCGAGATTAGGGAAATGAATAAGATAATTCATGATAACGGTGGGCAGGTTTACATGGATGGAGCTAACATGAACGCACAAGTTGGCCTTACCAGCCCAGGAATTATTGGCGCCGATGTTTGCCACCTAAACTTGCATAAAACATTTGCCATACCACATGGTGGTGGTGGCCCAGGCGTTGGACCAATTGGCGTAGCCAAACACCTTGTTCCTTACCTCCCCACTCATCCTGTTGTAAAAACAGGTGGAAATGAGGGTATAACGGCTCTTGCCGCTGCTCCATGGGGAAGCGCTAGCGTTCTTCCTATTACGTTTGGCTACATTCTGATGCTTGGTGCCGAAGGATTGAAAAAGGTTACCGAAATGGCAATTCTCAGTGCAAATTACCTTACAGCAAAACTTAAAGGTCATTTTGATGTGCTTTATACAGGGAAAACTGGCAGAGTAGCGCACGAAATGATTCTAGATTGCCGTCACTTTAAGCAAACCTTCGGAGTGGAAACCGGAGACATTGCCCGAAGGCTTATGGATTATGGATTCCATGCTCCTACCCTTTCGTTCCCTGTTCACGAAACCCTTATGGTTGAACCAACCGAAAGCGAGTCGGTTCAGGAACTCGACAGGTTTATTGAGGCGATGATAGAAATAAAAAAGGAGCTCGATGAGATTAAGGATGGCAAGGCCGACAAGGAGGACAACGTGGTTAAGAATGCTCCCCATACGGTTGCTGAAGTAACAGCCGATGAGTGGAAGCATTCGTATAGCCGTCAGAAAGCAGCATATCCTCTGGCATGGCTTGCAAGCAATAAGTTTTGGCCTGCTGTTGGTAAAATTGACTCAGGCTACGGTGATCGTAATCTAGTTTGCTCATGTGCTCCCATTGAAGAGTATCTTTAGAAATAGTGTAACATAAAAAAAGCAGGCCAATGTGCCTGCTTTTTTATTGCCCTCTACAAGAATTATTTCCCTTTTAACCCAAATTTAACTAACTGCGGAGGAACAACTTCATCAGCTGATGGTTGCAGAATTCCATACAGATGTTTATTGTGAAAGGCAATCTCCTCGTATTTATAATTTAAACCTAGCTTAAAACCCGATAAATCAACAATAGCATCGCCGACCCATTTACCGTTGCTGCTATAGGTATACACCCTGAATAAGTGGTCAACTTCTTCATCAATAAACCTAAAGACAAGAATATTGCCCTCGTCATCAACAAGTAGGTTATAGTAGTAAGGCATAGTTTTTCTGAAAAAATCTTCCCTATAAATTGGAGCAATATCTGCTTTGGTAAATCCATCTCTTTGCTCAACCATTGCTTCCATTCGCGCAATAAACTCCTTCTTCAAATCCTCGGGGTACGGCAACGATGGGTAATCGAGAGCGATATCGCGCATGTGCTTGCCACTTGGCGAGTATACTGAAAGCTGATTTGAAAATGAAAATCCAACCAGCAGATTTCCATCGGGAAGACCACGGATAAACATTCTATTGGTAGTGGAAAACGGAGAGTATGAATATAGGTAGCTATTTTTGGAAATGGTCAAATTTGGATTATCCCAAACATCATCGTACTTTTTAATAACATTAGCCTCACCGCTATCAGGGTCAATTATTGTGATAACATACCTGACCCCCTTTTCGCCCATTGGCACATGCCCAACCAAAGCAATTCGATTTGATGATAGCGACACTGTTTTCATGGGCATATAATCTAGCTTAATGTTTTTCACAAACTCACCATTAAGGGTAAAAAGCTTTATGTGTCCGTTGTGCTCATGGGTAAAAACATACTTGCCGCCTACTACACCTCCGAGCACTGGCCTAACCCTAAAATCCTGCTCCGAAGTACCTTTACTACCAAATGTTAAAACATGCTTACCTGCTGGGTTAAACTTTGATATTGAGTAGGAGTTGTAGTTCCCCACGAAAACGCTGCCATCGGGGGCAACAGCAATACTCTTGTAAAGCCCAACAGGCATGCCGTTAACCTTTTGCTTATAATCGGAAAAAATTTCACCCCAGCTATTCTCCTTCGCATACTCGGTATCCTGCACGAGCTTTAGCGTTCCGCTTTTATAGGTATCAACCAGCGATTGGCCGCTAACCTGCAATACAATGCTTAGCCCTAAAAACAATAATTTTACACGTTTCATAACGAAATAGATTTAGTTTATAAAAAGGGATTGGCCAATCCGTTTGTTTAATTACTAGTACATTGCTTTACAAGCAATTTTTTTTCAACTTTACCCTCGCGATCAACCTCTGCAATGGCAATTGCTCGCATTTGGTATAATTTGTTAGGCGATTCGAACTCGGGTTGAAAATTTGGTGCATCTAGTTCAACCCATTCACACTTAACTTGGGTTTCTTTATTCTTTTTGGTTCTCTGCTGATGCAAGACCGTAAGAAAGCCGAAAGCTATGGCAATGGATGCTGCAGCAGCAAAAACCCTTGCAAACGGGAACCTTTTATGCTTTTGAGTGCTAATAGGATTAGTTTCCAACTCTTCGATAAATGCTAGAACATTCGCTACTTTGTTTCTCCTGTCGGCTAAACGCTGGGAACAGGATGAGCAAATTTTAAGATGATTCTCTAATTCAAAAATTTCATCAGTGCACAACTCCCCATCAATATAAGCTTGTATTACCCAATCGTTAGCGCATTTATTACTAGTTCTCATGGTTAAATGTTTTAGCTATTGTTTTACCCATTTCGATAGCTTATCGATTGCACGCGTTAAGGTTTTCCCTACCGATGCAGGGTTCATCTCAACTATGCTAGCCATTTCGGCATACGAAAAACCCATCTTGTAAAGTGTAACCAACGCTCTTTCCTTATGGGTCAACTTGCGCATTGCCTTTTTTATCAACTCTAGACGGAGACGATTCCTTTGCCCTTCCTCTGACAAAGGGTCACAGTCATAATCTTTTGCTAATGCGCCAGAAAATCGTAAGTTAAACCTATGCCTATTTACGCAGCGGTTGTAGGCTACCCTAAAAACCCAAGCCATTGGGCTTTTAACAGCATTACTACCATTTTGCTTGTGCATTAGCTCAATGAACGCTTCCTGCGCAATATCTCTGGCATCATCAGCATTGGCTGTCCACCGCTGGCAAAAAAGCTGAACTTTGCTAAAATTTTCTTTATAAAGGCTATCTATATCCATTGGCTAGCTAATCATGGTTATGACAAACCAAATTGGCTTTTGTGACACAAATATCAAAAAAAACCTTATCCCCTTTTTGTGGAGATAAGGCAATAGTTTTATAAAACACTAGCATTTTAGCGCTTATTCTCAATGTCGCTCAAATGAATATCAAGGGCTTTTACTGAAATTTGAATCTCCCAAACCGACAGAGCCAGCGATGCAATTAGCAAAAGCAAGGCTACCCCAAATATAACTTCAGCCCAAACGCCTTCGCCAACATAAATTAGAAACATGCTTAGGACACAAAGCAAAAGACTTGTTATACCCAAAATTTGCATGTACCTAATAATATGGACTCTCCGACGCAAATTCCTAATTTGCCCTAACAGGATACTATTCGCATTCTGCTTGTACTGAGCATGCAGGTTACGCACAAGCTGAGCTAAGGCCAAAAACCTATTTGTGTAGGCTAATAGCAGCAGCGAAATAGCTGAGAACAGAAGAGCAGGTGTGGTAAGCGTGAGCATACTATATTTTGCTAGTTTCGTTTTCTCCCAATTGCCTCATCGATAACCAGAGTGAATATGTCGCGCATAGTAAGCCCCATTGCATTTACCTGTTGAGGAACAATACTGGTTTCGCTCATGCCAGGAACAGTATTCACCTCTAAAAAGTAGAGCTTATTGTTACTGTAGATGTAATCGATACGAACAATGCCACGGCAGCCTAGCCTATCGTATATCTCCGACGACACGGATTGGATGTAACTTGTAAGCTCATCGGGAATACGTGCTGGAGTAATCTCTTCAACCTCATTCTCGTACTTTGCTCCGTAATCGAAAAATTCGTTTTTAGGAACAATTTCGGTTACGGGAAGCACAAGCGTTTTGTTATGTGTTTTAACCACACCGCAGGTTAGCTCCACTCCAGGAATAAACTCTTCGATAAGGGCAACCTGGTCTTCGGTGAACGACTTGGCCAGTGCAGGTTCTATTTCCTCTTCGCTTTTCACTTTTGAAATACCGTAGCTGCTACCACTTTCGTTGGGCTTTACAAATACAGGAAGTTTAAGCGCTTTAGCAATGTTTGATGAATTAACTGGCTCACCCTTGCGAATGCTTATGCTTTTTGCCATGTGAACATTAATTCCGTTCAGTAGCATTTTGGTTACCTCCTTATTAAAGGTTGCCGATGTGTTAAGCACACCGCCTGTTGTGTAGGGAATGCCCATCATTTCGAAATAGGCCTGTAGCAAACCATTTTCGCCTGGTGTGCCATGAATTGCAATAAGAGCACAATCGAACGACAGGGTTTTGCCATCAACTTGAGTGGTAAAGGTATCCCACGAGATGGGTGTGTCGTCTTTTCCAACCTGCTTTAGTACCCAACTCGTACCCTTAACGAAAATGGTGAAAACATTGTACAAATCGGGATTAAGCCATTGCGCTATTTGCCTTGCTCCCTTAAGCGAAATACCCTCTTCGGATGAATTTCCGCCAGCCATTAGGGCAATGTTAAGCTTTTTACTCATACAAAAAATGTTTAACTACGGTTTAAACTCATACCTTTTGCTTATCAAGCTATTGAAAAATGTGGTTACCCCTTCTCGTCGAGTCGCGATGAGGTATAGGTACGCCATCGCTCAACCACCTGTGCCATGTCGTTAGGAATTTCCGAATCGAAAAACATTTCTTTGCCAGTTGATGGATGAATAAACCCCAACGACTTTGCATGAAGTGCATGCCTTGGGCATAGGCTAAAGCAATTTTGAATAAACTGCTTATACTTTGTAAAGGTTGTACCCTTAACTATGGAATCGCCACCGTAACGATCGTCGTTAAAAATAGGGTGACGGATGTACTCAAAATGCACCCTAATTTGGTGTGTGCGTCCAGTTTCGAGCTTGCACTCAACCAGCGTAACATATCCAAGCTTTTCCATAACCTTCCAATGGGTAATGGCATGCTTACCATCATCTCCCTCAGGGAAAACGAACATTTTCATCCTATCGCGGGGGCTTCTGCCAATGTGCGCATCAACGGTTCCCGATTCCTCCTCCATATCGCCCCAAACCAAAGCAACGTATTTACGATTGGTAGTTCGCTCAAAAAACTGGCGAGCCAAATGATTCATGGCAAATTCGGTTTTGGCAATAACCAGTATTCCCGATGTATTCTTATCAATTCGATGAACCAATCCTGGTCTTACCTCACCCGAGCTAAACAAAGGCACATTGCGCAAATGATACATAAGCGCATTTACTAGCGTACCGGTATAGTTCCCGTGCCCAGGATGCACTACCATGCCCGGCTCCTTATTCACCACAATTAGGTCATCATCCTCATATACAATATTTATTGGAATATTCTCGGGGATAATCTCAATTTCGCGGGGCGGGTATGCCATTACAATAGAGATACTATCGTTGGGCTTTACCTTGTACGATGACTTAACGGCTTTATCGTTTACCAGAATATTACCTGCATCAGCAGCAGCCTGAACGCGGCTTCGGCTAACATTCTGTATTTTTGCTGCAATAAACTTATCGATACGGAGCATGCTTTGCCCCTTGTCTACATCGATATGAAAATGTTCAAAGAGCTCCTGCTGTTCTCCTCCCTCTTCTTCTAATTCATCATCGGTATAGGGTCTATTTTCGCTTACCATTTGGCAATAACTAGTTTTTGTGTGCCTAAAATTTGTCCGTTACTTGTAACCCGCACAATGTAAGTTCCGTTTGCAAGCGACGAAACGTTAATTGGTGTTCCGTTAACAGGAATCGATAATACCTGTTGCCCTACTAGGTTATAAATGCTAACTACGCCATGAGTAAATGGGTGAGGTAACTTAACGTTCAGCAAGTTGGTGGCAGGATTTGGGTATATGCTAATTTCTCGAATTAGCTTATCTGGATTGTTATGGGTGGGCGGTTCGGTTAGCTCACCAAATACAGGACGAAGCATAAGCGATCCTTGAAACGAGGTATTAAGCCAGTTACCATCGATATTGTAAAACAGCTTGGAGCTGCTATTCCTGTTCCTATCAAAGCCAACGTTAAGCATTTCGGTAGTTGTCTGTATCCAGCCAACGTAGAATGTACCTGCATCAACCCATAGCTCTTCATCGATCTTAAAAAGCACAAATTGGTTTAAGCTATCGGCAAATAATGGGCGTAAACCTAGCTGCTCGTAAATGAGGTTTCCGGGCTTACCATTGTCGTCATCCCAAACGCCTAACTTAAAGTATTTTTGGTTTGCATCGTCCTTTGCTCTGTTAAAGTACATGTATACACCAACCAGTTTATCGTTCTCATACGAATTAAACTTTACGGCAACCTGTGCGTTTTGGGTACCTTCGCCATATAATCCGTATCCGCTTTCAGCACTGCCATCGTCGTGCGCATAGTAGTTTATAAACTGCTGCGTATAGCTAACCGTATCGTTCCAGCGAAATGGCTGTAAATCGTCGGTAATGAGGTACGATGTAAACTCAAACTTTGCCGAATCTGTCCATGCCGATTCAAACTCGTAGAAATACTCCCTATTCAACAAAAAATCGCTAAGTGGGGCGATATTTTCGGCTGCCGATGAGAAATTGTAGCTCTCTTGAGTAGATTGGTTTAAAATGCTAAACCTGCGGGTAACCTGTCGGCCACTTGGATCCTCATCGAGATTAAGATTTCGGTAAAGTATTGAAAAGTAAAGAGGATTGGTTAGCTCGGCCGATTGGGCTTGGCTATTAAAATGGTTCCATGGAATTGACTCGTAATTATTTAGAATTGAACCTAACGGCCTTGCAAAGGTAATATCGTAAAGTAGCGTATCATCGTATGCCCTGTTAACATCGATGTAAAGCTGGTCGATATGCCAATGGTCGCAATTTGCCAGTAAGCCAGGAACAGTAGCATTCTGCTGAAGGGTTGTGTAGTTTCTAAATCGGAATCGGAAGTTTTCGTTAAGGAATCGTTCATCGAGAATTGGAAAGTGAGCACGGTGAAAAGTTCTATTTAAAGTATCCGATTTTATAACCGTTAGCTTCTCCGTACTAATTTTCTGTTTATGGCAGAGTGAATCGCCACCAAAATCGACCCAGGCAACCCATGCTCCTATCCACTCACCTAAAGTATTGTCGTAAAATTCGAGTACAAGCGAATCCTTACTGCTGGGGGCATACCCCAACCCTTGGGGTTGGAAAACAAAGCTGATGTAAACAGTTGTATCTTCGGGATAGCTTAAATTAATATCATGCGACGTTAGCGTATCGGCCGAAAAGGAAAAGGTTGATGCATTATCGTATAGGTTTCCCTTATGATTAAGTGCATCGAATGAAGCAACACCTATTGAACGCGAATTAATGGCGTAAGTGGTGTTTACATAAACCCCTGAACTAGACCAAAGTTCACTTGTAGGGGAAGTTTCTCCCCTTGAAAAATCATCAAAAAAGGGAAGTTCAAGCAAAGTTTTTCCCTTTTTCTGATTTATGCTATTATCAAAAGGCATTGACTGTAGGTTAACCAAAACCTCGCTGCCTTGCTGAGCCATTAGGTTAGCCGTGGCCAATAGTGCTGTTAAAAATACAGTTGTGAAAAATATTCTCATTCTATAACTTCCTCTATTTCCATTTCGCTGTAGTCAAACTCATCATCAGTCTCCTCCTCTTCTTCCTCAATTTCGGGTTTTGGTTCAGGCGGAATGCGCGATTCGTTAAGTGTTAGCCATAAATCGACTCTGGCTCCAAAGCTAATGCTTGTTTCTCCAGTTGGATTAGGATACTGGCTATACACCATAGCATTTAATGAGTCTGCCTTATCAAAAATTGTTTCATCAAAACTATAACGTCCTAAATTTAACGAAGCATCGTGTAAAAGATTGCGCGCTTCGGCTAAAGTTAACCCAATTACCCTTGGTAGAACTGTCCTCTCGTTATAAAACCCTTTGCCAAGCACCAAGTTAATCTCCGAGCCTTTAGGAATTTGCGTTCCAGACTCTACCTCTTCGCCCTTGTATTTTTGCTCAAGCACATTGTTTACAGCAATATCGGGGACAAAACTAAGGCTACCAATTTTAAATCCCTGTAGCTGCAATACCGACTTTGCTTGCCTCAAGCTTAAACCAATTAGGTTAGGCATGTCTTCCATTATAGGATTTACAGCATTGGTTGTGACAAAAACCCTGCGATTGGCTTTGACAAAAGTACCCGATTTCGGGTTTTGCTCAATTACAGTTCCGGGCTTGCGGGTTACAATGTAAACCGAGTCGGTAATCTCTAAGCGTAAACGCTTGTCTTTTGCCAATTCGGTAGCCTGTTCTATTGTAAGCGATGACAAATCAGGAACGGGAAAACTCCTACCATGCCTTGAAAAAATGTGCAGAAAGGTAAAAAAGATTATAACAGCAACTGCCAGTATACTAAAAGCCAACAATGGTGTTTTAACCAGTGGATGTGAAAGAATCTTTTTTGCAAAATCGATTAATTTTTGTTTGAACATTGCTTAATATGTTAGTGAACAAACTAGTGCATTTATTAGGAATAACTAGCAAAATTATAATTAAATGGCAAACGCCAAGCTATTAGCTGCTGAAAATTGAACAACCCAATTACAATTAATAGTATTTAATATGATTATAGAGTGAATCGCGCTCAACAGGTTTTTTCCCTGCATTGCGGATAATATTGCAAATCTCTTCAATGGTCATCGAAGGTGACTGATCTTCGGCTCCAGCCATGCTGTATATCCTAGTTGAATCGTCTATCGTACCATCCAAGTCGTCAACCCCAAATCCCAACGAAAGTTGTGCTGCCGATTTTCCAAGCATTGGCCAATAAGCTTTTAGGTGTGGAATATTATCGAGATAAATACGCGACACTGCAAAGTTTCTCATGTCTTCAACCAAAGGGAGTTCTTCAATGTGGCTCATACTGTTATTCTTCGACTTAAACTTAAGCGGGATAAAGCAGTTAAACCCTCTGGTTCGGTCCTGCAAATCTCTGAGATCGCTCATATGCTCAACCCGATGCGAAAAATCTTCGATATGTCCATAAAGCATGGTAGCGTTTGAGGTTAAACCCTTGCCATGAGCAGCCTCATGCACATCGAGCCACCTTTGCCACGATGTTTTAGTTCCACAAACTTTCTCCCTAAGCTCGCGGTTTGCTATTTCGGCTCCACCGCCAGGTATTGAGTTTAACCCACAGGCCTTAAGTTTTGCTATACCTTGACTTAACGTTAACCCCGACTTAGAAATTGCATAATCGAGTTCAACTGCCGAGAACGCCTTCACATGAAGTTTGGGATTTACCAATTTAATCGCCTTAACCATCTCGCAGTAGTAATCAATATCCCAATTAGGGTGAACACCACCAGTTACATGAACCTCAGTTGGATGCTTATCCATGCTAGCCTCAACCTGCTGCATAATAGCATCAATTGACGATATCCAAGCACCCTCCTCGTCGGCATTTCGGCGGTACGAGCAAAAGTTACAACGATGTATACAAATGTTGGTTGGCTCAATATGAAAATTCCTATTAAAAAGGACATTATCCCCATTAATCCGACTAGCCGTTTGTGTGGCAAGAACCCCGAGTAACCCCAAATCGGCCTCACGAAATAGCAGTAAGGCTTCATCCGATGAAATGCGCTTGCCTGCAATAACCTTTTCAACAACCGGCTTTAGCGTTGGGCTATAGTTTAGCTGCTGTAGAATTTGGTTGGTTGAAGATATTGAGCTTTGTAACATTTATGATGTATGTATGCTAGTTGATTATGTTTGCAAAATTAGCCAAAAAGTTCGTATTCGCTAGGATTTTAGCAAAACACCAAAAACAAAAAAGAGCTAATCGATGTCCGATTAGCTCTCTTGTATATTGCAATAATAAGATATTACATCTTGTGCCTAGGCTCATCCGATACGGTCAACCTTTTTCTTCCTTTAGCCCTGCGGGATGCTAATACTCTGCGGCCGTTAGCAGTTGACATGCGCTCACGGAAACCGTGCTTGTTCCTTCTCTTTCTGTTCGATGGTTGAAAAGTTCTTTTCATCGCTATAAGTTCTTTAATTATTTATTTTCTCTGATTTTCAAACGAAAAAGGGTAAAAACTCACCCGCATTTCAGGTTTGCAAAGGTAATTAAGTTTTTGAAAGTGAAAAAAGATTATTTAAAAATTATGAAAAAAATTTGGCATTATACTTTTTCGCCCTCTAGCATGAGATGTAAACCACCTGCTTCTCCTCAAAAAAATCATCTTCAAAAAACGAGGATAACTTCCACTTTTTAGCACTTTTCCCAAAGGGCTTTAGCTCTTCTTTCAAGTCGCCTCCTTTAAGGGCAATAATACCATTTGCCAAATTGTTAGCCCCTCCTGGCTTAATAAGATGCCTAACCCAACCCATCAGTTTGGGCATGGGAGCCACAGCGCGTGTAACTGCAAAGTCGAACTGTCCTTTTAGCTCTTCAACCCTTGCTTTTTGGGCAACAACATTTGTTAGTCCAAGCTGCTCGGCAACAGAGCCAACCACCGTAATTTTTTTCCCAATGGAATCGACTAGCATAAAGCTAACCTGAGGGAAAAGTATGGCCAATGGAATACCCGGAAAACCACCGCCAGTTCCAATGTCCAAAACCCTTGTTCCTTTTGCAAAGGAAATTACTTTTGCTATTGCCAGCGAATGCAGAACATGGTGGATGGGGAGTTTATCAATATCCTTTCGTGAAACTACATTAATTTTAGCATTCCACTCCTGATATAAAGCAGGAAGCTGCAATAGCTGATTACGCTGAGCAATGGTTAGCTCAGGAAAGTACTTAAAAACTTCATCCATTGCCTCAGGGTTTATGCGGGCTGTTAATTAGAATATTGTAAAGCAGCTCTCTTGCTCTAAACAGCTGTGCTTTAACTGTGCCAAGCGGAAGCGAAAGTTCATCGGCAATCTCCTCGTAAGAATACTCTTTAAAGTAACGAAGTTCAATTAACCTTCGGTAACGGGGTTTTAACTTTAGCACAACCGTTTTTATCAGCTGAATGTTCTGATCCTTAATAAGGCTTTCCTCAGGATCGAGGCTACCCGACTGAAGGTTTGAAGCAGGCGATGATTGGATTCCGTCAACATCCTCAGTAGTTTGATCGATTGAAATAAGGTTAGCCTTTTTCTTTCGAATAAAATCGATGCAGTTATTTGTGGCAATCTTAAAAAGCCATGTACTAAATGCGTAGTTAGGCGTGTACTGCTGTATGCTTTTAAACGCTTTGCCAAAAGCCTCTATGGTTAAATCCTCTGCATCGCTTTTGTTATTAACCATTTTCAAAAGCATAAAGTAAATAGCATCCCTATATCTATCCATGAGCTCAGCGTAGGCTTTTTGGTCGCCATTCACTGCTTGCTCAACAAGTATAAGGTCGTACTTGGCTTTATCGGATAGGTTTGGACCTATTTCCATTTCCGGTGGTTTAAAGTTAGCCTGCTTGCCAGCATAATTGCTCCATAGAAGATTGGCGAAAACAGATCATATATCAACGAAATTATGAATATTTTCTTTTCGTTCAAACGGTTCATCGTAATTTTTAGTACTACCATTGCTACAATAAGCCTAAACATCAATATGCTACCAACAACAATTGGGTAAAAGTTTGTTGCCAAAAGGTATACGCCAAGAGCCCAGAATAGGATTCTAGATAAGGGCTCGAGGGCAAGCCTAAACTTAACAATCCTTTTGTAAGAAGGGCTTGTTGTTAAATGCCTTCGCTTCTGGCCAATCCACTCAGCAAAAGTACTGCTTGCCTTGGATCGAGTGTGTGCATTGTGCCGAAGTTCAACTGCAGTATTCGTTTTACTTGCCACTTGCTGAATGAATAAATCATCGTCGCCAGAAAGGATATGGCTATGTGAGGCAAAACCCTTATTGGCAAAAAACAGCTCCTTTTTATATGCCAAATTTCGGCCTACCCCCATGTACGTTTTTTTAGCTAGGGCAAATCCTAAATATTGAATTGCTATTTGAAAAGTATCGAAACGAATAATTTTGTTGAGCAAACCTTTCTGCTGAATGTACCCCCCGTATCCAAGAACAATGTCTGCCTTTTCGGTGAAATTCTCAGCCATACTCTTAATCCAGCTGTTACTTTCGGGTTTGCAGTCGGCATCGGTTAGCAATAACCAACTATTGCTTGCCGCTTTAATGCCTACGGTTAGCGCCAATTTTTTTCCATGCGAAAACTTTGGATCAGGTTTTATTGTGGTTACTTTTAAATGCTTATACTTTTCTTGTAGGCGTTTAAGCACCATGTCGGTATCATCAATGGAGCAGTCGTTAACCACAACCACCTCATAGTTGGAATAGTCTTGCTCAAGAAATTGCGGTAGAAACTCTGCTAAATTCTGCTCCTCATTTCGAGCACATATTACAACAGAAACGGGTAAATAGTTTATATCGTTTGGTTTGCTACTTTGCTTGATCCTTGTAAATGCTACTCTTGCGTAAACAAAAAGTATATAGCGCAGCTGTATTAGCAGTAAAATTAAAAGCGTTGTGAAAGCAAAAAACTCGTAAGGCGTTGACTCAAAGAAATAAAGGTTCACTGTAAAGGTGTATTAAATTGTGTAGCAATTTTATTAAACATTTTTGGCATAAGCAAGGTTCAGCCGTACACATAAAAATGTTTTACAACTTTTCTGCTATCTTTGAAGCGGCAAAATTTTATCACGATAAAGCATACATTGTTGCATTAGCAATGATACGAAAACTCACTGAGAAAAACGATTAATGGAATTTATTATTAGCAAATCTGACTCGCAAAGTAATGCTCGAACTGGTTATATTACAACCGACCATGGAACCATTCCTACACCAATATTTATGCCCGTAGGAACCGTAGGTAGCGTAAAGGGCATAAACCACCGTGAGCTAGAAAACGATATTGACGCAAAAATAATTCTTGGAAACACCTACCACCTTTACCTCCGACCAGGCACTGAGATACTAAAAGAGGCTGGTGGCTTGCATAAATTTATCTCGTGGGATAGGCCAATCCTGACCGATAGCGGAGGGTATCAGGTTTTCTCGCTAGCCGAAAACAGAAAGCTTAAACCCGATGGCGCCCATTTTCGCTCGCATATAGATGGCTCAAGACACATCTTCTCACCCGAGAACGTAATGGACATACAAAGGATTATTGGCGCCGATATTATTATGGCCTTCGATGAATGTCCTCCGGGTGATGCCACGTTTGAATATGCACGGAAATCGCTCGACTTAACTGAAAACTGGCTCGAACGATGCATCAAACGCTTCGATGAAACCGAACCTATTTACGGCCACAGCCAAACTCTTTTCCCCATTGTACAAGGATGTGTTTACCCTGAACTCAGAAAAAGAGCTGCCGAAAATATTGCTGCTTTAAATCGTGAAGGCTATGCCATTGGTGGCCTTTCCGTTGGGGAACCTGCCGAAGTTATGTACCAAATGATTGAAGTTGTTAACGAGATACTACCCAAAAACAAACCACGTTATTTAATGGGCGTTGGAACTCCTGACAATATTCTTGAGGCAATTGACCGGGGGGTTGACATGTTCGACTGTGTTATGCCAACCCGAAACGGAAGGAATGGAATGCTTTTTACCAGCGAGGGCATTATCAACATTAGAAACAAGAAATGGAGTAACGATTTTTCTCCCATTGATAGCATGGGCACAACATTTGCCGATGGCCGATTTAGCAAAGCATACCTTAGGCATTTATTTGTAGCCAACGAAATGCTTGGGCCACAGCTTGCGAGCCTTCATAACCTAGGGTTTTACCTTTGGCTAGTTGGCGAGGCAAGAAAAAGAATTGAGGAAGGGACTTTTAAGCCATGGAAAGAGCAAATGGTTAAGAAACTTGCAAAACGTTTATGAGAAGATTAGGGCTAAAAATACTTGACATTTACATTATCCGTAAGTTTATCGGGACATATTTCTATGCCATCCTGCTTATTGTTGGCATTGCTGTAATTTTTGATATAGCCGAGAAAATGGACGACTTTGTTGGCAAAGACGCACCCTTAAAGGCTATTGTTTTTGACTACTACATGAATTTTATTCCGTACTTTGCCAACCTGTTTAGCTCGCTCTTCACCTTTATTGCCGTAATATTCTTTACTTCAAAAATGGCATACAGCACCGAGATTATTGCTATACTAAGCAGCGGAATTAGCTTTAAGCGAATGCTTCTCCCATACTTTATATCTGCTGCCATTATTGCAGCCTTCTCCTTTCTCCTCACTAGCTTCGTAATTCCACCAGCAAACCAAGTAAGAATTGATTTTGAGAATGCATATGTTAAGCGAGCGCTAAAAAATACCGAACGGAATATTCACCGCCAAGTGAGGCCAGGCATATTTATCTACATGCAATCGTATAACACAAGCGGAAAAATTGGCTATAAATTTACCATGGAGAAAATTGTTGATGGACAACTTGAGTCGAAGCTCATTAGCGATTTTATAAAATGGAACGAAGAAACCCAGAAGTGGACAGTAAACAACTACCATATTAGAAACTATAGCGGCAAGGGCGAAGAGATTATTCAGGGCGAAAAAATTGATACAACCATTTACCTCGAACCATCGGATTTTTCACAAAGGTTAAACATTGTTGAAACTATGAACATGTTTGAACTCGACGATTTTATTGAGGAACAACAACTACAAGGCGCGGACAATGTTGACTTTTACCTCATTGAGAAATACAGTCGCATGGCCTATCCTTTTTCAACCTTTATCTTAACTCTGATTGGCGTATCGCTCTCATCGCGCAAGGTTAGAGGAGGCATTGGACTACATATTGGGCTAGGCCTAGCCCTTAGCTTTAGCTACATCCTCTTCATGCGATTCTCAACCATGTTCTCGGTTGGCGGAAGTATTCCTCCCATAGTTGCCGTTTGGATTCCTAACGTTCTATACGCAATAATTGCGCTTGTGCTTTACAGGCTTGCTCCAAAATAGCACACCAAACCGCTACCCCATTAATCGTTGCTCAGCTATTGGAGTATACATTGCGCCGCTTGGCGTAAGTGTGCTCTTATAAAACGTTATTTTCTCAATTAATGAATGCTGAAAAGTAACCCCTTTAAAACTGCTTACACTATCATAAAAATCGCATAAGCTTGATACATCCTTTATCCTTCCAACAGTAATATGCGGATTGAACCCTCTTTTATCGGGAGCAAAACCAATGGGTTCCACCTTCTTGTTGATAATCGCATGGAGATCTTGCAAGGCTTCATTTCCTTCAACTCCTAACCATAGCACTTTTGGGTTTGCCTTGTGTCCAAAAGTTCCCGCTCCCTTAACCGTTAGCTCAACAGGAGCAAATTGCAAAGCGAAATCTCTGAGAACCGTTTCAATAGATTTTACCTGCAAGGCATTCGTCTCTCCCAAAAAGAAAAGGGTTAAGTGCAGGGTATTCAGGTTAACCCATCGAATGTTTTCGTTACTCAAACGTTGCTTCAGGTTTCCGAGTAACATCAATGAATTAGGTAATAAAGGAATTTCTAGTGCAATAAATGTCCTCATTTAACATTTTACGACTGGTTACTTTATGGCAAATATCATAAATTTGTAAAAAACGTAAACTTAAATCGGTAAGAATATGAGTGATCCTAAAAAAATTGCAGTAATTCTTGCGGGCTGTGGCGTATACGATGGCGCTGAGATTCACGAAGCAACCATGACCCTTTACGCCATAAAGCAGCAAGGTGCGGAATACCAAATTTTTGCTCCAAACACTAACCAGCACCACGTAATAAATCACCTTACAGGGGAGGAGATGAACGAGAGCCGAAACGTTTTGGTTGAAGCCGCTCGAATAGCCAGAGGCAACATTAAACCATTAGATGAGCTTAAGGCTGGTGATTTTGATGCCGTTATCTTTCCAGGTGGATTTGGTGTTGCAAAAAATCTTTGCACATTTGCTTTCGATGGAGTAAACTGTAAAGTTAACCCCGCTGTTGATAAGGTTATTACCGATTTTCATCAGGCTGGTAAGCCTATTGGAGCACTCTGTATCTCTCCAGTGCTTTTAGCCAAGCTAATAAAAGGTGCAAAGCTAACCATTGGAACCGATGAGGGAACCAAACAAGCGGTTGAATCTTTGGGTGCACAACACACCGCAACATCTCATGGCGAAGTAATTGTTGATAAGCAAAATTTGCTCTTTACCACTCCATGCTACATGCTCGATGCAACCATTGTTGATATAGCCGATGGAGCCATGGCTATTGTGAAAGAGATGCTGAAACACTTATAGCTAAGCCAGCTGTATAAAAAGAGAGCGGTCAGAAAAACTCTAACCGCTCTCTTTTTAATTACTGCTAAAGCAACCCATGCTCGTGCAGCATTATTAGCTCATTTAGCAGCTTATCCTCGCCCATTGCTTCGAACTCGGTTTTTAAATTTGAGCCAAACAACCGGGCTATAGCTTGCCAAAACACCGCTGAAACGCCCCCTTTCAAATCGCGAATAACCCCGTATGTAGTTCGTCCAACCTCCCTATCGATTAGCTTTATTAGCAGCTTACCCTGCGATATGGTTAGCTTTACTAGCTGATCTTCAAACTCAGCCCTAAGCTCATTCTCTACCTGCTTAACATACTCCTTTCGCTCTTTATCCGTTTTTAATGTTCTGTAGTGAGCATCCATCTCGGAAATTTTGTACTTTGCTATTTGGGCATAGGGATATACCACCTTTAGATTATGGACCAATCGCCTGTATCGCCTATAGTCACGTTTGCTTGAAAATTTTCGTTCGGGGAAAACTACTACTTGCTGAATAAGGATGTTAGGCAGGGTATCCCCCTGAACTACTCTTGCTGGATGTACTTTATACCCATCAATAACAATAGTTTTCTGAGCACTCAAGCCATTGTGGCTGAATACGAAAACTACAATAACCAATAAGCTATAAAAAAAATGCTTCATCGTTATCCAACAATTATCACACTATAAAAACGATGCAATACACAAAAAGTTATAAAAACGGGTAAACGAATTACTCATAAAAAATGCCAAAAACTATTTTTCTCACTATTTTTAGGCAATATTTCAGGCTAACAACTTTAAAATACAAAGTTAAAAAATGGAACGAATAGATATCAATTCTAAGGGTAACGTTGAGTTTGCTGGATTCTGGCTTAGGTTTGCGGCATTCCTCATCGATAGTTTAGTTATAGGAACGATTTCGCTTTTGTTTGCAATACCCTTGCTATTGGCGCTCGTTTCTGCTGCTGAGCTTGCTGATATTTCAACTCCAGAGGAGCTAATGGAACTTGAAAACCTAATGCGAATATCATTCGCTCTGGGTGGTTTAGTCCTATTTTCTCTATTCAACCTAGTTTTTAAATGGCTTTACTATGCAATTTTTGAATCATCAAAATACCAGGGAACCTTGGGTAAAATTGCAATTGGCATACAAGTTACCGACTACGATGGCAAAAGAATTAGCTTTGGCAAAGCATCGGGAAGATACTTTGCCCGAATAATTACCAATATGACAATGCTTATTGGGTATATTATTGCAGGTTTTACCGACAAGAAACAAGCATTGCACGACATGATAGCAAGTTGTATTATTACAAAAAGATAACTTGTACATTCAACAATTGCTGTGATAGCGTGTTGAGAGTGATAAAACAAAGCATACTATGGATAAGAATAACAGAAGCTATTCAAACGATGATATAACCGTTTTTTGGAAACCAGGCGAGTGCATTCATGCCACAACCTGCTACACCAAATTACTCTCGGTGTTTAATCCGCGCAATAGGCCGTGGGTAAATATGCAGGGTGCACCAACCGACCAGATTATCGATATTGTAAACCAGTGCCCCACTAATGCCTTAACCTTTAAGTGGAATGATTCTGCTAAGAACGATAAGGAAGATTCGCCAAAAGCGGTAAAAGATGATAGCCCCCAATCGTCGAAAACTCAAGAGGAAGAAGTAAAGCCAATTAAAATTCAAGTGATGAAAAATGGCCCGTTGCTTGTTTCTGGCAAATTCAAGCTAATTGGCGAAAACAATCAGGAACTCAAATCGATGCAAATGATTTCCTTATGCAGATGTGGAGTTTCAAACAACCTTCCATTTTGCGACGGAACACATTTTAAAGTAGGTTTTAAAGATCCGGAGGAATAAGCAATGCAAAACGAAAAAAAGGGGAATGCGCTTCCCGAAATAAAGATTAACAAGGGTGGTCCCATTAAGGTTACGGGCAAATTTCAAATTACAGGAACCGACGGGAACAAAGTTGATGACGATGAGCAAACCGAAGTTTACCTTTGCGCATGTGGCAAGTCGAAAAGAAAACCCTTTTGCGATGGATCGCATAACGGTTAAATCTATCAATTAAAATTTGCGTTGAAAAAAAGTAATAAGCCAAAATCACAATACGTTAAAGCTCTTTTGGCTATTGCCGGAATAATCTCAATGGGTTTAGGTATTTTGGGAATAATTTTGCCAATATTACCAACAACTCCTTTCTTTCTACTGTCGGCTTATCTTTTTCTAAAGAGTTCGCAAAGGCTTTACCGATGGTTACTTACCCATAGAATTTTTGGGCGATACATAAAAAACTACCTCCATAATAAATCCATAGGGAAAGAGGTAAAAGTATTTACATTAATACTCCTATGGGCTACAATGCTTTTTAGCATATACTGCTCAACGGGAAAAGTATGGCTGCAAATTCTTTTGGCTACCATAGCCATTGCTGTAACCATTCATATACTTAGGTTGAAAACAACTCCGAATCAGAACTAGATAAATTACAATACAAGTTATATGAAAAAAGTAAGTGCGGCATAGAAACTACGCCGCACTACTTAACTTAACCACCGGTAATCAATAAGCAACTGCTTATTCTTACTTAACCCAAATATAGCACTTCAAAACTGGTCACTCCAATTTCTTTTGATAAACGATAACAAAAATTTGGTAAAACGATTAAAAGATATAGTTAAGGGATGCAGGATGGCTACACGTAATCTTTTTGTAACTTTAATTTCGTAATTCTGCCGCTTAACAGTTTCTTTAATTAATGAGTTTAGGTTAAGGCTAGTATCTTTGCACGCTTCATAATTCTTTGTTACAAATTAAATACTATTGGCTATGGACAGCAAGTTGAAGGTAGACGTAAGTTCCGAAATTGGGGAACTTCAAGGTGTAATAATTCACACACCAGGCGCTGAAGTGGAGAACATGACTCCAATGGATGCCCACAGAGCACTATATAGCGATATACTCAACCTCGAAGTAGCTCGTAAGGAGTACTCCCAAATTAGTGGAGTTCTCTCAAAGGTTACTAAAACATTTCAGGTTAGCGATTTGCTATACGAAGTAGTGCGTAAACCTCTTGCACGTGAAGAGCTAATAAACACCATTTGTAAACACGAAGGAGTTTTGCATCTGAAAGACGAACTTTGTTCCGTTCCCTCAAAGCAGCTGGTTACTCTGCTTATTGAAGGGATGCCTTTACGAAGGAATTCGCTAACCAGCTTTTTAAGCAACGATCGGTATGCACTGCCTCCTCTATACAACTTTTACTTCACCCGCGATGCATCAATAGCGGTTTACGATGAGGTGCTAATTGGGAAAATGGCAAATAGGGTGCGCGATAGGGAAAGCATTATCATGGAGGCAATCTTTAATAATTCCGATTCGTTTGAGACGAATACTATCAACCCAATGTTCTTCAACAACAACGAAAGCATTTCTATTGAAGGCGGAGATGTGCTTATAGCACGTGAAGATGTAATGCTTATAGGTAACAGTGCTCGCACAACAACCCAAGGAATCGACTTTATTATTAATAGGCTATGCTCGAAAAACTCATCGGGAACTAAGCACATTATAGTTCAGGAGTTACCCTACAAACCAGAGTCATTCATACATCTCGACATGGTGTTTACCCTACTCGACGTTGATGCATGTATGATTTTTGAACCGCTTATCCTCAGGCCAAACAAGTACCAAACCGTTCAAATTACTGTTGAGAACTGTAAGGTAAAAGAGATTAAAAATGTTGAGAATATGCTTACTGCTCTTAAAAACCTTGGCATGGATCTGAAGCCAATACAATGTGGTGGTAGCGTTGACTCATGGACCCAAGAAAGAGAGCAGTGGCACAGCGGAGCCAACTTTTTTGCCATAGGCCCCGGAAAGGTTATCGGCTACGCTCGTAACACTAATACTATGGAAGAGATGAACAAGTTTGGCTACGAAATTATTCGGGCAAAAGAGGTTATCAGCGGAAAAGTTGATTTGGATAACTACAACAAATACGTAATAACCATTGATGGAAGTGAGCTACCTCGAGGAGGAGGTGGTGCCCGTTGTATGACTATGCCAGTTAATCGCAAACCGGTAAAGTGGTAGCTTAAAAGAACAAAATGCTTTCGTACCTGTTAATAGGTAAAACTTAATAACAGTGAATTATGAAAGCAAACGTTGGAAAAACCGATAAAATTATTCGAATAATTATTGCCCTTATTATTGCTGCTGCTGGCATTTACTTTAATAGCTGGTGGGGTTTACTAGCAATTATTCCGTTAGCCACAGCACTTGTTAGCTTTTGTGGGCTTTACTCGTTATTTGGCATTTCAACATGCCCTGCAAAAAAATAAAAAAGGAGGTGTTATTGCACCTCCTTTTTTAATAAAATATGAATAGCTAAACCAGTTTGCGAACTAAACCGGCTGCCTCCTGAAGGCTAATGGCTGAGTATACTTTTAATCCACTTTTGTCAATTAGCTCCTTGCCTTCCTGAGCATTCGTTCCTTGCAACCTAACAATTACTGGTACAGGAATATTCCCAATCTCCTTGTAAGCATCAACAACACCTTGCGCAACCCTATCGCACCTCACAATTCCGCCAAAAATATTAATCAGTATTGCCTTAACAGCAGGATCTCTTAGGATTATACGAAACCCAGCAGCAACCGTTTGGGCGTTTGCAGTTCCGCCCACATCGAGGAAATTTGCAGGGTCGCCACCCGAGAGTTTTATGATATCCATAGTTGCCATGGCTAATCCCGCGCCATTTACCATACAACCCACGTTCCCATCGAGCTTAATGAAATTAAGGTTCGACTCCGAGGCTTCGACTTCAGCAGGATCCTCCTCGTCAATATCCCTCATATCAAAAATATCGGCATGCTTGAAAAGGGCATTATCATCAATGTTAACCTTTGCATCTGCAGCAAAAATTAGATCATCGGAGGTTTTAAACACGGGGTTTATTTCAAATAAAGTTGCATCGTACTCAATGTAGGCATTATACAAAGCGGTAACAAACTTCACCATCTGCGAATAAGCCTTTCCCGTTAGTCCTAAGTTGAATGCTATTCGGCGAGCCTGAAAAGGCTGAATACCCATTGGGTGAATCTCCTCTTTAAATATTAGATGTGGTGTCTTTTCAGCCACTGCTTCAATATCCATTCCCCCTTCGGTTGAATAAAGCACCATGTTTCGGCCTGTTGACCTGTTAAGCAATATGCTCATGTAGAACTCCTGTACTTGCGATGGTCCTGGATAGTATATCCCTTGTTCAACCAATACTTTTTTGACCAGCTTACCTTCAGGCCCAGTTTGGTGAGTTACCAATGTCATCCCTAAAATACTATCGGCAAAAGTTTTGACTTCCTCAACTGATTTAGCAATTTTTACTCCTCCTCCTTTCCCTCTTCCACCAGCATGAATTTGGGCTTTAACCGCTATGGCATTAGTTCCAGTTGAATTCATAATATCACTTGCAGCCTTTGCTGCATCGTCGGAATTAATCACTACACTACCTGCAGGAACAGAAACTCCTGCCCTTTTTAGTAATTCTTTGGCCTGATACTCATGGATATTCATTAGAAAAAGATTTAATTTGCAACTGCTACTAAAGTACAAAAATTTGGTAAGATTTTACTCCTGCAATCTGAATCTATTAAGATGATGAAACATCATATAAAACTGAAAAACGAAGAGCTAAACAGGGTTAACGTTAATGAGTTTAAAGTACAGAAAAAAATTCCGGTAACCATAGTTCTCGATAACGTGCGAAGCTTAAACAATATTGGATCAGTTTTTAGAACAAGCGATGCACTAAACGTTGAACAGATTTACCTTTGCGGAATTTCGGCAACACCCCCACATCCCGAAATATACAAAACTGCTCTAGGAGCAGAGGAGTCGGTTACTTGGCTATACTTTAGCGACACAATTGAAGCGATTAACAAGCTGCACGCTGAGGGACATCGGGTATTTGCCATTGAGCAAACGCTAGGCTGTATCGACTTAAGAGACTTCACACCTTCACTAAACGAGAGCGTTGCATTTGTCTTTGGTAACGAGCTAAAAGGGGTTGACCAAAGCGTTATTGATATTTGCGATGAGGTGATAGAGGTGCCTCAATTTGGGACTAAGCATTCGTTTAATATTTCGGTTACAGCCGGAATTGTGCTGTGGAATTACTTTTCGAAATTTTGGCAAATAAAAAAGAGGGCTAGAAACTAGCCCTCTTTTTTATTTATAATCGTTTCTACTATTGAAGAACGGCTGTGAAAGCTTCGTTCTGAAGATAGTTGCGGAATTCAAGATCTTTAAGAGCACGCTCTTTAAGTGCTGCATCTTTTCCAACTGCAGTACGAAGGTTATCAAGAACCATAGCCTCGTCGCCTATGCGAGCACCAACAATTGCAAGACCGTAGTATGCTTTAGCCTCATCAACTTTTTCGAAAGTATTCTTAGCAGCATCATTCTTGTTAGTAAGAAGCATTGCTAAACCTTGGTTAAACGAATCGGAACCAGCAAGATACTCAACTGCTGCAGGATACTTATTGTTTACAATACCTAAAATACCCAGGTTGTACTTAACCTCAGGACCTGCATTGGTAGCGCCAAGGAATAGGTTCTCTGCTTCTTCGAGGTTACCCTCAAGCATAGCAACACAACCAAGGTTATTCTTAATAACTGCGTTGTTTGCATCAAGTGCAGTTGCAGCTTCTAAAGCAGCTTTAGCTTCGGCAACATTGCCATTGTTAAGGTTAATGTAGCCAATGTTATTGTGAGCGCGTAAATCGTTATGTACTTCTGCAGCTTTCTTATAGATAGAAAGTTTTGTGTCAGTATCTTTGCAAATTGAAGCAGCGTAAAGCATCTCTTCAACATTCAAACCATCAATGCTATCCTTTTGGATCATTTCCATTAGCTCCTCGTCTGAGTATCCAATCATGTCAACGTTAACAACCATTTTTGAACGACGAAGTTCAGGAAGAATTTTTTCAGCAAGTACAAGGTAAACCTTGCTTAAGTTCTTAATTTCTTTTTCACGAACTTCAGGATCTGAGTACATAGAAAGAACGCGAAGAATTAGCTCCTTATCTTGGATATCAGAATTTTGAACTAACTTTTGGAATCCATCCCAGTCTTCAGTTGTAGTTTCAACCTTAACATAGTCAGCAGGTGCACCTTCAACTTTTGCTTTTTTGAATACGTTTCCTAACCACTTCTCAGTGTTAGTTCCACGATTCTTTGAAAGCTTTTCGTTAAGATCCTCAGGTCCATCAGGCGAAGCATATGAAGAAACATTAATGCCTTTAAGCTCAACCTTTTCTTCTGCTGCAGTTTTAGCAATGAAATCCTCTAATGCCTTAACTTCCTCTTTTGTAAGTTCGCTTTTACGGATATCGTCACGCTGAATTACAAAGTTAATTTGAGCCTCTTCATTTTCAGCAATAACTCTTTGGAAGTTATCCTTGAGCATGATTGGCTTGGGATTAAGATCAACAAGTTTTGAAGTTGCAATAACACCAACGCCTGCTTTATAAGGAACGTCGAAAGGAATCCTCTCATCCTTGTAAATGATTACAAAACGAAGTTCAAGATCCGACATCATCATTGCATCGGTATATTCAAATTCAACTTCATGTGTAAAACTTCCACCTGCTTCGTAAGGAATAGCTTGGTAGTTGTCTTCAACTTCCTCGCCTTGTAACATTTTAACGGGTAGTGCAAGTTCGCCACCTTCGTAAACAACAACTGGGGTAATTTCAAGAATTGCCTTTTTGTTGAAATACTTGGCAGGGAATGTTCCGCTGATTTCACCTTGAACCATATTTCCGTGCACTTCAAGTGGGTTTGGAGTTACTTTAAAGTCGGTACCTTCAGCAAACTCCTTCATTTTATCAACGCCACCACAACTGCTGAGAATCATGGCTGCCATGGCAAACATTGCCAAAACATTGAATTTAATTTTTTTCATAGTTATCAGTGTTTGATTTGGTTTTTCTACCTTTTTGGTTATTTTGGTTAACATTTGACAAATTTAATACTCTTTTATGAAATAGAAAATGTTTGCTCTTAAAAATTGCCCTAAAAGTTAAAAAGATAGCCGTTTAATGCCTTTTTCATGCCTTTGGTCAAAAATTGCCGACTTAACTTTCCGATAATCATCGGGGCTTTTCACAAAATCGATGTTTGAGGTGTCAATTACCAGAAAGGTATACTCTGAATGCTGCTTAAAAAAGGAAAAATAGCCCTCCTGTATTCGTTCAAGATATTCGGCTGTTATCGATTTTTCATAATCACGTCCTCTGCTTTGGATATTAGCTAAAAGCTTATCTACCGGTAGGTGTAAAAATACGTACAAATCGGGCTTAGGAATTGAGCTATAGATTATCTCAAAAATCTGACGATATAGGTTGAACTCATCCTTGGCAAGGGTGTTCTGTGCAAATATAAGCGACTTCATGAAGAAGTAATCGGCAATAACTAAAGGCTGAAACAGCGAGCTTGACCTCAAATCGTTATTTAGCTGCTTATACCGTTCGGCCAAAAATGAGAGCTCTAATGGGAAACTATATCGCTCAGCATCCATATAGAACTTGGGCAAAAAAGGGTTATCAGAAAATTGCTCTAGTACAAGTTTTGCATTAAGTTCATCTGCTAGCATTGTACTCAGAGTTGTTTTTCCGGCTCCAATATTTCCCTCAATTACTAGGTATCTCATGGTATTTATGTTGCTAAAAAAAAGGAGTTGGACTCTTGCCAACTCCTATTGAAGCTAAAATATTTTAAGCATTAATGCTCAATTTCCTGATCAAGGTTGTAGAACAAGAACGAGTAGATATCAGCAGCCTCTTCAATGGCTAGAGAAACAGGTGTGCCTGCTCCATGACCTGCTCTGGTTTGTATACGAATTAGCTTTGGGTTTGCTCCACGGCGCTGCTTATCCTGCAATGTAGCTATATACTTAAACGAGTGCGCTGGCACAACCCTATCATCGTGATCGGCAGTTGTTACAAGAATTGCAGGGTATTTAACTCCGCTTTTAATGTTATGAATTGGTGAATAGTTGTAAAGATTGACGAATTGGATTGAATCTTCACTCGATCCGTAATCGTTAACCCATGCCCATCCAATGGTAAACTTGTGAAACCTAAGCATATCCATAACGCCTACTTGTGGAATTGCGGCCTTAAACAAATCGGGACGCTGGTTAACCACAGCCCCAACAAGCAAACCACCGTTTGAGCCACCTTGTATTGCTAATTTCTTGTTCGATGTGTACCCTTTCTCAATCAAGTATTCGGCACCAGCAATAAAATCGTCGAATACGTTTTGCTTATTCAGCTTGGTGCCCGAGCGATACCAGTTTTCACCATACTCACCTCCGCCTCTGATGTTGGCCAATGCGAACACACCTCCATTCTCAAGCCAAACAAGCCTTGAAACGCTGAATGAAGGTTTTACGGTAATATTGAACCCACCATAACCATAGAGCAGCGTTGGATTTGTACCGTCAAGTTCAATCCCTTTTTTGTGAACTATGAACATTGGGACATCAGTTCCATCCTTACTTTTGTAGAATACCTGCTTAGTTTCAAAGGCATCAGCATTAAAATCTATCTCCGGTTTAAAGAAAACTTCCGACTCGTAAGTATCAGTATCAAAGCTAAAAATTACCGATGGGAAGGTAAATGAAGTAAATGTGTAAAAAGCCTTGTTGTCTGTGTATTTTGCGCTAAATCCACCTACTGTTCCTAGGGTTGGGAGTTCTACTTGGTGCAGTTTCTCTCCTGCTAGGTCGTACACTTCAACTTTACTCTTAACATCCTCAATGTAAGTAGCAATTATTTTCCCGCCAGCTAACACGCAGCTCTCAAGTACGTCCTTCTTTTCAGGGATAACATCGCGCCAATTGCCAATATCGAGGGTATTTATGTTAATTTTTACGAGTTTGTACTTGGGCGATCGGTAATTTGTTAAAACATACAAGTGGTTGTCGATATGATCGAGTACTTGGTAGTTATAATCAAAGCTAGTTGTTAGCTTAATAAAATCGTGATCGGTATTTAAGTTACGGATGTAAAGCGAATTCCCATGGGTAGATTCTGACTCGGAAATAATAAGAAACTTCTCGTCTGACGTTACCTGCGCTGAGTAGTTTCTGAGCGGTTCTTCGAGATTTTGGAAGATAAGCTTATCGTCCTCTTGGCTTGTGCCTACCTTATGGTAGTATACCTTGTGATACTCGTTTTTTGTGCTAAGTTCTGTTCCTTCTTCGGGCGCGTCGTAACGACTGTAAAAAAAACCATCTTTAAACCACTGAATAGAAGAGAACTTCACCCATTTAACTTCATCGCTTAAATCCTCACCGCTTTCAATGAGGCGCACTTTAATCTTGTTCCAATCCGAGCCACCATCGGCAACTGCGTATGCAATGTACTTTCCATCTTTGGAAACACCAACATTTGACAAGGCTACTGTTCCATCATCGGAAAACTTATTGGGGTCAATCAAAACCCTTGGCTCCTCGCTATCCGAATCTTGAACGTAGAGCACCCACTGATCCTGTAATCCATCTCTACGGAAGGAGAATATCTTACCCCCCTCCTTGAAAGGTGCTGAAACCGAAGTATAGTTAAACAGCTCGCTTAGCCTACTCTTTAATGCATCGCGAAACGGAATTTTGTTGAGATACCCGAAGGTTACCTCATTTTGTTTTTTAACCCATTCGGCAACGCGCTCCGACTTATCGTCTTCGAGCCAACGATAGGGGTCGGCGACTTGCACACCGAAATAGGTGTCAACAACATCTTCCTTTGCTGTTTCAGGGTATTTTACTTTGCTTTGGTTGCAGGATACGCCCAAAAGCATAAAGCTGGATAAGATCACAGGTACTAATTTTTTCATAGGTATTCTGCTTTCAGAATGAAACTGTTAGTTGAATATCGCAAAAATACACATTTGTTTATTAAATGTGCAACGTAAATGTACTGTTTTTTATTTAATATGCCCAACATTCATGATGCTAGATTTTACTTCTGGATTTTTTTTAGTAAGGTTGGCATTCGGATTTTTTGTCATAAAAAAAGGGAGTCAAACTGAACTCCCTTTTTTCCAATGAAAATTTTATACTACTTATTTTCAGGCTTAGGCAAAAGCGCCTTGCGTGATAGTTTCAACTTACCAGTCTTCTTATCAATCTCAATAAGCTTAACCTCAACCATATCTCCTTCTTTGAGCACATCTTCCACTTTCTCAACGCGTTTCCAGTCTATTTCAGAGATATGAAGTAACCCATCCTTACCCGGAACTATTTCGATGAAAGCACCAAAAGGAAGAATTGACTTCACCTTACCGGTGTAAACCTCTCCCTCTTCTGGAGAAACAGCAATTCCTTTTATCCATTTAACAGCTGCGTTACGTGCTTCCATATTATCGGCAAACACGGTCACAATGCCATGGTTGTTCACCTCCTCAATATTAATGGTTGCACCAGTTGTACGCTGTATCTCTTGAATTATCTTTCCGCCCGGGCCAATAACAGCACCAATAAGATCGCGAGGAATACTGAATTGCTCAATACGGGGTGCATGAGGCTTGAGGTCAGCATTTGGCTCAGCAATTACGGCTGTCATTTTGCCAAGAATATGCATTCTACCTTCGCGTGCTTGGTCGAGTGCCTTTGCTAAAACCTCATATGGAAGGCCATCTACCTTTATGTCCATTTGAGTGGCAGTGATTCCATCTTTGGTTCCGGTAACCTTAAAGTCCATGTCACCAAGATGATCCTCGTCGCCTAAAATATCGGAAAGGACAGCAAAACGAGCACCCTTGGGCTCAGAAATAAGCCCCATTGCAATACCCGAAACCGGTTTCTTTATTTTGATACCAGCATCCATTAGTGCAAGCGTACCTGCACAAACAGTTGCCATTGATGATGAGCCATTTGATTCGAGGATATCGCTCACTACCCTTACGGTATAAGGATTACTCTCACCAGTGGGTACCATCTTCTTTAATGCTCTGTGAGCAAGGTTTCCGTGCCCTATTTCACGACGGCTAACACCACGATAAGCTCTAGCATCGCCTGTTGAGAAAGGTGGAAAATTGTAGTGTAGCACAAACTTTTCGGTACCCTGTTGCAATACCTCATCGATTACTTTCTCGTCGAGTTTAGTACCCAAGGTAACTGTTGTTAACGATTGGGTTTCGCCGCGAGTAAAAAGCGCCGACCCGTGTGCCGAAGGCAAGAAATTGACTTCGCACTCAATTGGGCGAATCTGATCTGTTTTTCTTCCATCAAGCCTTACCCCCTCATCGAGAATCATATTACGCATGGCATACTTCTCAACATCGTGGTAGTATCGCCCAACAAGCGAAGCCTTTTCTTCGCGCTCCTCTTCGGGAAGGGTTTGCAAGAACTCCTCTTTAATTGCTGCAAAAGCCTCACTACGCTCATGCTTAGCAAGCATTGATTTTGCCACCTTGTAAACCTTGTCGTAGCAAAACTCTTTCACATTTGCCTTTAGCTCATCGTCGTTATTCTCATGGCAGTATTCGCGCTTAACTACGCCTAGCTCTTTGGCTAGCTCAATTTGCGCAACGCATTGCTTTTTAATGGCCTCGTGGGCAAACTTAATAGCTTCGAGCATTTCGCTCTCAGAAACCTCGTTAAGTTCACCTTCCACCATCAGAATATTATCGTAGGTTGCACCTACCATCATATCCATATCGGCTTTCTCAATTTGTGAGAACGACGGGTTGATTAGGAATTTTCCATCAACCCTAACAACACGAACCTCAGATATTGGCCCATTGAATGGAATATCTGAAATAGCAAGTGCAGCCGATGCTGCCAACCCGGCAAGCGCGTCGGGAGGTGTGTCCTTATCGGCTGATATAAGGTTTATTGTCACAAAAGTTTCGGCATGGTAATCGTCGGGGAAAAGCGGACGTAATGCCCTATCGACTAAACGAGCTATTAGCACTTCGTAGTCTGACGGGCGCGCTTCTCTTTTCAGAAACCCTCCAGGGAAACGGCCTCCTGCGGCATACTTCTCTTTGTACTCAACGCTAAGAGGCATAAAGTCAACATCCTCTCTTGCATCTTTAGCGCTCACAACGGTTGCGAGCATCATGGTTCTACCCATTCGGATAACTACAGACCCATCGGCCTGACGGGCAAGTTTGCCCGATTCGATGGTAATGGACCTTCCATCACCTAAATCAATTGTTTTCTCTACTACGTTAAACATACGGTATCAAGTATATTGATAAATAAAAAAATATCCTAAAAAACAAAAAAATCAGAGGGAACGTGCAATCCCTCTGATTCCCCCGTTAAAAAAAGACAAAGATTTGAAAAAAGGCAATTGTAACAATTGCCTTTTTGTTCATTACTTTCTTAAATTTAAAGCCTTAATAATAGCACGATATCTTTCAATGTCGCGATCTTTAAGGTAATCTAACAATCTTCTGCGCTTACCCACCAGCTTTAACAATGAGCGCTGAGTTGCATAATCCTTACGATTTTTTTTCAGGTGCTCAGTTAAATGGCTGATACGGTAGGAAAATAGCGCGATTTGGCCCTCTGGGGAACCAGTGTCGGTATTAGACTTCCCGTAATCTTTAAAAATCTCCTGCTTCTTTTCTGCTGTTAAATAATTCATAGCTAATCAGTAAATTAGTGGGTATATCAAAGGCATATTTCAAGCTGCAAAGGTAATAGTTTTTTGTTAAACCAACAGATAATCGGAATATTTTTTTGTAGAAGATCACAACACTAACCACTGAAATGCCACAAAAAATAGCTAAACCCTTTTTAAAAGTACATTTGCTCCAACTTGGCAGTATAGGCATTTTCGCTTATCGCAGTACTCATTTTTTAGCTGGGCTAATGCTTGGGTTGTGTATGCATTACTAGCAGAAACTCCCAACTTCAAAAATCCTTCGGTCATGCTATTTTTTTCCGGCTTCATCTGCTCAAGTAGCGCTAATGCTTTTTCTTTCAGTGCATCGTTTCCGCGCTCAATACCGTATGCAAAGGCAAAAGGTATAATTGTATTGAGGATGATAATGTCAATTGTTGCTAAGCCTATACTTTTCTTTCTATAAGAAGTTTCGTTGCCAAAAGTGTAATGGCTATGCCAATACTCTGATGTTTTTACCTTTAGCAAACCGTGAAGCTGCTTAAGGTTGGTTGCCTCAAGGCATTTTGAGAACAAGGCCGACGAACTATGGATTAGCATTGCGAATTGAGCAATTCGGATTGTTGGAAATGCCATAGGACGAAGTCGCATAAACTTCCACAGGTGATTTGGTATTGGCGATAAGCTGAATTTAGCTTTATGATATGAATACTCTTTAACTAGCCTTTGTGTATAATCATCAGCTTTTTCATCACTTGGCAAAATACCCGCCTGACCAAAAAGCATTGCCTCAATGCTAAATAGGCAATCTCTTATCTTGGCCAAGTACTTTAATGGAGTTGCCTTTGCCAGAAGTTCAAAAGGAAGTGCGTTAATTTTTAGGCCAAAACTCCTAGCCATCGACACGTAAAAAGCCTCCTCCCAACTTCCGCTAAAATGGTTTACCAAGGCCTTTATCTGTTCGGTTTTCTGCTCAAGCCTCTCCGCAGCCAACGAGGACAGCCACATTTGTAGCTGTAAACCGTTATAGCTTGGAAGCGACTGGGCACAAGGTATCCATGAATCCTGACCGACTAACCGTTGTAGCTCCCATTCGAGATTATCGGGATAAGGAACCTGAACTGTTAATACCTTTTTGCCTTGGCTATTGTGCACTTCCTTATCATAGTTAACTACTAGGTGCAAAATTACTGAGTCAAAAGCAGGGTCGGTATTATGCTTATGTTTATTCCAATCGGATGCATTTATATGAATTTCGATATTCCCTGCCCAAATAGTTTGGCCTATCCGCAGTTTTGCATTAAAAAAATCGGGGCCCGAATCAGAGTTGTGAACACCTGGTGATATTACCTCAAGCGTTTCAACGTCATCAAGCAAAATACCGTTAAAAAGAGAAGGACTATGCTTCCAAACGAAGTGTACTATTTCCTCGTGCATAACAAACTGATTTAGCAAGGTAAAGATATTTTTTTGAGCCGAAAAAACAATGAAGCACACTTTTTCCTAAATTTGAACTCGAAAACTAGCAATCTCCCTTTTTCAAGTCTTTATGTTCGCTTAGCTTTTCAGGTAATAACAAAACGGGGTGTAGCGCAGCCCGGTTAGCGCGCGTCGTTCGGGACGACGAGGTCG
>NPID01002269.1_pt1 | contig 47469 bp, 36 predicted proteins | sample 8637491 | NCBI WGS metagenome assembly NPID01 (sample SAMN07420843, study PRJNA396082) | bioreactor metagenome | isolation source: sample BA6 brine-fed electro-methanogenic bioreactor BA | place: Japan: Kochi | collected 2016-06-14 | reverse complement strand
AGGAGAGGGGGAAAAGGGGGACGGGGGGTTAAGGGGGTGAGGTTGGTCAAGTTCCGAGTGCCGATTGCCGATTTCAAAGTTCAGATTTCTAATTTCCGAAGACTTCGCTGCACCGAATTTAGTATATTCGTAGGGCAAATTATCTTTATGGAAATCCTTATTGAAGCCTGCGTAACTTCTGTCCGGTCAGCCCTTAAGGCTCAAAAGGGCGGCGCTTTGCGCGTGGAACTAGTCGACAACCTGATCGAGGGCGGGACGACTCCTTCTTACGGCACGGTCAAGATGGCGCGCGAAAAACTGGATATCGGCCTGTACGTGATGATCCGCCCCCGCGGGGGCGATTTCTGCTATTCCGACCTGGAATTCAGCATCATGAAGGAAGATGCCCGCATGGCCCGTGAACTGGGTGCCGATGGCATCGTGGCCGGGATACTCACCCCTGAAGGAAAGATCGATCTGCAACGCATGGCCGAACTGAAGCATGTTGCCGGTGATTTGGGCTTTACCTGCCACCGGGCTTTCGACATGAGCATCGACAAGGAAGAGACTTTGGAAGATCTGATCTCCCTGGGTGTTGATCGCATCCTTACCAGTGGCGGCAGGAACAAGGCCCCGGAGGGGAAGGATTTGATCAGGCGATTGATCGGCCTGGCAAATGGACGAATTATTATCATGCCCGGAAGCGGGGTGAATGAAGATACGATACTGGATATGAAGCAAACTACCGGTGCTAAAGAATTTCATGTGACCGGACGCGGTTTGTATCCCGGGAAAATGCAATACAGAAACCCGGAAGTTTCCATGGGCGGTGATCAGAATGTTCCGGAATACGAAACCTGGGAAACCGACCCGGAACGGATCCGAAAGATCCTTGAACTGGTAAATAGCTGATAAATGAGAACTTTTTTCTTACTGCTTGGCATTGGCTTTATATGTTTTTCCTGCACTTCGGATGTGGAGAAGATCGACATTAGTGATGGTTGGATGATGGGGAAAGCGGGGGAGAAAGCAAGATATCCGGCTTCGGTGCCCGGCTGCGTGCATCTCGACCTGATGGGAAATGGCCTCATCGATGATCCTTTCTTTGGCCGGAATGAAAAAGATGTGCAATGGGTCGGGGAAGAAAGCTGGGTTTATACCAAAACCTATCGTTTTGATAATCCAGACCTGGAAAAGGATAACATTGACCTCGTTTTTGAGGGCCTGGATACCTATGCGGATGTTTTTCTTAACGATACGCTCATACTGCAGGCCGACAATATGTTCCGTTGCTGGGAAATGGATGTGAAAGAGATCCTGAAAGAAGGGGAAAACAAGCTTGCTGTTGTATTTTCCCCCCCGGGGGAGATCAATGAGGAAAAAGCAAGGCAATTGCCGTATCAACTCCCCGACAACAGGGCTTTTTCCCGTAAAGCGCCCTATCATTTCGGCTGGGACTGGGGTCCGGAACTGATCACTTGCGGCATTTGGAAACCTGTATATTTCCGGGCCTGGAACGGATTTCGGATAAACAATGTGCATATTACCCACGAAAAGATTGACCGGAACCCTCTTCCGCTCAGTATTAGCCTTTGCATTGAAAGCGATATCGAAGCAGAGGTGCGGGTCATGGTGTTCGACGATGCGGATGACACCCGTGTGGGCTTTGAAAAGCTGAGCCTGCAAAAAGGGATCAACAATTTCAGGCTGGAGGCGGAACTGGAGGATCCGGAATTGTGGTGGCCTGCCGGCCTGGGCAAACAGGTCTTGTATAATTTCCGTGTAAAAGTGATCGGGAAAGGGATATCGGATGAAATGAACATCCGCTTCGGGATACGCGATATTGAACTGGTTCAGGAACCCGATGATTTCGGGGAGAGTTTCTTTTTCCGGGTGAACGGGCTCCCGGTCTTCATGAAGGGCGCGAACTACATCCCGCAGGATAATTTCCTGCCAAGTGTCGACACTACGCGCTATGAAAATCTTTTTCAGTCGGTATTGGATGCCAATATGAATATGCTTCGGGTCTGGGGCGGAGGTTTTTACGAGAATGATCTTTTCTACGATCTCTGCGATGAAAACGGCATCCTGATATGGCAGGACTTTATGTTTGCCTGCAATATGTATCCCGGCGACAGTGCTTTCCTCGAAAATGTGAAGCAGGAGGCCATCGACAATGTCAGCCGGCTGTCGAACCATCCCTGTATCGCCCTCTGGTGCGGGAACAACGAAATTGACGAGGGCTGGCACAACTGGGGCTGGGTGTCTTCCCTGGGGTATTCTCAGGAGGATTCTATCCGGGTCTGGCACGACTACGATACCCTCTTCCATCACATCCTCCCCGAAGTAGTGGAAGAAGTTGATCCCGGAACCATTTATCATCCTTCATCACCTGCAACCGGATGGGGCAGGGAAGAGGCTTACACCAGTGGAGATGTCCACTACTGGGGCGTGTGGTGGGGCGAAGAAGCTTTTGATATTTACCGGGAGAAGGTCGGGCGCTTTGTGAGTGAGTACGGCTTCCAGGGAATGCCCCCCATGGAGACCATTGAGTCTTTTGGAGGAGTGTCCTGCCCCCGTACCTCGTCCGCCGTCCCACATCCCCGGATACTCGAAGCCCACCAGAAGCACCCACGCGGCACCCAGCTCATACAGCAATATATGGAGCGCGACTATGTTGTTCCGGAAGATTTCGAAGACTATGTTTACATCAGCCAGGTGCTGCAGGCCGAAGGAATGGCCGAAGCTTTTTTGTCGCACAGGATATCGCCCAAATGCATGGGCACGCTCTACTGGCAGCTAAACGACTGCTGGCCGGTCACTTCCTGGTCGGGACTGGATTATTACGGCCGCTGGAAAGGCCTGCATTACCATGTGAAAAGGGCGTACCAGCCATTGATGATCACCACCACCGGCGATCATGGACGAAACGAAGTTCATGTAGTGAATGATTTTCCCCATGAGGTGAGCATTAAATCTGTTCTTTACCGCTATTCTGTTGATACTGTCATCGGGGACCCGATTGTGAATGACTTGAAAATTCCTGCCCTGAGCAAGCAGCTTGTAAAGCGGTTTCCCGACCCGAATGAAAACAGGTCAAGGCTTTTTATCAAGGCTGAACTTATCGTTGACAATGAAGTGGTTTCACGCTCATTTCATTATTTCGTCCCGACGAAAAAACTGGATCTTCAGGAGCCGGGATTGAACTATGAAGTTATGGATGGCCCGGCGGGGCCGAAGATCATTCTGAAAACGAAAAAACTGGCGCGCCAGGTGTTTCTTGAGGCCAGGGGGCTGGAAGGGCATTTTTCAGACAACTTTTTTGATATGGCGCCCGGCGAAACACGTGAGTTGATCTTCCTGGGAGAAAGCGATGCCGGCGAATTGAACGAAAAACTAAAAATCCGAAGTATATATGATACCTATCATTAACCGCAGTACCGGGATACTGGTGTTTTTGCTTTTCTTGTTCTCCTGCTCACCCCCTGAGCGGGAAAGCATTGATGTGATGACCTTTAATATCCGCTACGAGAACCCCGACGACGGGCTCTTTGCCTGGGACAGCCGCAAGGAAATGGTTTTCTGGCTGATCGAGAAACACGATCCCGACATCCTCTGCCTGCAGGAAGCCCTGTAAAACCAGATGGATGAACTTGATGAAGCCCTTAGCAGTTATCGCTGGTCGGGGGCCGGCAGGGACGATGGAATGGATCGTGGCGAATATGTTCCGGTATTTTTCAGGAAAGACCGCTTTATGCTGACCGACGAAGGGCAGTTCTGGTTATCGGAGGAACCGGGAACCCCGGGCAGCAAAGGCTGGGATGCCGCCTGTACACGCATGGTAAGCTGGATAAAGCTACAGGAGATCAGCAGCGGTTTTGAGTATTTCGTGTTCAACACCCATTTCGACCACCGGGGAGAGGAAGCCCGGCTTCGGAGTGCCCGCTTGCTGGTCGACAGCATCCGGAACATCGCCAGGCTGAAACCGGTGATCATCACCGGCGATCTGAACTGCAGCCCCGGTTCAGCCCCGCTGAAAGTCATGGAGCAGTTGTTTGCTGATTCACGCCTCCTGGCCGAAGAACGGGATTCTGTCTCCGGGACGACCTTCGTGGGTTTTCCAGGCGATTTGCTCAGTGGCGAGATCATCGATCATATCTTTATTTCACCGCATTTCGGGGTGAAGGATTACATGATCATTGCCGTCAATGCCGATGGGTTTTTTCCGTCAGACCACCTGCCGGTGATGGTGAGCCTTTCGCTTAAGATGCCGTAAAAAAAGCACTATCTTAGCCATTGAATAATTCGTACTTCCCTCCCGGGCAAAAACGGGAGCAAGCAAAACAAGCCAATGCCGGATCAGATAAAACAATCGAAGAAAAGCTATGCCGCAGCCTTTGCGGTGGTCACGGGCCTCTTTTTCATGTGGGGCTTCATGACCGTACTCAATGATATCCTTATTCCTTACCTCAAGGGAGTGTTCGACCTCAACCATACCCGGGCCATGTTCGTGCAGTTTGCCTTTTTCATGGCGTATTTCGTGGGCTCGGTCATCTACTTCTTTATTTCCATCACCTCCGGTGACCCCATCGGTCGGATCGGATACAAGAACGGGATCCTGGCGGGATTGCTGATATCAGCCCTCGGGAGTGCCCTGTTTTACCCGGCGGCACAGTTTGAAATGTATGGCTTTTTCCTGGCCGCTCTTTTCATAATGGGGCTGGGATTTACGCTGCTGCAGATCGCCGCCAATCCCTATGTTGCCATTCTCGGTCCCGAACAGTCGGCATCGAGCAGGCTCAACCTTTCACAGGGCTTTAATTCGCTTGGGACCACCATCGGGCCCCTGATCGGGGGATTCCTGATCTTCAAATACTTCGCTGTAAACGTGGAAGGGGCGGATGCCGTGAAGATCCCCTATCTGATCTTTACCGGGATGTTCCTGCTGCTGGCTTTGCTCATTAAGATATCCAAACTGCCCCGGGTTACCGCTTCCGATACTATAGAACGCAGTGCGGGAGCCCTGCGGCACCCTAACCTGGTGTTCGGCGCCCTGGCCATATTCTTTTATGTTGGTGGGGAAGTGAGCATCGGAAGCATCATGATCTCCTACCTGGGCCTCGAGAATATTGCAGGCCTGGGTGAAGCAGCCGCCGCACGCTATGTTTCTTTTTACTGGGGCGGCCTGATGATCGGCCGTTTCCTGGGAGCCATCTCCCTGAGTACATTCAGGGATAAGGCCATGAAAGCCTGGCTGATGCTGGGGGTGCCCCTGCTGGCTTTCCTGGTCCTGCTGATCATAAACATTTACGGGGTGCTCACGCACGAGGGGTTCTTTGCATCCCACTTCGTCAACTTCAGGGAGATCTCCATCTTCGCCCTGATCATGATCGTGAACTACATTGCTTTTCTCTTCGGAAGATCACTCCCGAACCGTACCCTGTTCATTTTTGCCCTTGTAGCTATTGTAATGCTTATTACGGCATTGCTCAGCCAGGGACAGATTGCCATGTGGTCGGTGATCGGCATCGGGCTGTTTAACTCCATTATGTGGTCGAATATCTTTACCCTGGCCATCGAAGGCCTCGGCAAGTTTAAAAGCCAGGGCTCTTCCCTGCTGGTGATGATGATCCTCGGCGGAGCCATCGTCCCCGTGTTCCAGGGAATGGCCGCCGACGCCTGGGGCGTTCATGCTTCCTTCTTCGTGCCGGTGATCTGCTATGCCTATATCGCCTTTTACGGATTCAGGGGATACCGGAGAAAAAACCCAGTAACCAGCAACCAGCAACCAGAAGCTAGTAGCCAGAAACCAGCAACCAGATGAAAACCAACAGACGTCAGTTCATATCAAGATCCACCCTGGCTGCGGCCGGGGCCATCAGCTTTCCGGCATGGGCAAAGAACCTCAGTGCAGGCAGCAAACCCATTCCCGTTCCGGGCAATATCCCCATGGTCATCTCTACCTGGAATCACGGGTATGAGGCCAATGAAGCCGCCTGGAAGATCCTGGAAAAGGGAGGCTCGGCCCTGGATGCCGTGGAAGCAGGCGTAAGGGTTCCCGAAGCGGATCCCGACAACCTGAGCGTGGGCTACGGAGGCCTTCCCGACAGGGACGGAAATGTTACGCTTGATGCGTCCATCATGAAAGGGAACGGGGAATGTGGCTCGGTCACTTTCCTGCAGCACATCAAACACCCTATTTCCGTGGCCAGACTGGTGATGGAAAAAACGCCCCATGTGATGCTCTCGGGGCAGGGGGCACTGCAGTTTGCCCTGGAGAACGGATTCATGAAAGAAAACCTGCTTACCGATAAGGCACGCAAAGCCTGGGAGAAATGGCTTGAAAAGGAAGAATACAAGCCGGTCATCAACGTGGAAAACCACGATACCATTGGCATGCTGGCCATCGATAAGCAAAAGCATATTGCCGGGGCTTGCACCACCAGCGGACTGGCCTATAAAATGCATGGCAGGGTGGGCGATTCGCCCGTGATCGGGGCCGGGCTGTATGCCGACAACGAAGTAGGGGCTGCCACGGCCACCGGTATGGGTGAACTGGTCTTGAAAACCCTGGGTTCCTTCCTGCTGGTAGAACTGATGCGAAACGGCCTCAGCCCCCAGGAGGCCTGCGAGGAGGGCATCCGGCGCATTGTTGAGAAGATCCCGGATTACAAGAATTTCCAAATCGGCTACCTGGCGGTGAACACGGCCGGGGAAAGCGGTGCATATGCCATCCATAAAGGCTTTAACTATGCCCTTTTTCGCGAGGGCGAGTTCGAATTGATCGATAGTGATTATTACTTAAAATAGTATGTCTTATGAAAACCAGGTCCATCATCCTCTTTGTCTTATTCCTGATCATGATCGGCTCCTGCAGCCCGCCATCCTTCCAGGATGTGAACGTGATCCCGCAGCCTTACCGCCTCAATATTACTCCACAGTCTGATTTTGAGTTTGAACCCGGAACACGCATCATTACCGAAATGGAAAAGGAAGATGTAGTGGCGGTGTGCGAGTATTTTAACGATTTTATGGAGCGCGCCGCGGGATTTCGGCTGGAGATCGTGGATGATGAAGTGGTAAAAGGATTTTCCGGCGACCTGGTGATCACCACATACAATGCCGATACCACCTGGCCGGAAGAGGCCTATAAGCTGGAAGTGGCCGGCGGCAGTTCAGTGGTAATGCAGGCCAACAGCTCCAAAGGATTGTTCTACGCCATCCAGACCCTCCTCCAATTGCTTCCCCCGGAGATCATGGGACAGGAAGTGGCTGAGGATGTTGATTGGGAGATCCCGGCCGTGTATATTTATGATTCACCACGATTTACCTGGCGCGGCATGCACCTGGATGTGTGCCGGCATTTCTTCCCCAGGGAATTCATTAAGAAATACCTTGACCTCATGGCCATGTACAAAATGAACGTATTCCACTGGCACCTCACCGAGGACCAGGGGTGGAGGATAGCCATAGAACAATATCCTGAACTGACCGAAGTTGGTGCCTGGCGTACGGAACCTGACGGGAGCCGATATGGCGGATATTACAGCCAGGAAGATATTCGTGAGATCGTGGCATATGCCGCGGAGCGGAAGATCACCATAGTACCCGAGATCGAAATGCCCGGGCATTGCATGGCTGCGCTGGCGGCATACCCTGAATTAAGCTGCACCGGAGGTCCCTTCGAGGTGGCAAGCATCTGGGGCGTGAAAGAGGATGTTTACTGTGCCGGGAATGAGAAAACCTTCGAATTCCTGGAAAATGTCCTGCTCGAAGTCATGGAACTCTTCCCGGGTGAATACATCCATATCGGGGGCGATGAAGTACCGAAGACCCGCTGGGAAAAATGTCCCAAATGCCAGGCAAGAATCCGCAAGGAAGGACTTGCCGATGAGAGCGAACTGCAAAGCTACTTCATCCGCCNNCATTCCTCAATGAACACGGGCGCAAGCTGATCGGATGGGATGAGATCCTCGAAGGCGGGCTGGCACCCCGCGCCACGGTGATGTCGTGGAGGGGCGAAGAAGGAGGAATCCAGGCTGCATCCATGGGACACGATGCCGTGATGACCCCCGGTGATTATTGTTACTTCGATCACTACCAGGCCGATCCGGCTACCCAGCCCAAAGCCATCGGCGGACTCACCACCCTCAGGGATGTGTATCATTATGACCCGGTATCGAAGGAACTCAACGATGCCGAGAAAGAACGCATCCTGGGTGCCCAGGGAAATGTGTGGACCGAATACATTTCCACCCCTGAGCATGTTGAATATATGGCAGTACCCAGAATGATCGCCCTGGCCGAAGTGGATTGGTCACAGGATAACCGGATGAATTGGGAACGCTTTACGCGGAAGCTGGAACAGCACTTTGTCCGGCTCGACATCATAGGCGTAAATTATTGCGATGCCGTGTACATGGTCGAGATTACGCCTGAATACAATGCCGAAAATGAAATGTTCATGATCGGGATGAAGACCGAAATGCCCAATGCAGAGATCCGCTACACCCTCGACGGCACTGCCCCGGGCCTGGAGTCGACCTTGTACGACACCCTCTTTGAGCTTAGGGAATCGGCGGTGATCAAGGCTCAGACCTTTGTTGACAAGCAAGCCAGGGGACAGGTATCGGAAAGGGAGATCAATTTTCATAAAGCCATCGGTAAAACAGTGACCTATACTGATCCCTACAGTGATCGCTATACTGCCGGAGGCGATATGGGACTGGTAAATGGAATTAAGGGCTCTGTGCATTATGGCGACGGACGCTGGCAGGGATTCAGCGGTGATGATGCAGAAGCGGTGATCGACCTGGGCGAAGTGATGCCCATAAACAGGATCAGTGTATCTTTCCTTCAGAACATGACCACCTGGATATTCCTGCCCGCTTCTGTGGAAATATTCACCAGGAAGACTGAGGAAGCAGCTTTTGAGAAAGCCGCCACATTCCTTAATGCCGTACCCATGGAGGAAAAGGAAGCCATGGTGAAGGAATTCAGCAGAATGTTTACGGGTCTGGAAGCACGTTATATCAAGCTTCATGCGGCCAATCCGGGACCCTGTCCGGCATGGCATCCCGGCGCCGGAAGTCCGAGCTGGGTATTTACGGATGAGATCATCGTGGAATAAAAAAAGCACTTCACGACAAACCCATGCATGGCATGGAAAATGTCGGAAAGTGCTTTGGTTTTTGGTTTAAGCAGCGGTCAGCCGCAGCTACATGGCTAAGGCCGCACCACCTAAAACTCCTGCAAATACAACCAGGAGCAAAATAATTCCGATGAGCGAGATTATCAGGCCGGCAATCGATAGTCCTCTTGGCTGTTTAAATACGCCAACGAAAGACAGGATAAGGCCGAGTACCCAGAGGATCCACCCAAGTATCGGAACCCAACCCAGGAATAAGGCAAGCAGTGCCAGAATGAAACCAGCAGTACCTACTCCATTTGATTTTTTTTCTGACTGATTTACAACTACTGTTTGCCCACTGTTTGTGGGCTCATTGTTTTGTTCTGCCATGTTTAAAGTTTTAATTTAAGGATTCTAAAATTAGTTAATCAATTCTGAGGGAAAAGGAAGAATCCAATACCAGTTCCCTCATTTGTCATCTATGAAGATTAATTTTAATTTCAGAAATCTATTTCATTTTTCTTAACAAGTAACAACATTGTGCATTCTCACGGCAATAGCAGGGATAGCTTGCTCATTCATTTATACCCATTTAGTCTTATCCCATAATTATTCTTCCTTCGCACTCAAATTTATAAAAAAAATTATACGATTTAATTATTACCCGATATATTTTTTCTTTAGATATCCACAGTATTGATATATAGCGCCTTGAAAGATAATTTTTGTTCCCGGGATATTCATCCGTATTTTTGGATGAATTTAATGGAAAAATTGACATAATTTTTGGATCTGCTGTATGACCTCCGGCTCCTCACATACACGAAAAACGGCTTTGCGATCAGATAGTCTGCTCTTGCTGACCTCCATCATCTGGGGGCTTGCCTTTGTGGCCCAGCGAATGGGCATGGACCATGTGGGGCCGTTCATCTTCAATGGGATCCGCTTTGCTCTCGGCGCATTGGTTATCATTCCGTTCATTTATTTTTCACAAAAAAACCGCCCGTCCCGGCAGGGAAATGGCCGCTATCTGATGCGGGGTGGAATTCTTTTGGGTATAACGCTTTTTGCCGGCGCCACGCTGCAACAATACGGACTGGTTTTCACCACTGCAGGTAAAGCGGGTTTTATTACAGGATTGTATGTGGTCTTTGTTCCCTTGCTGGGATTATTCCGTAAAGATTTCCCTCATGCCACGGTGTGGATCGCTGCCCTGCTGGCAGCAGCCGGAATGTATTTCCTGAGCGTAAACGGTGGTTTTGAGATCGTGCTCGGAGATGTGCTCGTGTTGCTGGGGGCTGTTTTCTGGGCATTGCATGTGGTCATCATCGGGGTGATGTCGCCAAAGGTCAATTCCCTGCATCTTGCCCTGGTTCAGTACCTGGTGTGTTCTGTCCTCAGCATATTGGTTGCACTGGGCCTGGAGTCAAATACCCTGGAAGGAATTGTGGATGCAGCCATCCCCATTCTCTATGGTGGGGTACTTTCCGTTGGAATAGCTTATACCCTGCAGGTCGTGGCACAAAAAAATGCCCCGCCTGCCCATGCTGCCATCATCCTTAGCCTGGAAGCCGTTTTTGCAGCCATCGGAGGATGGTTGATCCTGGGTGAATACCTGGACAACAGGCAGATATTCGGCTGTTTGCTGATGATGACAGGGATGCTGGTTGCCCAGTATACTTCTCTCCGCAGAAAAGCGTAATTTTACAGCCGGGATTGCGTTCATAATACGCATAGAATGAAATAATGATGATGAAGAATAGTTTGGCCACAGGCTTCCTGATAATTTCCTTTTTATTTTCCATTTTGGCACATGCCCAGAGCAGCATGGATGCCGATCTGAAATTCCGGCATGAAACTGCGGGCATCGTCCTGCTGAAAAACCATGGGGGGATACTGCCCCTTGATACCGGAAGTTCTCATACGATCGCAGTGATCGGTGCAGGCATTCATTTTCCGGTCATTGGCAGCAGAACGGGAGTTCCTGACCTTATTCATTATGTTTCTCCCTACAAGGGGATCAGGGACCTTGCTGGACATCACATGAGGATCTTATCCGCAACTGCCCTGAATATGAAAAAGGATGTTCAGCCACTGGATACCAACATGGTGTATATCGGCCAGGGAATATGCGGCTTTTCGGCCAAGTACTACAACAACCTCAATGCCTCCGGAAGCCCGGCCCGCTTTGCCACCGATAAATACATTGATTTTAACTGGGGCGCGGAGATCCCATTCCCGGAACTGGATTCCAATGCTTTTTCCGTGAAATGGGATGCAACTCTCATCCCATCACATGGCCCGGTAAAGGTGAAACTGATCCATACCGACGGTGTGCGGATGTACCTCGACGGAAAACTGCTGATCGATGCCTGGGAAGCAGGCCCCCTCCGTACCGACTCCGCCTGGATCAACATCGTGAAAGGCAAATCCTATAACCTGCAGATCGACTATTTTACGGATGGAAATGCGCAGATTCGCTTCGGCTTTGAATACCTTTCTTCCTACCTGCTCAGTGATGCCCTGGAAAAAGCCCGGCTTGCCGACTATGCCGTCGTTTTTGTTGAACAGCCCGGGGTGAAAGGCAAAGTGAGGGGGCTTCATGCAGGTATCCCCGATCAATCCCGCCTCGTCAGGAAAGTTTATGAAGCCAATCCGAATACCATTGTCGTATTGCAAACCCATTCACCGGTCGATATCGAATCCTGGGCTTTTGATATCCCCGCCATCATCCATGCAGGTCCGCCATGCATGAACAGCGGAGCTGAAATTGCGGATATCCTTTTCGGCAATACCTATCCTACGGCCAGGATTTCCTACCGCTGGGCCATGAACGAGAACCAGAACTATGCCACCCGCTTTCCCAAAGGATACGGAATGAACTATACTACGATCGGTGTGGGGAAACTGATGATGAGGCGGGAACGCGACAACAGCGGATGGCTGGCCACCGCAGAGATCCGGAATGTGGGCACCCGCAGTGGCACCGAATGGCTGCAGATCTACCTGAAATATCCCGGGGAGAGATCCGCGCGACAGGAGATCAAGGCTTACAAGGCAGTAAGCCTGTTGCCCGGTCAAAAGAAGACCATCGGGATACACATCCCGTATGAGGCCTTTGTGCAGTTTGATGCGGCGGAGAAAAAGGATCGCATCCTGCCGGGAAAATATGAAGTCCTCCTCGGGAAATCAGCCGAAGACATTAAACTCCGGAAGACCATAGAACTTAAAGAAAAACACATTAACCAATACCTGGGAAATGAATAATCGCTACCGCTTCCTCCTTTTCAGTTTGGCCTTGTTTGCGATGCTTTCCACACGGACAGCAGCAGCGCAGGATACTCTCACAGCCTTACGCCAGTACCTTAATGGGCTTGAAGGTATTGAAGTTCAGGACCTGCTCTCCAGGGATGAATTCCCGGAAAAATACCTGCTCCTGGTTCCGCAGCCGATCGATCATAAGGATCCTTCAAAAGGCTTCTTTAAGCAACGGGTTTACCTGATGCACCACGATGTGGATGCCCCCACGGTGCTGACCACGGAAGGCTATTCCGGCTATTATGCGGGTTTCCCGACCTACATGAGCGAGCTGGCCTACTACCTGGATGCGAACGAGATCGTGGTGGAACACCGCTTCTTTCCGCCTTCGGCCCCCGACAGCATCGACTGGCAATACCTGGATGTGGAGCAGGCGGCTACCGACCATCACCGCGTGGTGGAACTCTTAAAGCCATTTTATACGGGCAAATGGGTGAATACGGGGATCAGCAAAGGCGGGCAAACAGCCATGTATCACCGTACCTATTTTCCTGCTGATGTGGATGCCACCGTGGGCTATGTCTGCCCATTAAATTTTTCTACCGAAGAACAGCGCTGCTATGACTTCCTCGACCAGGTCGGAGATGCTGCATGCCGCAAAAGGATACACGATTTCCAGGCAATGCTGCTGTGCAATAAGGATCGCTACTTTGATGCTTTCATGAAGGCGGTGGAGGAAGCGGGCCTGCATTACCGTGTGAGCGATACAGCCGCCTACGAATTGACCGCACTGGAGTTTTCCTTCGCCTTCTGGCAGTGGGGAAACCACGACTGCGAAGAAATTCCGGTAGACAGCGTGGCCCCGGAAAAAGTGATCACATACCTCGATGAAGTAGCCGGCCTCGACTGGGTATCGGAAGAGGGGATCAGCCGGACACAGCCCTTTTTTTACCAGGCCATGACGGAGATCGGAATGTATGGCTACGACCACAGCGAATTTGAAGGATGCATTGAAGCCCTTGAGGTGCAAACCCTCGACTTTGTATGTCCGCCGGGAGCAGAATGTGTTTATGATCCGGAACCCATGGAAAAGGTCGATCATTTCGTTAGGCATAAGGGGGAGAACATGATCTTTATTTACGGGGAATACGACCCCTGGTCGGCACCTGCCGTGCAGATCACCGGAAAAACCAATTCCTTTAAAGTGGTAAAACCGGGCGGGAGCCATCGTACCCGCATATATAACCTGCCGGAAGAACAACGAAGAAAAGTACTCCAGGCCCTGAGCACTTGGCTGGAATGTGATATTAACTGGGAATAAAATTATGCGAAAAGGAATTCTGCTGTTTACGTGCTTGCTCTTTACCGCTATGCTGGCTGTTGCCCAGGATGCATACCGGGCCCTGAGCCGCTACGACTATTATACCGATGAAGAGAAGGTTAGTGTAGCCGTTTGGGTACCGCAATCAAAAGAAAATGCGGCCTCCTCCCTCGAGATCTCCTTTAACAGTGAGATCATCCTTCGGGGAGCAGCACTGGAACCCGGGCAGGTGAATATCTTCGGGATTCCTGCCGGGAATATGCAGCAAGGCCTGAATGAACTTAATGTGAGCTATATGGAGCGTGGCAAACCGGTGGGATCGGATAAGGTGATCATCAAAATACTGCCGGAGCAATACAATGCCGTGAAGATCGATCGACTGAGTGGCGGGCTTATCGTAGAAGGATTGCCGTACATCCCCTTCGGGTTTTATGCTTATTCACCCGTACAGCCCCGCCTGGCAGAGCAGGAAGTGGTCAAGGGCTTCAATATGATGTCACCTTACCAGGTGATCGAGGGAAAAACTCTGAAAGAACGCAAGGCATACATGGATCGCTGTGCGGCCCTGGGAATGAAAGTGAATTATAACCTGCTGAGCATTGCCGGCGGCGGTGGTGTCGGGAATAAGAACTACGAAAAGCTCACGCATGCCAAACGCATGAAATTGCTGAAGAAAGAAGTGGAGACTTTCAGGGATCATCCGGCACTGCTTTCCTGGTATATCAGCGATGAGCCGGTGGGGCAGGGGGTGCCGCCCGATTCCCTGGAGGCTAGCTATCAGCTCATTAAGGAGCTCGATCCCTACCATCCGGTCACGGTGGTTTTTATGAGCCCCGGAAAGGCAAAAGAATATGCCCATGTCATGGATATCGTCATGGCCGATCCTTATCCCATACCACACGGAAAAGTGGATGAAGTGGGCGTGGTTGCCGCGATGCTGCAAAGGGAGTTTTTCCTCGATAAACCTGTGTGGATCGTTCCCCAGGCCTTTGGCGGCAATGAACACTGGGAGCGCGAACCCACAGCTCAGGAACTGAGGGCCATGACCTACCTGGCCCTGGTGAATCATGCTTCGGGGATCCAATATTTCATCCGGCACGGACTGAATTCTTTCCCCAAATCCACCCTTGCCTGGAACGAGTGCGGGGCCATCGCACACGAAGTGGCGGAACTGACCCCCTACATCTTTTCTGAAAAAGCAGCGCCCAGAATACGGGGCGATCAAAAGCAAATTCTGTACAGGGGATTTCATTACAACGGAGAGATCATGGTCATGGCGGTCAATACACAAAATGAACCCTCAGAGATCAGTTTTGTGATCGAGGATTTTCGCTACAATGGCAGCGCGGCACTGCCCTTTGAAAATCGCCGGGTGGATGTAATCGGGGGTAAAATAGAGGATATGATCGATGCTTATGGCACCCGGGTTTATAGCGTTCGCTACATGATGCCCCGCAGCAAGGGTCCCGGGGTGAATCCAAAGAACCTGCTTACCGATCCCAGTTTTGAGAACACGGTAAATACAGGAGTGCCGGCTTCCTGCTATGCCCGGATTGAGAAAGGAGCGGGAGCCACTTATTTCCTGGATCCCAGGACTTCAGCCCGGGGACAGCATTCCCTCCGTATGACTACCCCGGCCTATGGCGAAGGCATGAAACTTTCATTCAAAGGGTTTCGAATGGATGGAAACCAGAGCTATACGATGAGCGTGCAGGCCAAAGCCCTCCCCCTGAAATACCGGGAAAAGGTAAAGAGGAACTTTTTTCAGAAACTTTGCGGCTGCGGGCCGCACGAAGATGATTTTCCCGAGTTTAGCCTTTCCTTCGGGGGATGCAGCGAAACCTTTGTTCCCGGTGAGGATTGGCAGGAATATTCATTCTCCTGCATTCCTTTTGACGGATTCAGAAGCCAACAGCTTTCACCCAGTCTTGTGCTTGATGGCAAAGGTACGGCCTGGTTCGACTTGCTGCAGGTGTACCCGGATATGTCGGTCAAAAACCTCGTAAGCAGGAACAACAATAACATCAACATCAGCATTTATACGGTCCACAGAAACGCGGAGATCTTTTACACCCTCGATGGCAGTGAACCCGATCGTTCATCAACACCCTACGAGGGGAATTTTATGCTGGACGAAAGCTCTGTGGTGAGCGCCGTGGCCTACCTGGATGACAAAGGTGTTGGCTATATCCGCCGTTATTTTAATGTAAATTTCGCCACCGGCCGCTATGTGGAATACAAACACAAATATTCGCCCAAATACGATGCCGGCCTGAAGCTTGGCCTGGTCGACGGGATTTTCGGTACAGATGATTTTACGGATGGCCGATGGCAGGGATTCGAAGGCGAGGATCTGGATGTGACCATCAACCTCAAGGAGGTCAGGGAGATCAATTCCGTTTCCTTTAATTTTCTCAGAAATGAAGCTTCCTGGATCTTCCTGCCGGAAGAGGTTAAGGTATTGTATTCTGAAGATGGTGTGGATTACCATGAATTCGCCCCCGGATCTGCTGAATTCTACAAAGAGTTTGCCGTTGCGGCAACTGGTGTTCATAATTATGCATTCATGCTATTCGAAGAGGTAGTCGAAGCCCGATATATCCGCGTGATCGCCAAGAATATAGGCGAATGTCCCGATGGTCATCCCGGAGCCGGAGGCAAGGCATGGCTGTTCGTGGATGAGATCGTTGTGCGATACGACGATGACCTGGCCAAAGGAATTATCAGAACCTACTAGAAAAAGTGCTCATATGTACAAACCGATCAACTGGATACTGCTGCTGGCCATTTTGCTCTGCGGTCGTGTCGCGCTGTCGCAGGATTATGCGCTATATTCCCCTGACAGCAATATCAGGATAAATCTGAGTATCGACGCTCAAGTGTCTTATTCCCTCTTTTACCAGCAGGGCGACCTGGAGAAGATCAACATGCTTATTGCCCCGTCCCCTATCTCCCTGCATACCGGGAAGAACGGGGTCTTTGGCAAGGATGCTAAGGTCCGCTCGGTGAAACGGAATTCGGTCGACCGCCTTCAGTATCCTGTGGTCAGGCAGAAATCAAAGGAAGTGCCGGAGCGTTATAACGAATTGATCCTGAACTTCAAGGGCAATTATGCACTGGTATTTCGGGCTTACAACGAAGGGGTGGCCTATCGCTGGGAGAGCGGGATCAAGGACAAGATTACGGTGGTTTCTGAGGAAGTGAATTTCAGTTTTGCCGGAAATCCCCTGATCTGGTTCCCGGAAGAGGAAAGCCTGTTTACCCACCAGGAGCGGGAATACCTGCAGTTGCCCCTGGAAGAGATCAATGCCATGCGTTTCGCATCACCCCCGGTGCTGGTCGATCCCGGAAATGGGCCCAAAATGATCATCAGCGAAGCTGATCTGCAGGATTATCCCGGCATGTACATAAAAGGGAGTGTGCAGGGAAATGCACTGAGCGGGATGTTTCCGAGGGTGGTGGTGGAAGGGGAACAGCGCAACGACCGCGATGTGGTTCCCGTGGAACGGACGGATTATATTGCTCGAACCACCGGTACAAGAACCTTCCCCTGGCGGGTGATCGGCATAGCCCCGGAAGATAAGGATTTGATCACCAATCAGATGATCTTTTTGCTCTCAGAACCCTGCCGCATTGAGGATCCTTCCTGGATCAGACCAGGCAAAGTATCCTGGGACTGGTGGAACGATAATAATATCTACGGCGTGGATTTTGAGGCCGGGATCAACACCCAAACCTATAAGCATTACATCGATTTTGCTTCTGAATATGGCCTCGATTATATCATCCTCGACGAGGGATGGTATGAGCTGGGCGATCTTACAGCCGTCAACCCGGAGATCGATATGCAGGAACTCCTGTCGTATGCCAGGGGAAAAGGCGTAGGCATCATCCTCTGGGTGGTTTGGAAAACCCTTGATGATCAGCTGGAAGAGGTCATGCCCCTGTTTGAGGAATGGGGCATCGCGGGGCTGAAGGTGGATTTTATGCAGCGCGACGACCAGTGGATGGTGAACTATTACTGGCGCATTGCTCAAGAAGCCGCGAAGCGGAAATTCCTGGTCGATTTTCACGGCAGTTACAAACCCGCCGGATTGCATCGCACCTGGCCGAATGTGATCACCCGTGAAGGAGTGAGGGGACTCGAATGGAATAAATGGAGCGATAAGGCCACGCCCGATATGGCTGTAACACTGCCTTTTATCCGCATGTTTGCCGGCCCTATGGATTATACGCCGGGGGCGATGATCAATGCCACGAAAGAAGGTTTTGCCGCTGTTTTCAGCACCCCGATGAGCCAGGGAACCCGGGCGCATCAGCTTGCCATGTACGTGGTGTTCGAAAGCCCCCTGCAGATGCTGGCCGATAATCCAAGCCATTACCGGGAAGAACCGGAATGCATGCAGTTTTTGGCCGATGTGCCCGTGGAATGGGATGAGACCATCGTGCTCGATGCCAAAGTCGGGGAATATATCGTTCTGGCACGCCGCCATGGCCATGAGTGGTACCTCGGCGGCATGAGCGGCTGGGATAGCCGGGAAGTGGAGATCACACTGGATTTTCTGGGCGAGCGGAAATTTTCCATCACCATGTGGAAAGACGGCCCCAATGCCCATCGTGCCGCAAAGGATTTTGTGAAAGAAGAAATGATCGTGGATAAACACAGCACCCTCAGGATAAAAATGGCCCCGGGAGGCGGTTTTGCCGCCATATTGGGCGTCGTTCGCCTTTAGGCTTTGCCACGTGGAGAATCTGGTTAAATTTGTACTGACTTCGTATTGACTAAATCATACAACTCAATGGAAAACCGCAGGAATAACTACCTCATCCCGATCACGATCATTGGCTTATTTTTCTTCATCTTCGGGTTTGTAACCTGGTTGAACGGGGTGCTGATACCCTATCTCAAAATCGCTTGCGAACTCAATAATTTTGAATCCTATTTTGTAACTTTTGCTTTCTATATCAGTTATTTTGTAATGGCACTTCCTTCCTCATGGGTTTTAAGAAAGACTGGCTTTAAGCGAGGGATGTCAGTTGGCCTTATTGTGATGGCCCTTGGAACAGCCCTGTTCATACCGGCAGCTTACACCAGGACCTATGGATTGTTTTTGGCAGGCTTATTTATAATGGGAACCGGCCTTGCAATTCTCCAGACCGCTTCAAATCCATATATAACTATCCTGGGTCCGATTGAGAGTGCAGCAAAACGGATCTCAATAATGGGTATTGCCAACAAAGTGGCTGGTGCGATCAGCCCCCTGATTCTTGGCGCTATAGTGCTCAAGGATACTGATAAAATCGTTGAGAATATTAAAAGTATGGACGCCGTTCAAAGAGCTGCAGAACTCAATGATCTGTCTTTAAGGGTTGTGATTCCATATCTTATCATGACAGTGGTATTGTTGGGGCTTGCAGCCTTAATCAAATATACCAGTCTGCCTGATATAGATCAGGAGAATGAAAACAATGCAAATGCTGAAGTGGACAGGAAATCGATCTGGCAATATCCGTATCTGATACTAGGGGTGATTACCATTTTTCTCTATGTTGGTGTGGAAGTCCTGGCTGGAGACACCATCATTAGCTATGGAGTATCGCAGGACATTCCAATGGTGAAAGCAAAGGAGTTTACGACCTATACGTTGATTGCCATGTTGATAGGATATGGTATCGGTATTTTATTGATCCCTAAAATTATTAAACAGGAACGGGCATTAATGGGATCAGCTATACTTGGGGTGATTTTTACAATATTGGCAATATTTACAGAGGGTTATACCTCGGTGTATTTTATTGCAGCATTGGGTTTTGCAAATGCGATTATGTGGCCTGCAATCTGGCCGCTGTCAATCGATGGCATTGGCAAATACATTAAAACCGGCTCAGCGCTTCTGATAATGGGGATTGCCGGCGGTGCACTGTTGCCATTGCTCTACGGATATCTTGCAGATATTGAAAGTATTGGAACAACCCAGGCTTACTGGATCATGGTGCCCTGCTATCTTTTTATATTATTCTTTGCCGTAAGGGGCCATAAAATCGGTAAATCAACCGTGAAACACTGAAGCACTGAACCCATGCCCTCCTTCGCCAAGGCTTCGGAGGATAATAAAGCCATGAAACTATGAAACTATGAAACCTGCCCTCCTCATACTGGCCGCCGGCCTCGGCAGTCGCTATGGCGGCGTAAAACAAATGGACCGCCTCGGCCCCGGGGGGGAAAGCATCATCGATTACTCGGTCTTCGATGCCATTCGCGCCGGCTTTGGGAAAGTCGTCTTTGTGATCAACCGTAAAATCGAAACAGATTTCAGGGAGATTTGGGAGCCCAAACTGCAGGGGCGTATAGCTTTTTCGTTCGTGCTGCAGGACCCTGATGATCTTCCCTCAGGTTTTGAATGCCCCGCTGAAAGAACAAAACCCTGGGGAACCGGGCAGGCCGTGCTGGCCGGAGCCAAAGAAATAAATACCCCTTTTGCGGTGGTCAATGCCGATGATTTTTATGGCCGGGAAGCCTACCGCCTGGTATATGATTTCCTGACGGAAAACCCTGATCCAAAGGCTTGCTGCATGCTGGGATACCGCCTCGAAAATACCCTCTCGGAACACGGTACCGTTAGCCGGGGAATCTGCGAATTTGATGCCGCAAACAAGCTGGACAGGATCCTGGAGATCAAAAATATTTCGAAAACACAGAAAGGGATCGGCTATGAGGATCAACAGGGAACATATACAGAACTTTCCGGTGATGCCCGTATTTCCATGAATATGTGGGGCTTTCAGCCGCTGCTTTTTCAATACCTGGAGGAGGGTTTCCGGGGATTCCTCGAAAAGCATGTTCACGATCTGAAGGAGGAATACCTGCTGCCGGAACGCATCAATGAACTGATCCGCGACGGAAAGATCAGCGTAAAAATGCTGAAGACCGATTTTAACTGGTTCGGGGTGACCTACAGGCAGGATAAAGAGGAAACGCTCAGGCGTATCAATGAACTGATCCGGGCCGGTGATTACCCCCCGAAACTCTGGGAAACGACATGAGCAAATTCGATTTTGGAAATATTTTACAAGCCTTTGGCATTGAAGCGGATTCCTGCACGATCAGGGAGTTCAAAAGGGGGCATATCAATGATTCTTTTGTACTGGAATTGCCTGAAGACCGCCGCTATTTCCTGCAAAGGATCAACCACCATGTGTTCAGGGATCCGGAAAGCCTTATTCAAAACATGGCAAAGGTGAACGCGGCCATGCAACGGCATTTCGGAACGGAAAACAACCCTTACCCCGAATTGGTGCCATCGGATGACAATAAACATTTTCATAAGGATCCCGGCAGGAATTTCTGGCGAATGACCGCTTTCGTCCCGGGCTGCCGCTCATTCAACATTGCCGAAAATGCGGAGGTGGCCCGGGAAGGTGCCGCGGCTTTTGGCCGTTTTCAGATGGTGATGAACCAGGAATCCCCCGCCGAATATCCACCCACCATCCCCGATTTTCACCACCTGGGCAAACGCCTGAAAGCACTCGAAAAAGCCATTGCCGAAGATGCACAGGGCCGGTCTTCCCTGGCAGGGAAAGAGATCACTTTTGCCCTCGATCGCATGGAATACGGCAGGCATCTGGAAAAACTACTCTTGAGTAAAGCAATCCCCATCCGGGTTACACATAACGATACCAAGCTGAACAATGTATTGTTCCGCACCGATCGTATCGAGCACATCTGCGTGGTCGATCTCGACACCGTCATGCCGGGGACCCTGCTCTACGACTACGGCGACATGGTCAGGACCTTTACCAGCCCGGTGGAAGAAGATGAACCGGATCCCGACAGGGTGGTCTTCAGAAAAGATATTTTCGAAGCACTGACGGATGGATACCTGACATCGCTCCGCGAAAATATTACCACCGGTGAAAAAGAAAACCTGCTTTTCGGGGCCAAGGTCATGCTGCTGATGATCGGTGCCCGATTTCTCACCGATTTCCTGGAAGGCGACCACTATTTTAAAACTTCCCGCAAAAACCACAACCTCGAACGTTGCCGCAACCAATTCGTATTGCTTGAACAACTGGAGGGAATGGAAGATAAACTGCAGGAAATTATCCTGCATTGTGCCCATGAAAAACCATAGTACCATGATAAAGAGATTCATTGTTGTTATTGTTATGCTTACGGTGGGCATCGCCGGAACACAGGCGCAGAAGATGAGCGGCAGGGAATGGAATGAGCTGTCGGTGATTGCCATAAACAAGGAGGCTCCCCATGCCAGCCTGATGCCCTATGCCGACATTGAACAGGCTTTGAGTGCTGAACCCGGTCAAAGTCCTTTTTATAAGCTGCTGAACGGCGACTGGAAGTTCAAATGGTCGTACAAACCGGCCGATGTTCCAAAGGATTTCTATCAAATAGGCTTCTCCGACGAGAGCTGGAACACCATCCCTGTGCCTTCCAACTGGGAATTGCAGGGCTACGGCATTCCCATTTATGTGAATATTCCTTATGAGTTTTCAGAGGATCCGAAACCCCCGAAAGTCCCCCGTAATTATAACCCGGTCGGAACCTACCGGACCTGGTTTACCGTAGCCGAAAACTGGGGCGAACGTGAAGTCTTTATCCATTTTGGTGCGGTGAAGTCAGCCATGTACCTGTACATTAATGGTCAGGAGGTGGGCTACAGCCAGGGAAGCAAACTCCCGGCCGAATTCAACATCACCCCCTACCTGGTGGAAGGGGAAAACCTCCTTGCCGTGAAAGTGTTCCGCTGGTCGGACGGCAGTTACCTGGAGTGCCAGGATTTCTGGCGCATCAGCGGGATTGAGCGGGATGTGTTCCTGTGGTCGGCCCCCAAAGTGCATATCCGTGATTTCTGGGCCAAAGCAGGCCTGGATGAGAATTATGAAAAGGGGATCCTTGAAGTTGACCTTGATATCCGGAATTACGATACTGATCACAAAGTAAAGAATCTCCTGGCAGGATATACCCTTTACGACAGGCAAGGCGAAGCTTTAATGCGAACCCGGGTGTGGCCCGTACAGATGGATAAAGGCCAGTGCTGCGATTCGATACTTTTCCGGGCCGACACCATTCCCGGGATACAGCCCTGGTCGGCCGAAAAACCGAACCTCTACACGCTGGTGCTGGAGTTGAGCGATAAGAAAGGAAATATTTTGGAGAGCATGAGCACGAAGATCGGTTTTCGTTCCGTGGAACTGATCGACGGCCTGCTGCATATCAATGGCGAGTATGTCCTGGTAAAAGGAGTTGACCGGCACGAACACGACGAAGAGACCGGCCACGTGGTGGATGAAGCTTCCATGCGTGCTGATCTGGCCCTGATGAAACGGAATAACATCAATACCGTGCGCACCAGCCATTATCCCAATGACCCCCTCTGGTACAGGCTCTGCGATGAGTATGGCTTGTACGTGATCGATGAGGCCAATATCGAATCACATGGCATCGGTTACCATCCCGACAGGACCCTCGGGAACAAGGAAGAATGGATGGAATCGCACCTCGACCGCATGCAGCGGATGGTGGAGCGCGATAAGAACCATCCCTCGGTGATTATCTGGTCGATGGGGAACGAGGCCGGCGACGGCATTTGTTTTGAAGCCGGGAGCGACTGGATCCACCATCGCGACCCCTCACGTCCCGTGCATTACGAAAGAGCTGAAACCCGGCCGCATACCGATATTTACTGCCCCATGTACCCGGGCCTTTCCTATCTCGAAAAATGGGCCCTGGGCGAAGATCCCCGAACGCTGATCATGTGCGAATATGCCCACTCTATGGGCAATAGTACCGGAAACCTGGTGGATTACTGGAACATTATCCGGAGTTACGATAAGCTTCAGGGTGGATGCATCTGGGACTGGGTGGACCAGGGATTATTGAAAACCGATGAGGAAGGAAATGAATACTGGGCCTATGGCGGCGATTTTGGCCCGGAAGGCACCCCCTCCGATCATAATTTCTGCGCCAACGGCCTGGTCAATGCCGACCGTAGCATACATCCCGCCCTGAACGAGGTGAAAAAAGTATACCAGTCGATCCGCTTTAGCCGCGACCCGGCTTTCGATGATAAGATCATCGTGCATAATGAGTATAATTTCACCAACCTGGATGAATTTGAGTTCTTTTACAGCATCCAGGCCGATGGCAGGGGGGTATCCAGGGGCGATCTTCCGGTTTTTGAATGCCCGCCGGGGGAATCCATCACCATACAAATACCCGAAAATGAAGCCTTTACCGAACCGGGAGTGGAATATTTTTACAATATCTATGCCCGCACGAAAGAAGGGAATGAAATCCTCCCTGCCGGGTATATTATTGCCTCCGGGCAATTCAGGATGCCCTATGTCCCGGTTCGCATCCTTCCGGCCCCCGGGAATGCCTTCGGGCTGAAAGCCGAAGAACGGGATAAGCGCTATATTGTTAAAGGCGAGCGCTTTTCGGTAACTTTCAATACAGAGAATGGTCTCATGGAAGACTATAGCTTCAATTACCAGGAATTGCTGCTCCATCCTCCGGTGCCTTATTTCTGGCGCGAACCCAACGATAATGACCATGGCTATGGTATGGCACAAAAACTCAGGCCCTGGAAAATGGCCTCGGAGAACCGGCTGCTGAAGGATTTTCGCATACTGAGCGCGAATACCCGGGAGGTGAAAGTGGAAGCGGAATATGAACTGCCGGATGTGCTTTCCATTTGCATCCTTTCCTACACCATTGATATGGAAGGAGAAGTGCATATCAAGGTCAGCATTGTGCCCGGCGACAGCCTGATGCCCGACATGCCCCGCTTCGGGCTATACCTGGAAATGCCGGGCATGTATGATAAGGTGAAGTGGTACGGCCGCGGGCCTTTCGAAAATTACATCGATCGTAAAACAGCGGCTTTTGTCGGCCTGTATGCCGGAACCGTGGAAGACCAGCATGTGTCGTATATCCGGCCACAGGAAAACGGGAATAAATGTGATGTGCGCTGGATGGAACTTTCGGGCAAGCGGGGCGAAGGACTGCATTTTGCCGCAGATTCGCTCTTTGAGTTCACGGTGCAGCATTACCGGCCGGCCGATATTGCCCAGGAAAGCAGGGAAACCAATATGCATTCCATCGATGTTCCCCGACGGAATATGGTAGCGGTGCATATTGATAAATTCCAGATGGGCGTGGGCGGCAACAACAGCTGGGGGGCATGGCCGATCGAAAAATACCGCTTTCCCGCCAGGGAATACCAGTTTGAATTCAGTATAAAACCGGTTTTAAAAGATAATTAAGGTGTTGCCTGTTGCCTTTTAGGTGTTGCATTTTGCCTGTAAAAATTAATACCCATATCCATAATTCATAATCCATAATCAATTAGAAATGAACTTTATACGACTTACCCGCCTTTCTGCGAGCCTGCTAACCGCCGGGCTGATAATGCTGCTGTTTTCGTGCAGCCGCGAAGAATCCGCCGAATCTCCCGCCGACTATGTTAATCCGTTCATCGGCACCGCCGGGCACGGGCATACCTTTCCCGGGGCCACGGTTCCTTTTGGGATGGTGCAGCTAAGCCCTGATACACGCAAAGACAACTGGGATGGCTGTTCGGGATACCACTACAGCGATGATCGTATTTTCGGGTTCAGCCATACCCACCTGAGTGGAACGGGGGTTGGCGATTACGGGGATATCCGCCTTTTTCCCAGCGGTAAAGCGCCAGAAGAACTCCTTGAAATGCTCACCGAAGGCGAATTGCCTTCCTCCGCTTTTTCGCATGATGATGAAGAAGCCGGTGCCGGTTATTATTCGGTCGATCTCGAGGATGTTGATGTGGATCTTACGGTGGGCAGGCGTTGCGGAATGCATAAATACGAATTTGAAGGAGAACAGAAAAGCATTTTGCTGGACCTTTATGAAGGAGCTACCTCCGACAGGGTGCTTGATCTTCAGTTGAATATTGTTAACGATTCGGTGCTCAGCGGGCTTAAGCGCACCGATGGCTGGTCGGATGATCAGTATGTGTACTTCTATGCGGTTTTTTCCCATCCTTTCACGCGGGCAACAGTCACGGAAAAAGGAAAGCTTCTGGAAGGCAGTGGCTTTCGTTCCGAAGAAGATTTGAAATGTTTGCTTCAGTTTGAAAATGCCCCGGAGGAGATCCTGGTAAAAGTGGGTATTTCGGCCGTGGATGCTGATGGGGCAAAGAAAAACCTGCTGGCGGAGATCCCGGGATGGGATTTCGCCGAACTCCGGCAAAAGGCGTTCCGGAGCTGGGATGAAGAGCTTGGAAGAATTAGCGTGGAAGGTGGGACCGAGGCACAGAAGGTCACTTTCTACACGGCTCTCTATCATGCTTTCCTGGCTCCCTACCTCTATTCGGATGTGGATGGCCGCTACCGTGGCCACGACCTGCAGGTGCATACCGCCGACCATGAAATGTACACGGTATTTTCTCTCTGGGATACCTTCAGGGCCCTGCATCCCTTGTTTACCATCGTGCAGCGGGAGCGGACCAACGACCTTATCCTCTCCATGCTGGATATGTACGATAAAGGAGGCTTGCTGCCCGTCTGGGAACTTGCTGCCAACGAAACCTGGTGCATGATCGGCTATCATTCCATTCCCGTAATTACCGATGCTTACATCAAGGGGATTCGTGGCTTTGATGCGGAATATGCTTTTGAGGCCATGAAAAAAAGCAGTATGCAGGACAGGGAAGGGCTGGAATACTATCGCCGATATGGTTATATCCCGGCCGGTCTCGACGGGGCTTCGGTGTCGAAAACCCTGGAATATGCCTACGACGACTGGTGCATCGCCGTGATGGCCGAAGAACTGGGGAAAAGCGACGACTATATGGCATACATTCAAAGAGCCCAGTATTATAAAAACCTGTTCGATCCGCATACCGGGTTTATGCGGGGGCGTATGAACGGCATGTGGGTTAGTCCATTTGATCCTACGGAAGTGAATTTTATGCTTACAGAAGCCAATACCTGGCAGTATAATTTCTTTGTCCCCCAGGATGTTTCGGGCTTGATGGATCTTTACGGCGGGGCCGATGGATTTTCCGATAAACTGGATGAGATGTTCAATGCCAGCATGGAAATGTCCGGCCGGCACCAAAGCGATATCACCGGGCTTATCGGGCAGTATGCCCACGGGAATGAACCCAGCCACCATATGGCATACCTCTACAATTTTGCCGGTAAAGCCTGGAAAACACAGGAACTGCTCCGGAAGATCATGGATGAACAATACAGCGAAATGCCGGATGGCCTTTGCGGAAACGAAGATTGCGGACAGATGTCGGCCTGGTATGTGCTCAGTGCCATGGGCTTTTACCCGGTTACCCCGGGAACACAGGATTATGTCGTCGGAAGTCCCATCTTTGATAAAGTAACCATACAACTCGAGAACGGAAAGAAGTGTGTGATCGAAGCAAAGAACAACAGCCCGGAAAACAAATATATCCGCTCAGCAAGTGTGAATGGCATTCCCATGCACAATTCATACCTTCAGCACAGCCAGATCATGGAGGGGGCACATTTCATTTTTGAGATGGGTCCTGAACCCAATACCGAATGGGGGAGCAGCCCGGGCGGGATCCCGGTAACTGCCATTGAGGAGCACCTGATCACTCCGGCTCCCTGGCTCATTGCCGATGGAAGGACATTTACAAGTGAGATGGATATTGCCATGGGCTGCCTCGACAGCAATGCTACCATCCTCTATAGTCTGGATGAAGCCGGTGAAGCTATGCCGGAGGAGATCTATAAAAGCGGTTTTACGATCAGCGAAAATACTTCGGTGCGTGCCTATGCCCATAGCCGGGGGAAAAGCATGAGTAAGGTGATTGAAGGCTTTTTCAGCCTGATGCCCGAAGGCAGGAATGTGGAGTATACTACCGAATATGATGCGCAATATACTGCCGGGGGCGATATTGCCCTGATCGACCTGATCCGGGGCAGCGATAATTTCCGTACGGGTTCCTGGCAGGGATTTCACGGGGTGGATGTGGATGTGCGTGTCGATCTCGGGGAACTCCGCCGGGTAAATGTGATCCGTGCCGGTTTCCTGCAGGATCAGGGAAGCTGGATATTCATGCCGGAATGGGTGGAGTTCAGTGTTTCGGCCAATGGTGAAGACTTTATTCCCCTGGGCCGGCAGCAAAACAACATCGACCCGAAAGCGGATGGAGGCATCGTACATGATTTTTCTGTGATGGCATCAGGGATGAATATTCGCTTTATCAGGCTTCTGGCGAAGAACAGGGGAGTTTGCCCCGACTGGCATCCCGGTGCAGGGAATCCTGCCTGGTTGTTTACCGACGAGATCGTGGTTGAATAAAAAAGGCTGCCTCATTCAAGGCAGCCTCCTTCTTTCGACGAAAGTATTTTACTGTTTAAGCCGGGCTATTCGTATTTTTTACCCAGGTAGTTGGCAATGCCTTCCGATGATTTTTCGATGGTATCGTCGCCTTTGTGCCAATCAGCCGGGCAAACCTGTCCATTCTCTTCAAAGCATTGGAGGGCATCGACGGTACGCAAGGCTTCTTCAACACTGCGGCCAATGGGGTCGTCGTTTACCACCTGGTGGCGTACAATCCCCTGTTTGTCGATGAGGAACAGGCCGCGGTAGGCTACCGGATCGCCTTCAAATTCCATTTCACCATCTTCATTGTAGTCATACTCACCGGCGAGTACATCATAGTTTTCGGATATCGTCTTCGACAGATCCGAAACCAGGGGATAGGTCACCCCTTTGATCCCTCCGTCTTTCACATCGGTATTTAACCAGGCCCAATGCGAGAACGGGGAGTCGATTGAACAGCCCACAACGGCCACGTTCCTTTTTTCAAACTCTTCCAGCTTTTCCTGGAAGGCGAGGAGTTCGGTCGGGCAAACAAAGGTAAAATCGAGGGGGTAAAAGAAAAAGACCACATGCTTTTTCCCTATGAATTGGTCCAGCGAGAATTTTTCAACAAATTCTCCTCCGTTCACTACGGCTGTAGCTTCAAAAAGGGGAGCTTTCTTTCCAACTAATACTGACATAATCTGATTTTTATTGAGTTATTTGATTGATTTTCACGCTGCAAATATATTAATTCTTTCCTTATTTAGAAAGAGTATATGTAAGAATTTCATTTCCTTGAATTATTATCCGGTCAATCTTCTTTTTTTTCCATTTTTTCCAGCTTTTCGAGCACCTTCATATTGATCTGCTTGTTGGAATAATTCATCATGATGATCTTAACCGAGATCAGCAGTACGCCCGCTTCCAGCAGGAGATCCTGCGTAAGTCCCTTCACAAAAAGGGCTACAATAAAAAGGACCAGTGTAATAATGATCACCACCAGGCCGGCAGTAGAAAGGAATTTTTTCATGTGTGTAGATTTTTCAGGGTTTATTAAGCCTGACAAGGGAATACCGGTATTTATTCGGTTTCGCTCAGTCCGCTCAGGAGTTCTTCACATTCATTCCTGTAAGTATCCATCAACCCCTGTGAAGTATAGAGGACATATTGCACGGTTCCCTTAGGATTGGAATAATAATATCCGTAGTATGAGAATTTAATCCCTTCCATGGTTCCCTCCATGTTGAGGAACAATACTTTCAGCCCGTTTACGGTTCTGTACTCCTGATCCACGATCCGGATATCGGGCGAAACCTGGCGTGCATTTTCCAGGGCAATGTTCTTGAGGGTTGTCAGGGGGATCTCGATCTTTTCTGTGATGATCATGCCATAAAGATCTTCATCCTTGAGTTCAAGTTCATATTCGGCATCAGCATTATCGACTCCTTTGGTGAAAGTCCATTTTTTCGGGTCCAGCCAGAAACCGACATTGAAGCGTTTGCTTTTCAACTGGAAAGTGGCATTATCAGACTTACGGAATTTCTTATTGCTGACAGGAATCTCATCATCTGCATCTGCCTGGTCAACGTATTCCCAGGTACCATTGTCGTAAAGCACAACTTCGTCACCGGTTTCAGTGATGGCTTTTTGCTGGGCAAAGGCTGCACATGCCAGCAGTAAAAATACAATGAGGCTCAGGTTCTTTTTCATCTTCTGTAAAATGGGTTCAACAAATACGGACATTTACCGCTTGCTCAAAGATATAAAACTTCAAACATCAAACTTCAAACATCAAATATCAAATATCAGATATCAGATATCTACATGATCTCCCCAATGTCGAAAAGCAATGGCGTATCGGTTTTGAAATCGTAAAGGGTGGCTTTTCGGATCTGGTAATAGCTGCGCCAGTAAGTATGCAGTGCCTGGTAGTAGTTTTTCAGGGCGTTATCGTTATCGATCTGGGCCTTGTCAAGTTCCAGAACATCATTGACTTTCCCGATCATATACCTCTTGGCAGTGACATCGTAGCGCTTTTTAGCTACGGTATCGGCTTTGGCAGCGATCCTGAGCTGGTTTTCCTGCATATTGAATTGCATTACCTGCAAAAAGATATTTTGTTCGAAGTCGATCTCTTCCTGTTCAACGGAGGTCAGGATCAGTTCTTCCTGCGATTCGGCGAGTTTGATCTGCCCTTTGGCCGATCCCCAGTCGAGAATGGGTACGGTAAATCCAAGGCTTACCTGCTGCTGGTCGTCGGGTTGGGTATAGGCTTCGGGAATATCCGGTCCCTGCTGTGCGAGCCCGAATTTAGCGCGGAGGTCGGCATCGAAGCGCCCCGACATTTTGGCCATATTCACTGCACTGCGGGCCTCCAGGCGGCGCTGCTCGAAATCGAGGGCGGTGGATGAATTGTATTTTGCTTCCGTCAGGGCCTTTTCGGCATTGATGGTAAAGAAATCGCTTACCGTGGGTGCGATCAGTTCCACGGCCATATCTTCCCGTATCCTGAGATAGGATTTCAACCTGAACTGGCTGTTTTCCAAATCCAGTTCGGCCAGTTCCAGTTCGGCTTCCGCCTGCAGGTAGTTGAGCTCAAGCTGAAGCAATTCATTTTCAGCGATCTTTCCCAATTGAAAACGCCCCTGGGCAATATGGAACAGGGTGTCGTAATTATGCAGGTTCTTATACGCGATCTGCAGGTCGATCTGGTCCTGCAGCATACTGAAAAAATAATTGGTGGCCACAATGGCAACCTGTTCAACATCTTCAAGGTACTGCCGTTTGGCCATCTCATATTTGAGGGGCTCGATATGGCGTTCCCATTTGTAGGGATTATACTGGAAGATGGGCTGCACGTATTCTATGTTCACGATCTCGGCGGCAAAAGGGTTGGCGAGAGGTGAGCCGGTGAAATTGTCATACCAGCTCAATCCGCTGTTCAGCGATATTCTTCCTCCTGTTGGCCCGATCTGTTGTGTAAGCGAAAGGGTGGCATTGGCGCCTCCCTGGTCGAGCGGCTTGAATTCAATACTTCCGTCGGGCTGCTGCACCGGGGAGATGGAGCGGTCGTAAACAGGTGCATTTCCCGCCAGGCGTAAGCCGGGGAGATAATCGGCCTTGAATGAACGATACTCCCAGTAGCTGGACCTGAACCTGTGCTTGGCGATCAGGGCATCCGGCGATTGCTGGTGAGCGATATAGATCACATCCGCGAGGGAAAGCCTGTTTAAATTGTCCTCTTGCTGGGCAATGGACCGGTTCGTACCGGGCAGCAGAAAAATGAGAAGGCTGAGAATGGATATCACTTGCTTCATAGTATTCATCTTATTCATAACGGAGCGATTCAACAGGATTCTGATTGGCGGCTTTGCGGGCAGGCATGTACCCGAACATGATTCCAATGGCTGCCGATACGCCAAAAGAGACAACAATGGAGATCGGGCTGATGATGGTCAGGATACCGGTAAATTCGGTGATCAGCTTGGCAAAGACCACGCCCAGTACAATGCCCAGAAATCCACCGGTTACGGAGATCAGTGTGGCTTCGGTCAGGAACTGCGCGATGATATCGCGCCGTGTCGCCCCGGTGGCCCGTCGTACTCCGATCTCCCTGATCCTTTCCATAACGGAGGCAAGCATGATATTCATGATGCCTATGCCGCCCACGATCAGCGATATGCTTGCGATCACCCCAAGAACAATATTGAAAATGTCTTTGGTCTTCTGCTCCTGCTTCAAAAGCAATTCCGGAACGGTGATCTCAAAATCGACGATTTCCGAATGACGCCTCAACAGCATACGGTTCAGCAATTCGGTGGTAACATCAAGGTTTTCGCTGTCGTTCACCTGCACAACGATCTTATCCAACTGGTTTTTATTGGTTTCTTCATCCGATCCTGAACTGAAAGAGGAAGAGAACATGGCTCCGCCACCGTAAATGATAACTTCGGAACCACCGCCCCCGATATCGCGGCGGTCGATTACCGAGCGGTCCTTGTACCGCAGAAGTACTGTTTGCAGGGGAGCGTAAATATTATTATTGTAATCACTGATGCCCAGGTCTTCGGAAGTGCCGGAGGCCATTTTCATGCTTTCCAGTATGCCGACGACCTTGAGCCAGATATTTCCGCATTTGATGTATTTCCCGATGGGATTCTCGGCCGGGAAGAAACGGGATTTGATGGTGGGGCCGATGATGCACACAGGACTGCCGTTCTCCAACTGGTAATCGTTGAACATTTCCCCTTCCTGCAGGGGAAGGCTGTACACCTCGAAAAAGTCGGGTGTAACCCCTTTGAGGGTAGCTTTTTTTCGCACTCCATCTTTAATGATGAAGGTTTCGTAGGTTACTTCGGGGCTGATCCTGACCACCGTAGGAATGATCTCCCGGATACTTTCGGCATCTTTGAGGGTCAGGCCGGGTGAGTATTTACGGGTAACGGATTTTGAATCGTCCTCTTCATCATCAGCCGAAGTTTTATCCAGGATCGGGCTGATCATGATATTATTCACCCCCACCAGCTTGATCTGGTCCAGGATTTCCTGCCTTGCCCCGTTTCCTATGGCCATCATGGCAATTACCGCAGCTACTCCGAAAATGATCCCCAGGGCAGTAAGTATGGAGCGGAATTTATTGGCCAGAACTGCATCAATGGCAATGTTCAGAATGTGGTAGTATCTTTCCAACTTGGATGTATTTGTTATTCAGACTAACGTCAATGTTCCTCTTTAATTTTGGCTTCGGACAAAATTAATCAATTAATTGCTCTGCTGAACACAGTTCAGGGATTATTGACACGATCGGCCCATATCACTGGTTTGCGCTAAGGGCGAATATCGTAATGCTGTTTCAGCAGGAAGTAATAGGCAGCCCCGTAGTGATGCCTGAAAACATTCTCTTTGGCACTGGGGAGATATTCATTGTAATAGGCTTCATTGGGCGGAAGGATGATGGTATTTCCTGCCGGGCTGTAATTCATGCTTTTTAGATATTCCGGTTCCTGCATCCCGGGCAGATAGGGATCCATGAAATCGTACATTTTAAATCCAAGGTATTTCAGCAGCCTCTTCTGTGCCTTGCGGAGCGATCGGTCGGTCTTACGGAAAATGGAATTGATCACCACCTTTTCCAGCCAGCCCATGTTTTCGGTGAAAATATCCATATTAACAAATGGGTTCACCTCGTTAAAATCCTCCAGTGTTTGCACGCTGATCGGTGTTTCCGGAACCCAGTCGAGCGGGTTAACGATGCGTATGGCCCATCCGCCCCGGTTGATATACTCATAATCATATGCATAGTAGAGATTCCCCGGTTTCGGGGCGGCACTGTTGTAGGTTTTAAAGATGATATCGTCGGCCACCCGATGATCGATATCGTAGTGCAGGTAGGAGTCAAGCAGAAAAGCAATGGCCCCTCCCTGGCTGTGCCCCATGATAATAAATTCGTTGAAGCCTTCATCGTGCCAGGTGCTGATCTGTTCCAGGATATCATCGATCATGGTGGCCAGGCCGGTCAGCCAGCCGATATGAACGGCGGCTCCTTCAATATCAGCGAGTTTGTAATGAAATTTTTCTCCTTCGCGCACTTCCAGTGTCCCTTCTGCGGGCACCATGCCCGAATAGAAATTTTCCAGCCAAGACTTAGTTTTAGCGGTGGTTCCGCGTATTTCCAGGATGACGGTTCCGTTCTTCCCGAGCCAGATATCGAAGAGGTTATCGAGCTCTGCAGGCTCGGAGCGGTATACATGTTCGTAGCCTGACAATGCCGGCAATTCCCTGATCAGTTTTTTATGGTCTTCCGTGGTGTTCAGCAATATGGCATATTCATGGGCATCGAAGCCTGGTTCCAGGACGGTTTGCCCGGGAACTACTGCCAGCTTGGCAAACAGGAATATAAGCAAAAACAGGGCATGAAATGAGATCTTCTTCATCATCACAATTATTTATCAAGGGGCGAGATCCGGGAGAATCCTTCCATCACCCCCGGGATATAGGTTTTCGAAACCAGCAGGGAAACAGTGGGTTCGGTTCCCATTTCCAGGTGCAACCCGTCTTTTTCCTTGCGGATGATGCGCACCCGGTCGAGATTGGCCATATAGGAACGATGGCAGCGGATAATGTTGCTGTCCCTGAATTGGTTCTCAAATGCTTTCAAAGAATTCCTGACCATGAACTTTTGTTGTTTGTCGTGGTCGAGGTAGTGAATGGTCACATAATTGTCGGCCGCTTCCAGGTAGAGCAGGTCACGCTGTTGCACTGACAGGCGCAGGTTCCCCTTCTCATCCCTGAAAGGGATCATCCCGTGTGCCGGGGAGGATGAGGGCTCCTCCCTTTCTTTAAGTTCCTCGAGTTTTTGCGATTGTTCCCGCCAGGAAAAGAACAGCCAAACGATGGTATAAGGCAGGAACAATACCAGGCTTGTATTTTTTATGCTGGCACTGAAGATGATCATGAAATCACGGGCATCGGCCAGGATAAATTTAACATAGATGGAATACACAAAGGCCATTACCAGCACTTCAGCAACGATCCAGAGGATATAATGCCAGTATACGATGCTGTGTTGCTTATGGTATAAAAACATGATCACCCGGCTGACCACCACCACGAGCATGCCCGTGAGAATTACAAAGCTGGAATACAGGAATAGGCGAATACCGCTGATCTCAAGGTAGGAATCAGCCCCGAAGGGAGCATACACATTGATAAATACGAGGGCAAAGGCGGCAGTGAAGAGCACCAGGCTGACCAGATTGTTTTTCCGGTTCAGGTATTCCGGGATGGGTTTTTCGTAGAACTGCATGTTTTTCAACTCCTGGTTTTGCCGCGTAAGGAACAAAGATACGAATAATAATCGGTCTTTTAACCGTCCCGCGCTTGCGGAAAAACAGAAAATTTCACCCCTTTATTTCGAATTTTACCCCGCTATTTGTGTTTTAGTCACCAAAACCGGCCCCATATACCAATTTTTTGACTTCTCCATTCTACTTGCTGAAATTTGCAGTAAAAGCAGTAAAAAAATTATGGCTTACACGGAAGATTTCAGCGCATTGGGAAAGGTGTTTTCCCTGGAGGATGACCGGAATGAATTTCCCGGCAGCGGAATACAATTCAGGAATTTTTCCTTTCAAAGCGATTTTACGCGGCACCTTCCCGGTGATGCCGGACTATCCGTGACCGAGAAAGACTATTTAACAGCTTTATCTGACCGCGACATTGCGGAGAACAAGGATTTCCGCTACCCGGTGTTTTTGCCGGAGGGATATCAGAAAAGCGACAAGGTTATAATCCTCCTGCATGGCCTGAACGAGAAGAGCTGGGACAAATACCTGCCATGGGCCCATGAATTGGTTCAGCGCACCGGCTATTCCGTGGTGCTTTTCCCGATCAGTTTCCACATGAACCGTACCCCCAGCAAGTGGTACGATCCAAGGGATATGGCCGGTTTGAGCCGTTTCAGGGAAAACCGCTATGCCGACCAGGACTGTTCAACATTTGCCAATGCTGCGCTCAGCGAGCGCCTCGACAATAAACCAGAACGATTTGCACTCTCGGGTTACCAGAGTGTTATGGATCTCCTCAATTTGGTTAACTACATCAGCTCCGGTAAACACCCGGTATTCAAAAAAGATACAGAGATCCACTTTTTTGGGTATTCTATCGGAGCTTTTTTAGCCCAGGTGCTCATGATCGCCAACCCCGGAGGGATCTTCGATCATTCGCGCTTTGTACTTTTTGCAGGGGGCTCGGTATTCAGCGATATCAACGGCATTTCTCGTTTTATCATCGATAAGCAGGCATTCGGACAGTTGCGAAAGTACTACCTGAATCACTCGAGCTGGCGTAGAAGGACCCTGAAGTCCTATGTGGATGTGCTGGATGTGAAGAATATTGCCAGGGCTTTCATGGCCATGTTATCGCCGGAGTATTTCCGTCCGCTGCGCGAAAAGACCTTTGCCCGCTTTCACGATCGGCTGCTGGTTTTTGCCCTTGAACAGGATAAGGTATTCCCTGCTGAGCAGATCATGGAAAACTTTGAGCGTTCGGGCGTTTGGGTCAACCTCCTCGATTTTCCTTATGAATACAGTCATGAAACACCATTCCCGGTGAGCAAAAAAGCAGAAACCAGCCATCTGGTCGACCAGTGGTTTGAGCGCATTTTTAATGAAGCCGGTGATTTCCTGAAAGATTACAGCGTATATGGTTTTTCAGGTTCCTGATTGTTCTTTGTGGGCCGCCTCCGACCGGATGGCCGCATAGATCCTGAACCCGATAAATACAAACATAAACCCGGTCATGGCCAGGGGCGTGATGATCATGGCTCCTTCTGCCGATCCCGATTCAAATACATTCAGGTAAAAGGCCAGGAACACGCTGAAGGCGATGATCAGGAATCCTCCCAGGATCTCCCACCTCCACGCAATGATCCAAAGAATAATAATGCCAATGAGCGGCAGGAGGTTTTTGATGTCGTTAAAAAGGGAAGAAATTCCCTCTTCGCTGTTGATGGAACTCACAATTCCGATCACGATCCAGAACAACGCAACGATCGTCAGGGCTGTGCGGGCAACAACACGACAGCGGCGTACACAGTTCTGAACAGCCTCAGGATAAGTTCTTTGAGTAGTCATAGATCCGTATATTTTTTGTAAATATACAAAAATATGAACATATGTCAAGAAGAATATATTAATCCTGTTCGTCCACGATGAGGTAGATATCCTCGTTATCGCGTTTCATGAGGTATTGCTCGCGGCCGAATTTTTCCAGGCTAAGGGTATCGGTGATAAGTTCCAGGGTGGCCTGCCGGTCTTTTTCAATTTCCGACAAGTAGTATTCTTTTTCCATTTCCAGTTCGTTCAGGCTCCGGTTCAGCCGGATCTGCGCAATAAAATTATTATTGTCGAAAAACAGCATCCAAAGGCCGAAAACCAGCAGGGTGATGAAGTATTTATTGTCGAGCCGCCGAAGAATATCCCTGATCATGAAAACAAAGGTAATCATTGCCAGCATAGAAACTCAAGCCGTACGAAAAAATGTTTTACCCAGGGGGGTGTTGATAATTAGAAGGGGAACCCTGAACTCGGCACTTATCAGCTTTCTATCTCGCGATGGCAAAATAGTATTCCTCGTTCAGGTAAAATTCGCGTTCGAAACTGTGAAATCCTGCCTGCAGGAAGGCTTCACGGAATTGCCCGAAACCAACAGGCAGGAAATCGAAGCTATGATTGCGGTATACCTTTTGGCCCAAGGGGCGGATGTCGACAAACATCTTCGAAGGGATGTTCCATCCCCGGATATCGTAGCTATACCGCACTTCATAGATATGTTCCCCTTTTCCTACGCGGAATTCCTGGGCATGCAGGTTGTCTTCCTCCAGGGTTTTTTCCCAGTTGCGGATATCAAAAGCGAAGGCCGCCCCCGGATTCAGGATCTTTCGCATGGACCGGGCGATACCAGGGATCTCTTCGATGCTGCTGATGTGCGACAGGGAATTTCCCGGGCAGATCACCAGGTCGAAAACCCGGGGCGATTTAGTGTCTTGTTCTTCCCAGCTGCTCTGGTAAAACCTTATGTCGAGTTTTTCAGCAGCAGCTTTCTGCATGGCCCTTTCCAGCATAGCCTCACTGATATCGGAAGCGGAAACCCGGTATCCCTGTTTTGCTATCCAGATGGCCTGGCCACCGGTACCGCAGGCACAGTCGAGGATCCTGGCCTTTTTTGGAAGACCTTCAAGGTGTTTTTCCAGATGCATCCTGAAGAAGAGACCGCCGTCGTCACCATCGGCCAGCAGGTCATACACTTCTGAAATGTCGTTGTATTGTTCGCGGATCCCTGACACTGGATGATCTTTTAGGTTTTATAATCCCAGCTCATCGCTGATGCCCCTCATGGCTACGACGGCCAGTTCAGCGAATTCCGGCAGCGGAATGCCGATCTTTTCGCATTCGCGGATGGTATCCCTGTTTACGGAAGCCGCAAAGGCTTTTTCTTTCATGCGCTTCACCACCGATTTTGGTTTAACGCTGGCCAGTTTCCGGTCGGGATAGACCATGGTGGTGGCGGTGATCAGTCCGGTGATGGTTTCGCCTGCAGCCAGGGCATGCTGAAAGACCGTAGTCCTGGGAATGCCCGTTGCTTCTTCGTTATGCAATTTTATGGCTTCAATACTTTCGTCATCCAGTCCGGCTTCCTGCAATATCGGCACCGCCTCCAGGGCATGGCGCTTCGGGTCTGCATCGGTGATCTCCACATCGATATCGTGCAGCAGACCTGCAATTCCCCACTGGTCTTTATCCTGCCCGAGTTTTTCGGCAAGGGCTCTCAGAACAGCTTCTGAGGCATAACAATGCCTGCGCATGCGCTCATTGGCAATGTATTTTTCAAGCAGGGCTAAGGCTGTGTTTCTGTCCATGGTTATTAGTGTGTATCCAGTCCGTGCAGCATATACACCATATGTTGCAGGGATCCGGTGATCTCATGCATGTATTCATTAACCGCTTTTACGCTTCCTGGCAGGGTAAAAATGAGGGAAGTACCGGCTGATCCGGCCACGCCGCGACTGAGCAGGGCATTGGGCTTTTCTGCCCCGTATTTCATCCGGATCATTTCCATGATCCCCGGGATTTCTTTCTGGATAACGCTTTTGGCCACCTCCGGGCTGATATCTCTGGGACCGATGCCGGTTCCGCCGGTGGTGAAGATAAAATCAACTCCCTGTTCAACGGCATCGAGCAATAGGGCACTGAGCGCCTGTGCATCGTCGGGGATCACTACGTTTTCGATATCGTGCAGCCATTTCTTTTCATCGAAAAACTCCATCAGGATCTGCGTGAGCCTGGGGCCGCTGCGGTCTTCATATTCGCCGGCATGGGCCCGGTCGCTAAGGGTGATCACCTTTGCGCTGTATACCTTGGGGATATATTCCAGGGTATCGCCCGCCTGCAGGTCACCCAGGCTGAGCACCCGGCAGAAAATGCCCTCCTTGGGCATCACGCAATTGCCTACTTCACGATAAATGGCACAGCTGTCGCCATGGCACTTTTTCCCGATCTGGGTGACTTCCATCACCAATTGTTCCCCGAAAAAACGGTCGAGGGGGGAGGCTTTATACAGCAGCATGCCTTCGGTGGTTATGTTCTCGGCAAATTCACCGTAGGCGATCTCTCTTCCCGCCAGGGCCGAGAATTTATCGACACTTTCTTTGGCCAGCAGGCTCACCTGCCGGTGCCATTTTCCCGAATGCGCATCGCCTTCCACTCCGTGGTCGTTCAGGTGGATTTCGCTAACGGGTTTTTTTACCGTTCCCTTCTTCTCCGAAATATTGACGGATAATATGTTGATATTTTTCGCTTTTGTGCTCATTGTTTTATTTTGAAACTATGCTTACAGATAGTATATTTGTTGGAAAACCCGATCACAAAATTAATTAAAACTCATTACCATGGAAGAAACAAATGTTGATCAGTCGAATTTGATCAAAGAAGTGAGCACCCCATTGTACCAGGCCCGCGGTTGGATGAAGTTCCTGGGGGTGATGTTCATTATCGGGGGGGTTCTGTATGCCCTGACCATTGTCGGGATCATCATCGCCTGGCTGCCCATCTGGCTGGGGATAATCCTGTTCCAGGCCGGAAATGCCTCAGAACAGGCCTATTTCAACGGGGATAAATTCAGTTTCCTGAAATCCCTGGGACAGCTTAAGCAGTATTTTACCATCATGGGCATCATGACGCTCATCGGTATTTTCCTCTGGCTGATCTTGATGATCGTATTCATTGCCGGTGGCCTTGCTTTTGGGGATATGTTCGACCAGGGATACTATTATTAGCAGGTCGATGGCTATTTGTAGCAGAATCGTTTGATCACGCCATAGGCTTCTTCAATACCCNNCACCGGCCTTACCAAGGTCTGAGCAGCCCATATCGATCTGGTCGAGGTAAATATGGGTGAGGCCCCGGTTAAACCAGGCTTCAGCCATTTCCGGGTTCATTTTCAAGGCCTGGGAGTAATCCAGTATGGCCGAGTTGTAATGCTTCATCCTGTTCAGGATGTTGGCCCGGTTGAACCAGGCAAAGGAAAGCGAGGGTTCCAGTTGGATCACCCGGTCGTAATCCTGCAATACAGCATCAAAATCCGGTTCCCGGCTGATGCTCTCTTCGCTGGGTGGCGGGATCTTGTCCCAGCTAATGGTCACATTATCGCTGTACACCCTTTCGCTGTATAAATATTCTTCCAGCTCATAGCGGATATTGGCCCGGTTGAAATAGGCAAAGGCCGCTTTGGGGTTGAGGCTGATCACATTATCGTATGCTTCAAGGGAGTTGGTGTAATTATTGGCCATTCCATTCACTACACCTTTCAGAAAATACCCGATCTCGTTGGATGAATTTTCGCGCAACAGGCTGTCGGCGATCTTCAGGTGGCGGTCCAGAGCTGCGGCATCTTCCTCTATGGTGGAATTCAGGATCACAAAGGCGAGGCTTTCCTCTACGGGAAAGACATATTTCTGTACCTCTTTCACGGTTTTCCCTGCGCGCTTTCGTTTCACGAAATCCTTATCCTTTTTCATGAGCTGAACCGTAAAATTCGGCTGCATCTCGATGCCTTCATACGCCCTGTTCAATTCGCCGGCCATATTCCCCGAATTGAAATCGGATTCGAATGCGATGAGTTTTTCAAAATAGCTCGAATCGGCATAGGCTTTCATCAGGGCCTCAGTCGATGCATCTCCCTCATTGAGCAGATTGATGATCTCAAAAGCTTTGTTTTGGTCCTGCTCGGCCCCGAAATGGTCGTTCAGGCTGGCCCTGGCAGCGGCGCGCTGGAGATAAGCCCCGGCGAAATCAGGAAAGAGCTCGATGCATTTGGAGTAATCGGCAACGGCTTCCTCATACTGTCCGGAAGTAGCGTATATATAGGCCCTGCCGTAATATGCGTAAACATTATTGGGATTAATGCTCACCACCATATTGTAGTCGCGGAGCGAACCTTCATAATCCTTTGCGCTTGCCTTCAGCCAGGCCCGGTTATAATAGGTCAGGGCATTGTAGGGATTCTTTTTGATCACCAGGTCGAAATCGCTGAGGGCACCGCTGGTATCTCCCGTGCTGATCCGGGTCAACCCCCGGTGGAAGATCGCCAGGGAATTGCCGGGCTCCAGGTCGAGGATCTGCTCAAAGTCGGAGATGGCTTTTTCATATTCCTTGGTTTCGTAGTAGATCTGCCCGCGTTTCAGGTAGGCATCAACATTGAAGTAGTCGAGCAGCAGGGCCTTGTTGCAGTCTTCAATAGCGCTCTCGTTTTTATCAAGGTAGCTTTTGGCAATGGCCCTGTAGAGATAGGCCTGGGGGATGGTCTTGTCGTATTTCATGGCCTCGTCGAGGTCCTCGATGGCCGCCTGGTATGCCCGCATATTGATGCGGGTCAGCCCCCGGTCGATATAGATCTCCGGGTTGAAAGGGTCGATCTCCAGGGCCTTGTGGAAATCATGCAGGGCATTGGTATAATTGTACATCTGGGCTCTGGCAATGGCCCTGTAATGGTAAGCATGACTGTAAAGGGGGTGGATGGTTACGGCAGTGCTGAGATCCTTGTTGGCTCCATGGTAGTCGCCGAGGTATAATTTGGCAATGCCCCGGAGGAAATACGGCTCGAAAAGATCGGGCTTATAGGTGATCACGATATTGAACTTCTTGATCGATTCTGCGTAATTGGCCTGGCTCAGTTCATACCTCCCGGAATGCATGAAATGGGAAATATTAACCTGTGCACCCAGCCATGCCGGCGCCAGGATGAAAAAGAGGATAAGTATGCGTGAGGCCTTCATCCGGAGGAAAAACGTTAAAGATCGCTTTTTGTTTTTTCAAGCAGCCTGATCCTGCTCATTTCCATTTCCTTGTCAACGGCTTTGCACATATCGTAAATGGTGAGCAGGGCTACATGCACGGCCGTCAGGGCTTCCATTTCCACCCCGGTTTGCCCGATGCAGCGGGCTTCCCCCGTCACCAGCACCCCGTCGTCATGGATTGCAGTCTTCACGCTGATCTTCGTCAGGGGCAGGGGATGGCAGAGCGGGATAAGTTCGGCGGTTTTTTTCGCGGCCTGGATCCCTGCGATCTCGGCTACAGTGAGCACATCGCCTTTTTTCATTTCGTTCTCCCTGATGAGTTCCAGGGTTTTCGCCTGCAGGCGGATAAATCCTTCGGCTATGGCTACCCTCTGCTGGCCGGGCTTGGCTCCGACATCCACCATGCGTGCTTTGCCTTCTTCGTTGGTATGGGAAAGTTTGCTCATATCTCCTCCTGTTATTAGCCCCCGATGTTGTAGAAATCACTTTTTTGACTGCTGGTGCCGCAGGAAGGTTTATTCTCCACGGCCAGCCGCAGTGCCTCACTGGCTCCCAGTTCCCTGACCGACCAGGCCAGATCGCTGAACAGGCAGGGCTTAACCATACCGTCAGGGGTGAGCCTGAGGCGGTTGCAGCTTGCACAATGCCCGCCTTCACCGCCGATCACCTCTCCGAATGTCCCCTGGTGAAGGTCCATCATGGGGATGAAACGCACTTCAAGGCCTTTCCGCTCCGCAAATTTTTTCACTTCCAGAGCATCGGGTTCCATCGGGCTTTCGCTGATGACGCAATTCAGCTTTATGGGAGTAAGGCCGGCTTCCATGGCTGCATCAATGCCCCGGAGCGCATCATCCAGGCTGCCTACCCGGGTGATCTGACGGTATTTGTCCTTATCGAGGGTGTCCAGGCTGATATTGACCCGCATCAGCCCGGCAGTTTTTAATTCTTTTGCAAAACGCTCAAGCAGGATCCCGTTGGTGGTCATGGCCAGGTCGCGGATCCCGTCGATGCCCGAAAGCATCTTCACAAGTTCCGTGATCCCTTTGCGGACCAGGGGCTCTCCCCCGGTGATCCTGACCTTGTCGACCCCCGCTTTAACAGCGGTTTCCACCACTTCAACGATCTCGTCGAAACGGAGGATATCCTTGTGACGCATCAGTTCTATTCCCCCGGCTGGCATGCAGTAGCGGCAGCGGAGGTTACAGCGGTCGGTGACCGATACCCTGAGGTAGTTGATCTTCCGGTTATATCTGTCGTACATCAACGGTGCTTCCTTCCTTCAATTGGGTTTCGCCCACGGGCACACGAATGAATCCATCGGCAGTAACCAGGGCCTGTATATGGGCTGATCCATGATATTCTGTGGGATATGCTTTCCCTTTTTCCACCCTGACCGGGATGAATGAGTCACGGTCGGATTTTTTCCTGGTAAAGGTTTCGCCCAGGGGCAAGGGGATGATCTTCCAGCCGCTTTCGCCACCCATGCTGAGCCTGAGGTAGGGCCTCACCAGCAGCTCGAAAGTGTTGAAGGCCGATACGGGGTTCCCTGGTAATCCGAATATCCTTTTCCGGCCGATCTTACCGAAGAGGGTGGGCTTGCCTGGTTGCATGGCAATGGTCTGGAAGAGTACCTCCACTCCCAATTTATTAAATACCCGGGGTATGAAATCAAATTGTCCCATGGAAATACCTCCCGTAAGGATCACGACATCATGGTTTTCCAGGGCTTCCCTGATCATCGCAAAAGTGTCTTCCTCATTGTCGCGGGCAATCCCTATATAGGTGGCATCGGCTCCGCAATTTCGGGCCTGCCCGAGCAATTGGTAACTGTTGCTGTTGCGGATCTTACCGACGCCCGGTATTTCCGATGGTTCCACGATCTCGTCTCCGGTGGAGATGATTCCTACATTTGGCTTCCGGGCCACTTCTGGAGTGGCGTAGCCTGCTGAAGCCAGTATGGCCAGGTGCCGGGGCTCCAAAAAGGTCCCTTTCGGGATCAGGACATCTCCCCTGCCAACATCCTCAGCCTTGTAAGCGATATTCGATTTTCCGGCTTTTCCGGTAAAGACCACTTTTCCGTCAGAATTAACAAAGGTGTCTTCGACCTTGATCACGGTATCCGCTCCGCGTGGAATAGGGGCACCTGTCATGATCTCGGCGCACTCGCCGCTTTCGACTGTTTTTTCCGGGGCATTTCCTGCAGGGATGGTTTCGATCACCTTCAATGGATTTTGCAGATCATCTTTCCTGCAGGCATAGCCATCCATGGCCGATTTGTCGAATGGGGGCATATGCACATCCGAAACAATATCCTCTGCAATTACACGGTGCAGGCTTTCCTGAATATCGATCTTTTCGGTGCCTGTTTTTGCTACAGCACCGCTCACCAGTTGGTATGCTTCCTCAATGCGGATCATGCTCATTTGCTTTGGAAGGCAAAAGTACAAAATATTGAACCGCCGCCATCCTGCAGCATCTTCATAAATGAAACATGAAACACGAAACACGAAACATGAAACAACTTCCCTGCTTACTTCAGCTTCGCTTTGAAATAATCATAGATCTCAAACTGGGCCCGGTGCCGTTTTTGGTCGGCCGTGGTTCTGTATTCGTTCATTTTATTCCGGCTGATGTAGCGGGCCTGGGTATTGTCTTTTAACTGGAGTTGCAGCATATCCATCAGTTCTTCCTGTATGCCCTTGTCCAGGACCGGACAAACAACTTCAACCCTATAGTCGAAATTCCTGGGCATCCAGTCGGCGGAAGCGATATAATATTTCGGGTCTCCGCCGTTTCCAAAGACAAAAACACGGGAGTGTTCCAGGAATTTGTCTACAATGCTGATGGCTTCAATCTCATTTTTGATCTCGGGATCGCCCGGATCCAGGATACAGATGCCNNGCCCTGGCAATGAGTTTGATCTCGACACCGGCTTTTGCCGCCTCGTAAACCTTGCGGGCAATGGTCTTGTCGGAAATACTGTTCATCTTCAGTATGGCCCATGCTTCTTTACCTTCGGCGGCCAGTTTCATTTCGTTCTCCAGCATTTTGATGAAGAAGTCGCGGATATTGAAGGGAGCCACAATCAGGTTTTCAAAGGTGGGCATGATGAATTTCGACTCGAAGAGATGGAACACCTTGTTCACCTCCGTGGTGATGGCCTGGTTCCCGGTAAGCAGGCTGTCGTCGGCATAGACTTTTGCCGTAGATTCATTGAAGTTTCCCGTGCTGATGTTGGCGTAATAAACATTCTCGCCATTTTCTTTACGCCTGATCTGCAGCAGTTTGCTATGGACTTTGAAGCCGGGGATGGTCTGGATAACCTTTACCCCTTCTTCCTGGAGGCGGTTGGTCCAGTAAATGTTGGCTTCCTCATCGAAACGCGCCTGCAGTTCCATGAACACGGTTACCTGCTTCCCGTTCCTGGCAGCATTGATCAGGGCATTCATCACGCTGGAACCTTCCGCCGCGCGGTAAAAGGTCATCTTGATGGCCCTCACCAGGGGGTCGATGGAAGCTTCCCTCAGCAAGTCGATGATGTACTGGAACGACTGATAAGGATAGTGCAGCATGATGTCCTTTTCGCGGATCACATCAATAATGCTTTTATTGGGCGACAATTCGGGATGGGGCAGGGGCGGTGAGGGCGGATACTTCAGGTCTTTTCTTCCCAGGTTGGGAAACCCCATAAAATCCTTGAAATTGTGGTATTTAAGCCCTGCACGCACATTATCCCGCTTCGAAATATTGAATTTCTTCATCAGTCGTTTCAGCAGGATCTCGGGGATATTCTTGTCGTAGACAAAGCGCACCGGGTCGCCTTTTTTTCGCTGTTTAACGCTCTCGCTCATCAATTCGAGGAAACTCTTGGATACGTCGTTGTCGATATCCATTTCCGCGTCGCGGGTGAATTTTATGGTGTAGGCCTTAAAGGAGTCATAACCAAAAATAGAGAACACATCATCCAGGCAATAGCGGACAACGTCATCCAGCAGGATCAGGTATTTCTTGTTTTCTTTTTCGGGGAGGATGATAAAACGGGATACCTTGTCGGTGGGCAGGGCAATGAGGGCGAACTGCCGCTTCAGTTTGTCTTTTTTGCTTTTCAGGTCGATGGCCAGGTGGATGGTGGCATCTTTGAGGGTATCCGGGTTGGTCAGGTTGTCGATCATCAGTGGAAAGAGGTGCGGGCGCACTTTTTCCAGGAAGAACCGGTGAACAAATGCACCCTGCTCCTCATCCAGCATGTTCTCTTCCAGGATGAAAATATTCTCTTCTTCCAGTTTTTCTTTTATTTCGATCCAGGTCCTGTTGAATTTCAGTTCCTGTTGCTCAACGATCTCGGCGATCTCTTCCAGCACGTCAGCTGTATCTTTGCCGCGGATCTCGTTCCTGATCTCATAATTGAGCATCCTCCGCTGGGTAGCCACCCTCACGCGAAAGAATTCATCCCTGTTGTTGGAATAGATCCCCAGGAACTTGATCCTGTCGATAAGCGGAGTGGTTTCGTCCATCGCTTCCTGGAGCACTCTTTCATTGAAATCCAGCCAGCTGATCTCCCTGTTAATGAATTTTGATTTTTTTAAGGCCATCATCGATAGAACAAATTAATTGCAAAGGGATGTAAAGATAAGAATTTCGGGCCAATCAGGGCCCTGAAAATTCACGGATGCTTATGCCCGGATCAGAGTTCTCTGGGAATGGCCACGAAATTGGTTTTTCGCCTGGCTATGGGCAGGTTCACCCAGAGCCGGGTGTCGAAGGATATGGATACCACTCCGGATGTAGGCAGCCAGTCGATCTTTTCCTCCAGGAACTGATTGGCAAAATTGGTGAAGGTCGGGTTATGGCCGACGATCATCAGCGAATTGATGTCGTCGCTCAGGTCGAAAAACTGGTCGTAGAGCTGCTCAGCACTTGCATGGTATATCTGCCGCGAAACCCTGATATTTTCCTCGGGATACTGGAGGGCGTGGGCAATGATCCTGGCCGTTTCCAGCGCCCTGACGGCATGGCTGCTGATCATGTGGTCGACACTGACCTCTTTTTCGAGTAAAAAATCGATGATCTTCCGGGTTCGTTTTTTCCCCTTTTCCAGCAGCGGGCGTTCTTCATCCGAAAGTTCAGGATACTTCCAGGAAGATTTGGCATGGCGAACAATATAGAGTGTCTTCATAGCTTTCCTGATTGTTTTGCAGCGCTATAAAATTACAAACTCTTGTCAATCAAGCAGGAAAGCTTTTGTTAAGGATACGTTAAGTTTTAACCCATAAGCCGCAAAGATGCACTACCAGGCGAACATTGCAAAGTCGCCCATCATGGTATTCACTTTTTTGCGAACACTTTCGATAAGCTTTTCATCTTCGATGTTGTTGATCACATCGTCGATCATTTCCACGATGGGTTCCATATGTTCTTCCTTCAGCCCGCGTGTGGTAATGGCCGGTGTTCCCACTCTGAGCCCGGAGGTCTGGAATGGGGAGCGGCTATCGAAGGGAACCATATTTTTGTTCACGGTAATATCGGCCTGAACCAGGGTGTTTTCAACAATACGCCCGGTCAGCTCGGGGAATTTGCTCCTG